>Ga0111539_10004985_pt1 | contig 17272 bp, 15 predicted proteins | sample RhiMethybrSRZTD1_FD_79667 | JGI IMG/M metagenome (GOLD analysis project Ga0111539, IMG submission 79667) | Populus rhizosphere microbial communities from Tennessee, USA - Rhizosphere MetaG P. TD hybrid SRZTD1 (version 2) (version 2) | ecosystem: Host-associated > Plants > Roots > Rhizosphere >... | reverse complement strand
AGAACAGCGGCATCCAGTAACGGTTCGGCAGCAAGTTCGTGCGCTATCGGCATCCCTCCGGCCTGCTGTTCGAGATGCTCGAGGATCCAACCGATACGAGAGCGGGCTGGACGACGAGCGAGATTTCGCCCGACGTGTCGTCGCGCGGCTTCTACGGGATCGTCCTGTCGGTTCGGGAATACGCGGAACACGAACGCTTCCTGCAGGAAGCGCTCGGGTTCAAGAAGACGGGACAGGAAGGCCCCTACCATCAGTACGAGGTGAACGGCGGCGGGCCGACGCGCACGGTCATCCTTCACCATGAGCCGGATCGTGCGCAGGGCAGTTGGGGCTTCGGCGCCGGGACCGGGCATCACATGGCGCTCGAAGTCGAGAGCGACGAGAAGCTCGCCGAGCAGAAGGGACTGTACGAGGAGCTCGGGTACACCGACTGCTCGGAGATCAAGGATCGCAACTACTTCCACTCGATCTACTGCCGTGCGCCGGGCGGCATCCTGACCGAGTGCGCGGCCACCGCGGAAGGTGGCTTCGCGCGTGACGAACCGTGGGAGGAGCTCGGGATGAACCTGTTGCTGCCACCCTGGTTCGAGCATCAGCGCGACGAGATCATCAAGATGCTCGAGCCGATCACGGTGCCGGAGGAGAACATGCCGGCAGCGGCTCGTGCCGGTGGTCGGAAGGGTCAGGCGGCGCCGGGGCTGTCGGAGGCTGCGGCCGAGGCCGCGCGACGGGCGGCGGAAGAAGACGCGAAGTACAAGGACGTGTCGCGCCGCACGGATGCAACGTTCGTGGGTGGTGATCAGCCCAAGTCACAGTAGGAATCAGGTGTCAGGTATCAGGAATCAGGGCTGGTCAAGATTTCAGACTTCAGGGGTCAGGGGAGCTTCGACGCCTGATGCCTTCCGCCTGTTGCCTGGCCCAGCCCTGAATCCCGATTCCGGATTCCTGATTCCTGCAGCAAGGGCATGACGCTGCGTGAGACCGGCCCGTCGCGGGGAGAGACGCGGTGGGCCGGTGTCCTCCTGCACGGCCGCGGCAAGACGCCGCATGAGAAGATCGATCTCGCGGCGCGGATGCACGTGCCGCAGTTCCGATGGGTCGTGCCGGAGGCGCCGGGCGGGAGCTGGTATCCGTATCGATTCATGGAGCCGGTCGAACGGAATCAGCCGTGGCTCGATCAGGCGTTGGCCGCGTGCGATCGCGCGCTGCACGAGGCGAGCGAGAGCGGACGCCTCGCGTCGCCGCAGCTGGCGATCGTGGGGTTCTCACAAGGGGCATGCCTGACAACGGAATACGTGCTGCGGCATCCCGGCCGCTGCGGCACGGCCGTGATCTTTACCGGCGGCATTGCCGGTCCATCGACCGAGCATTGGCGAAACGGGCCGCGCCTCGACGGTCTGCGCGTGCTCATCACCGGCAGCGATGTCGATGATTGGGTGCCGGAGGAGCGGGTGCGCGAGACCGCTGACATTCTGACGTCGCTTGGCGCCGATGTGCGCATGCGACTCTATCCCGGTCGCGGCCACGTCGTCAGCGACGAGGAGTTAGTGGAAGCGCGGACGTTGTTGCAGGAGATTGCGCAGGACGCAGATCGTCATATCGAGGTCCGCCTGAACGCGGATCCCAGATCCACCTGAAGACGGACCCTACGTCGAAACCGGATCAGATCATGAACAGAGGACATCTCATAACGAGCGCCGCCGTTGCGCTGGCGCTCGTCCTGACGAGCCAACCGGTGCTCGCGCAGGCCGACATCACCGGCGTGTGGCAGCCGCGCTATCACGAGGACCAGCCGGAGCGAATCCCCGGTCCCGAGCTGGTTGATTACGGCGGCTTGCCGATCAATGACGCCGCGCGGCAATTCGCCGACAGCTGGGATCCGTCGCGCATTACGCTGCCGGAGGAACAGTGCCGCGTGCACGTCTCTCCCTACATCCTGCGTGGGCCGACGAATCTGCGCATCTTCGAAGAGAAGCATCCGAAGACGCAGCAGTTGATCTCGATCAATCAGTACATCAGCACCTACGAGCAGACGCGCGTCATCTACATGGACGGGCGGCCGCATCCGGGGCCGAATGCCGCGCACACCTGGATGGGATTTTCGACCGGTCACTACGAGGGAGACATGCTGGTCGTCGAGACCACGCACCTCAAACAGGGATGGGTCCGACGCAACGGCTTGCCGATGAGCGATCAGGCGCACATGACGGAGTACTACGTGCGCAATGGCGAGATCATGACGCTGATCGTGGTGCTCGTCGATCCGGTCTATCTCGCGGAGCCGCTGGTCAAGAGTCACGATTTCGTGCGCAGCACGCGCGAACTGGCGGCGCAGACCTGGCTGTGGGTGTGCGAGCCGGTCGTCGAGATTGCTACTCGTACACCTGGTGACGTGCCGTCGTACATGCCGGGTGAACATCCCTTCCACGAAGAATTCTCCCGACGTCACGGCATTCCGCTGGTCGGTGTGCTCGGCGGTCCGCAGACGATGTATCCCGAGTTCCAGAAGGTGCTGCAGTCGGCGCCCAAGCCGGCGCCGCTGCCGCCGCCGCAGGCCGGCTCGACGCGCGTCCTCGGGGCCGGCCAGGCACAGCAGGCACCCGCACAGCCCACCACGCCCGCGCCCGCACAGGCGCGACCGCAGCGATAGAGGCGCCCTTATCTATGAAGTTCCTCCCAAGTCGTTTACGTATCGTGGCGCTGGCGATTGCCGGCGGCGCGGCGCTGGCCGTCGGCGGCCATGCGATCGCGCAGCAGGATCAGGATTTCAGCAAGGTCGAGATCGACGCCGTGCAGGTGCGCAGCAATCTCTACATGCTGGTCGGCGCCGGCGGCAACACGACGATCCAGTTCGGCGACGAAGGCGTGATGGTGGTCGATACGCAGTTCGCGCCGATGAGCGACAAGATCCTGCGCGCGATCAAGCAGATCGCTGGCGATCGTCCGATCCGCTACGTCGTCAACACGCACGTGCACGGGGATCACATCGGCGGCAACGAGCCGATCGCGAAGGCCGGTCGCACGCGCGCCGGCGGCAACGTCGTCGGCGACCTCGGCGCCGCGGCGACCAGCCAGGCGGCCGTGATCGCGCACGAGAACGTGCTGCTGCGTTTGAGCATGCCGGCACAGGGACAGCCGCAAGTCGCGTTCGGTGCGTGGCCGACGGAGACGTTCGCCAACGACAAGAAGGAACTGCTGTTCAACGATGAAGCGGTGCAGATCATTCACGAGCCGAGCGCCCATACCGACGGTGACAGCCTCGTGTTCTTCCGGCGCTCGGATGTGGTCTCGACGGGCGATCTCTACACGACCGTGATGTTTCCGTTCATCGATGCCGCCAATGGCGGGAGCATCAACGGCTACATCAACGCGCTGAACGCGATTCTCGACCTGACGGTCGCAAGCAACGTCAACGAAGGCGGAACGATGGTGATCCCGGGGCACGGGCGACTGTCAGACGAGCAGGACGTCATCGAGTACCGCGACATGACGACGATCGTGCGCGATCGCATTCGCGAGTACGTCAAACGCGGACTGACGCTCGATCAGGTCAAGGAGAAGAAGCCGACGCTCGACTTCGATCCACGCTACGGCACTCCCAACGGGTTCTGGACGCCGGCGATGTTCATCGAGGAGATCTACAAGGAGATGGTTGCGGAAAAGGGGGCCTCGGCTCCTCGTCCGCCGGCCGGACGCAATCAGCGCACTCAGCCGAACCAGAACAGGAATCAGAACCAGAAAGGGAGCGGGCAGTGACGGCGACGGCAGTAGATGGGAAGGCAGGGGCCGCCTTCAGGCGGTCCGGAAGCGCGGGAACCACGCTCGCGCTCGTTGCTGTCGTCACGTTTGCCATCGCGACTGGCGTCGTGCCGCGCCTCGACGCTCAGGGGCGTGGACGAGGCGCGCCTCCTCCGCCTCCTCCGGGTCGCGCGGCGGCCCCGGTCGATCTCACCGGCACCTGGGTGTCGATCGTGACCGAAGACTGGCGCTATCGCATGATCGCGCCACCGAAGGGCGACACGCTCGGCATCCCCTTCAATCAAGCGGGTATCGCCGCAGCCAACATGTGGGATCCGTCACAGGACGGCCGCTGCGAGGCCTACGGCGTCGGTGGGATCATGCGGATGCCGACACGACTGAAGATCAGTTGGCAGGACGATCTGACGCTGAAGATCGAGACCGATGCAGGTCAGCAGACGCGATTGCTGCACTTCGCGCCGCTGGGACAGGTCCTCACCGCGCAGGGGCCGCGCACGCTGCAAGGCTATTCGGTTGCAGAATGGCAACGCAGCGGCGCGACGTTCGATGCGTTCCTCGAGCGTGGCGGTGGCGCAGGTGGAGCACCGCGCTGGGGTTCGCTCAAGGTCACCACGACGAACATGCTGCCGGGATGGTTGCGGCGCAACGGTGCGCCCTACAGCCAGAACGCGGTCGTCACCGAGCACTACACGCGGATCAGTAACCCAGATGCCGGCGACTGGTTCGTCGTCACGACCGTTGTCGACGACCCTCAGTACTTGCAGCAACAGTTCATCACGAGCTCCAATTTCAAGAAGGAGCCGAACGACGCGAAGTGGGCTCCCTCGGCGTGCAAGAGCTAGTTGGACCACCATCTACTATCATTCCCTTGATGGATCCCACGCGCCTTTCATTTGATCTCGCGCACCTCGCTCACGTCGAGCTGCTCACGCCCAAGCTCGAAGACAGCCTGAAGTTCTTCGTCAACGTCATGGGCATGACCGAGAGCGGTCGACGCGGCGACTCGGTCTACCTGCGCGGATGGGACGACTACGAACATCACACGCTGAAGCTCACGGCGTCGAACGTCACGGGCATGGGCCATTTCGCATTCCGGACCTCCAGCCCCGAGGCGCTGCAGCGGCGTGTGAAAGTGATTGAGAACGCAGGATTCGGAACCGGCTGGACCGACGGCGATCTCGGTCACGGTCCGGCGTACGCGTTCACGACCACCGACGGTCATCGCATGGAGCTGTACTACGAGACCGAGTGGTACAAGGCTCCGGCGGAGCTGAAGCCGTCACTCAAGAATCAGGCGATGCGGTTCCCGGCCCGCGGCGTGAACGTCCGTCGCCTCGATCATCTGAACCTGCTCGCGGCGGACGTCTCGGCGCTGCGCCAGTTCTTCGTGGACATCCTCGGCATGCGCGTCACCGAGACGATTGTGCTGGACAACGGTCAGGAAGCAGGCGTGTGGGTGACGGCGACGAACAAGAGCTACGACGTGGCGTTCACCGCCGACCACTACGGCGCGCGCGGCCGCTTCCATCACGTGACGTACGCGCTCGATTCGCGCGAAGAGGTTCTGCGTGCCGCGGACATCTTCCTCGAGAACGGCGTGCACATCGAGACCGGCCCGCACAAGCACGCGATCCAGCAGACGTTCTTCCTGTACGTGTACGAGCCGAGCGGGATTCGCGTGGAGGTTGCCAACGCCGGGGCGCGCCTGATCCTCGCGCCCGACTGGCAGCCTGTCGTGTGGACTGAAGCGGAACGGAAGAAGGGACAGGCGTGGGGCCTCAAGACGATCGAGAGCTTTCACACGCACGGGTCGCCGCCGATCGAGGAGTACACCGGGCCGAGGACAAAATGAAGCCTCTGGGCCTTCGGTCTTCGGCCTTCGGGCTTCGGCCCGGTCGCGCAATCGTTATCGCGGCGATCGTGTGTTTTGCGATGCCGACGAGGGCGTCGTGGGGGCAAGCCACCAACTTCAACGGGACGTGGGCTCTCAATCAGGACAAGTCGAACTTCGAGCCGCTCGACACGCGGCCGACTCGGCGCGTCGTGACTCTCGCGATGAAGGGCGACGAGCTGTCGCACTCCACTGAAACGCAGCGCACGAGGTTTCTCGACGTCGAGCCGTTCCAGGAAGTCTCGACTGCCCGCGTCAGCTATACCGCGAAGTTCGACGGTCGGGAGTACCCCGTTCCGAATTCATCCGCGAAGATCAAACTGAAACGGATCAACGCCACGACGTTCGAGCGCGTCGCGTTTACGGGCAGCGCGTCGGAGACGGGTACGTGGACGCTGTCCGCCGACGGAAAGACGTTGACCGTGACGACGAAGGGTGTCGACGGCGAGGGCACGCCGTACAGCAGCACTCAAATCTACGATCGACAGTAGATCATTTGTGATTAGTGATCTGTGATCGGTGATTCATTGGCGAACGGTGATTGTCGATCGGTGAACTATTTGTGGATCACAGATAGTTCGCCCGATCACAGATCACGAATCGCCGATGAATCACAGCTCACCATTCACACATCACGAATGAAACGTCTCTACGGCGCCGACGTCACGCTGTTCACGACGACGTTGTCGACGAGGACCCCACAGGTGTGCCCCGGACGCACATTGGCGCACGTCGCGATGCCGTCCTGCGTGTACTCGAACCGGAGCTGGATCGTGCTCCCTGCGACGCCCGGCAGCCGCATTCGCACGTGCTGCACGCCCTGAGAGTCCCCGGCCCAGGCGGATATGTCCTCGAAGTACGCGGAACTCGAGCTGCGCGGGAAGTGCCGCGGGTAATGGAACAGCGCGCCGGTGGTGAACTCGCTCTCGAACGCTTCCGCCAGTACGGATCGCAACGTACGTCCGGGTGTCCGATCGGTGACCCGAAGGAAGAAACCGTCGTACGCGAGCACGTTGAAGTTCGGGTCGTCCTCCGTGTCGTAACACGCGTCGAAGTCGACGGTGAGGTATTCGGCGGTCGTCGGAACCGTGAACACGGGACTGTACAACCGTTCCCACCGCGTGCGTCTGGCGCTGGTCGTGCCGACGTTGTCGTTGGCGTGAAACGCACCGTTCGATCCCGTTCCGCAGAATGTGTTCACCGTTGTCCACGGCACGATCTGCGGTCCGGCCCCATGAACCGCCAACCAGCCCGTGGGCAGCGTGCCCGGTGCAACCCCATTGAAGTTCTCTGACAGGAGTACCGTCGGCACCGGTGTTCCGGTGAACTGGGTATGCAGCAGCGTTGTCGTGTCGTGCCCGGCGCTGCGGAGGTCGAGACGAAATTCGATCGAGGTTCCGGCGACGAATCCCGGCACGACCCTGACAATGAAATCGCGCTTGTTCGCCCCCGTCGTCCCGGGCGCGAAGGCGTCGTAGGGCGATTTATCCTGCGTAACCTCGACGCCCGGCGTGCTCGTCGAGAGCGTCGCCTGGATACCCGTTATGGTGTCGGCGTTGAGCGGGTTCGTGACGTAGTTGCGAAGGGTAAATCGGAACTGTGCGGTCTCCCCTGGATCGAGAGCGCCATTGCCACCGCTGTCGATGAAGCTGACGCCCTGCAGATCGAGCGTGACCGCCCGCTTCTCGTCGTCTCCTTCCGCGTCATCGCCGATTCGGCGGAACGCGACATCCGGCACGGTGAGCGATAACGACGGCTGGCCATCGACGAAACCAAGCGGCGGCGGTTCGGGTTGCGCGAATGCCGCGTAGTAGCTGCGGTTCACGGCCACGGCCTGGTTGTAGTCGCCCAGGTTCGGCTGGCCCGTGTCGTTGCCCCATCCGGCTTTGAAGGGACGACTGGTCAGCGGCAACGGCGCCGTCCAGTTCTTGCCGCCGTTGTTGGAATCGGTGTGCGTGACCTCCGTCAGGTCACCGCTGGCGGCGATCCCCTGATCGTAGTAGAAGACGTGAACGCGTCCGGAGGTGCGATCCACGGTGACCCACGGGAACCACTGTGCGCGATCGTTGCCCGGCCGGCTGTTGAGCAACACCGGTGACGAGAAGGTCAGCCCGCCGTCAGTGCTGCGCTGGAACACGACGTCGGCACCGTCGCCGGAGTTGTTGTTCGCATACACGATGTAGACGTTGCGCGCGTGCGGCCCGCCCGAATTGTCGACGGCGATCGATGGATTGTTGTTGACGCGGTCGTTTCCGAGGACGTGGTCCATCGTGAAGAACTCGGGACCCAGATTGACGGGGGCGCTCCACGTCTGGCCGTTATCGAGCGAGCGGGCGAAACCGACCGTGTTCCCGTATCCGAAGAATGTCCCGGGAAATGGGAACCGTGACCATGCGAGATAGACGGTGTTCGAGTCTCCGGCAAACACCGGATCCGATCCCTGCCCATCCGCCGGGCCGGCGGCGACGGTCTGGCGCGGCGACCATGTCGGCGGTGTGGCCATGATGTTGTCGGAATAGGTCGTCGAGATTTCGGCCGCGGTCGGCGTGAAGTTCGTCCAGCTCATGATCACGCGACCCGTCTCGGGGTCCATCGACATGAACTCCTTGTCGGCGGCGTCAGTCGGGTCCCCGTTGATGTCGACCTGACCATTGGGGTTGCTTGCCGCCGTGACTTCGAACGGTCCGACCCACGAATGGCCGCAGTCGGTCGACCGATGCACGCCCATCGTTTGAACGAGACGGTCCGTGGTCAGGTACTTCTTGACCTCGATGGATGAGTAGATGAACGTGCAGCCGCCGATGTACTCGACTTCCGGGTCGCCGAACACTTCGGGAAACTTCTCGGTGCCGATCGATTCGTTGCCCGGAGAGGGAAGCTGACCTCCGTCCACGAACGTCTGCCCACCGTCGTCCGAATACATGAATCCGGAAATGGAAAGCGGATTGAGGTCGAAGCCGCGGAAGTCGTTGAACCCGATCACGACGTGCTGGCCCGTGTCGTCGACCGCAATCGAGACTTCCGACTGGGTTTCCGCAGGCTCCTGCTCGTCCGGTTCGTCTTCTTCGCAATCAGGCTTGTTGACGCACTGATCCTCCAGGTCCTTCACGGCCTGCAGCGCGTTCGCGGCGACCGATGCGGAAACCTTTGACGCAACGCGGATGCGCGCGCGTTCAGCGGCCCGTCCCATCGACGACATCCGCGAGTGCCTCGATGCGGTGTTCTTGCCTTCCTTCTGTTCGACGGATTGTCCGAGCAAGCCTGCCCCGAGGGCGGCGACTGCCAGGGTGGCGATCAGGAATGTCCACCCGCGTGTGGGGTCCGGGCGCATGTGTCACCTCCGAAAGCGAAGGGGTTGCTGCCAGAATTGCGGGATCGAGGGGACCGGCGTAGCCGAGCCTGTATATCGCCGCGGCGCGGCAGTGTCAATGAAGAACAGGGGAGATCACGGGAGGCATCGAGGACGCAGGAGAGCCGCGGACGCTGGAGGCTGGAGTCGAGAGTTGACGTGAAAGCGCGTGACGATCAGACGCGCTCCACGATCATCGCGATCCCCTGACCAACGCCGATACACATCGTCGCCAGACCGAAACGCCCGTTGCGACGATGCAGCGCGTGAACGAGCGTCGTGAGGAGACGCGAGCCTGACGACCCGAGCGCGTGGCCCATGGCGATGGCGCCGCCGTAGACGTTGACCTTCTCAGGATCCATCCCGAGCTCCTTCATGCACGCCAGCCCCTGCGCGGCGAACGCTTCGTTCAGCTCGATCAGATCGATGTCGTCGATGGTGAGTCCCGCCCGCCGCAGCGCCTTGCGAGTGGCGGGGATGGGACCGATCCCCATCACGGAGGGATCGACACCGGCAACAGCGGTGGTCACGATTCGCGCGAGCGGCTTCAATCCGTTCAGCGACTCGCGACTCACGAGAACGAGGGCGGACGAGCCGTCGTTGATACCGCTCGAGTTGCCTGCCGTGACGCTGCCGTCAGGATCGGTCGTGAATGCCGGCTTGAGCGCCGCCAGCTTCCCGGCTGTCGTATCGGGCCGCGGATGCTCGTCTGTGTCGACGACCAGCGGGTCGCCCTTCTTGCGAGCGATCGTGACGGGAACGATCTCGGTCCCGAAGACGCCTTCCTTGATCGCGCAGCCCGCGCGCCGCTGACTCTCGGCAGCAAAGGCGTCCTGTTCTTTGCGCGTGACGCCGTACTGCTTTGCGACCTTTTCCGCCGTCATGCCCAGAGAAATCGTCCACTCCTTCTTCATCCGTGGATTCGTGAACCGCCATCCGACCGTCGTATCGGCCATGGGCGGAACGTCCCGGTTCCACGGCACCGCGGACTTCAGCATCACGTACGGCGCACGCGTCATGCTCTCGACGCCGCCGGCCACGAACACCTCTCCCTCGTCGGCCTTGATCGCCTGCGCGGCACTCGCGACCGCCTGCAGTCCCGAGCCGCACAGGCGATTCACCGTCTGGCCCGCCACCTCGATCGGCAGGCCCGCGAGCAATGCCGCCATGCGCGCGACGTTCCGGTTGTCCTCGCCTGCCTGGTTCGTGCACCCGAGGATCAGATCGTCGATGGATGCCGGATCGATCGCCGATCGCTCGACTGCGGCTCTGACCGCGATCGCGGCGAGATCATCAGGTCGAACGTCGGCCAACACGCCACCCGCTCGTCCCACGGGCGTGCGAACGGCGGACACAATCAGGGCTTCTCTCATGGTCGGGCTCTAGTCTCGTCTTTGGTCTTTCGTCTGGTCCGAGTGTCGATTCGACACCTGGGATGCGGCGCGGCCGTCCGCGTTTCCCAGCGTACCACTACCTCCAGCAGGACGCGGTAGGATCTGGCCGCCATGAAATCGCTCCTGTCTCTTCTGATGCTGCTGGTGCCCGCTGCCGCGATGGCGGCACCATGCGAGTCGTTGATGTCGCTGTCGAACCCCGAGCGAACGGTGACCATCGCGCAGACCGTTGCGCCTGGCGAGTTCCGTCCTCCGACGGGGAGGGCTGGTGCGCCGAACGCGACGAATCCATTCGAGAAGCTCCCTTCATTCTGTCGCGTGTCGGCGACGCTGAAGCCTTCGCCACGCTCGGACATCAAGATCGAGATCTGGCTTCCCGCCAGCGGATGGAACGGCAAGCTGGAGGTCGTCGGCAACGGCGCGTTTGCGGGCACGATCAGCTATCCGGCAATGGCGACGGCGCTCGCCGCCGGCTATGCGGCTGCGAGCACCGATACGGGCCACACGGGGCCGTCGAGCAACACGTTCGTCAACCAGGACGTGCTGGTCGACTTCGCGCATCGCGCCATCCACGAGACAACAGCGGCGGCGAAGACCGTTGTCGACGCGTTCTATGGCAGCGCGCCGAAATCGTCGTACTTCAACGGCTGTTCGACCGGCGGACGACAGGCGCTCACCGCCGCACAGCGATATCCCGAGGACTTCAACGGGATCGTCGCCGGCGCACCGGCGAGCTATGGCTCGAAGCAGACGTTCGGACAGATCTGGATTTACGAGGCGACGGCGACACCGGAGGCGGCACTCTCGCGCGAGAAACAGCAGGCGCTGCACGCCGCGGTCCTCGACGCGTGCGACGCGAACGATGGTGTGAAGGACGGTGTGCTCGAGAATCCTCTCACGTGCAAGTTCGATCCACAGGCGATTGCCTGTAAGGCTGGTGACAGTCCTTCCTGTTTGACGGCGCCGCAAGTGGAGGCCGTGCGCAAGATCTATGCGGGCGCATCCAATCCGCACACCGGCGAATTCATCTTCCCCGGGTTCGAGCGTGGGAGCGAAGCGTTGTGGACTCCGACGCCGGTCAGCTATGCCGTCGACTACTTCAAGTACGTCATCTTCAACAATCCGAACTGGGATCCGAAGACGCTCAACTTCGACAGCGATGTTGCAGGCGCCGCGAAGGCAGCGAACTACAAGATCTTCGACGCCACTGATCCGGACCTCGACAAGTTCACCGGTCCTGGCGGCAAGCTGTTGATGTATCAGGGGTGGGCTGAACCAGGCATTCCGCCTCGCAACGTCGTGACGTATTACGGTGAGGTGCAGAAGAAGACGAAGAACGCGAAGGACGCCGTCCGCCTGTTCATGGTGCCTGGCATGGGCCACTGTGGTGGCGGCGACGGCACGAGTACGTTCGATATGGTGGCCGCGCTCGATCAATGGATGACCACCGGCAAGGCGCCTGCGAGCATCCCCGCTTCACGCGTACGCAACGGCGTCGTCGATCGCACGCGGCCGTTGTGTCCGTGGCCGCAGGTCGCGGCCTACAAGGGAAGCGGGAGCACCGACGACGCGGCGAATTTCGCTTGCAAGTAATCGTGCGTCGCAAGATGTTCGGGTGCGATGCGGTGCGGACGGCCTCCCATCCAGCCCGGCGCCCGAGCAAGAAGACGATGCTCGCGCAGGAACGCGAGGAAACGATCCAGGAGATCCGATCGATCCAGAGTGACAGTCCTCCAGAACGCGCTGCGGTGTCCGCGTTTTTCCCTCAGCGTGTCCTGGACCGTCGTCTTCGATACGCGCGAACGCCTGCGATTAATCCGCCGCTGAAGAGGATCAGCGATGCAGGTTCCGGGACCTGCGCCGGCCGCGGCCGATCGTCGCCAATCACCACGTCCTGTTCGATGTTCGAGGAGGGCCCATCGAACGAGATGTCCGGCGGCGGCGCGTTCGTTCCAGGTTCATCGTTCCCTGATTCAGGAGGTGTGCAGTCGTCGGCGGACTTGCGCGAAGAGTTGCCGTGCGTCGATCCGGCATTGCCGTGACCGTTGCCGTGCGGCTCACGCGTTTCGCATTCGTGATTCCCGTGTCCATTCGACGCAGCACCAGCCCCGCTGCCCGCGTGTCCGTGGTCCGGTCCTCTCGCTGCTAGTGTCGCCGTGCCCATCGTCGCGAAAAGCGCGAACACGATGGCTGCATCCGCAGCTCGCAGACGATGCCGCATGGGTCCTCCGTTGCGACATCGAGCAAGGCGTGCGCCGTTCGAGCTGTGGAAGTCAGCCTCGAGTTGCGCGAAGGGCCATCCTCAATCGACCTTGTTCTATTCCTGAGCGCTGCGATCTGCAGCGACGCGCGAGAGCATGCACTCGACGAGAGCCGATTCGCTCGAGCTGGTTCGCGCTGCGCGGCACATCGGTGTGGGCTGGCATCGGAGAAATGGGCCCCATCGGAAGCCACGATCGATTACGCGCCCTCCAGTGCGTCGACTATTGTCTTCACCGGCACCGAATTCTGAGCGCGTGATTCCGTGCGCAACCGCATGAAGCGGCAAGCGAAGAACGGTCTTCACCGCGGACGGACAGCTTACCAGCCGAAGCGAACGGCGATGCTGCCGGTTGCGCCCTCGAGTCGATCGCCGAGGACGTTCTCGTAGCCGGTCCATCGATAACCGACAGACAGATCGACACCGATGTGGTCGGTGACCTGTGTGACTACGTTGCCGACGGGTTCGATGACCGCGAAGTCGTCTCGGGCCGACACGGTCACTGTTTGAGGAGCCACGGTTGTCCCCGGGCGAACGAGACGGGGATCGCTTCGTGTACCGAACCGGACGTCACGAGTGAGCGTCAGCGGCAGGGTGCTTGTCCCGCCGCCGATCAACGCACGCGCACCGAATCGAAGACGTGCCTCCGGCGTGGACCACCCGATCAGCAAGCCTCCGTACGTCAAATCCGTCCGATCGGGGCCATCGACCAGCGAGTACACGGCGCCGGCGACCAGCAGTTGCTCGTCGAACAGACGACCCGCATACACACCGGCAAGCTGTCGCCAATCGCCGTCGACCTCGGTCACCTTGTATTCGGGTGCAATCACGAACGGACTGTGAATCGGTTCGATCACCAGCGGCTTCTGTGTTGCGGGAGGAGCGGCCGTCTCTTGCGCGGCGGCGGAGCCGGCCGATACCGCAAGGAACAGACCCGCCGCGATGATGGCGATCGTCCGACCCCGACCCGCCTTCGCCGTGTCCCGTTCAACAAGGCTTCGGCGGGCAGGCTGCTGAGCGCTCGATCGCATCACTGCCTCCTCAACGCGACGTTGAGCGTCGACGTTTCGCCGCCACGAATCGTGACGTCGGTGGAATAGATCCGGAAGCCGTCCTTGCGGACCTCGAGATTGTGCTGACCGGTGGAGAGCTGCACTTCGAGACGATCGTCGCCTTGCGATCCCGCCCACCGCTCACCGTCGATGAGGATCTCCGCATCCGTCGGCTGCACACGCAAGGCGAGCGTGCCGTAGTCGTTCACGCGCGCAGGCGACGTTCTCGGCTCGACCGCCCCACGCCGCTCCGGCGGACCGGGCGGATTGGGTGCATTGGGCGGAGCGGGCCCACGCCGCGTGGTGGCTGCCGTGGGCGCCGGGCCACCTGCGGGTCGTACGGGTTCAGGATCGCCAGGCCGCAGCGGTTCCATGGCGTGACGCACGCGGAACGTCTTCCCCGGTTGCAAATAGACCTTCTGTTGCGCGCTGCGATGGCCCGGCAGATACAGCTCGAGATCGTGTTCGCCGGGCTCGAGATTCAGCCGCTGGAAGAAGCCGTCGAAATCGTCCACCGTTCCGGCGTAGTACCCATCGATGAACACTTCCGTCTCGTCGGGCGAGACCTGGAGCCGCAGCGACGCGCCGCCGCCGTAGTAGTACGGCGACTGATACGCATAGGCCGGCGGGTACCAGTACGGCGACGGATACCAGTACCACGGGTCGTAGAACAGCGGCCGATAGTAGTAGGGGCGGTAATACGGACGGTAGTAACCACCGCCGACCACGACGCCAACGCGCGGCGAGGCGACGCGCACGCCCACTCGGCCGCGCACCTGCGCATCGGCGACGACAGGGGTGACGAGCATCGCCACGACGAAGAATGTGAAGAGAATGTGTAAGCGCTTCACGAGGAGCCTCCGGGCTGGTTGGTAGATGGTGGTTGGTGGATCGTGGTCATCGCCCTGCAACGACGACCTCCTGCCGTACGAAGCACTCACTACCCACCAGCCACCACCCACTATCCAGCGAAGGCAATGGCCGTACCTTGTCGAGGTGTCCGAATTTACGTGGATTCCGGGCGATAGCGATCCTTTTCGCGGACATCGTGAGTCCTCGCAAAAGGTCAGCGCTTGGTCGGGGGCTTAGTTAGGAAGGCTCGGCAACGTAATCGTGAAGACTGCGCCGCCGTCGGGGTGGTTCGCCGCCTGGATACTTCCGCCGTGACGCTCGACGATGGCCTTGACGATCGAGAGCCCGAGGCCGCTGCCGTCAGCCGCTTTGCGCGATGCGTCCACCTTGTAGAAGCGATCGAAGATGAACGGCAGGTGCTCGGGTGCGATGCCTGTACCCGTGTCGCGGACGCTGATCTGCACGCGTCCGTTGTCACTGTTTGCTACGAGTTGAATCTCGCCTCCGTCAGGCGTGTGTCGGAGCGCATTGGCGGCCAGGTTCTGCAGCGCCTGTTCGAGCCGATCGGGATCACCCATGACGTGCTGCGCGTCTGCGTCGAGGACCTGGTTCGTGAGCCGGACGCGACGCTCCGCCGTCTCGCGTTCATGTCGTGATGCCACGCGATCGAACAGCATCGTCATGGCCACCCGCTCGCGTCTCATCGTCGTCCCGCCGCCTTCGAGCCGCGCCAAGTCGAGGAGGTCGCCGATGATGCGCTCCATGCGGTGCGTTTCGTCCTCGATGATTCCGACGTAGCGCTCTCGTGTCGCACCATCGAGCGTGAGGTCGGGCATCGCCAGCGTCTCGATGTAGCCGCGCATCGCGGTCAATGGCGTCATGAGCTCATGAGAGACGTCGGCGAGCAGCTGCCGTCGCGCCTTGTCGGACGATTCGAGCGCACGTGCACGATTGGTCAGTTCGTCCGCCATGCGATTGAACGATCGCGCGAGCGCCGACACTTCGTCACCGCCTTCCTCCGGGGCACGCGCGGAGGGATCACCGGCGCCCAGGCGTTCGCTCGCATCCTGCACCTGCTTCAGTCGTCGTCGTGTCGGACCGAAGACGACCAGCGCGATGGCGACGGCGCCCACAGTGAGGAGGCTGCCCGCGAGCAGTCCCATGCTGGGACCGAACTCCCGCACGATGTCACGATACGTAGGGCCCGGGAGCAGCGCGACACGCCCCTCGGGCATGCCGGCGATCACGATCAACGCCGAGTCATTCGGGCGGAACCGTGGCCCCTCGTCCGGTGGAGGTCCGGCGAATACGGGAGGACCAGGATCGCCACCGTCGCGTCGGTTCGGTTCCGGGCCGCGGTCGGGGCGATCGAAGTCGGGCCCGGGTCCGCGACCAAATCGACGTTCGAGATTGCCGTCTCCAGGACCGAAGCCGCCGCGACGACCGAAGAAGCGAGGTGGTTCGAACGTCCGCGGATCGGTGGCCGCTCGCCGCGCAGCAAGGAGGTACTCCGGTGGAATGTCCGCATCGTTCGCGACGACGCGACCGTCGCGCATGATCACGACGAACATCTGCAGGACGTTCCCGTACTGCTCGCGAACGTATTTTTCGAGATCGAGCCTTGGATCGGCGGCGAGTGCCGTTCCCAGATCCGAGGCGACCAGCACGGCGAGACGCCGCGGCGAGCGCGCCGGCATCGAGCCGGCGATACGATCGGTTGTCCACAGGAAAAGTGCGGCTTCGGCCGCGAGCATCAACGCGAGGAACGCGATCAGACCAAGAGCGACGCGCCAGTAGAGGCTCTTGTACCAGGACAGCGTCATACGTCGGCCGCTTTGTATCCTGCCCCCCATACGGTCAGCACGACGGCTGGATTCGTCGAGTCGTCTTCAATCTTCTTCCGAAGGCGCTTGATCAGCGTATCAACGCTGCGGACGGTCACGAACGTCTCGTCCTTCCAGACGCGACTGAGCAACGCCTCCCTGCTGAAGACAATACCCGGATGTGACAGCAGGACGTAGAGCAGCTCGAATTCGTTGAAGGTCAGCTCCACTTCCTTGCCGTGCACCAGCACGCGGCGCCGGGCTGGATCGACGTCGATGTGCTTGTACGTCACCGGACTATGCGCCGTTCCGTTGGCCGCCCGCTCGCGTTTGGCGTGACCTCGCCGGAGCAGCGCACGCACGCGCGCCATCAGCTCGCGAATGCCGAACGGTTTGGTCAGATAGTCGTCAGCGCCGCTGTCGAGTCCCACAACCTTGTCGGACTCGTCGCGGCGCGCGGTCAGCATCAGGATCGGCGTATCGGCGTTGATGGAGTCACGTCTGATCGCTCGACACACGGTGACGCCATCCAGCCCCGGCAGCATCAGGTCGAGCACGATGAGGTCGAACGGGCGCGTGCGCGCGAGCTCCAGCCCGGCATTGCCGTCGCCAGCCTCGACGGGCGTCAGCTCTTCCAGCCTCAGGTGAAGCGCGAGGAGCTCGCGAATATTGGATTCATCTTCGACAACCAGGACGTGCGGCGTGCCCGCGTGTGACTCCACGAAGTCCAGTGTAGTGCGATGAGGTGGCAGGGCTGTGGTTTGACTGTGACGAAACGGTGACAGGTCGCCGCGGACGTTTCACATCTCCGCCACGACCTCGCCATGGTCTTTCCGTTCAATAAGAACATGAAGCGCAGACTGTTCCTCATCATCTCGGCCATCGCGATTGT
>Ga0111539_10004984_pt1 | contig 17274 bp, 9 predicted proteins | sample RhiMethybrSRZTD1_FD_79667 | JGI IMG/M metagenome (GOLD analysis project Ga0111539, IMG submission 79667) | Populus rhizosphere microbial communities from Tennessee, USA - Rhizosphere MetaG P. TD hybrid SRZTD1 (version 2) (version 2) | ecosystem: Host-associated > Plants > Roots > Rhizosphere >... | reverse complement strand
TTTCAGAAAGAGCGTCTGGGCTGGCTCAACTACGGCGCAACGCCTCCGGTGATCTCCGTCACCCAGAGCGGAAGTTACTTCCTCGAGGCGTATGCGACGAACAGTCCCAATCCCAAGGCGATCAAGATCCTCAAGGAGGTCGATGCTCAGGGGCGGCGGACGTGGTACTACGTCGAGGCCCGCGTCCTTGTCGGGTTCGATGCCAACGTGGCCCCTGGCGTGGTCGTCCACACGGGCTCGGAAGTCTCCGGCAGCAGCAGCAATCAGGTCGACCTCGCTCCCACGACGTCCACGACCGACACAACGCTCGAGCCGGGACAGACCTTCAGCGATCCGGCCGCGGGGGTGACGATCAGCACGGCATGGGCGGAATCCACCGGTGCGCTCGTGAATGTGCTGCTCGAGGGACCGCCGTGTTCTGCGCTGGCGCCCGCGTTGACGATCTCGCCGGCCACGGTGTTGTGGGCCACGCCGGCGAGCCCCGTGAATTACAGCCTGACGGTCACGAACAACGACTCGTCAACTTGCGACGCCGCCGATTTCGGATTGAGCGCCGTTGTGCCGGCGGGATGGTCCGGCGCCTTCGGCAGCACTTCTGTGTCTCTGGCGCCAGGCGCAACTGCCACCGTGGGCCTGACCGTCACGTCCGCGCCCGGCTCAAGTGGCCAATACATATTCCAGGCCCAGGCGAATCGGTCGGCAGCGAGCGGCTCCGTGTCACAGGCGCTCCAGATCATCTCGGGGTTCAACGTCGGGCTGGCGGTCGCACGTGTGGGTAACGGTTATCAGCTCACGGCGACGGTTCTCGCAGGAAGCACGCCCGTGACAGGTGCGAGCGTGTCGTTCACGGTGACCAATCCACAAGGGGGGCAGCGCGTGCTGTCTGCGACTTCGGCCACCGGCGGCGTCGCGAAGGTGAAGTACAGTGTCACCAAGAACGATCCCGCCGGTACGTATGTCGTCTCGGCCGTGGCGAGCAAGAATGGTCTGTCGGGCACCGCGACGGGAACGTTCGTGAAGTAGGGGGATTGACGCGAGGGCCTCTGCGTTCCATCGCCATCGTCGCACTCAGCCTCAGCGCTGTTGTTGCGACACGTGGTAGCGTGAGAAATCCATCGCCGGCGCAGACGCCGGCCGTGGATTTCGACGCGCTGTCCGCTCGTGTCGATCCCTACGTCCCCAAGCCGCGTGTCATCGTCGTCACCGACATCGCCAACGAGCCGGACGACCAGATGTCGCTCGTGCGGTTTCTCGTCTACTCGAATCAGTTCGACATCGAAGGGCTGATCGCCAGCACGTCCACGTGGATGCGCAATCGCGTCCGGCCGGACGTCATCAACACGCTCATCGATGCGTACGCCCAGGTCAGGGCGAATCTGCTCGAGCACGGGGGCGGATTCCCCGCGCCGGACGAGTTGCGCGCCGTGGTCGCGTCGGGCCAGACCGGCTTCGGCATGGCTGCGGTGGGACCGGACAAGATGTCGCAAGGGGCCGAGCTCATCCTCAAAGCGGCCGATCGCCAGGATCCCCGTCCGCTTTGGGTTCTCGCCTGGGGTGGCAACAACACGCTCGCGCAGGCCCTGACCCAGGCGCGCGCCGCGCGATCGGCGCAGGATCTCGACACGCTCGTGCGGAAGCTCCGCGTGTACACGATCTCCGATCAAGATGACGCCGGGCCGTGGATCCGGCGCGAGTTTCCGGCGCTCCACTACATCGCGATCCCGTCAACGCCTGACGGCGATCAGTACGCGTCGGCCACCTGGACCGGCATCAGCGGCGATCAGTTCTACAAGAACGGCGCGGGCGCGGACTTCACGACGTTCTCGACCGACTGGGTCAACGCGAACATCCGCAACAAGGGCCCGCTCGGCAAGCTGTATCCGTACCCGTGCTGCATTCACGAGGGCGACACGCCGTCGTTCCTTGGCCTGATCGACAACGGCCTTGCCAGCGCAATGAGCCCGACGTACGGCGGCTGGGGCGGACGCTACGTGTGGCGCCGCTACTACGGCGAACCGCGCCCGTTCTGGACGCAGGGCGGCGACGCGTTTCCCGGACGCGACAACTCGCGCGATACGGTGACCGGCACGGACGGCAAATCGTACACGTCCGATCAGGCGACGATTTGGCGGTGGCGGACCGCCTTTCAACACGACTTCGCGGCGCGCATGGACTGGACGATCAAGGGGAAGACGCAGGCCAACCACAATCCCCACGTCGTCGTGAACGGGGCGGCGGGGAAGGCGCCGGTGCTGATCGACGCCGCGGTGGGGAGCACGATCGTCCTGGACGCCGCGGGCACGACGGATCCCGACGGGCACGCGCTGACGTTCAGGTGGTTCTTCTATCCCGAGGCCGGTACGGGCATCCCGTCGCAACCGGTGTTTGCCGGTGGGCGTGCGCCGGTGGGTGGCGGCGGGAACGTCAACGAAGGCGGCATTCCGTCGGCGCCGCTCGGGCTTCGCGAACCGCCGCCGCGCGTCGTCATCAAGGCCGCGAACCAGCCACGCACGGAAGTGCTGGCCGCCGTCGCCGGCACGGCGCACGTGATCCTGGCTGTCGAAGACCAGGGGACGCCGTCGCTGACGTCGTACCGGCGTGTGATCATTCGAGTCGGGCGTTGAGAAGTGTGCCTTTTGCCTTCCATCGGCTGGATCACCGCCCTTGGCCGCAGCCGCGGGGTCCGTGGGTGTTGCGGCAGCGCTGGTTCGATCTGTTGTTCGCGCACTGGCCGGTGCCGGCCGCGCGACTTCGGCCGCTCGTTCCGGCGTCGCTTGAAATTGAGGAGTTTGGCGGCACGTCGTGGGTCGGCATCGTGCCGTTCAAGATCGAAGGGCTCAGCTGGCGTCCGCTGCCTGACCTGCCGTACTTTTCGTCGTTCCCCGAATTGAACCTGCGTCTCTATGTGGAGGCGGAGGGCAAGCCGGGCGTCTGGTTCGTCAGCCTCGACGCGGACAACGCCGCGGCCGTGCTGGGGGCGCGCCTCGCCTTCCGCCTGCCGTACTGGCGCGCGCAGATCGACATGCGTCGTGGGGATCGCGACATCGAGTTTCGTTCCGTCCGTCGGACTCAACCGGCGACGACGTTCGCGGTCAGGTACCGCCCGGTCGGCCCTGAAATCGAACCGCGCCCCGGAACGCTCGACTACTTCCTCACGGAACGCTACTGCCTCTATGCCCCTCACGCGGGTGGGGCGCTGAGACGACTCGAAATCCACCATCCGCGATGGCGTCTGACCCGAGCCGAGGCCAAGATCGAACACAACACGCTCGCGTCCACGCAAGGCATCGCGCTCGACGACGCGCGTCCGGCGGTGCTGCACTTCAGTGCACGACAGGATGTCGTCGCCTGGTGGCCGGAACGGATCCGGCCCGGCGCTCATGATTGATCTCGTCGAGCTGGATTTTGATCAAGAGCAAAGAAAACACGGAAGGCACGGAGACGAGCCCGAAGACACGGAGCCGGAAGGTCCAGTGACTCATATTCGCTGGTCGCGTTCCGGGCGGGCCAGCGGCCCGCGCGGCCGTTCGGCCGCGGGTGGGGTGACCAGGCTGAGGCGCAACGACCGGCAGCGGATGGCTCTGGAAAGAGGCCGGTCGTTGCGCCTCACCCTGGTCACCCACCAGTCGGAACGCGACCTGGACTGGGCGCCAGCCTTCCTCCGTGCCTCCGTTTTGGGTTCCGTGTCCTCCGTGTTATGGATTCAGCACCCTACGATCGCACGCGCGGCAAATGAGGATTCCGTTCGATGCCGAACTTATGCTGATGCCACTGCGGGTACGGCTCCGGCAGCGAGCTGATCTCGTCGATCCGCGCCATTTCTTCCGGCGTGAGGCGCCACGCGGCCGCGGCCAGGTTGTCGCGTAGCTGCGCTTCGTCGCGCGCGCCGATGATCACGGTGTCCACGCCGGGCTTGTTCAGCACCCAGTTCAGCGCCACTTGTGGCACCGTCACGCCGCGCTCACGCGCGATGGCGTCGAGGACGTCGACAATTCGATACAGGCGCTCGTAATCGATCGTGCCGGGCGCGTCGAGCTCGTTGAGCCGGCTCACCGCCGGCCGCGCGTCGCGCCGGAACTTGCCGCTGAGCAGTCCGGCATGGAGCGGGCTCCAGGCCATCAGGCCGACGCCCTGGTCGAGCGCGAGCGGCACGATCTCGCGCTCCACATCGCGCGAGACGAGCGAGTAGTTCACCTGCTGACATTCATAGCGGACCAAGCCGCGCCGCTCGGAGACCGCGAGCGCCTTCATCACGTGCCAGGCCGAGTGGTTGGAGCAGCCGATGTACCGCACTTTGCCCTGCGTGACCAGATCGTCGAACGCGCGCATTGTCTCCTCGACCGGGACGAGCTGATCGGGCTGGTGACTGATGTAGAGGTCGAGGTAGTCGGTCTGCAGCCGGCGCAGGCTCGCCTCGCACCCTTCGAGGAGGTGCTTGCGCGAGAGCCCGATCTCGTGCGGCGCCTGTCCCATTCGCATGAACACTTTCGTGACCAGCACGAACTCGTGCCGCCGCCCCTTGAGCGCCTGACCGAGAATCTCCTCGGCGCCACCGAACGAGTACGCGTCGGCCGTATCGATCGTCGTGACGCCGGCGTCGCGAAGCGCGTCCAGCATCCGCCGGGTCTCGTCGACGCCAAGCTTGCCCATCTTCGCGTACCGATCCCTGCCGCCAATCGTCATCGTGCCGAACGTGAAGGCCGAGACACTCAGACCCGACCGTCCCAAACGCCGCTGTTCCATGAAGACACCTTCCGGGAAAAGGAAAGGATAGTGCATCGGTTGACGTTCCGGCGGAAGGGGCCGGTTAAAAGCCGGCCTCTTCTGTGGTCGAGGTGTTGAAACGTGCGCTCAGGCCATCGCGCGGTGGCACAGGTCGATGTCGCGCGTCAGCGCGTCGGTGAGATTCGAATAGGAGCCGGATTGCAGCGCGGCCGTGAGCCGTTCGATCGCAGCGGGCCAGTCTTTCCGCGACATGGCGAAGTAGCCGGCCACGTACGCACGATGCGGCGAAGGATCCCGTCCGAAGCCGAAGAGCGCATCGGTCTCCTGGCCGGTCGACAGAATTCGATGGACGGTGTTGCCGTCGCGCATCGTCTCGAACCAGGCCAGGGCGGCCGCCGACAACTGCGCGGCGACATCCGCGAATGCCGGTTCGAGCGACTCGCCGGCGGCATCGATGAACCAGATGTCGCGGCGATCGAGCGCGGCTTGCGGGAACGACCGCTGGAGCCGCGTCCGCAGGTGACAATCGTATTCCTGCGGTATCAATTGCCCGTCCTGCGTCTTCGGGTACTCCGGGCCATGTGAGGACGGGACCTCGAGCAGGTAGCTGCCGAGATTCACCGAGAACGAATACGTCGTCGCGCCGACACTTTCCGCGAGATAGCTGTTGAACGACTGAAAGTTGACGATTTCGATGCGGGTCGGGATGTAGCGCCACGCGGTGCGCGGCGTGAACCGCGTGAAGCCGCCGTCGCGCAGCACCGGCCAGATCCGTTGCCGTATCCAGCGGTTGACGACTTTGCTGTCCATCTGCGGGAGCGTCGGAAGGATAGCATCGGACAGCGGTTTGACGCCGCGTCACCCAGAATGCACATCGGAGGTGCGGATGCACAAGGAGGGGCGGTTCAGCCCGCCCTCGCTGGGCCGGCTAAAGCCGGCCCCATGTCGCCCGCGCCCAGCGAACTGCCAGCTGGCGATCGATCATGAGGAGGGCAGACTATACTGAGGCGCCCCGCCGCCGTAAGATGGCGCCATGCGTTCTATGAACCGCCTATTAATCTTCGTCCTGGCCGCCGGCGTTGTTTCCGGCACGTTCCTCGTCGCGCAGGTCGCGCCGCAAGCGCCACCACCGGCCGCCGCACAGGCGGCGACGCCGCTGCCGGCCCCGCCCACGCGCAGCGTCGAATCGGGATACACCAATCTCTTCAACGGCAAGGACCTCACCGGCTGGAAGATCGGCGGCCCGGCGGAGTCGTTTTCCGTCGAGGGTGGCGCGATCGTGGCGCACGGCAACGCGTCGCACCTCTACTACGACGGCACCGTGCGGGACCACGTGTTCCGAAATTTCGATCTGAGGCTCGACGTCATGGCGCGCAACCGGTCGAACGGCGGCGTCTACGTGCTGACCGAGTATCAGGAGCGCGGGTTCCCCGGCAAGGGCTTCGAGATCCAGGTGAACAACAGCCACACCGATCGCATCCGGAGCGGCAGTCTCTACCACGTGGTCGATCTCTCGTACATTCCGGCGAAAGACGATGAGTGGTTCCCGATGGAGATTTCGGTGAGCGGGGACACGATTACCGTCAGCGTCAAGGGCAACCAGGTCGTGCGCTGGACGCAACCGCCCGACTGGAACGGCAATTACGACACGCCCGGACGCAAGATCGCGCCCGGGACGATCGCGTTCCAGGCGCACGATCCCAACAGCACGACCGCGTACGCCAACATCCGGATTCGGGCTCGGGATTAGGGCGCTGTCGCGGTCGGCCGTTGCCGAGTGAGTCTGCGACCGGCGCGTGCCGAGCCGCGGCCGGGGCCTGGGCGGCCGAGCACGGCTCCGGGAAGTGACCCTCGAAATCGTCGCCTCCATCCGGTCGCGGTTCGTCCTGGCGCGTGGCGCGCGACCTCCTATCCAGCCTGGCGATGTCACGTACCTCCACAGGCTTACGGAGGCTCGCGCGCGAACCGCTCCCGCCTTCCGGCACGATTTCGACCTGGCGCCCATCGGGTCACTTCACGTCGCCGTGCTCGGCCGCCCACGCCCCGACCACGGCGAGTCACGACGCCGGCCTAGTCAGCGAACTGCGCCGGCACACAGCGTGACGACAGGATGGCGACGTCGCGCGTCGAGCCGTCGCGGCCGGTGTTGAGCCGACGCCGCCTGCGACGGCCGCGCCCGCGGCAGGCTGAAACCGGACCGTAGGGAGCGCGGGGATTCGACCCGCCTACGCGAAGCTTCGGCGAGGCCTAGCCGAAGCGCGGCGCGCGGTAGCGCCGCGCGAAGGCTGGGGGCCGCTGCGCCGTAGGCCTGCGTCCTCGCGCTTGACGTGCCCAGGCCGGATAGGCGCCGGCCCGATGGCGGCAGCGCGAATCCCAAGCGGACGGAGGTCCGGTTTCCGCGGCCGCTTCGCCGGCGGCGTCGGATCAACACCGGCCGCGGCGGCCATCGCCGCGCCATTCGACGAACTACAACGAACTGGAAAACGCTTAGTTCAGGTTAGAGCGCGTTGAAGAATTGGCGGACGCGCGGGTGACCCCCGAACGGGGCGCCCCGCTTGGCGCGGAGCCAACCCCCGTGACAAGTGGCCTGCGGCGAGCACCAAGTGGGGCTGTTCGGGGGGCAGGACCCGCGCGGCTGCTAATTCTGCAACGCGCTCTTCCCCCCCGCCGCCACCACGGCCGCCGCGATGAGCGCGGCGATCAGCGAGATGTGACGATCACCTTGGACATGTTCAATTGACTTTCAGCTCACGAATCTTGATGCTGCGGAACCACACCTCGGCGCCGTGCGCCTGAAGCAGGACGTGCCCTTTCTTCACCTCGCCAAACCCTGGATTGACCTTGAACTTGCTGTCCGCGATCCGCGCCTTGAACTCGGGGCTGAACATCTCGAATTCGAGCACCTTGCCGCCATTGAGAAAGTGCTCGACGTGATTGCCGCGAACGCGAACGCCGGCCTGGTTCCACTGGCCGACCGGATGCAGGGTTTTGGTTTTCACCGGCGCGATCAGGTCGTACAAGCCGCCCGCCGTTCGGTTGCCGTCCTTGCCGGCCTTGGCATCGGCGTTGAGCTCGTCGTCGATGACCTGCATCTCGAACCCGAGCCCAGACCGGCCGGTCTTGATGAGATCCTCCGAGATCAGGTACTTGACACCGGTATTGCCTCCCGGACCGATCTTCCATTCGAGCTGCAGCTCGAAGTTGTCGAACTCGGCGACCGTGATGATGTCGCCGCCGCTCGGTCCGGACCCGGTCGTCTTGATCGCGCCGTTCTCGACGACCCAGCCGGTCTCCGGGAACGTGTCGCTGTGGAAGCCGCGCCAGCCGGTGGTCGTCTTCCCGTCGAACAGCAAGATCCAGCCGGCCGCCTTCTCGGACGCGCTCAGCGTGTTCGGCGGTGTGCCGCTCTGGGCGTGGACGGATGCGGCCGCGATCAACAACGCAGCCAGAGAAAGATGACGATGGAGCACGCGCATAGGCCCTCCGGGCTCTAGAACGAGAAACGAACCTGCAACTGGACCGTTCGCGGTCCCTGATAGCTGCTCGCCGCGCCGAACCCCGCCTGATTCGGCCGCACGCGGTTCGGCAGCACCGCGCCGGTGACCGGGTCGAACGGCAGGTTGCTGATCGTGACCGGATCCTGCGGCGTCGACAAGTTCATCATCGTCTGCCGGTTCGTGACCCGGCCCTCATTCGGCGCGTTGAAGAAATCGGCCCGCAGTTGGATGACGCGGCCGTTTCCGAGCCGAATGTTCCGCGCGAGGGACAGGTCGAGCACGCTCGCGAAACAGCCTTTCATGTAGTTGGAGCCCGACTCGAGGCCGACGCTGCCGACGAGCGGGCCCTGGAAGGCCGCCGTATTGAACTGCCGATACACGTCGCTGGAGCAGCCGCTGCCGGGATCGTCCACGACGCGGACGCGGGCGCCGTAGTTGGGCGATCCCGTCAGGTTGGTGCTCGATCCGCCGCTGTTGTACGACGCGGACACGGTGTACGTGCCACCCGTCGAGCCCGTCCAGATCCCGGACAACTGCCAGTCGTTCAAGACGATCCCGATGGCGCGCACGACGCCGCCATCGCCTTTCAGATCCGGCAGATCCCACACGAAGTTGGCCTTCATGATGTGCGCCTGCGGGTCGGTCACGCCAATCAGCTTGTCGGCGTCGGCCTGGTCGGGCCGCAGCGAATACGAGCCGTCGGCCGCGTGCTGCAGCCGCGCGCCGGAGTTCTGATGATCGTAGAGGCCCATGGTGTCATTGAAGCCGAACGACCAGCCGTTGCTGAAACGCCGCTGGAACGACCACTGGATGGAGTGGTACGTCCGCCATCCGCGATCCCATTGCTGGTTGACGGTGCCGTACCCCTGATACGCGCGCAACAAATCCTGCGGCAGCGCGGTCGCGCCGGGCGTCGGACTGGCCGGCAGCGTCAGGTCCTGGTTTTCCGGCAGGAACGCTTCGCCAAAGTCGATGGCGTTGAGGTTGACGGTCTGGTTCGTGTCCCAACTGTGCTGGCCGACGTACTCGACGTCGAGCGAGATGGCCCACGGCAGCGCGAGCTGCACGCCGCCGTTCCACTGAAACGACTTCGGCGGCTTGCTGTGGTAGTTCACGGAGTCGAGCGACGGCACGCCGTTGGTCGTCAACCCGGCGCTGCCCAACGACTGCAGTTGCCCGTACCGTACCGTCACCGTCGACGAGGTCGGCGGGTTGCCGCCCGTCTCGAAGGCGGTGATGCTCGGCCGCTCGAAGAACAGCCCGCCGCCGCCGCGCAGCACGAGTTTCTGCGTGCCGCCGACGTCATAGGCCATGCCGAATCGCGGCGCGATGCCGAGCGCGGGGTAGGTATAGGGCGTCTTGCCGATCCCGCCTTCGTTCTGGTGGAAGAGCCCGTTCGTCAGGTTGCCGGTGCCCGGAACGAGGGCGCCGATGTTGACCGACGAGTTCGGTCCCTGGAGCTGACCCGTGCGCGGGTCCTTGGCCTGGCGGTTTGTCCCTGAGCAAGGATTCGCGTTGTTCACACAGCCGGGCACGTACAACAGCGGCGCGTTTGCCTGGACCCACTGGTCGGGCAGGAAGTTGGTCGCCTGATCGAACCGGTCGTACGCCGGTCCGACGCGCACGAACCGCGCGCCGTAGTCGAGCGTGAGCCGGTCGGTGACCTTCCAGTTGTCCTGCAGGTACCCCTCGAGGTTGTAGTAGATGTAGGCGACCTCGACGAACTTCGACGCCTGTTGAAACGAGCTGAAGCACCCCATCGCGGCGTTGGCGAACCCGAAGGACGTGTCGCAAGGATTCGTCCCGACGGTGTCCTGTTGGAAGCTGATGGTGCCGAGCGCCGCAGACGTGCTCGCGCCGTCGGGCTCGCCCTTGTAGGCGTGGGTGTAGTAGAGGCCGGACTTGAGCGTATGCCGGTTGGCCACCTTCGTCAGGTTCGCCGCGAAGTCCCACGTCGCGCTGGTATTGAGAATCCCGGGGTAGGGAATGCCTGGCGGCGAATTGCTGACGCGGTTGCCCCACGCGAGGGCCGGCACCTTCGAGATCCGGGTGCCGTCCCAGATCGGCGGTCGCACGTCGTTCAGCGCTTTGTACTGGTAGTAGCGCGGATCGATGATCGTCGCGTCGGGGAACAGGAAGGGCAGATTGGCGACGTTGGCGCCCGCCAGGCTCGCCACGTCGTTCATCGGGAGCGCGCTCGTACAGAAGGACGGGCCGCCGACCAATCCCAGCGAGCAGCCGGTCTGCTGATTCAAGCTGCGCCCGTACGTCGCCTCCAGGAACATCGTCGGGGAGATGGCGTAGTTGGCCGACACGGCCCACGTGTGCACCGTCGGGTCGTACATCTTCGTGTCGTTGAATCCAGGAATCGAGCCGTTGATCACCTGGTTGCGTTGATCCCAACTCGAGAACTTGAACGTGCCGCGCAGCGACTGCGTCGGCTGATAGTCCAGGCGGACGACCGGCTGCCAGCCGAGCAAGGTCTCGCTCGGCCGGACGACTTCGAAGTTGAAGTTCGACGTCGGCAGCCACGTCGCGCACTGTTCGGGACAGTTCGGCATCGGGAACAGGCTGAGCAGATTGAGGCCCGTCTGGTACAGCCGGTTCGCTGGAACGCGGCCGAGCACGCCGCCGTCGGCGAAGCACGCGGCCTGGTTGGCCGACGAGCACGTGCCGCTCAGGTTCGGGTCCTTGATGTACGGATACGGCGCCCCGTTCTGGTCGGTGGTCGCCGAAAAATCCCCCCGCCGCTCGAGTGCGGTCGGCATGCGGTAGCGGTTGACGTTGTTGCCGCCGGTCCGCGGCTCGAACTCCTGCGCGTAGTAGAAAAAGAGCTTGTTGACCCCGCCGGGCTTCCCGATCGGACCGCTGATCGAGTAGCCCCAGTCGCGCTGCTTGCTGATCGTCTTGGGATTGCCGTTGAGGACGTTCGTCTTGCTGTTCGGATTCCAGTCCGAGTTCCGCTCGACGTCATAGAGCGAGCCGTGAAAGCGATTCGAGCCGCTCTTGGTGACCGCCGTGATCTGGAGTCCGCTCGATCGCCCGTACTCGGCCTGATAGTTCGACACCAGCACTTTCACTTCCGCGACCGACTCGACGTTCAGTTGCATCAGCAATCGATTGCTGCCGTCGTCCATCGTGGACACGCCGTCCATCATGAAGTTGGTGCCGCCGCCGCCGCCGATGCGGTCCGTCCCGGAGACGCCCGGGGCGAGACCGGCGAGGTCCGCGAAGCTGCGATTGGCCAGCGGCAGGCTCGCGACCGAATCGGTCACGACGGTGAACGACCGTTCGCCGCTGTTCGCCTGAATGAGCGGCGCTTCGCCTTTGACGTCGACCGTCTCGCTCGCGCCGCCGACCTCGATGGTGAGCGCACCCAGCGCCACCCGGACGCCGGCGCCGACGGTGACGCCGGATCGCCGCAACGTCTTGAACGACGGCATCTCGACCTGGATCGTGTAGACGTCGGCGCTCACGTTCGGAAAGACGAAATCGCCGGTGGTGTTGCTCACCACGGGCGTCGACTTGGTGCCTTTGGTGTCACTGATCAGGGTCACGGTCGCGCCGGGAATCACCCCGCCCTGTTCGTCCTTCACCGTCCCGGCAATCGAGCCGGTGGTGACCTGCGCCCAAGCCGACGACGCGACGACCAGCAGCGCTGCCGCCGCAACGGCCACCAGCTTCGTCCTCCGGGTGATCTCCATGGAATCCTCCTGTTTGACGCCGAGCGATGCGCGCGATGCGCGGCCGATCCGCGACCGCCAGGGGAGGAGGCGGACGCCGACGGATGGGCGAGCAAGGTGAGTGTGCGGATCATTATGTGGCTTGCGCCGTCAAGATGCAGAAGGAGGGGCGGGCTTTAGCCCGCCCTCGCTGGGCCGGCTGAAGCCGGTCAATCAGCCGTAGAATCTGCGCATGCGCACCGCGCGCGGTCCTGTGGCACTTGCGGTCGCTGCCGCCGGCCTCGGCCTGGCCTTGACGGGAGCGGTGCGGGTGGCGGCTCGCGCGCAAGACAAGCCCGTCCCGGCGCCCATCAGCTTCAACCGCGACATCCGGCCGATTCTCGCGAACAACTGCTTCGCCTGCCACGGTCCCGACGAAAAACAGCGCGAGACCAAGTTTCATTTCGACACGAAGGACGGCGCGTTTGCCGAGGACGGGATCATCGTGCCCGGCGACGCGCCGGGCAGCATGCTCGTGCAGAAGATCACCCATCCCGATCCCAAGGAGCGGATGCCGCCGCCCGACTCCGGGCACGCGCTGACGGATCGCCAGATTTCGCTGCTGCGCCGCTGGATCGAGGAGGGCGCGAAGTGGGACACGCATTGGGCGTTCACCGCGCCGGCGCGTCCTGAACTGCCCGCCGTCCAGGCAGCCACATGGGTCCGCACGCCCATCGATCGCTTCGTCCTGGCGCGCCTCGAGCGGGAAGGACTGACGCCGTCAGCCGAAGCCGACAAGGTCACGCTGCTGCGCCGCGTGACCTACGACCTCACCGGGCTGCCGCCGACGCCTGCGGAGGTCGATGCCTTTCTCGCGGATCGATCGCCCGACGCGTACGAGAAGCGCGTGGACGCGCTGCTCCAGTCGCCGCGGTACGGCGAGCGGATGGCTATGCCGTGGCTCGACGCCGCCCGCTACGCCGACACGCACGGCTACCACATCGACAGCCTGCGCGGCATGTGGCCGTGGCGCGACTGGGTCATCGGCGCCTTCAACCGCAACCTGCCGTTCGACCAGTTCACGATCGAGCAGATCGCCGGCGATCTTTTGCCGAACGCGACGCGCGAACAGAAAGTCGCCTCCGGGTTCAACCGGAATCACATGATCAACTTCGAGGGCGGAGCGATCGCCGAGGAATATCAGGTCGAGTACGTCATCGATCGCGTCGAAGCCACTTCGTCTGCGTTCATGGGATTGACGATGGGGTGCGCGCGGTGTCACTCGCACAAGTTCGATCCGATCACGCACAAGGAGTTCTATCAGTTCTACGCGTTCTTCAATAACGTGCCCGAGCGCGGGCTCGACGGCCGCACGGGGAACGCCGCGCCGTTTCTGCTGCTGCCGACGCCGGAGCAGGAGAAGGCGCTGGCCGATCTCGACGCGGCCATCGCGGCGCGAGAGCGGGCGCTCGCCGACAAGATCGTCGCGCCGCTCCAGGGCGAGTGGGAGAAGAGCGTCGCCGCCGCGCCCGTCGCGGGCGAGACCGACGGGCTCACGGCGCACTACGAGCTGGACGGCAGCTTCTCGGATGTGTCCGGCAAATACCAGCACGGCCGGACCGTCACGGGCGATCCGACGTTCGAGACGGGTCGCATCGGACGGGCCGTCGCGTTCGACGGCGACACCGAGGTCAGCTTCGGCGCCGTCGGCGGCTTCGATCGCACGGACCCGTTCAGTCTCGCCGTCTGGCTGCGGCCGCGCGGCAACCTGCCGATGGCCGTCTTCCAGAAACTCGACGACCGGCAGCGCCGGCGCGGCTACGAGTGGCAGTTTGACGACATCGTACTGGTCGGCATCCAGAGCTGGGCGGCGCGGCTGACGATCACGCTGGCGTCCGAAGCGCCCGACTCTGCGATTCAGATCAAGACTCGTGAGCGGTTGCGCCTCGGCGACCGGTATCACGTGGCGTTGACCTACGACGGATCAGGGAAAGCCGCCGGCCTCCAGCTCTATGTTGACGGCAAGCCGTTCGCGACCGACGTCGTGCGCGACGCGCTCGACGGGTCGATCGCCTCGACGGGAACGTTGCGCGTTGGCAGCAAGGCGCTGGGATCGCCGTACGTCGGGCAGATCGACGATCTGCGGCTCTACAACCGGACACTGACGCCCGGACAAATCAATCAGCTCGCCGTCCACTACGTGCCTCGCGCGATCGTGTCGGGCGTGACCGGAAAGCGCTCGACCGCGGAAGCGGCCGACCTGCGCGATTACTTTCTGACCTACGCGGCGGCCGAATCGATGCGCACCGCGTACAGCGAGCTGAAGGCGCTGCGGCTGCAGAAACAGGATCTCGAGCGGCAGATCCCGACGGCCATGGTCATGAGCGACATGTCCAAGCCGCGCGAGACGTTCGTGCTCGCGCGTGGCGACTATCGCAACCAGACCGAGAAGGTGCAGCCGGGCGTGCCCGCGATGTTGCCGCCGCTGCCGAAGGACGCGCCGCCGAACCGGCTCGCCCTGGCGAAGTGGCTCGTCGATCCGGCCCATCCGCTCACGGCCCGGGTCGCGGTGAATCGGTTCTGGCAGATGTACTTCGGCGCGGGCCTGGTCAAAACGCAGGAGGATTTCGGCGTCCAGGGCGAGCCGCCCGTACATCCGGAGCTCCTCGACTGGCTCGCGACCGAATTCGTCCGCACCGGCTGGGACATCCGCGCGATGCAACGGCTGATCGTGACCTCGGCCACCTATCGACAGTCGTCGAAGGTGACGCCGGCGCTGCTCGAGAAGGATCCGGAGAACCGGCTGCTCGCGCGCGCGTCGCGGCAACGCCTGCCGGCGGAGATGATCCGCGACACGGTGCTCGCCGCGTCGGGCCTGCTCACGCCCGACATCGGCGGGCCGAGCGTGCTCCCATACCAGCCGAAAGGACTCTGGGAGGAGATGGCGTTCGGCGAGGGCTTCTCGGCGCAGTCGTACGAGCAGAGCCACGGCAAGGATCTCTACCGCCGCGGCCTGTACACCTTCTGGAAGCGCACCGTCCCGCCGGCGTCGATGGCGACCTTCGACGCGCCCGATCGTGAAAAATGCACCGCGAGGCGCGCGCTCACCAACACGCCGCTCCAGGCGCTCGTGCTGCTGAACGATCCGACGTACGTCGAGGCGGCGCGCGCGCTGGCCCAGCGTGCGCTCGTCGAGGGCGGCCAGAGCGAGCGGACGCGGATCGAATTCGCCTTCCGTCTCGCGACCGCGCGCAGGCCAACCGACAGGGAGACGGCGGTCCTGAGAGACCTGCTCAGGAAACAGTTGGCCACGTTCGCGCGGGACCGCAACTCGGCCCTCCAGTTGCTCAGCGTCGGCGAATCGCCGCGCGACGCGCGGCTGAATCCGGCCGAGCTCGCGGCGTGGACCATGGTCGCGAGCACGATTCTCAACTTGGACGAGACGATTACGCGACAGTGACTGCAACACGGAGGGCACTGAGGCACGGAGTACACGGACTCGGTTTTGGCTGGGGCACTACGAAAACCAAAGTGATTCCGTGTGTTCCGTGTCTCTGTGCTCTCCGTGTTGTGGCCCGAAGGTCAAAGGGCACGACATGAACCACGATCGCGATCTCGATCTCCATCTGACCCGGCGGCAGTTGTTCGGCCTGACGGCTCGCGGCATCGGCATCGCGGCGCTCGGGTCGTTGCTCGGGCCTGAGCTGTTCGCGGCCGTGCCAGCAGGCCAGGCCGCGCGCGATCCGAAGACCGGGGGGCTGCCCGGGCTGCCGCACTTCGCGCCGCGGGCGAAGCGCGTGATCTTCCTGCACCAGTCGGGCGGACCGTCCCAGCTCGAGACCTTCGACTACAAGCCCGGGCTCACGCGCTTCCAGGGGACGCAGATTCCCGATTCGATCCGCCAGGGCCAGCGCGTCGCCCAGACGATGGGGCAGTCCACGCTGCCGGTCGCGAGCTCGGCCTACGCGTTCGCGCAACACGGGAAGTCTGGCACCTGGGTCAGCGAACTGTTGCCGCACACCGCGAAGATCGTGGACGACATCACGGTCATCAAGACGATGTACACGGATGCGATCAACCACGATCCGGCGATCACGTTCATCCAGACGGGATTTCAACAGCCGGGCCGCCCGAGCATGGGCGCGTGGCTGAGCTACGGGCTCGGCAGCGAGAACCAGACGCTGCCCGCCTTCGTCGTCTTGCTCTCACAGGCGCACGCGATCAACGCGGACCAGCCGCTGTTCTCGCGGTTGTGGGCGAGCGGGTTCCTGCCGTCGAGCTATCAGGGCGTGCGCTTCCGCGCCGGCACGGCGCCCGTGCTCTTCCTCGAGGATCCGCCCGGCGTCAAACCGACCACGCGTCGAGAGATGCTGGATGCGGTCGCCAAGCTCAACCAGATGAAGCACGAAGCCTACGGCGATCCGGAGATCGAAACCCGCATCGCGCAGTACGAGATGGCGTACCGGATGCAGACGTCGGTGCCCGACCTGATGGATCTGTCGAAGGAGCCCGACTCGGTGTTCGAGATGTACGGCCCCGAATCACGCAAGCCCGGCACCTACGCGTCGAACTGCCTGCTGGCGCGGCGGCTGGCCGAACGCAACGTCCGGTTCATCCAGCTCTACCATCGCGGCTGGGATCAGCACAAAGACTTGCCGCGCGATCTCGCGCTGCAGTGCAAGGGGACCGATCAGCCGACCGCGGCGCTCGTTACCGATTTGAAACAACGCGGCCTCCTCGACGACACGCTCGTCGTCTGGGGCGGCGAGTTCGGACGCACGGTCTTCAGTCAGGGCAAGCTCACTGACGTCAACTACGGCCGCGATCATCACCCGCGCAACTTCTGCATGTGGGTCGCAGGCGGCGGCACGAAGGCCGGCACGGTGCTCGGCGAAACCGACGACTTCAGCTACAACGTCGCGTCGGATCCGGTGTCGGTCTACGATCTGCAGGCGACGATCCTGCATCTCCTCGGGATCGATCACACGAAGCTGACGTACAGGTTTCAGGGGCGGGATTTTCGGCTCACCGACGTGCACGGCGAGGTCGTGACGAAGATAGTTGCTTAAGTCTGTAACACGGAGGGCAGTGGGGCACGGAGTACACGGACTCGGTTTTGGCTGGGGCACTCCGAAACCAAAGTGATTCCGTGGTTTCCGCGTCTCTCTGTGCTCTCCGTGTTATGGCCGGAAGGCGTCAGGAGGGGCCGGCTTCAGCCGGCCCGGCAAAGGGCGGGCTGAAGCCCGCCCCTCCGTTACGTATTGAATACGTCTGCCTCGATCAAACGCGATGCCGCGCGGTCCTTGTCCGAGAGCCTGACCTCGGTCAAAGGAACCGGCCAGGCGATTCCGATATCGGGATCGTCGAAGCGGATGGCGCGTTCGTGCTCT
>Ga0111539_10004982_pt1 | contig 17277 bp, 13 predicted proteins | sample RhiMethybrSRZTD1_FD_79667 | JGI IMG/M metagenome (GOLD analysis project Ga0111539, IMG submission 79667) | Populus rhizosphere microbial communities from Tennessee, USA - Rhizosphere MetaG P. TD hybrid SRZTD1 (version 2) (version 2) | ecosystem: Host-associated > Plants > Roots > Rhizosphere >... | reverse complement strand
TAGCCGGCGATCTTCAGCGCCGCTTCACGAACGATGGGATCGGCATCGGCCAGCAGCGTGACGATCCGTCGCGGCATGTCCTCGTGGCCGATCGAGTTGAGTGCGGCGATCACCGCCTGTCGCACCGCCGCATCAGGATCGCCAAGCCGTGCGACCAGGGCTTCGAAGGCGGCGCCGTCGCCGATGCGCGTGAGCGCGCCCGCAGCAGCGAGTGTCAGGTCGGGCTCGTCGAGCGCCGCGACGAGCGGCGCGGTGGCGCGACGATCCCCGATGCGGCCAAGCGCCACGGCGGCGGCCTGCCGCGTGTCGAGATCCTCCGCGTGCAGCTGCTCGATGAGCGGCACGACGACGCCTGCGCCGTTGCGCACCAGCGCCTCGACGACGTGCGAGCGGACGGTGTCCTGGCCGAGGAGCCGCGTCAACGCGCGTTGAACCGCCTCGCCCTCGAGCCATCCCAGCACGCGGGCCAGCCCCGGCAGACGATCGGCGCTGACGCGCAGTACGGCGTCGAGAATGTTCTGCGTACCGGAGGCGGTCACATGGCGTCGCACCAGATCGGCGATGTGATCGCCGGCGCCGTAGCGGCTCTCGTATCGATTGAACAAACCCGACAACGCATCGGTGATCACTTCCGTGGGTGCATCCGAGGTATTGAGCAGCTGCACCAGCGGCACCGTGACATCCTCGTCGCCGAGGTTGCCCAGCGCCTCAATCACCGGCGCGCGGAGCATCTCGTCGGCGAGCAGGGGCACCAGCCGCGGCGCCGCGAGCGTATTCCCGATTTCGGTCAACGCCTGAATCGCCGGGAACGCGAGGAAGAAATCGCGCTTCAGCGCGATCTCGCTCAACGCGTCGCTCGCATCAACCGCGTGCAGGCGGCCGAGCGCCTCGATTACGTGAAACCGCACGTTCACGTCGTCATCGCCGAGCCGTGCGACGAGCGGGCCGATCGCCCGGTGATCGCGCCGCTGGCCGAGGATCAACGCGGCCTGAATCCGCAGGTTCGTGTCCTCGTCTTCGAGGAAGCGAATCACCGGCTCGACGATGTCGATGTCACTCACCGACAAGAGATCGAGCGCGCTGCTCAGCACTGACAGGTCGCGATGCTGGTCGCGCAGCGTCTGCACCAGCGTGTCGACGACGGCGGCGCCGTGCTGGGCAAGCGTCGAGACGGCCATCTGTCTCACGCGCACGCTTGCGTCGCCGAGCAGTCCGGCCACCGACTCAACGTGCCGGCTCATCCCCTCCGCAACGCGGCGTTCATCCTCGACACGAGCCGTCACGTCTTCGACGGTCACCAAAATACCGACCGTGCCAGTCTCGTCGCGCAGCGGCCCGATGGTGACATGCTGCTGCATCCGCTCGAGGCCTGAGGCCGCGTCGAGGGGCTTACAGGGGAAGAGATAGTGGTGCAGTGCGGTCGCCATCACCTCGACCGTCCCACGCGAGAGGACGTCTTCCATGATGGCCAGGCCGGTGGGACTGACGTCGGGAATGACGTCGGCAACCGGCCGATTCAGGGCACGCGCCGGGTCGACCGCGGTGGCCACGGCCATCCAGCGGTCCCAGGTGCGGACGACCAGACGAGTGTCGGTCGTGAACATGCCAAGCGGGAGCCGGTCGGTGGGCATACGCGGGATCGGTCGTGCTGCCTACGAACCCTACCTGCCCGCGCGAGGGGCCCGCCCGTTGGTCTTGCGCGTGCGTGCCGACGGTTGTTCGACCAAGGCGGCCAGCGCCTGGGCACGCCGGCGCAAATCGTCGGTATTGCCGCGTGTCTGTTTCACGCCGGCGGAGTTGCGGTCCGTGATCTGACGAATCTCCGAGACGGAGGCGAGCAGCGCCGCCGCCGACGACGACTGCTCGATATTGGCCTTGGAAATCAACTTGATCTGCTTCGCCGTGTTCTGCGCATCGCTGGTCATCGCCCGCATCGCGCGCGCCTGATCGGCGGCGCCGCGCATCACCTGCTCGGCCTGCGCACTCATCCCGTCCGCCGCCGCACTGATCTGCCCCATGCTGGTGGCCTGATGGGTGATGGCCTTGGCCGTTGTGGCGATCGAGCGATGCAAGTCCTCGGCCGCCTTTGAGATCTCCTCGCTGGCCTGGGCCTGCTCAGTCAGCGCGCGCGTGGTGCTGGCCGCGCCGCGGCGCATCGATTCGGCCGCTCGGGCAATCTCGCTCGCAGTTTTGACCTGCTGCTGCGTCGCTTTCCGGACCTGCGACGCCTGATCCTTGGTGGCCTGCGCGGCCTTGAGAATGTCACGGGCGGCGAGGGTCTGCTCCGCCATCGCCTTGTTCACCTCTTGCGAGGTTTTCCGAACCTGGGTATTGCTCTGCACCAGTATGGTCACCGCCCTGGCCTGCTCCTCGGTGGCGGCGGCAATCTGGCGCGCCTGTTCCACGGTGCCGGTAATCGCCCCGATGACGTTCCGCGCCGCCTCGCGCTGTTCCTCGCTGGCCCGGGCGATCTGGCTGACGACGCGGCTTGCCTCTGTGACACCGTCGAGGATTTTGCCCAGCCCCCGTGCACCTTCTTCCGCCTGTGCGTTGCTCTGGTCGACGACGCGCAGGCCCTCGTTCGAGGCGTCAACAGCCTCGCGCGCCACTTCCTGAAGCGCCTTGATGATGCCGGCGATGTCGGACGTCGCCTTGGCCGAGCGGTCGGCGAGATTGCGAATCTCCTCGGCAACGACCGCGAACCCGCGGCCCGCATCGCCGGCCCTGGCCGCCTCGATCGACGCGTTCAACGACAGCAGATTCGTCCGCTCGGCGATCAGATCGATCGTGTCCACGATGCTGCTGATCTCACTCGCCCGCTTCCCCATCTCGCGGATGACTCCCGACGACTGCGACATCGACTCCTTGACCCTCCCGAAGCCCTGGATGGAGCGCTGAATGCTGGCACCGCCCTCCTTCGCTTCCTGGCTGGCCCGCTTGGTGATCTCATCGGCATCCTTGGCGAGCGAGGCGACGGACTGACTGGCCCGATCGAGTTCCGTGGCGCTGGTCGCCGCGCCGCTGGCCGCATCGCTGATGCGTTGACCGCTCTTGGCCACGCTCTGCACTGACTTCGCGAGCTGCTCGGTCGAGGCGCTGTTCTGCTCCACGATCGTCGCCAGGCTCTCGACCATCGCGGTGACTTCCTCCATGGAGGCCGCGGCTTCGTTGATCGCTGAGGAGGTCTCTTCCGACGATGCCGCGAGCTCGTCGGCGTTGATGGCGACGCCCTGGACCGATCGCGTCATCTCTTCGATCGCCGCCGCGGTCTCGTTGACCGACGAGGTCAGCGACTGCGTGTCGGCAGCGGTGGACTTCCCCGATGCGGTGATCTGCGTGATCGACGTGGTGACCTGCTGCGCCGCCGTCGCCATGCCCTGGGCCGTCGCGGTCGTTCGCTGAATCGACTCGTTGCTTTCGCGAATGGCCGACGCCGTCTGTTTGGCGAAACCGGTCAGACTCTCCGAGCTCCGCGTCACCTGCTCGATCGAGGCGGCGACTTCGTTGATCGACGAGACGAGATTCTCGGTGGACGTGGCGACCGAACCGGCCTGTGCCGCGGTGTCCTTGAGCGACGCCGTCATCGCGTTCAAGCCGCTCACCGCGCTGTCCAGCGAGCGCAGCTGCGTATCGGCGCCCTCGGAGACTTGATCGGTCATCTCGACGATGCGCGATACTACGTGGTTGATCTGACTCGCCTCGTCTCGCAACACCTCATTCGAGATGCGCGCGCCGTGACCGTTGCCGTTGCTGACTGCCATCGCCGTTCTCCTTCAAGACTCTCTTCAGGTCCGGCTTCCGCCTTCGCGCGGTGCGCTTCGGCGGACAAGGAAGCCGGACACTACAAGTTCACGACAACGCGTTGGGCACCGTCTCGACGAGCTCCCGCACGCTCAACACCAGCACGATCCGTTCGCCCAGAGTCGCCACACCTTCGAGATAGTTGCCGCTCAACCCGCCGATCGCCTCCTGCGGCGGGCGGATCGCCGTCTCGCTGATGCGGATGAACTCGCGCGATTCGTCGGCCAGCAGGCCGACGCGGCGGCCCTCGTGCTGCACGACCAGCAACCGGCTGCGCAAGGTGATCGCGGCGCGTTCGAAGCCGAAGCGGGCGCGCAGGTTGATCACCGGCACGACCTGGCCGCGCGAAAACACCACGCCTTCGACGAAGACGGGCGCGTTCGGGACCGGCGTCACGTGATCGATCATTTCGATGTGCAGGACCTGCTGGCTGCGAATCGCGTAGGTCGTCCCGGCGACGCCGAACAGGATGTACGACTGCACCGCCGCTGCGGCCTCAGGCGCCGCGACGCTCGTCTCGCTCATGCCGACACTCCTGTGATCACGCGCGCATGCTGCCGCCGCGCGCGGCTCAAGGCCGCGACGTCGAGAATCAACACGACACGGCCATCGCCCAACTCCGTGGCGCCGGAGACGCCGTCCACACGAATCAACGGATCGGTGATGGTCTTCACAACCACCTCACGCTGGCCGGCAATCCGATCGACGATCAGGCCGAGCGCCGTCTGGCCGGTGCCGACAACGATGGCGTGATAGCGCGGACGCTTCACCGCCGATATCGAGAACATCTCGGAGAGACGCACCATCGGCAGCGTGCCGCCGCGGTACGGCATCAGCTCGTTGCGCTCGAAGGCGTGAAGCAGGTTCTCGTCCACCTCCACGACCTCGCGGACCGCCGTCTGGGGCACGGCAAAAATCTGATCGCCGACGTGCGAGATGATGGCGTCGGTAATCGCCAGCGTCAGCGGCAGTGTCAGGCGGAATGTCGTGCCGTGGCCCGGCTTCGACTCCACGGCCAGGATCCCGCCGAGGCCTTCGACCGTATCGCGCACCACCGCCATGCCGACACCGCGGCCGCTCACACGATCGGCGTGGTCGCGCGTCGAGAACCCTGACGCACAGATGATGTCGAGCAACGCGCGCGACTCGAGTCCGCCGTCGTCAGGCACGACGAGACCGAGCGTGCGCGCGCGCTGCGCCACCGAGGCGATATCGATGCCGCGACCGTCGTCGGCGATCTCGATGATCACGGTTTCGCCGGCCGTCGCCGCACCGAGACGAATGATGCCGTCGGCGGGCTTGCCTGCGGCGATGCGCTGCTCGGGCGTCTCGATGCCGTGACTGATCGCGTTGCGCACGATGTGCAGCACCGGATCCATCATTCGCTCGACGAGGAACTTGTCGATCTCGGTGCTGTGACCGGTGAGCTCGAGCTTGACGCGCTTGCCGTTGTCGCGCGCCAGATCGCGAACGACGAAGGGCATGCGGCGGAAGATCTCGCCGACCGGCACGAGGCGTACGCGCATGACGCCCTCGCGCAGATCGCGAAGGTTCCGTTCGAGCCGGGCGCTGTGATCCTGGAGCGCGCGCCATTCCTGGAAGGGCACGTGAGCCTCGACGCGCCGCAGCGTGTCCTCGAGCCGCGACCGGGTCACTACCATCTCGCCGACCAGCCGCATCAGCTCGTCGAGCCTGGCCAGATCCACGCGGACGACGTTGGATGATCCCGTCAGTGTGAGCTCGGTGAGCCGCCGTTCCTGGGATGTCGCGGCGTCCGCCTCTTCAGCGCCTCGCAGCTCGACCGCGGCCGCCGCGTCGAGGGGCCCATACGTCAGCCCATCATCCTTCCACTGGGCAAGCGGCGAAGCATCGCTCGTCTCCACAACGAACTCGAACGAGATGCCGCCGCCGGGGAGCACTGTGGGCGTGACGTTCCGGACTTCGCCAATCTGCATCAGCCGTGCACGAACCGTATCGACCTTGACACCTCGCTCGACCAACTGGGGCGACGGCACGAAGGTGACGCGCAGCAGGCGTGCCCGTGCGCCGGGTTGCGACGGCTCGTTCGACGCATCAGTCGCCGTCAGCGCGGCAGGGCGATGGGCTTCCACTCCACTCCGGCCGAGCGCGTCGAGCTTCTCGACCACTTCATCCACCAACGGCTGTGGCGTGGAAGTACGGCGCGAGGCGATCACATGCTCGAGCATGCGAACACCATCCACGAGGACTTCGAAATTCGCGGTGGTGAGCGTGAGCGTGCCCTGGCGTACGGCACGCAGGCAGCTCTCCATGTGATGCGCGAGCAGCTCCGCTTCGCGCAGCTCCACCATCGCCGAAATCCCCTTCAACGAATGGAAGCTGCGAAACAAGTCTTCGAGCGCGGCCGATGGAAGCGTCGAGCCCAGCGCGCTTTCGAGCGCCATCAAACTTCGACGCACCGCGACCATGTGCTCATCGGCTTCGGCGAAGTAATCGTCCATGAAGCCGTCGGCGAACGGTCGGTCCTGGCCGGAAGTGGACATGCGCGGCTATCGCCTCCGCGAGACGCGCGCGTCGAGCAGCTCGCGCACCGACGACAGGAGCACGCTCGGGGCGAACGGCTTGGTCAAGTACTGTGACGCGCCGGCTTCGATGGCGGCGTGCCGGCTGGTGTCGTCGCCTCGCGTGGTGAGCACGATCACCGGCAGATCGCGGTAACGGTCGTGCGACCTGAGAAAGCGAATGACGTCGAGGCCATGCATGTCGGGCATGTTCAGGTCGAGCACGACCATCTGCACCGGTTCCATGCCGAGCACTTCGATCGCTCGCAAACCCGAGCCGGCCTCGACAAAGGTCGCATCGTGCAGCGAACCGAGCGCGGCACGGACCATTCGTCGAATCGTCGGAGAGTCGTCAACAACAAGGATGGTGTCCATCAGACCTAACGGGTGCGCTCTCGGGAACGAGCGCAGGGACGCCGCGGGATACGAATCGAGCGCTTAGCTCAACCAGGCGCTGAGCTCGCGTAGAGACGAAGGGTCAGTCTACTACGAGTTTCCGGCGGGATTCGCGGGCCGCAGGCGAGAGATCGCCGTGCAGTTTCGTGCACACAGCGAGTCACGTGAAGAGATTGCGCGCCCAGGAGACCAGGGCCATCAAGAGCCAGCACGGTCTTTGATCACCGTGGCGTGGAACGTGCACCGTAGAACGGCACGAACATCGGCTCGCTGCGATCGCTACTCGTGCTCCTGTGTGCTGTCCCGGCCGCCGTGGCTCTGAAATTCCTGGCGCCTGATCATCACACGGCCATCTTTGCCGTCTCAGCGATAGCGATTCTTCCGTTGGCGGGTTACATCGGACGAGCGACGGAAATACTTGCCGCCCGCCTTGGCGGAGGACTTGGCGGACTGCTCAACGCGACATTCGGCAATGCCGCTGAGCTGATCATCGGCGCCCTGGCGCTTCGGCGCGGTCTCACCGACCTCGTCAAAGCGTCACTGACGGGTTCGATCATCGGCAACGTGCTGCTGGTCTTTGGCCTGTGTGCGTTCGTCGGCGGCATCAAACATCCTGTCCAGCATTTCAACCGTACTGCCGCCGGCCTCGGCTCGACCATGCTGCTGCTCAGCGCGATCGGGTTGACCGTACCAGCGGTGTTCCATTTTCTCGCCCGGGCGAGCGGCAGCGCCGCGGACTTGACCCTCGATACCGAGATCGCCGTGGTGCTGCTGGTGACGTACGTGGCCAGTCTGGTGTTTACGCTGAAGACGCATCGCAATCTCTACGCCTCGGATAGAGACGAGCACTCGACCGAGCGCATCGGGCCCGCGCTCGGCATGCTGGTCGGTGCCACTATCGGCGTGGCCTGGATGAGCGAACTGCTCGTCGGGTCGGTGGCGGAAACCGCGCGCGCCCTGGGAATGTCCGAACTCTTCATCGGCGTCGTCATCGTCGCCATCATCGGCAACGCGGCGGAGCATTACTCCGCAGTCGTGATGGCCGCACGCAACCAGATGGATGTGGCGATCAGCATCGCCGTCGGCTCCTCGACACAGATTGCGCTGTTCGTCGCGCCGACGCTGGTCTTTCTCAGCTACCTCATCGCGCCGGCGCCGATGGATCTGTTGTTCACGGTCTTCGAGCTGGTCGCAGTCGGGATCGCCGTGCTCACGATCACGCTCATCGCCCATGACGGCGAGACGCACTGGATGGAAGGCGTACAACTGCTCGCCGTTTACGTCATCCTGGCGTTGGGCTTCTACTTCCTGCCTGTCCGCGCGTTTCGGTAGCGAGCGTCGGTCGCTGCGCGACCTTACTGGCAGGTCGCGTTGACGGATTCGATGGTCGTGACGTTGAGTCCTTGTGCGCCGCCTTCCCCCATGAGGGATGCACGCACGGACATGCGGTGACCAACGAATTTCTCCAGCGGGGTGAGGACGAACATCAGGGCGTATTCACGGTCGCCGAGCGGAGCGTTGCGATCCGGGCTCTGTCCCTCGACCACGCGGGCAGGACGCGAACCCTTCACGAGTTTCCAGTTCCGCCCGGTTCCCTTTTCGAGGCATCCCACAACATGCGCCAGGCTGCCCGCAGGTAGTTCGCCTGAGCCGTCCTTCCTGATGATGCGAACACCCGCTACTGAGCTGTCGGTCAGTTCGGACGTGCCGGCCGGAAACTGATTCGTGTTGAGGATGTGGGCGACGATGTCGGCGTAGACACGGGCGCCGAGCGTGCCCTTGAGTGCGCCGTCCTCGGAGTGCGGCATGTTCGTGCTGACGTGGGTCAGCAGACGATCGACGGTCGTGTCCTGCCAGGTCGCCCAAAAGCGATCGCCCTTGAGCGCGCGATGTTCGGCCCCTTCGAGATTGGCGCCATGACAGCTGGCGCAGTGCTCGGCGTAGAAGCCGCGGCCGCGTTGTGCCTGTGCCTCGGTGTAGATCCCATCCCACACCGTGCGCGACGCGCGCTCAGTCGGGGGCGGCGTCGCCTGCGCGCTGAGGATCATCGCTTGCACCAACATACCTGCACACGCCGCCATGCACACGGCCATCGATCGCTTCATGAGTCGATAATATCGTAAGGACTGTGAACGACAGGATCTCACAAGCCCGTACGCGCACGGCGACGGCGCGCCGTTCTGCTGACCATCGCGGCGATCTCCTCGAGATCGGGCAGGTCGTCATCAGCCCGGAGACGCGGCTCGAATACCAAATCGAGCGCCTGCTCGGACAGGGCGGCTTCGGTCAGGTCTATCTCGCGGCACGGCGCGGCCGATCCACGCTCGTCCCTGAAACCGTGTGCATCAAGATCAGCCGGCACATCGACGGCTGGCTGCGCGAGGCGTATTTCGGACGCCTGCTCGACGGCCATCCGCGCGCCATTCGCGTCTTCGACGTCTTTCCGTTGATGCAGTCTGGCGGTCACGCGCTCTACTGCCTGGCACTCGAGTACGCACGACACGGCGACCTGAGTGCCTTCCTGCGCCGCGAGACCCGCGGCTGGACAGAGTCCACCACCCGACGCGAAATCGCCGGCATCCTCGAGGTGCTCGGCAAACTGCATCGTGGCCAATTGCTGCATCGCGACCTCACACCAATGAACGTCTTCGTGTGCGAGAGCCCGCCTTCGCCTCGCGGCTCCGGCGCGGCAGGCAGGCGGCTCAAGTTGGGTGACTTCGGCATCGTCCGGCAGCAGAGCGATCGACGCGGGATCACGGCGCACACGATGAATGCGCTGACGGCGCCGAGCGAGATGCTCGCGCGCGCGGCGCCGAAGTGGCAGGCGCGCGACGACGTCTACCAGGTCGGCCAATTGCTGGCGATGCTGACGAAAGGCGATGCCAGTTCCAGGGTCCGCACGTCGGACGTGCGCAGTCTCGACTGCAGTGACCATCTGAAGGAGATCATTCACCGCTGCATTGGCGAGCGTCGCAAGCGCTATGAGAACGCCAACGAACTGATCGACGCCCTGCAGAACCCGCCCGCTTCGCTGCGAGCCGGGGTGCTGCGATCGCTCAAGGGCGTGCATCTGACGTTCACCGGCATCCTGCGCACGAAACGCACGGATGCCGCAGCGGCCGCACGCCGCGCCGGAGCCATCGTCCACAGCGGCCCATCGTCGCAGACGACAGTCGTCGTCCGTGGGCGTCCGAATCCCCTGCAGGCCGCGGGGCGCGATGGCGGATTGAAACTGATGGAGATCAAGCGGCTCCGCGAAAAGGGACACCGCATCACGCTGCTCAACGAAGAGCAGTTCTGGCGACTGGCTCAACGAAAGTGAGGAAGTACATGCGCGCAACCCAGGCTGTCATCGCTTTCACCGTTGTTCTGGGAGCGGGTGTTGCGTGTTCGCGAGAGCCGGAAACGGCGTCAGCGCCGCCACCCACCGCACCGGCGGGCGCGCCGTACTTCAACGGATGGTCTGATGCCGATCGCCGAGCGGCATATCACCTCTCGACCGGCGGCGAGATTCTGTCGCTCGCGCTGCTGCAATCGCTCGAGCGGAGCAAGCTGCCGCAGGAAGGCGGCGCGCCAGCGCGCGCCGACGGTCAGCTCGTTCCGTTCATGAACAATCTCGAGCGCTACGGCTTCATTCCCGATCCGGTTTCAGACGAGAATCCGTTCGGACTTCCAGTCGGCTGGACCGTCACGCGGTCGCTGCTGGATACGACGGTCGTGACCGGATTCAACTGCACCACCTGCCATGTGGGCGAGCTGCGTGTCGGCGGCAAGACGGTCAGGGTTGACGGTGCGCCCAATATCATGCGCATCAACGATCTCTTCAAGGACATGAAGACCGAGATCGAGGCCACGATCGGCGATGCCCCCCGCATGGCCAGACTCGCGGCAAACCTGATTCGCAATCGCGACTCCAACGAGGCCAAACTGCCAGCGATCCGATCGGGCACGGTCATCGATCGGACGAAAGAGAAGATGGACGCGCTGCCGCTGGTCAGAGCCAGCCTCGACTATCTGCGCTCGATGAAGACTGTGAGTGAAATGGGCGCCGTCGAAAACGGCGCGGTCGAGAACGGTTACGGCCGTGTCGATGCGTTCGGCGTCGCCCGCAACCTGCTGTTTGGCGGCGACCCGCGCAACCTGCGTCCACAGAACGCGCCGGTCAGTTTTCCCTACATGTGGGGACTGAAGAACACCGCGTGGCTGCAGTGGGGCGCGAACATCAACTCGGTGATGGAGCGGAACATCGGGCAAACGCTCGGCGTCGGCGCCCGCTTCGACGCGAACTTCGTGACGACGTCACGTCTCGACAACCTCAATGTCCTCGAGAAACGTGTGTACAAGCTGACGCCGCCCGAGTGGCGCGAGGATGTGCTGAGTCCGGTCGATCGCGCGTTGGCCGATCGCGGCAAGCCGCTCTACGGCAAGCTGTGTAGCAACTGCCACGAGCGGCCGTTCGCCGTGTCACCGACCGGCCTGGTCACCTATCAATTGTTCCGTTTGAACGAGGTCGGCACGAGCCCGGTCGTCGCCACGAACTTCGATCGCACCGTGATCACACCCAAGGGCGAGCGGCGCCTCGCTGAGGCGTCGTTCGAAGCCATCGAGGCGATCAAGCAGCATTACTACAAGACCCACAATATTTCGCCCGAGGTGCAGGCCGACTGGGAAGGCCGCGACATGCGGCCAATGCCGGCAGCCTTCCGCAGCACGCTCGCGGACGCCAACAAATACCCGGACAGCAAGGGCGGACGCGTCTATCCCGCCAAGCCGCTCGCCGGAATCTGGGCCACAGCGCCGTATCTCAATAACGGATCGGTTGCCAACATGTGGGACCTGCTGACGCGACCTGAGAACCGCCCGAAGACGTTCACCTTGGGCAGCCGCGAGTACGACACGAAGTCACTTGGCTACCGATCGACGCCCGATGCGCCGTCAGCAGGACCGCTGTTCGTCTTCGATACGACCAAGGCCGGCAATTCGAACGGGGGTCACGTCTACGGCATGCAGCTCAGTGACGATGACAAGTGGGCGCTCATCGAGTACTTGAAGATTCTCAAGCCGGGAGACTACACCGCGGACCCAATCAACTGACTGGTTGTGGTGGTTGGTGGTTGGTTCAGAGACCCACGACGCGTGCGAGGATGCCGGCCAGCACACCGCCAACGAGCGGAGCGATCGCCGGGATCGGCGCATAGCTCCAATCCGAGTCGCGCTTGCCCGGAATCGGCAGCACGGCATGCGCGAGTCGAGGCCCGAGGTCTCGCGCAGGATTGATCGCGTAGCCGGTCGTGCCTCCAAGTGACAGCCCAATTCCCCAGACCAGGCTGCCAACCAGATACGGGCCGAGGCCAGCCGCAGGTCCGTTCGCCGCAACGCGCGACGAAAAGATCGCCGCGGCAACAAGCACCAGCACGAACGTCGCAATGACCTCGCTCGCCACGTTCGAGATCGGATGACGAATGGCGGGAATCGTACAGAACGTGCCGAGCTTGAAGTCCGGATCGGATGTGCGGGCCCAGTGCGGACCATAGTGCACCCACACCGCTATAGCGCCGACAAAGGCACCCGCGAGCTGCGCCAGCGAGTAGCCAACGATCTTGCTGAAGTCCCCGCTAATGACGGCGAATCCCAGCGTGACCGCCGGATTCAGGTGGGCATCGGGGCTGCCGCAGGCGAGGGCGGTGAAAACGCCGGCGACGACGGCGAACGCCCAGCCCGCGGTGATCGCGAGCCAGCCAGCGTTTTCACCCTTCGATCCTTTCAGCAGGACGCCGGCCACGACACCGTCGCCGAGCAGCACCAGGATCGCTGTTCCGAGAAACTCTCCGAGCATCGAGTGGGAACTCGACCGGAGAGTATAGACGGATTAGAGCGTCAGCAAGCGCTCGAAGAACGAGCGATAGCGACGAAGCGCGACGCGCAGATCCTCGGTCGAAATCTCGTCTCCCTCGCCCCACTGGCGTTCGAGCGAGGTGCGCTCGTTCGTGAATACCTCCGACAGCCGTTTCATCACCAGCGCCACCAGCGCGTCGGCCTCCTGCACTGCCCGGCGCGGTTCGTCAACGAAACCGGTCTGGATCGCATCCCACTGCGTGCGATAGCCCGCGGCTTCTGCGCCGGCGAACATCGGCATCGGGCGATTGTCAGTCTGGTCGACCTGGTCGACGTGCTCGCGCTCACGGTCGCGTCTGGCATCACTGGTCATCGGCGCGCGCGCGGCGGCCGATGCCATCGTCCGCGCGATGTCGGGTGTGTGTCGATCGTTGCTCATGATGCCCTCCTGACGTCGCTACGATGGGCGCCGACGAGCTCATCGAAGAGCGCCCGGAAGTGAACCATGGCCTTGCGGAGATCCTCGGTGCTCGCTTCACCGCGCCCGTGACGAACGATAATTTCGCGGCCCGAGCGGTAGTGGTTCACCACAGCAGCGTGCTCGACGGAGAGATCGTCGAGCCGGTGTTCGGAATCCTCGACGGGATAACCACGCGCACGCATGACATCCTCGATGAGCCGATCCGCCTCATTCACGGCAGTACGCGGGTCATCGACGAATCGCCCCTGAACCGTGCGCCAGGACTGTGCAAACTGCTCCGCTTCCTCGCGGCTCAACGCCCTGAGCGAGAACGACTTCACGCGGCGCTCGCGCTCGAGCAGTTCGCGCTCGGCTTCCGTCGGCGTCTTGGTTGACTGCAGTAGGCGGTCGTATTCCGGTCCGAAACGTGCGCGCAGCGCCGCCGTTTTCCGTCGCCGCATGAGCAGCCACACCGCGATCGCCACCAGGGCTGCGACCACGACGACCGCGAGCCTCATCTGCATCTGATCATCCATGGTTCACCTCGTCCACTCCTGTTCCTCTTCGTCAAGGAGCAAGACAGGTGCCGCGGATCGGAGAGTGTTCAGCTACGGCTGTGGCGTGACCTCGGCGCGAACGGAATAGATCTCGACGGGTGGCGGGCGCAGGCGAACGAGCGGCTGCCAGTCGAGCGCCGCCAGCCGGCTGTGTCCACGAAACCGATCCTGAAACGCAAGGCGCTCGTCGGTGTCGAGTAGCAGGTAGGGCTGATATCCCCGTTGCTGCAGCGTGTCCACCAGCGAATCGAGCTGCGCGGGTGGAAGCAGATCGTAGCGGACCGTCGGCGCACCGGAGTAGTACGTCGCGGTGCCGCTGTGCAGCATCGCCAGCAGCACGGCGTCCTCGGGAAGCTCTCTGTCGACGTATCGACCGATGACCGCATACCTCCGCAGATGTTCCATGTCGAACGCGCCGAGCGTTCGTGCCGTGTGTACGCCGTAACCTCCGAGTGCCACCAACGCAATGAGGCCCGCCGGCACCCCGGTTTCGAGAAGCCTCCCGGCCAGAGAAAACGCGGCGAGAGACGCGAGCACGATAACCGCCGGAACAGCAGGGATGAGAAACCGCAGGCTCGAGCTCGAGTCGTACGCCGGATAAGCGATGTAGGCCAGCACCGCGACGATGGCGAAGCCGCCCAGCGCCACCAGCAACGGGCGATCACTATCGGTGCTGAGACGCCAATGACCCGCGCGTCTCTCGACCAGCCAGGCGACTGGCAGCGCCAAGACGACAGGCATGCGCTGCACGAAGACGGACGGATACAACACCACGTTGGACCATAGGTTCGACACGCTGAACATTGTGCTCAACGGCCCATGGCCGGATGTGAGAGGAGACCCCCACAGAACATCGTCGATTGCCGCAATCACCAGACACGCCGATGCGGCCGGGAGCGACAAGAGCGTCACGTCCTGAATCACGTGCCCACGTGAACGTCCTGCCGCTGTCAGCCTCCAGATCAGCAGGCTCAGAACGATTGCGGCCAGCGGCGCCAGGTTTGGCCGCGTCAGAATTGCGATGCCGGCTGCAGCCCCGGCGCCGAACGCACCGATGCGGCGATCAATCGTCGCCAGCACCATGGCCAGCATCCACCAGGCCGCGGCCGGCACGTCGCTCAACGGAGCAGCAGTGAGCTGCACCAGCACAGGCGGGCTCGTCGCCACGAGCATGGCGGCAATTGCTCCGACCGGCGGTGAATGGAGACGCGCGCCGAGGAGATAGGTGGTCCAGACGAGAACGGCGGCGAGGATTGGAACTACCCCGAAGACGCTCTCTGGACCGGTCAATTTCTCGAAGACCGCCATCACCATGGGCAGACCGGGCGGATACGTCGGTGCGATCGTCGTCCCATCGACCGACGGACGATACCCGAGCGGCGCGAGCACCTCGAGCGAAACATCGTTTGCGAGCGCATTGGCGAGTACGGGCCGTTGCCTGAGTACTCCGAGCGTCCAGAGGTGGGCCTGGCTGACATAGCCGTACGAATCGGAGCCGCCAATGACTCCCGCGCCCTCCGTGAGCCCGACGATCGCCACGATGACTGCTGCGAGCAGGGCGGCGACAGGAGCGAGCGACGGGATTCGAGGCACGCGGCGGGTGAGCCGACCGATCAGCCATTGATACTCAACGACCAGGGCGTGCGTGCGCTGGCCAGGCGCCGCAATCGCCCATGCGAGAACGACGCTGAGAGCGATCAATAGCGCAGGATTGCGAGGCCCGTGGGACGAGATCCGCACACCGCCAAACGACCACACGCCGCCGCCGGTCCACATCACGACGATCGTCCACAACGCCGCGAGGCCGCCCAGCACGACGAGCCCGCGCAACAGACGTCGTCGACTCATGAGACTCATCGGATGATGAGCTTCGAATCCGTGGACGGTCAAGCGGAGTCACGGGGAGTCAGGGCTCTTCGACGTATGCTTCCGGAGACGAATGGTGCGATCGACGAACAGCGCCGCCGGGATGCCGGAGTGGCTGGAGCCGATGGCGGCAACGCTGACCGAGGAGCGCTTCAGCGGACCTGACTGGCTGTTCGAGCGCAAGTTCGACGGCATTCGACTGCTCGCGTATAAACGCAACGGCGATGTTGAGCTGTTCTCGCGAAACCGATTGCCGCAAACCCTGCCGGCACTCGCCTCGGCAATCGCCAGGCTTCCTGCGCACGAACTGATCCTCGACGGCGAGATGAACTGGGATGGCCGCGACTATCACGTCTTCGACATCCTCTGGCTCGATGGTCGCGACGTCACACGACTCCCGCTCGAGGAACGGCGCGCGCTGCTCGAACAACTGCCTCTGAAGGCGCCGCTTCGCCGCGTCGAGCAACTCGACGGCGACACGCCGTGGGAACACGCCTGTCGCGAAGGCTGGGAAGGCGTGATCGCCAAGCGGCGCGGATCGCTATACGAACATCGCCGTTCCAAGCATTGGCTGAAGATGAAGTGCGAGGCCTCACAGGAGCTGGTCGTCGGCGGCTATACCGATCCGCAGGGCGCACGCGTCGGGCTTGGGGCGCTGCTCGTCGGCTATTTTGAGGGGAATGACTTCGTCTTCGCCGGCAAGGTCGGCACTGGATTCGACACCAAGCTGCTGCTCGATCTGCGGAGCCGGCTCGACAAGATCGAACAGCCCAGCCCTCCGTTCACCAAAGGCACCGGTCTGCCCAGAGTTCGTGCACACTGGGTTCGCCCCGAGATTGTGCTGCAGGTATCGTTTATCGAATGGACCGTCCACGGAAAGCTGCGTCATCCACGGCTGATCGGCGTCCGCTTCGACAAGAACGCGCGCGAGGTCCAGCGAGAGCAACCGTGAAGGGGCGTGCGTCCGACTCGGTCGAGATCACGCATCCCGACAAGGTTCTCTTCCCGGACGATGGCATCACGAAAGGCCAGCTCGCGGCCTACTACGAGGCGCTCGCACCGATCATCGTCCCGCATCTGCGCGGCCGGCCGGTGACGATGGAGCGATATCCGGCGGGGATTGGCAAGAAAGGGTTCTGGCAAAAGGACGTCTCGAAGGGATTTCCCTCCTGGCTCGAGAGAGTCGAGGTGCCCAAGAAGGACGGCGTCGTCCATCATCCGGTCATCACCGACACCCGATCGCTGATGTGGGTGACGAATCAGAACACGATCACGCAGCACGTGTGGGTGTCGCGCCTTCCAGACCTGTATCACCCGGACATCTGCGTGTTCGATCTCGATCCGTCGAATGACGATCGCGACTCGGTTCGCGCGGCTGCGGTCGGACTGCGCGACCTGCTGGAGAAGCTGTCGCTGCCGTCGTGGGTCAAGACCACCGGTTCGAAAGGCTTCCACATCGTCGTGCCGCTCGATGGCTCGAACGATATGGGGCAAGTGGCTCGATTCGCCGACGAAGTCGGCGAGCTGTTCGTGACGCTCGCGCCAGACGCGCTGACGCGTGAGTTTGCCAAAGTCGATCGGCGCGGACGCATCTACGTGGACACCGGCAGGAACGGCTACAGCGCGACGTTCGCTGCGCCGTATACCGTACGCGCCAGGCCCGGCGCACCCGTGTCGGCGCCATGCACGTGGGAAGAAATCGAGCGGGGCACGGTGGACCCCGGCACGTTCACGGTGCGGAACATGCCGGAGCGGATTACAGCGGTCGGCGACTTGTGGGCCGACATGAAGCGGCGCGGGAAGTCGCTGAAGGCGCCGATGG
>Ga0111539_10004979_pt1 | contig 17288 bp, 15 predicted proteins | sample RhiMethybrSRZTD1_FD_79667 | JGI IMG/M metagenome (GOLD analysis project Ga0111539, IMG submission 79667) | Populus rhizosphere microbial communities from Tennessee, USA - Rhizosphere MetaG P. TD hybrid SRZTD1 (version 2) (version 2) | ecosystem: Host-associated > Plants > Roots > Rhizosphere >... | reverse complement strand
GCGTCTTCGAGACCTTTCACGCCGCCTGACGCCTTGACGCCAAGCTCCGATCCGACAGTACGTCGCATCAGAGCTACATCGGCAACGGTCGCGCCGCCTTTTGAAAACCCGGTCGAGGTCTTCACAAAATCAGCGCCGGCTTTCTTCGCGGCCTGGCAAGCACGCACCTTTTCGTCGTCGGTCAACAACGCCGTCTCGATGATCACTTTGCAAACGACGTCATACTCATGTGCAACTTGAGCAACTGAACGAATGTCGTGCTCCACGAGACAATCGTCGCCACTCTTCAGTGCGCCGACATTGATCACCATGTCCACTTCCCTTGCCCCGTCGAGGATCGCGCGACGTGCTTCGTAAGCTTTAACGTCGGGCAGAGTGGCGCCAAGCGGAAATCCGATGACGGTGCAAACTGGAACGCCGCTGCCGAGCAGATTACACGCGGCGACACGCACCCACGTCGGATTCACACACACGGATGCGAAGTGATACGTGGCGGCTTCCTGGCAGAGTTTTTTGATGTCGTCGTCCGTTGCTTCGGGCTTGAGGAGCGTGTGATCTATCAGGCTTGCCCATTCCCGCGCCGATCCCGTTTGGCCCAACACGAGACCGATACGCGCGGCGCCGGCGTCGACGATGCGGTGCATCCGTTCCGGGCAACGATGGAAGCACTCGGACGTGCAACCACACATTTGCGCCTGCTCAACGCCGTCGCCATTAAGACGAGCGACGATGGCATCGGTAATCTGATCGATTAAAGCTTCGTAATCGCCGTTGCGGGAAAAGGACATGGCAGGAGCATTCTAGACTATCCATCCACAGATTACACAGATTGCTTTTATAGAATCTGCGTAATCTGTGGATTATCGCTGGTATTGTCGCTGGATGGCGTCGATCTTGGCGACGCGTTTGCGATGACGGTCTTCGGTGATCTCGGTGGAAAGCCATGTGGTGACGATGTCGCGCATTTGCTTGCTGTTGATCGTCTTGCTGCCTAACGTTAACACGTTCGCATCGTTGTGCTCGCGGGAATTGCGCGCCACGTCCACCGAATAACACGCAGCCGCACGAACACCGGGAACCTTGTTCGCCGCCATCGCGCTGCCAACGCCGGCGCCATCAATCATGATTCCGAGCTCCGAACTTCCATCCGCAACCGCGCGTGCAACCGCGTGCGCAAAATCAGGATAGTCAACCGCGTCTTCAGAATACGCGCCAAAGTCCTGCACACGGTGGCCCAACTCATTCAACACAGTCTTGAGCTCTTCCTTCATCCTGAACCCACCGTGGTCCGCGCCGATCGCGATCAGCTTTGAAGTCTTCGATCCACGCCGCGACGCACGCCGCACGATCTCGATCTTTTTCTCGTTGACGATGTCTGCCGCCAACGGCGTCAGCCGCGCATCCTCACCGATTCTGAGCACCGCACCGGTTTCCAAACCGCGCACGTCGTCCTCCGTGATGACACTCTTAGATGATTCATCACGCGTGACTGCCGTTTGCGTGTTGCTTTCTGAAACTGTGTTTACGAAGCGAGTAGGAGTCGGTTTGTCATCCGTCTTATCGGGTCCGGCTTTCGCCAGCACTTCACGGACGAGCGCGCGCACTCGATCGCGGGTTGCATCGTCCTCCATCAAACGCTCCTCAGATCCATTAACTGCGCTTTGAAGGAGGCCACCCTTCCGGCGCGGAAAGTGAAGTCAACCCGACCGAGATGAATTCCGCTCTTGCCGACTTGAAAGATCATGGTTTTATTGCCGCACGGTTGAGTCTGAAATACTGGCTCTTTCATAAATGTGTGCGTATGGCCGCTGGCGATAAAGTCGATCCCGTCAACCTGTGCCGCGACCATCGAATCACCTCGTTTTCCGTCCTCGTAATAACCGAGATGCGACATGCCGACGACGAGGGCACAACGCTCTTCGTCGCGCAGCACTTTCACTACGTCGCGAGCAGCGACAACGGGATCAATGTAAGTCACGCCTTTGAAGTTGTCGGGCGTGATCAGTCCCGCCGGGCTCACACCTAAACCAAACAAACCAATTTTTATCCCGCCGACTGTCTTGACGACGTAACGTTTCACACGCTGCTCGAGCACGGTGCCTTTGACGTCGTAGTTCGCGGATACGATATCGAAGTTTGCAAACTTCAGCGCGTCCGCAAGTTTTTCCACACCGTTATCGAACTCGTGATTGCCGAGCGTGCCTACGTCGTAACCAATCGCAGACATCGCTTTGTATTCAACTTCGCCTTTATAGAAGTTGAAATATGGCGTGCCCTGGAGCACGTCGCCCGCATCGACGAGCAACGTGTTTGGATTTTCTTTTCTGATTCGTTTGACGAGCGTCGCGCGGCGTGCAACGCCACCCTTCCCTGCGTTGACGTCGTTCGCAGGCAACGGATCGATCTGCGAGTGGGTATCGTTTGTGTGAAGAATCGTGACGACGGTATCGGCGGCGTTTGCCTTCAACAGATTTCGAGGAAACGCGGCGACGGCGGCGCCAAAAGCTGCGGAAGTAGTTAAAAATGTGCGTCGATTGATCATTGCGGCGCCTCGGCATTCTTTGGCCCTGGGCCAACCTGGACGAAGCGATTATCGACGACGCTGCGTATCGGTCGTCCAGCCGCAGTTTCACTCTTGACGTAATTCATAACGGCATCGCGGAGAGTTACATTCAGCGGCGTCGCGTTCTTTGCTTCCTGCAAGATAGCGTAGGCACCGCTCTTGAGATTCAACAGATAATCGATCGTGAGGATTGTGTAAGTCTGATTCGGATCGATCTCCTGCTCCTTGCCATTTGCGTCGACGAGTTTGCCGCTGATGAACTCGGGACGGTCTCGATCGTTCCACTTGAACTGAATGCGCGCGCCCGATTGCGCATCGCGAGTAACGACCTGAAGTATCTTCGCGAGTTGAACGCCGGTAACATCCACGGCGACGAGCGCGTTTTCAAACGGTAACAACTCGAAGATATCGCTGGCACGTAGTTCACCGGCAGCGATTTCATTCTTTCGCAGGCCGCCATTATTCATCATGGCCAGCACGATGGGTTTTCCGAGTTTCGCTTGTCCCTGCGCTCGGACCGCGTCCGTAACAAAATTTCCGAGTGACCCGCCGCCGACACCGGTTTTGCTGAGCCGGCCTTCCAATCGCCCGATCACTTTGCTGAGCTCGTGAACCTTCTCCGCGTAGGGTGCGATGATCTTCAGCACCTCCGGATCGTCCGGAATACTCGAGTCTATAGTTAATAGTCGCGCACGTGTTTCAGGGCGCGGCTGAGTAGTTTGTGTCTTAACTGGAGCCTGAGTCGCTGGACAGGGTTCAATCGCGGCTCCCTGCCCAAACACAGGGGCAGCAAAAACGACGAGAGCGATAACGTAAAGAAAAATCTTGATGGGTTTGTTAATCATTTGACCTGAAGGAAGAGCTTGCATAGTATGTCGCACCACGCACTACAGAAGCAAACACTATATCCACAGATTACACAGACTAAGGAGAAAAAGGTGGCTACTTCTTCAGCGCATTTTTCAGCGGAGGTCAACTCGGAGTTTAATAATCCTAATCTTGCTGTTCATATCACCGAGGAAGATATCCGCGCACGCATAAAAGAGTTGGGTGCAGAGATCACGCGCGACTACGCCGGGCTCAATCCACTCTTGATCGGTGTCCTGAAAGGCGCGTGCTTTTTTCTGAGCGACCTGCTGCGCGCGATCGACACCCGTGTGAGCATCGAGTTCATGGCAATTTCGAGTTATGGATCGTCGACGCGAACATCAGGCGAAGTCCGCATCATGAAGGATCTCGACGTCGCCATCGAAGGACGCCACATTCTCGTCGTCGAGGACATCGTCGACACCGGACTCACGCTTTCATACCTGCTCGCCAATCTCGCGTCGCGCGGCGCAGCGAGCGTAAAACTCGCCGCACTGCTCGACAAACACGAGCGCCGTCAGAAGGAAGTGAAAATCGATTATCTGGGTTTTCAGATTCCGGATGAGTTCGTGGTTGGATATGGTTTGGACTTTGCCGAGCGTTATCGCAACTTACCGTTTATCGCTGTGTTGAAGAATCCGGAAGCGTAGGAGACTAAATCACGTGAAGAAGTTTCTTTTACTAATCGTTTCGCTGCTCTTTGCTGTGAGTGCGTCAGCACAGACTGACTTTTCCAAAGTGCAAATGAAAGCCACGAAAGTGGCCGGCAACGTCTACATGCTCGAAGGTGCCGGTGGAAACATCGGCGTGTCTGTGGGTGATGATGGTCTGCTGATTGTCGACGATCAGTTTGCGCCACTGGCGGACAAGATCAGAGCAGCGTTGAAAGGAATCGCCGATAAGAAACTGCACTTCATTCTCAACACACACTGGCACGGAGACCACACCGGCGGCAACGTTGCTTTTGGACCAGAAGCCACGATCATCGCTCATGACAACGTGCGCAAGCGACTCGCAACCGAGCAGAAGTCGACCGTGTTCAATACCACGACTCCACCCTCTCCAAAAGAAGCGCTGCCTGTGATTACCTTCGATCAGACGTTGACAGTTCACTTCAACGGTGAAGACATTAAGGCTATTCACTACCCGAGAGGCCACACTGACGGCGACAGCGTCATCTTCTTCAGCGCCTCAAACGTGGTTCACCTTGGAGACGACTTCTTCGCGGGGCGATTTCCGTTTGTCGATCTGGAGAGCGGCGGAAGTGTTGAAGGACTGGTCAAAAACATCGGCGAACTTATCACTAAGATCCCCGCCGACGCCAAACTGATCCCCGGTCATGGTCCAATTTCCACGCTTGATGATCTGAAGAGCTATCACCGCATGCTGCAACAGACGACCGAAATCGTACGCGGGAAAATCAAAACGGGCAAAACATTGGATCAGATCAAGACTGAAGGTCTACCGGCCGAATGGGCGCCGTGGGGCAGCGGCTTCATCAAAACCGACCGCTGGGTCGAAACGATCTACAAAAGCCTTACGGCGAAGAATTGAGTTTCACAGGATTAACAGGATTTTCAAGATTCACACGATGAAATCCTGTTAATCCTGTTACATCCTGCAAATCCTGTCTAAAAAACTCTCCCCATCTTTTAGCTTCAAATGGAAATTCTGCGCGATAGTCTGCCCGATGTCGGCAAGTGAATTACGCGTCCCAAGATCGACGCCGGCGCGGGCTGTCCTGCCGTAGACGAGTAGCGGCGCGTACTCGCGGGTGTGATCGGAGCCGCGGAAGGTCGGATCGTTGCCGTGGTCTGCGGTGATCATCATCACATCGTCGTCGCGCATCGCTGCTTCGATTTCAGGGAGACGTGAATCGAAATGCTCGAGGGCTTTGGCGTAACCTTCAGTGTCGCGACGGTGACCGTAGAGCATGTCGAAGTCTACGAGGTTCGAGAAGATCAGACCGCGCGTCGAGTCGTTCAGCGCCTTGATTGTCTGTTCGATCGACTGCTCGTTGTTCTTGGCCGTTAGATCCTGCGTCACTCCAAGCGAATCGTAAATCGAAGCGATCTTTCCGATACAAACAACATCGAGCTCTTCATCAGCAAGTGCCGGAAGCAGATTCTCGCGCGGCGGCGGCACCGCATAATCGTGGCGATTCTCCGTGCGATAGAAAGCTCCGGGCTGGCCCAGGAACGGCCGCGCGATAACACGCCCGACCTTGTGCTCACCGTCGAGAATGCGACGCGCGATCTCGCAAATCTCATAAAGTCGATCGAGCGGTATCACTTCCTCGTGAGCTGCAATCTGAAAAACCGAATCGGCGGAAGTGTAGACGATCGGCTTATGGGTCTTGACGTGCTCTTCCCCAAGCACCTTGATGATCTCCGTGCCTGATGCCGGAATGTTACCGAGAATGCCAGGCACGTCCGTCTCGCGAATGAATCTGTCGATTACAGACGCGGGAAAGCCGTTGGGATAAGTCGGGAACGCACGATCGAGAACGATGCCCGCCATTTCCCAGTGACCCGTCGTCGTATCTTTACCATTCGATCGCAACGCACATCGACCATAGGAACCGCTTAACTGGTCCAGGGGTGGCACCGATTCCAGGGGACGAATATTTCCGAGCCCGTAACGTTGTAAATTGGGAAGCCTAACGGCGCGCGACTCGAGGATATGTCCAAACGTGTCGGCCCCGGCGTCGCCCCATTCAGGAGCATCAGGCATTGCACCAATACCTGCGCCATCAAGAACGATTAATAGGACGCGATTGAAGGGAGATGAGTTGGGCATGAAGAATCTAGTGTTTCGGCGCGTAGTAACCGTCGCGCGCGCGGATTTGTGTTTTCTCTCTTAAGCCTCGCACTTCGAGTTTGATAGAGCGAAACTTTCCGTCGCGTGCTTTGTTGGTTGGATAGTAACCTAAGCTGTATTGCGTACCGATATCAGCGGCCACACGCGCGAAGGCAGCGCGTGCATCAGCCAGCGTTGCCGCCTCAAAACTTCTGCCGCCGGAACCACGCGCGAGGTCGTTCATCTCGCGTCGCGCGAGACTATAAAGCTCGCGGCTGATCGACATTCTTTCGAACGGCCCCATCTGACAGAAGCTGTTAAAGCTTTCCTCTTTCGCTTTCGGAAAGAAGAGCTGACGGTAACGCTGGATCTGTTTTTTCGAGAGCGAAAGCTGGCCGTCGTCCTGACAATCTTTCATGAGACGATCTTCGACAAAGTCTTCCGTGTTTACCTGAATGAAGTAACAGGCGATGCCCGCGCGCGCCAGTTTCATTTTTGCGGTAACGAAATCCGAGTTGCTCGAAGAATCAACTCCGTCCGTCAACGCGACCACAGCGCGTCTTCCCCTTACTTCTTCTTTTGGCGGATCGTGGAAAATGCCGTCTGCCACGCGTTCGAGAGCATCGTAGTAAGGCGTTCCCTGACTCGCGCCAAGATTATCGATCGCCGTTCGCAAGGCTTCACGATCACCAGTTAATGGCGACAATACGTCTACCGTGGCAATCGGATCGCCAAAAGTTTGCGGCTGATTGAAGGATACGATTCCGACTCGATCGCCCGGACGCAGCGCTTCGATAAAACTGTTCGCGGCTGAACGTATCAATGCCACGTCGTCGCGTGTCGAACCCGACGTGTCGAGAAGCAGAGCGATTTCGAATGGTGTTTCAGTAGTGCCGAAGTTGGCGATCGTTTGTGGTTGGCCGTCTTCGATGAGCCGGAAGTTCTCAGGTTTCAAGCCCGAGAGCGGACGTCCGGAAGCGTCAGTCACAACTGCCGGCACAGAGACGAGTTGCGTATCAGTTCTGATGACGTCACCTTCGTCAAGATCCGCCGGATCCTGTGAACCCTTTTTCGCTTCAGTTGTTTGTTCAGAACCGGCGACACGTCGCGGTCTTTGTGCCGGTTGCTGAGTAATCTGCTGCGCAGGCGTGGCCTCGATAAAGAGACAAGCAACGATTAACAGCGCAATCGAGATGGAACGCCGGCGAAGTTTTACAAATCGTGCCATAGCTATAAAAAACTGGATGGGCTCTTGTGAACGGAATATTGCCACAAAGAACAGCTAGCCACAAAGAAGCACAAAAAGCACAAAAAGATGTCTGAGTTGGTTGGCTTGACACTCCCGCCCGGTTCTCATAGCATGACGGCTCGCTTTTTGCGATTATTTGATCGCAGTTTGGACTGACGACAGGGTCGGTCCCAACGAAGGCACGTACGTCAATGGTAGACGGCTTCCCTTACAAGGAAGAGGTTGGGGGTTCGAGTCCCTCCGTGCCTACCAAACGAGTCAAATTGCTTGCGGAGTCGTAGTTCAGTTGGTTAGAACGCCGGCCTGTCACGTCGGAGGTCGCGGGTTCGAGTCCCGTCGGCTCCGCCACTCATTTATAAGCCCCGTCATAATCTTGTAACTCCTGTTAATCTTGTAAATCCTGTCTACTTTTTCACAGGATTAACAGGATTCGCATGATTAACAAGATTTCGGGAGTCTACCGTTGCGTTGAATGCTGCAACGCAACCTATCTCGGAGTATTTCAGCAAATATCTCTTGAGGTTTCGGGCAACGATTGAAATCACGGCAATCGGGGCAATAAAATTTCTAAATAATTACCCTTGCGCTATTGACCGCGCGGCAGTTTTGAATAAAATCCTCTCCAACGGTGAATGTGGTTGCCGGGGTGAGGACGGTAACCAATCGAGGCTGAATGCCTCCGCCAACCTTGAGAGGCCGGTCCAAAACCGGCCTTTCGGTTTTTAGCCACAAAGAAGCATGGATAGCTAGCCACAAGAAGGCACAAAAAGCACAAAACAAGAAAAGCAGAACAGAATGATTTCAGTTGCGGAGGCTATTCAGATCGTTAGGCAGCAGACTCGGAAGCTGTCGGCGGAGCGGGTGGCAATCGATCAGGTTTTGGGACGGGTATTAGCGGAAGATGTGGTGGCTGATTCTGACCTCCCGCCTTTCGATCGTTCCCAGATGGATGGATACGCGGTTCGCGCAGACGATGTGAAGGCGGCGCCCTCTCGCTTGCGTATCGTGGGAGAGTCGGCTGCGGGAAGAGGTTGGCATAATCAGTTGGAAGAAGGAAGGCGGTGCGCATCATGACCGGCGCACCGGTCCCCACAGGCGCCGACAGCGTGCAGCAGGTGGAATTAACTCACGAACTCAAAGACGGCACAGTAGTCGAACTGCTCGAGACGGTCGAACTCGGAAAGTCAATCGTCAAACGGGGCGCTGAAATCAAAGCCGGCGAAGTCGTCTTAAATGCAGGAACGGTCATCAACGCCGCGATGATGGCAGTGCTCGCGGCGTTTGGCTATGCGAACGTCGAAGTGTTTCGCAAGCCGCGCGCCGGCATTCTCGCCACCGGAACTGAATTAGTTTCCGTAACTCAAACACCCGGCCAGGATCAGATTCGCGACTCCAACAACTATTCAGTCAGTGCCTATGCGGCCTTGGCAGGCGCGACTGTCGAACGCATGCCGTTGACGGGTGATGAAACTTCCCTGCTGAAGAGCCAGATCGCGGCTGCCGCTGAACGTTGTGACGTAATCGTGACTTCGGGTGGCGTATCGATGGGTGTTTATGACGTTACGAAGGCTGCTCTTAAAGAACTCGATGCGGAAATCTTTTTTGAGCGCGTAGCACTTCGTCCCGGCAAACCGACGGTGTTTGCGCGCTTGCCAAACGGCACACTCGTTTTTGGACTACCGGGAAATCCGGTTTCCGTCGCAGTAACTTTCAACCTATTCGCACGAACAGCACTGCTTGCCATGCAAGGCGCAGCGGATCCCACGTTGAAACGGGAAACCGCTGCACTGGCACGAAGTGTGAAAGGAACGACAGACCGGGATAGTTATCTACCTGCGCAGTTGACGACAAACGACGATGCAGAGCTCATCGCGTTTCCGTTGAAGTGGGGTGGCTCGTCCGATTTCGTCGCGTTCGCGTTAACAACGGCACTCCTGGTCGTGCCTGCAAACGTCAAGTCGATCGAAGCCGGATCACTCGTGACAGTGCTCCGCCTCCCCTAACAAAGCCACAACGAAGCACACAATGCACCAACGAGATTTACCGTGGCGCATTTCTGCACGATCGGAGCGACTCGCGCGGTCAATCCCTTGAACCCGAGGAAGCCCGGCAGGAGCTCGATGCGACTACCGATCTTCCGATCAAACAGATCCAGCCCTTCTTTACCCGGCCAGAGTGTCGCCATAACGTAGTCTGCTTCGCCCTTCGGCTTTGCTCCGTTTCCAACGGGTGACCAGAACTTTTCGATAACGAAGCGGGCGAGCTTTTTCGAAAACTCGGTTTCGCGCAGCTTCACGCGCGCAACGTTCCAGTAGAAACTCGAATGGATCGATTCTTCCTGCACGATGCCTATCAAGAGCTGTTTCAGCACCGGATGACCGGCGAGATCTGACAGTCGCCGGTAGGCATTCATCGCCGTGATCTCGTTGATTGCTCCCCAAACCATATGCGCGCCGTGAAAATACCTTCCGAACGGGCGCGACGCGTGGTCCACGAGATAACTCCCGATCAGGTAGAGCCGGGGAATCTTTCGTGTTGCTTCAACCTGCCAGTTTTCCCCGGTCGGATATCCCGCTTCTTCCAGGAACCGGTTCAGCAGGTTGCCGTGATGAAGCTCCTCGATACTCCAGCGGTCCATGAACTTTCTGATGATCGGATCTTTGCCCGTCGGCGTGCGTCGCAACTCCTGATAGTACATATCAGTGAAGTACTCGATATCCCGCATGTAAACCAGCACTGGTAGGAAGGCAGGATTGATCTCGTAGTTCTTGATCTCGTTCCACTTGATACTGTTGACGTACTCCTTTGATAGAGCGCGGGGTTGCTTCTCATACCAGTCGAGTACTTCTTTATCCGTCTCAAACACGGGGGAAACCTCCGGAGTTTCAAATAGTCGAATAATGCAATCTAAATCCTATTAATGTACGCCGCTCACGGCGAATTGGTTTTCATGTACCGCTTGATTTACTGCTAAGAACTAACCCAGGCCCGAGATTTTGGTAAGGAGCAAATGAGAGCTACCCGAAATGAGGCTCTCGTCCCGGTCGCACGCAGGATAGACGCAAACATGGTCGGATGTCGAGATCTACTTGCCGGATCTACTTGCTCGTCAAAAGTTTTTGTTATCTACTTCCGGTTATGACACAGCTTTCGCACGTTGACGACCAGGGCCGCATTCGGATGGTCGATACAGGAAACAAAGATATCACCTTGCGACGTGCCGTCGCTTCAGCCCGGGTTCTCATGACGAGCGAGACCGTGACGGCTTTGCGTGAACACCGGACGCCGAAGGGAGATCCGCTCGAAGCAGCGCGACTCGCGGGAATCATGGCGGCAAAGCGGACTTCGGACTTAATTCCACTTTGCCATCCGTTGCCGATAACGCACGTGGACGTGCAGGCGCGTCTCGACGATGACGGCGTTTCGCTCGAGGCTGAAGTGTCCACAAATGCTCAAACAGGGGTTGAAATGGAGGCACTCACCGCTGTCTCCGTCGCCGCCCTTACCGTTTACGACATGTGCAAAGCTCTCGAAAAAGGGATGACGATTACCGACTTGCGCCTGGAGAGTAAAACCGGCGGCAAATCAGGCGACTACCGAAGAGCCTGAATCAGGAGCAGGAGCAGAAGTCAGGAGCAGGCTGCCCCTGCCACCTGCTCCTGCTCCTGGTTCTGCCACCTGCTCCTGCTCCTGGTTCTGGAACCTTGCAGCAGCATTGTGCGTTAATGTTCCCGGGACTAGAATAAGGCCACAAATTCCGCCGACTTACCGGAGAGTTCAAGATGAGATTAAGGCTTTCACAAGATGCGCGACCTCAGGCAATGACACTGCTCATCGCCGCCACCATTTCAGTGGTGCTCTGGTTTATCCCCTTTGCCGAGTTTCTAACCTACCCCTTTCGAATTTTCGTGACGTTCATACATGAAGGCGGACACGCGCTGGCGGCCCTGCTTACCGGCAACACCGTAGCCAGCCTGAGCGTGGCGACAAACGCCAGCGGAGAAACTTACACGACGCAAGGCGGACTCATTTCAGAGGTCTTCATCTCGAGTGCGGGTTACCTTGGTTCGATGGCCTTCGGCGCGTTGTTGCTGATTCTGATTCGGAAAGCCGTCGCCGCGCGTATCGTGCTCCTGAGCTGCGGAATTCTCATTTTCGGCCTGACGATGATTTACGGTCTATTCAAACCAATCTTCTCGATGAGCGCGTGGTCGGGAATACCGTTTACGCTTTTCGCCGGCCTGTTCATCACGGCGGGTTTGCTACTGATTGCGAGATTTGCGACGGCAAAGGTCGCGAGTTTCTTTGTGAGCTTCCTGGCGGTGCAATGCGTTTTGAACGCACTCTTCGACTTAAAGACAGTCTTGTTCCTCTCTAATCCATTCGGACCGGCCGTTCCGACTGATGCCGTGAACATGGCGCACGCCACCGGCATTCCAGCGATCTTCTGGACCGTCATCTGGATCGCCTTTGCGCTCGGAATTCTGTGGTTCGCGATGCGACTCTACGTGGCCGGACGCGACAAGAGCTACCAGCCCGATCTTCCGTTCGAAGATACTCCTGGATCCGTGTAAATCGTCTCACACAGATCCGCACAATCCGTGTTTCAAAAGACGAAGCGCGCCTGCAACTGAAACATCCGTGGCGGGTCGATGTTGGCGAATGCAGGGATCGCATTTGTCGTAGTTCCCACGTTTGAAACAAACTGCCCAAACGTAGGCGCCACGGTTGCGTTGTTCCCCCAGGTTGTTACGCCTCTTCCCAGGAAGTTTCCATGATTGAAAAGATTGAAACCTTCCACTCTCAGCAGGATCGCCTTACTCTCTGAAAACTTGAACCGTTTCTCCACAAACGCCGCCACATCTGACGTGGGGGTGCCTCGAAACGCTGACTTGCCGATCACCGCTCCATTGATAACTGGTCGATCGTTGTTGATACCGTCACCGTTGTTATCGGCGCCCGTCGTGGCATTGAACGGGCGCGACGACGCAAACATCGAGACTGTGCCGGCTGTGATATCGAATGGGAAACGATAATTAAACGTGATTACCGCGCGATGGCGTTGATCGACCACGCTTGGACCACGTTCAATCTCACCCAGCGCAATAATGTTGCTCTCGTTTGGTCCGATACCATTGCCATCAGGCTCGAAAGTGTTTGTCGCTTTCGACAACGTGTAACTGACGGATGCATACATCTTTCTGCTGCCACGATAGCTAAACTGAGTTTGCAGCCCGTCATAATCGGCGACGCCGAGATTCATGATCGTGTTGACCTGACGCACACCGCCGTTGGTCGGTAATATTGGCCGGGTGCCGTTGGCTGTAGCGACGGATCGAGACTGGCCCTGCGCGGTTCGCGTAAAAGGAGTTGGAGCGTTTAGATCCACCGTGCGATCGAGATCGGTCCAATGCTGATGCACGTAATCAGCGCCGAAGAAGAATCCCTTGAAGAATTCACGCTCAGCACCAAATGTAAAGACCTGGCTGCGCGGGTTGACCAGCTTGTCCGGATAGTTCGGAAGCAAATCGAAGTTCAGGCCGAAACTGGCAAACTGCTGGCGATAGAAATCGCGTAGCCCTGCCCGGATAGTAATGTCACGAGCCGGTCGCTGTATCGCTGGAAGAGTTCTGGGGTCAATCGGGACCGGCAAGCACGAGCCAACGAGGCAGGTTGGGAAGCCTGTCTGACCCGGCGTTGCGGTGTAGGTGGTTAAACCGTCGAGACCATTCACGAGATAACCTGCGACCGCATTCGCACGAATTTGCGTGTAGTACATCGCGTAGCCACCACGGATCGACATTCGTGAATCACCACCCGGATGCCAACCAAAACCGATGCGCGGTGCAAAGTCGTTTTTCGAATCGGTGAGAGTTTGGCGGTCATAACGAAGTCCAACATCAAGCGTGAAATCGCGGTGCAGGTGAATGTTGTCCTGCACGAAGACGGTGTTGAGCCACTGCGGTAATTCGTAACTGCTGATGCCGTAGTTAACCGGCTGCGTATAGCTCTGAACGTCAGCAAGCGTCAACTGATCGAATGGCTTGGTGCCGTTAACGAAAGTAAACGTACCGAGGATTGCCGTACCGGGTTCGCTGCCCGTGCCGCCCGAAGTGTGATGAACGAGGCTGCCGCCAAATCGGAGGTAGTGTTTCCCAACCGACCACGACACAGTGTCAGAGAACTGCACTTGATGGCCCCACAAATCAGAGGCGCGTGACTGACCGATCGTAAACTGCGCGGCGCCTTGCGTGCGCTGGTAAGTCGTCGAGAGAGTTTGGGCTTCCCACAACGTCACCGGGTCGCCGTGCAGGTACGCGAAGCGAGCTTCGTTTAGAAGTCTCGGATTAATCACGGTCGTGTGATTAACCTGAGCGGTCCACGAACGCCGCGAGTAACGACGCGCGACACTCGGAGCATTGTTTCCGCCCACGGCATCCTGCGGGTTGTCGTCGAAGAAGCGATCGACGTTCACACGAAACATCAGGCTCTGATTCGATGTGAGCTTGTGATCGATGCGTCCATCGAAAAGAAACTGGCGGTAGTGGCCCGTGTAAGCAAGATTGCCGTCCGCCGGGAGGACAAACGCCGGCAACGTGGATGAAAGAAACGTCGTGCGATTCTGTCGTGTGTAATCCGTAGTGGCGAAGAAGAACGTGCGATCCTTGACGATTGGACCACCGATCGTGCCCGAGTACTGTTGGAGTTCGTCGGGAATGTCTACCGGATTGATCGCCTGGAGTGTCGAGGGAACAACGCAAGTCGCAACTGATGGCGGGCAGAAACCGTCAGTCGAAAAAGCTTCAGCCTGCCAGTCGCCGGGACGAACCAGGACGAGCCCTTCGCCGTGGACGCCGTTCGTTCCTGACTTGGTGACGATGTTCAGAGCCGGTCCGGCGGTCCAGCCATACTCGGCGGAGAATGCATTCGAGATAACCGCCATCTCCTGGATCGCTCCGATCGGAATCGTGGCGACTGACGTTTGACGTCCCCAACCCTCGTCGTTGTTTGCGCCGTCGAGAGTGACTGTCGTCGTACGCCGGGAACCCGCCCCCGTGATGAAGTAGATTTGATTGACGAAAAGATCGCCGGTTCCCTTTCCCTGGCGGAAAGCCGAGTTGAGCAACGGCAGCGCCGATGCCTTTCGACCCAGGATCGGCACCTCATTGATGTGCTCGCTTGGGAGCGGTAGACCGATCTGCGGATCCGCGCGTACGCCTTCAGCAGTGCCGTAAACAGTGACCTCGGCATTTTGCGATCCGGCCTGAAGCATCACCTTCACGGTCGCGGTCTCACCCGATCGCAGGGTCAGGCCATCGCGTTCTTCGTTACCGAATCCTTCGCGTGAGACTGTCACCTTGTACGCGCCGGTCAACGACAATGCCGCAAAGGTAGCTGCGCCGTCGTCGCCCGAAATAGCTTCGCGCGAAGCGCCGGTGGCGGTGTTCACTACTGAAACCTTCGCATCACGTATCACGGCGCCGTTTTGGTCGTTGACGACGACCATCATCGTTGCGGTATTTGGCGATTGTGCTGAGGCCGCGATGAAGGCACACAGAAGAAGAGTCAGGAATAAGGAATATTTGAATGTCATCTTGGTCACCTGAGGCTTAGGATTCCGACCGCTAGATTGTGAGGCCAAAACGTCATTACTACCAATCACCGTAGTAGCCACGGATCTCACGGATAGAATCCGGATTTCTAATCCGTGTTATCCGCGGCCTATTTAGTGACGGTGTACTGGTCGAAGTAGCTCACGCTGTCCGTCTTCGACCACACGCCGATCTTGCCTGAAACAGCCTCAGCCAGCGTGTAGTCGAGCAGGTGTTTGCCGTCGAGTGATGCCTGGAGACTGGTGCCTTGAACCGAGATCTCCAGCGTGTGCCACGTGTTCATCTGTAACGGAACGTTCTCAGTTCCCTTCTTCACGAAGCTGCGCTTGCCTTTTAAGAACGTCCACAGCACTACGTTGTCTTCCTTGCCGTTGAAACGCACAGTCAGGTAGTCGCCGTTCGGCTTCAGGTTGAAGAGAATGCCGGCACACTGATCGAGTTGACCCGCCACCAGCTTGAAGCGCATCGAGATCTTGCCATCGTGAAAGTCATCGACGTCTTTCGCGACAGCATAAGGAAAATATGCAAACGCTTTGACGTTATCGATGAACTCCTCGTGACGAGAGCCGTAGATCGCGCGCGCGTTTTGGGCCAGGCCACCGGCGGGTTGTCCACGCAACCACTGCCGCCCATCAACACCCAGGACTTTCGTGCCGCCGTCGTCCACGACCGACCAGTTTCCAACCACCGCCAGAAACTTCGTCGAATCACGTCCGACTTTTTCTTTCGAAAGATCGACGTGAATCGACTTCGGCTTCGAACTCTTTTGCGCCGTCGCCAGGCCGGCAGCAAGAACCATTGCGATTAATAGTGCGAATAAGAACTTCATTTGATCTCCTTGTGCTTTTTGTGCCTTTTTGTGGCTAAAGCCTACGTGACAGCCACCACGTGACGATCACCACCAGTGGCCAGAAAAGATAAAAGATTGCGGCGGCGTGTTTCGGTTGAGCCGCCAATGGATAACCCGGAAAACCCTCTTCGCCGGATCTATCAGGAGCACTAACTCCCGCTAAAGTGTAGACCTGATCGAGCACGACTTCCTCGATCGTCGATCGCTCGACAATCTTCTGACCGCCGAGTTCGTACCAGATCTCTCCGTAATGCTCTTCGCTATCAAAGAGTCCTGTGCGACTGGAGGCTGCGTATTCAACCTCGAGCTTGTCGAGCGAACGCCGGAGTTTTCTAAGAATGTTCTGTTCGAAATCCGTCAGACGTGGATCTTCGGGCGACAGAAGGATCGTGATCTTCAAAGGTTGTTTGATGCCGCCAAGTGCCGCTTCATCAACGGGTGAAAAAGAGTTGCGGTGATTCTCGCTCTGGTCTCGCGTCGCCCGTACATTCGCTGCAATCCAAACTGCGCCCGCAGTCACAACAGCGAGCACCAACGTTGCCACAAGTCGAAACTTGATTGTTCGACCAATGTTCAGCCAGATTCCCGCCAGCACAAAAGCGGCGATGCTTACTAACAGCATCACTGCGAGCACGCTGAAACGCAGCAGTCCCTGTTCGAACGAACGCAACGCAGCGGTTGGCGTGTAGCTCGCCAACTGCTGCACAAAACCACCGCGCCCCGCAGCCACAAAGTCGAGCGCCCAGGTTCCGACTGTGAACGCGAGCGTCACGATTGCTGCGCTTGCCGCTCCATCCGCCAGTCCTGCCGCCGCGACCCCGAGTCCTCCACTTAACAATCCACGCAGCAGATGGCCCAACAGCAAATTCACTGTCTCAGGCGCATAAGTATGGCCGCCGTAGGAATGCCATAAAACGATTGCGGCGATGCCCGGCAGCCACGAAACGAGCCATGCAAACAACAACACCAAACCCTTTGCAGCGAGCTTTGACGAGAGCGTTCCCGGCAGTTGCAACAGCAGCTTCAGCGCGCCGCTTTCCTTCTCTGAAGAAACCATCCGGATCGCAACGAACGGAAACAGGAGGGTCGCGGCCAGGTCATACGCTCCCCACGTAGGAACGAGAATGCCGTCAAGTGAACTGAGCCCCTGCGGAAGCGCTGCCGGGCCGTTGCCGTTGCCGCTCATTTCCGCATACAAGCCAACCGCAGTGATGAAGCTATGTCCGACGAGAAACCCGACGAACAGCAGCAGCAACCAGAATGCTCGTGATGCCAGGAGCTCGCGAAATTCTTTCGCCAGCAACTGCAGGAAACTAGGTGAGCGCAAGGAAAATTTCCTCCAGCCCG
>Ga0111539_10004978_pt1 | contig 17288 bp, 15 predicted proteins | sample RhiMethybrSRZTD1_FD_79667 | JGI IMG/M metagenome (GOLD analysis project Ga0111539, IMG submission 79667) | Populus rhizosphere microbial communities from Tennessee, USA - Rhizosphere MetaG P. TD hybrid SRZTD1 (version 2) (version 2) | ecosystem: Host-associated > Plants > Roots > Rhizosphere >... | reverse complement strand
GGCCCAGCAGGCGCAGGCACTCGAAGGTGAGGCCCAGCGCGGCCTCGTACTCCACCTGCAGGTCGGCCAGCGTCTCGCGGTGCAGCGGCTTGCCGGCCAGCGGCCCGCCGAAGGCCACGCGGCGGCGGGCATAGTCGCGCAGCAGCTGCAGCAGGCGGCCCAGGGTGGCGGCGGCGTTCATCGAGTTGTGGAGGCGGGTGGTGTTGAGCAGCGGCGCCACCTTGCGCACGCCGTTCCCCTCTCCACCCACCGGCACGGCCAGGGCGCCGGTCAGGGCCAGCTCGGCCGTGGGAAGGGCGCGCGTGCCCAGCTTGTCCTTCAGCCGCTCCACGCGGATGCCGTTGAGCGCGCCGTCCGCGCCCCGCAGCTCCAGGAAGAAGAGCGAGAGGCCGGCGCTGCCTTCGGCCGCGCCTTCCACGCGGGCCAGCGTCAGCGCGGCCTCGCTGGTGACGGCGGAGGTGAACCACTTGTCGCCCCACAGGCGGTAGGCGCCGTCCGGGCCGCGGCGGGCCACGGTGCGGGTGCCGCCCACGTCGCTGCCGCCGCTGCGCTCGGTCATCCACTGGCCGCAGGTCCAGAGCCGCCCGGGGTCGCGGGCGGTGAAGCGGGGCACCAGCCGCGCGGCCAGCGCGGGGTCGTGCTCCAGCAGCGTGCGCGCGGCCCCGTCCGTCATGGCCAGCGGGCAGCTGGCGATGGCCGAGCTGGGCGCGTAGAGGGACAGCAGCGCGCCCTGATGCACGCGGGCGTGGGGGCCCAGGCCGCCTTCGTAGGGCACCGCGTAGAGTCCCCAGCGCGCGGCCGCGTCCTGCAGCGCCTTCCACGCCGCGCAGGTCTCCACGCGGTCCACGCGGTTGCCCCAGGCGTCGAAGGGCACGTGCCGGGGCGGATCCGCCTCCGCCTGGCGGGCCAGCTCGGCCAGCGGGCCGGCCGCCTCGTCGCCCAGCTGCCGCCACTGCGGCTCCAGCACGCGGTGCACGTCCGGGGGCAGCAGACGCCGCAGCAGGTCGCGCAGGGCGGCGTCGTCCGCATAGGTGTTGCCCAGGCGGGGCGGGTCCTGCGTGAAGGGTCCGTCCGCCATCAGCGCCAGCGGAAGATCTTGAGCGCCACCACGAAGGCCACGCCGCCCCAGGCCACCAGCACCGCCACCTGGGTGGCGATGCCGAGCAGGCCCTGGCCCTCCAGCATCACCGCGCGCAGGGCCTCGTTGAGCGCGGTCAGGGGCAGGGCGCGGATGAAGGGCTGGGCGGCGGCCGGGAAGTGGGCGGAGGAGAAGAACACCCCCGACAGCAGCCACATGGGCAGCATGACCACGTTCATGAGGCCCGACACGCCCTCGATGGTGCGCGGCCGCGCCGCCACCAGCAGGCCGATGCCGGAGAAGCAGAGCGCGCCCAGGAGGCAGAGGCCGGCCACGGCCAGGAGCGAGCCGGCCGTCCGCACGCCGAAGACCAGCCGGCCGAAGACGAGCAGCGTGCTCACCTCCAGGACCAGGAAGGTCAGGCGGCCCAGCAGGTGCGAGGCCAGGTAGGAGCCGCGGGCCATGGGCGTGGCCATGAGGCGCTTCAGGAGCTTGCGCGAGCGGGCCACCACCACCGAGAAGCCCACGCTCCACATGCCGGTGCCCATGATGTTCATGCCCAGCAGGCCGGGCAGCAGCCAGTCGATGTAGCGCGAGCCCGGCGTCTTCACCGTCTCCTCGCGCGGCTGTAGCGGATCGGCGCGGCCGGCCGCCGCCTGCAGGGCCGCGTCCGCCACCAGGCGGGCCAGCCGGCTCTCCGGCCGCGTGGGGTCGAAGCGGTAGGCCGGCGGCGGGCCGGGGACCACCAGCAGGCTGATGGTGCCGTTGCGCAGCGCCTTGTCCGCCTCCTCCGGGCCCAGCTCGCGCACGCGCAGGCCGGGCCGGGCGGAGAGGGCGCGCGTGGTGTCGGCCGCCGCCGGGCCCTGCAGCACCCCCACCAGGGACTCCTCCGTGCGCTCGGAGCGGAAGGCCACGCCCAGGGCCAGGGCCATCAGCACCGGGAAGGCGAACACCCAGAACACGGCCTCCGGCTCGCGCAGGAACTCGATCACGCGGGCCCGGGTCAGCTCGTAGAGCGCCGAGCGCGGCCTTCTCTCACTCATCGCGCAGCCGCCGGCCGGTGAGCGACATGAACACGTCTTCCAGGGTCGCGGTGTGGGTGGCCAGGGAGACGAGCGCGTCCCGCCGGCTGCCCAGGGCGTCGAGGAGCCCGGGCACGGTGAGGTGGATCTCGCTGGCGATGAGCCGCCAGTGCCCGTTCTCCAGGCGCACGTCGCGCACGCCGGGCAGCCCGCGCAGGAGGGCCTCGGCCGGCGCCTCCGCCCCTTCGCCCAGCGCGAACTCCACCACGTGCTCCGCGCCCAGGGAGCGGATGAGCTCGCGCGGCGTGCCCAGCGCGATCACCTTGCCCTTGTCGACCACGGCCACCCGGTCGCACAGCGTCTCCGCCTCTTCCATGTAGTGGGTGGTGATCACGACCGTGCCCCCCTGCTCGCGGTAGCGCTGCAGCAGGTCCCAGAGCTGGCGCCGCGACTGGGGATCGAGGCCGGTGGTGGGCTCGTCCAGGAAGAGCAGGTCGGGGTTGCCGATGAGCGCGCAGGCCACGGCCAGCCGCTGCTTCTGGCCGCCCGAGAGCTTCACGTACCAGGTGCCGCGCTTGGCCTCCAGCTCGACCATGGCCAGCACGTCGCCCACCGTCCGGCCCTCTTCGTAGAAGGAGCGGAAGAGGCGCAGGATCTCCTCCACCGTGAGCTTGTCGGAGAACTGCGTCTCCTGGAGCTGGATGCCCAGGCGCTGGCGCAGCGCGCGGTCGTCTTTGCCCCAGCGCAGGCCCAGCACCTCCACGTCGCCCGCGTCGGGCGCGATGAGGCCCTCCAGCACCTCGACCGTGGTCGTCTTGCCCGCGCCGTTGGGGCCGAGCAGGCCGAAGCACTCGCCGCCCCGGACCTCGAGGTCGAGGCCGTCCACGGCCGTCACGTCGTCGTAACGCTTCACCAGCCCGCGGCAGCGGACGGCGGCTCCACCCGCTTCCATGTCGATCCGGCGATCGTACTACGGCGCGTTGCCGCGCTTGCGCAGCACGACGATCTCCGGATCGAGGAACTCGGCCGGGGGGCGGAGCCAGCCCCGCTGGCGGAAGCGGGCCACCTCCTGGTAGCCGCCGCGGCCGTCGAGCAGGCGGGTGAAGAAGGCGGCGCGCTCGGGCCGCTGCTCGGGATGGTCGAGGAAGCGTTCGTAGTAGGAGGCGGTGAGCACCAGCCAGGGCGCGCCGTCCTGCGGGTAGCGCGCGGCCGCCTCGAGGAAGCGGTCGGGCGGGGCCATCTCGCGCGAGAGCGTGGGCACCACCCGCATCTCCACGCCGGGCGGCGCGGCCGGCGCGTAGCCCGCGCTGTTGGCGATGAGGTCGATGGTCTCGCCCGGGGCCACCGCCTGCCGCAGCCAGCGCGCGGCCTGCAGGCGCGCGTCCACGAAGAAGAGGCGCACCACCAGCACGCTGGCCAGCGCGGCCCGGCCGGCCACCAGCGCGCGCAGCAGGCGGCGGGCCCGCGGATGGGCCGGGGCGGCCAGGGCCAGCGCGCCCAGCCAGGCCGCGGCGGGCAGCAGCGGGGCCAGGAAGCGCAGCGCCTGGTGCCCGGAGCCCGCCACCAGCAGGTAGGGCGACAGCGCGGCCAGCGCCACCACCAGCGCGGGAGCGTCGCGGCGGGCGGCGCGGGCGACGGCCACCAGCAGGCCGATGAGCACGGCCGCCAGCAGGGGCGCCGTCAGCGCGTCGGCCAGCAGGAGCAGGTAGGGACCGAACGACGTGGCCGCGCCGCTGAGGCCCTTGTACTGCAGCCGCGTCTCGTAGTTGAAGGCCATGCCGCTGAGCACCGCCGGCGGATCGAGCAGCGCGTAGGGGGTGCCGATCACGAAGCCGGCCGCGGCCGTCAGCAGCAGGGCGGCCAGCTCCGGCCGCGCCGCCCCCCGCGCCCAGGAGGGCCCGCGCAGGGTCAGCCCGGCCAGCACGGCCAGCAGGACGCCGCCCAGCGCGGCCGCGCGCGCGGCCGCCCGCACGAAGGCGCGGGCGCTCTCGAGGGGCAGGAGCCGGGGGTCGCGGAGGCGCAGGTGGGCGGCCAGCGCGTCGCCGGCGCCGCCGTGCAGCGCAAGGCCCACGGCCAGCGCGGCCACGCCCAGCGCCACCGTGGCCAGGAGGCCGAGGCGGCGCCGGCGGGCGTCGGCCGCGTCGAGGGGAGCCAGCCACACCGCGGCCGCGGCGGGCGCGAGCAGGGCCAGGGCCGTGTGTTTGGTGGACAGGGTCAGGCCCAGCACCAGGCCCAGCGACCAGGCGGGCGCCCTCCCGCGCAGGTGGGCCAGGGCGGTGGCCAGCGTGGCCGCCGCGCCCAGCATCACCCACGACTCGGGCGTGGCGAAGTGGCACAGGTTCACGAAGCCGGGGGCCACGGCCAGCAGCAGCGCGGGCCAGAACGAGAGCGCGGGGTGCACGCGCAGCGCGGCCCGGCCCAGCACCAGCACGGCCAGCGCCCCGGCCAGCGCGCTCAGCAGGCGCCCGGCCAGCAGGGGATCGGCGGCCCGGCCGTGCAGGAGGCCCAGCGCGGCCGCGCGCTGCTGCAGCCACACGGCGGGCAGCGTCGCGTAGAGGGGCAGCGAGGGGTTGATGAACGACTCCGGGCGCAGCGTGCGCTCGCTGATCATGCGCGCCGCGTCGTCGGCCTTCTCGTCCGGGTGCCAGCGCGCGGGCAGGCCCCAGGCCAGGCCGAGCAGGTTCAGGAGGAGGCTGAGCAGGGCGCAGGCGAGGACCGCGCGCGCGTTGCGGCTACTTGCCGTCGATCAGCTCCCGCAGCTTGCGCGGGACGTCGGCCGCCTTGGCCAGCACGTCGTCGCGCATCTTGGCCCGCCGCGCGTCGAGCTTCGCGCGCAGCGCGGGGTCGGAGAGGGCCATGATGGCGGTGGCCAGGTGGGCGGCGTTGGCCGCGCCCATCGTGCCCACGCCCACCGTGGCCACCGGCACCCCGGGCGGCATCTGCACCGTGGAGAGCAGGGCGTCGAAGCCCTGCAGGGGCGAGCTGGCCAGGGGCACGCCAATCACGGGCAGCGTCGTCTGCGCGGCCACGGCGCCGGCCAGGTGGGCGGCGCCGCCGGCGGCGCAGATGATGACCTGGATGCCGCGCTCGCGGGCCTCGCGCGAGAAGCGGGCCGCGTCTTCGGGGCTGCTGTGGGCGCAGAGCACGCGCAGGTCGTATTCGAGCCCGTACTCCTCGAGCACCTTGGCGCAGTCCTTCATCACCGGCAGGTCGCTGTCGCTGCCCATGAGCACGGCCACGCGCGGGGAAGCCATGGACGTCAGCTCTCCGCGCGGTGCGGGTGCAGGCGGGCCAGCGCCTTCTTCCCGATGTCGCGGCGGAAGTGCATGCCGTCGAAGGCCACGGTGCCCACCGCGTCGTAGGCCCGCTCGATGGCCTGCTCGAGGTTGGCGCCCAGGGCGGTGATGCCCAGCACGCGCCCGCCCACGGTGACCAGCTTGCCGTCGCGGTGGGCGGTGGCGGCGTGGAAGGCCATCACGTCCTTGCCGTGGGGCAGGGCGTCGAGGCCCCTGATCTCCTGGCCCGTCTCCACCTCGCCCGGATAGCCCTTGGCGCACAGCACGACGCACACCGCCGGCTCCTTGTGCCACTCCAGCCGCGTGTCGCCCAGGTCGCCGTCGGCCACCGCCGCCAGCACGGGCACGATGTCGGACTTCAGGCGGGCCATGAGCACCTGGGTCTCGGGGTCGCCGAAGCGGGCGTTGAACTCCAGCACCCTGGGCCCCTGCTCGGTGAGCATGAGCCCCGCGTAGAGCACGCCCTGGTAGCGCCGGCTCTCGGCGGCCAGGCCCTTCACGGTGGGCAGGATGATCTCCTGCATGATCTGCTTGTGCCCGTCCACGTTGAGGCTGGTGGACGGGGACACCGTGCCCATGCCGCCGGTGTTGGCCCCCTTGTCGTGGTCGCCCACGCGCTTGTGGTCCTGCACCGAGGTCATGGGGATGACGCGGCTGCCGTCGGAGAAGACCAGGAACGAGAGCTCCTCGCCCTCCAGGAACTCCTCCATCACGATGCGGGCGCCGGCCATGCCGAAGCGGCGGTCCACCATCATCTCGGAGACGGCGGCCTCGGCCTCCTTCGCGTCCTGGGCCACCACCGTGCCCTTGCCGGCGGCCAGCCCGTCGGCCTTCACCACCACCGGGTAGCCGAAGGGCGCGCGCTTCACGAAGCCGTGCGCGGCCTCGGCCGAGTCGCACAGCTCGTAGCGGGGGGCGGGGACGTTGTGCCGGCGCATGAAGTCGCGGGCGAAGGCCTTGGAGCCCTCCACCTCGGCCGCGGCCCGGGTGGGGCAGAAGATGCGCAGGCCGCGGCGCTGGAACTCGTCGGCCATGCCCAGCACCATGGGCAGCTCGGGCCCGACCACGGTCAGGTCGGCCTTGATGGTCTGCGCGAAGTCGGCCACCTCGACGATGTTGGAGGTGTCGATGGGCACGCAATCGGCCAGGCCCTCGATGCCGGCGTTGCCGGGCGCGCAATACACTTCCTTCACCAGCGGGCTCTGGCGGATCTTCCAGGCCAGGGCGTGCTCGCGTCCGCCGTTGCCGACGACCAGGATTTTCATGAGTGAGAGAAGGGCAGGCGAAGGATCGTAAAGATCGTGAAGTCTGGCATGTGCGGGTTTCGGGTGTCAACGAGGACTGCTGCTATTCTCCAGGCCGGATGGCGCGCATCACACCCCTCCAGCAGGCCGTCGACCTCTCCCGCCGCCGGGCCACGCTGGCCGTGCGCAGCCGCCTGCGCGAGGCCTCCCGCTACATCCTGGTCCTCGACCTGTACTCGCACCTGCGCGAGAGCCACCCCGAGACGCACGTCGGCTACTGGGCCTTCCACCTGCCCGAGGGCGAGGCCGTCACCACCTTCGGCATCGACCTCACCACCATCGGCCCCGACTCGGTGTGGAAGGAGGGGGCGGGCGGGCGCCAGGCGCCGCTCCACTCCTGGTCGAACCCCGACTACGTGTTCGACCCCCTCATCGGCATCCAGCTCGTGCTGCGCGACCGCGAGAACCGGGTGCTGGAGAACCGCTTCGTCACCGGCAAGGTGGCCGACCCCGAGGTGCTGCGCTCCTACTACCACCGCGTGCACCACGGGCACGGCTACACGCCCAGCGAGCCGTTCCTCTTCGAGCTGCACGCGGCCATGCTGCGCAAGCTCGAGCGACTCTTCCGGGCCCACATCCCGGAGGGCGCGCGCGTGCTCGACGCCGGCTGCGGGCGCAGCCTCTTCACCGAGATCCGTCCCGACTGGCCCTTCCGGATCGTGGCCGGCGACGTGGAGCTCGACCTGCTGCGCGAGCGGCGGGCCCTCTTCCCCCAGGTGACGTGGGTGGTGGCCGGCGCGCAGCCGCTGCCCTTCGCCGACCGCTCCTTCGACGCCGTGTTCGCCGGCGAGCTCATCGAGCACCTCCCCGATGCCGCCCTGGGCCTGGCCGAGTTCCACCGCGTGCTGCGGCCGGGCGGCACGCTGATCCTGACCACGCCCAACCGCCTGCGCCTGGCCAACGCGGTGGACGGCTCCGAGCGGCCCTACAGCCCCGACCACCTCAGCGAGCTGTCCTACGACGAGCTGCGGCGGGCGCTGCCGGCGGCCGGCTTCGCGGTGGAGCACTCGACGGGCCTGCACCTGGAGCTGCTCCTCAACTGGCTCTCGCCGCTGCCCAAGCTCGACCGGCTGCAGCGCCGCTGGAACCGGCCCTGGGCGGTGCCGCTCATGCGCCTCCTCCTGGCCGCGGGCGCGCTGGCGCCGCGCTACGCGCTCGACCTCGTGTTCGTGGCGCGCAAGCGGGAATCGCCGTCGCCGTGAGCGCGGGCGCGGACGCGCCGCGCCTGCCGCGCGCCACCCTCGCCGGTGGCGCGGCCGCCCTGGCCTGGCTGCTGCTGGCCCTGCGCTGGTTCGATCCGGGCCAGGCCTGGCGGCCGGCCTGGCTGCAGGCCACGCCGCCCCTGCTCCTGGCCCTCGTGTTCCTGCCCGCGCTGGGCGCCTGGATCTGGGCCCGGCGGGCGGCGCTGTTCGGGCGCGGAGGCGGCGACCTTCCCGCGCTGCTGCTCCTCACCGCGCTGGCCTTCGCCTTCCGCCTGCCCCTGGCCATGCAGGGCGGGGCCGGCTACGTGACGCCCGATGGCGCGCTCTCCGGCATCGTGGCCCTGCGCGCGTACACGGGGGCCCAGCACCTGGTGTTCGTGCCCGACGTGGCCTACAGCGGCAGCCTGAAGTCGCACCTGGCCGCGGCCCTGATGCCGGTGATGGACGCCGCGCGCGCCTTCGCCCTGGCCTCGGTGATGTTCTACGCCGCGTTCGTGGCCGCCGTCTTCTGCCTGGCCCGCGCCGCCGCCCCGGAGGGCGACCGCTGGACGCCGGCCGCGGCCGCGCTGTATCTCGCCTTCGCGCCCGCCTTCGTCACCCGCTACAGCCTCAGCAACGACGGCAACTACGTCGAGGTGCTGGCCTTCGGCACCTGGGCCCTGGTGGCGGCCTGCCGCTGGCGGCGCCACCCGGAGGCGGCGGGGCCGCTGGCCCTGGCCATCGGTGTTCTGCTGGGCCTCGCGTTCTGGTGCCACGTGCTGGCCCTGGTGCACGTGATGGCCCTCGGGCTGTGGATGCTGCTGGCCGCGCCCGTGCGGGCGCTGCGCGCGCTGCCCGCCCTGCTCTGCGGCTTCGTGCTGGGCGTGTGGCCCAGCCTGCTCTGGAACGCCGGCCACGGGTTCGAGACCGTGCGCTACCTGCTGCCGGGCGAGGGGATCGATCCCGGCCGCACCAGCCTGCTGGCCCGCGTGTCCACCGTCCTCTTCGACCACTGGCCGGTCCTGCTCGGCTACGACCCCGGCCACCCGCGCGCCATCGACCTCCTCCTGCGCGTCATCACCGCCCTGGTGCTGGTGGCCCTGGTGGCCGCCATCGCGGCCGCCGCCCGCCGGCGCCGGCCGGAGACGGCGCTCCTGTTCGTGCTGCTGGGCGTGAACGGCGCGCTGGCCGCCTTCACCCTGCGCGTGATCCCCGGCAACCCGCGCTACATCCTCTTCTCCACGGCGGCGGCGCCCATCCTGCTCGCCCTCCTCCTGCGCGGGCCGTGGGGACGCCGGGCCATGACCGCGCTGGTGCTCTTCGGCTGCGCCAGCGCCGCCTCGCAAGTGCCGGGCGCGCTGCGCGCCGACCGCCAGTGGCGGGAGTTCGTGGCCGGCCTCCACGCGGCCGGCGTGCGCTACTGCCACACGGACTTCTACCTGGCGGCCAAGGTGAACTTCCTCTCCGGCGAGGGCGTGATCTGCTCGGCCAAGCTGGGGCCCACCACCACCGAATACTTCGAGGAGTACCGCCCGCGGGCCGAGCAGGCGGGCGACGCCGCGCTCATCGCGGTCAACGCCACCGCGGCCGAGAAGCTGGAGCGGCGGCTGGCCCGGGCCGGCGTGGGCTACGAGCGGCTGGACCTGATGAAGCCGGTGCTGTTCCACTTCACGCGGCCGGTGGATCCCTCGCTCCTCTTCCCCGACCGCGAGTTCCCGCTGCGCTGAGACGCTAGTCCACTTCTCCGTCGGGCGGGTCCTGCACGCGCGCGTACACGTCGCGCGCGGCCAGGCCTAGGCGGCGGGCGATCTCCTTCACCGCCGCCCGGCGGGGGAGGCCCTCCCCGCTCAGGCGGGTGAACATCTCGCGCAGGGTGGCGTCGTCCACGGGCAGCGGCGCGCGCTCATCGCCGCCGGCGCCGGCCACCACCAGCACCACCTCGCCCTTCACCTCCTCGCGCGCGGCCAGGTCGTCGTGCAGCGCGCCGAGCGTGGCCCGGCGGTACTCCTCGTGGGCCTTGGTGGCCTCGCGGCAGAGGAAGGCCTCGCGCTCTCCCAGCACCGCCCGCAGGTCCTCCAGCGCCTCCAGCAGGCGGTGGGGCGACTCGTACACCACCAGCGTCTCCTCGCGGTCGGCCAGCTCCTCCAGCGCGCGCCGGCGGGCGGCCCGGCGCCCGGGCAGGAAGCCCACGAACAGGAAGCGGTCGCTGGGCAGCCCGCTCACCGACAGCGCGGCCACGGCCGCGCTGGGCCCGGGCACGGGCAGCACGGCCAGGCCGGCCGCCCGGGCGTCGCGCACCAGCCGGTAGCCGGGGTCCGACACGGCGGGCGTGCCGGCGTCGGACACGAGGGCCACGTCGCGGCCCTGGCGCAGTGCCTCCAGGATCCGCTCTCCCTTCCACTCCTCGTTGTGCTCGAAGTAGCTGGTGGTGGGGGTCTGGATCCCGTGGGCGGCCAGCAGCCGGGACGTGCGCCGGGTGTCTTCGCAGGCGATCAGGGACACTTCCCGCAGCACGCGCACGGCGCGCAGCGTCACGTCCTCCAGGTTGCCCAGCGGAGTGGCCACGACGTAGAGCGTGCCGGTCATGTAAGCGAATGATGCCACTATGGTTAGAGGGATAGTCGGCGCGGTGTGACAATACACACTTTCCGCGGTGCGACGGCTGTCGACACCGTCACAATGGGCCTTCAGTTTCCGGAATATTCCTTGACAGGTCTTGAATCCTCCACATAGCATGCGGCATCGCCGGTGCCTCGTAGGCCAAGGCGTCGGTACTGTTGCGTTTAAGGGGGGAAGAACAGTTTTGGCCGAGATCAAGGTCCAGGAGGGCGAGTCGATCGAAAACGCCCTCCGGCGTTTCAAGCGCAAGGTCCAGCAAGAAGACATCATCAAGGACATCAAGAAGCACAGCTTCTACATGAAGCCGGGCGACAAGCGGCGGGCGAAGCAGGCGTTGGCCCGCAAGCGCAATCGCAAGAAGATCCGCCGCGAAGCCGAATAACCGGGTTTTGCCGCAGGCAAGACCCGGTCGCCGCGAAGCGGCGCATTAATGAAGCAAGCGCAGTCGTTGCTAGGCCGCGACTCATGAAGCTGGACGCGCTGTCGTTGTCGTGTTCACGGAGGCACGCTCGGTGCGTGCCTCTCCGCGGCGCCGCCGCGGACTGAATGACACCCGCGCCATCGTCCATACACCGAAGCCCGGGGGTTCGCCGGTGGCGAACCCCCGTCGTCTTTCCGTCCCCACCGTGCCGTCCGCCGTACCGCGCCGCTCCCGCTGCGCGTCCCTGATGCCAACCAACCATCCGAAAACGGCGCGGGAGGGTGCCCAGCACCCTTCCGGTGTCCGACCCGCGGTCACGCCGCCGCTCGCGCGTGCCGCAGCTCCGCGCTCCTCCTGCGCGGAGCCTGCCCCTCATAGGAGAGGCCCATGGAGTACCGAGACAAGACGTTGGTGTGCGTGGAGTGCCACCAGACGTTCATCTGGACCGCCGGCGAGCAGCTCTTCTTCGCCGACAAGAACTTCAAGAACGAGCCCAAGCGCTGCAAGGACTGCAAGAACCGGCGCAACGCCCGCATGAACACTCCCAGCCGGGAGCGGGTGGAGACGTCGGCCATGTGCTCTCAGTGCGGCAAGGCGACCACCGTCCCCTTCAAGCCGACGCAGGGGCGGCCCGTCTACTGCAAAGAGTGTTTCCAGCAGCGCAAGACCGCAACTCTCTAACTCCGTCTTCGCTCCCACCGTCGACCCACCCGCGCCGGCCGCGTGGCAGGTGGGGTATGGGCTAGCCCCCGGCCTCGTCTCCGGCCTGGACGGCGGTGACGGCAATGACGTCGATGATGTCGTCCACCGAGCAGCCGCGCGACAGGTCGTTGGCCGGCCGGGCCAGGCCCTGCAGCAGCGGCCCCACCGCGCGCGCGCCGGCCAGCCGCTCCACCAGCTTGTAGCCGATGTTGCCCGCCCCCAGGTCGGGGAAGACGAGCACGTTGGCCCGGCCCTGCAGCGGGCCGTCTCCGGCCTTGCTCTTCGCCACCTCCGGCACCAGGGCGGCGTCGAGCTGCAGCTCGCCGTCGCACAGGAGGCCGGGCGCGCGCGCCTTGAGCAGGCGGGTGGCCTCGGCCACCTTCTCGGCCCGCGGGTGATCCGCGCTGCCGCGGGTGGAGAAGGAGAGGAGGGCCACGCGCGGCTCGCAGCGCAGCAGGGCCCGCGTGCTCTCGGCCGTGAGCAGCGCGATCTCGGCCAGCTCGGGCGCGGTGGGATCGGGGCTCACGCCGCAGTCGGCGAACACCAGCACGCCGCCTTCACCCATCTCGGGGCGCGGGGTGAGCATCAGCATGAACGAGGAGAGGCGGGCCACGCCCGCGCGCAGGCCGATGCCGCGCAGGGCCGCGCGGAGGGTCTGGGCGGTGGTGGCCCGGGCGCCGGCCACGAAGCCGTCGAACTGGCCCAGGGACACCTGCACCGCCGCCCAGAGCAGCGGGTCCTGCAGGTGGCGGCGCCCCTCGTCGGCGGTGACGCCCTTGCGGCGCACGTTTTCGAGGTAGGCGCGCAGGGCGGCGTCCTGCTCGGGCGGGCTGCCGCCCACCGCGGCCACCGTGACCGGCCCCAGGTCGACGCCCAGGGCCGCGGCCTGGGCCCGGATGCGCTCGGGATCGCCCAGGAGGGTGATGCGGGCCAGCCCGCGCCGGGCCGCCTGCACCCCCGCCTGGAGGGTGCGCGGCTCGTCGCCCTCGGCCAGGGCGACGTGGCGGGGGGCGGCCGCGGCCCGCTCGTGGAGGCTCTCTCGGAAGGACATGGAGGGGAAACTAGCATGATTGACAGCCGCAGAAGTCGCGTGCTAGCTTGAGCGGTCCACGAAATTCAGCCAGGGGGAACGCCGCATGAAGATCGTCGAGCGTCAGGTTGGTGACGTAACGATCCTGGATCTGCACGGAAAGATTCTCATCGGTGAGGGCGACGACGCTCTGCGCGACGCGGTGACGCGGCTGGCGGACGGCGGCAAGACCAAGCTGCTGTTGAACTTGGCCGACGTGCCCTACGTCGACTCCGCCGGCCTGGGCGAGATCGTCCGCTGCTACACCACGGTGAGCCGCAAGGGTGGACGGCTGAAGCTCGTGAACCTGACCAAGAAGATCCAGGACCTCCTGGCCATCACGAAGCTGCTCACCGTCTTCGAAGCCTACGACTCCGAAGACGAGGGAGTGCGGAGCTTCTAGGATTCTCTCCACGCCGCAGCCGGCCGCGACCGCCGGATCTCAAGAAAGCCCACCGTTGGAGAGCGGCCCCGCGCGCCCGGCGTCCGGCCGCCTGGCCGGCGTGTTCCGCTCGCTCCGCCCCCACCAGTGGAGCAAGAACCTGGTGGTCTTCGCGGCGGTCGGGCTCTCGAAGCACCTCTTCGAGCCCCGGCCGCTGCTGCGCGCGCTGGTGGCCTTCGTGCTCTTCTGCGGGCTCTCCGGCACCGTCTACCTGCTGAACGACGTGGCCGACGTGGAGCGCGACCGCCTGCACCCGTTGAAGCGCCTGCGCCCCATCGCCAGCGGCGTGGTGCCCGTGCGCATGGCCGCCCTGCTGGCGGTGGTGCTGGGCCTCCTCTGCCTGGGCGCCTCCTGGATGCTGGGCCGCGGCTTCTTCCTCTGCGCGGCCGCCTACCTGGCCCTGAACCTCCTGTACTCCTTCTGGCTGAAGGAAGTGGTGATCGTGGACGTGCTCAGCGTGAGCCTGGGCTTCGTCCTGCGCGCGGTGGCGGGGGCCCAGGCCATCCCCGTGTACATCAGCGACTGGCTGCTGCTGTGCACCGTCCTGCTGGCCCTCTTCCTCACCCTGGCCAAGCGCCGCCACGAGCTGGTGACGCTCAGCGGCACCGCCGCCGACCACCGCCGAATCCTGGCCGAATACAGCCCCTACCTGCTCGACCAGATGATCGCGGTGGTCACCGCCTCCTGCCTGGTGGCCTACGCCTTCACCACCTCCGCCGCCGAGACGCGCGAGAAGTTCCACACCGACCTGCTGCCCCTGACCACGCCCTTCGTGCTCTACGGCATCTTCCGGTACCTTTACCTGGTGCACCAGAAGGAGAAGGGCGGCAGCCCCACCGACGTGCTCCTCACCGACCGCCCGCTCCTCGTCGCGGTGGCGCTGTGGGCGGTGACGGTGGTGCTGATCGTCTACACCGCCTCCGGCACGCCGGCCCCGCTGGGCCACTGAGGGCAGCCATGGCCGACGACGCCGAGGCCCCCGCCGTGGACGTGGACGAGGTGATGCGCGCCATCCGGGCCGACATCGCGGCCAAGAAGGCGGGCGGCGTCTACACCGACGACGAGGTGCGCCGCATCGCCGGCCACCGCCTGCACCCCGTGCTCGACGCCCACGAGTTCCGCAGCCGCCTGCTGGAGGAGCTGCTGGCCGATCCCGGGCGCTGGAACTACACCTTCGACCCCGAGGCCATCTACCGCAGCAGCCGCGGCGGCAGCGGCCGCTTCCTGGAGGCGGCGCGGCGGTGGCTGCGCCCGGTGCAGAAGCTCTTCTGGAACCCGGTGCCCATGATCTCGGCCCTCTCCCGCCAGGCCGACCTCAACCAGTCGCTGGTGCACATGCTGCACAACCTGGCCGAGCAGATGACGCGCCTCAACCTGGACAACCAGGACCTGCGCAACCGCGTGCTGCAGCTGCAGGGCCAGCTGGCCCTGCAGGCCCGGCGGCAGAAGGTGCTGGAAGAGCTGCTCGAGGAGCGGGGCGCGCTGCCGCCGGCGGCCGCCGGGGACTGAAGCTGACGCGCGCGCGCCGCGTCCACCAGCTCCTGGCCGCGCTCTCCTACGGCGACGCCATCTCCAACGAGGCCCTGGCCATCCGCGGCCACCTGCGCGCGGCCGGCTTCGAGTCCGACATCTTCGCCGAGGGCATCCACCCGCGCATGGCCCGGGAGGCGCGGCCGCTGTGGGAGTACCCGCAGGTCTCGGCGCCGGACACCGTGTGCCTCTTCCACTTCTCCATCGGCAGCGCGGCCTCGCGCCTCATCCACCGCGCGCCCGACCGCCTGGTCTGCCTGTACCACAACATCACGCCCGGCGAGTGGTTCCTGGGCTTCCACCCCCACCTGGCCGGCCTCTGCTACCACGGCCGGCGCGAGCTGCGCGCCTTCGCGCCGCGGGCGGAGCTGGGCCTGGCCGACAGCGACTTCAACCGCCGCGAGCTGGAGGCGGCCGGCTTCGCCCGCACGGCCGTGCTGCCCATCGTGATGGAGGAGGGCGCGCTCCTGCGCCGCGGCTCGGCCGTGTCGCGCCGGCTCTTCGGCGACGGGCGGGCCAACATCCTGTTCGTGGGCCGCATCATCCCCAACAAGAAGATCGACGACCTCATCCGCGTGTTCGCGCTCTACCAGCGCCGCCGGCAGCCGCACAGCCGGCTGCTGCTGGTGGGCGACTACCGCGGCCACGAGCGCTACTTCGACCGCCTGCAGCAGATGGTGGCCGAGCTGGGCGTGCGGGAGGTGGTCTTCACCGGCCACGTGGACGACGACGACCTGCGGGCCTGCTACGCCGCGGCCGACGTGTTCCTCTGCCTCTCCGAACACGAGGGCTACTGCGTGCCCCTGCTGGAGGCCATGTCCTTCGGCCTGCCAGTGGTGGCCTACGACGCGGGCGCGGTGCGGGAGACGCTGCGCGGCGGGGGCGTGCTGCTCACCGACAAGGACCCGGAGTGGGTGGCCGAGGTCGTGCACTCCGTCCTCACCAACGCGTCCCTGCGCGGCCAGGTGCTGGAGGGCCAGCGGCGGGTGATGGACGCGCTGCGGGCCACCGACTTCCGCGCGCTGCTGCTCGACCGCCTGGCGCCCGTCCTCGACGGCGGGCCCTCCGCGCCGGTGGCCGCGCCATGAGGGTCGACCAGTGGGTGCCGGCCCTGCACCGCGGCGACGCCATCGGCGACTCGGCCCGCCTCATGCGCGACGCCTTCCGGCGCTGGGGCCACCGGGCCGACGTCTACGCGCTGGACGTGGACGAGGACCTGCGCGGCGACGGGCGCCCCTTCGCGGAGTGGACCCCCGGGGGAGAGGGCGACGTCGTCATCCTCCACTACGCGGTCCCCTCGCCGCTCACGGCCGCGCTGGGCGCGCACCGCGGCCGGCGCGTGCTGCTGCACCACAACATCACGCCGCCCGCGTTTTTCGTGGGCTACGACGACGAGATGGTGCACATCTGCCGCGTGGGCCAGGAGGAGCTGCTGGGCCTGCGCGGCCGGGTGGACCTGGCCCTGGCCGACAGCGAGTGGAGCCGCGCGCAGCTCGAGGCCTCCGGCTTCGCGCGCACGGGCGTGCTGCCCATCTACCTCGACTTCGACCGCTACCGCGCGCCGGCCGGCCCGGTGCTGGCGAAGATGCTCGACGACGGCCTGACCAACGTGCTCTTCGTGGGGCGGGTGGCACCCAACAAGAAGCAGGACGACCTCATCCGCCTGGCCGCCTGCTGGAAGCGCGCCCTGGGCCCGGACGTGCGCCTGCTGCTGGTGGGCCGGCGGCCGCGGCGGCGCCACTACTTCGACGCCCTGCAGGCCCTGCACTACGAGCTGGGCCTCACGCCCTGGGAGGTGGTCTTCACCGGCCACCTGGACCACGCCGACCTGCTGGCCTGCTACGCGCGGGCCCACGTCTTCGTCTCCATGAGCGAACACGAGGGCTTCGGCGTGCCCCTGGTGGAGTCGATGCTCATGCGGGTGCCGGTGCTGGCCTTCGACAGCACGGCCGTGCCCCACACCCTGGGCGGCGCGGGCGTGCTCTTCCGCGAGAAGCGGCTGGACGAGGTGGCGGAGATGGCGCAGCGCCTCGCGGCGCCGGGGCCGCTGCGGGAGGCGGTGCTGGCCGGGCAGGACCGGCGCCTGCAGGCCTTCGCGCCGGCGGCGGTCGAGGCCACGCTGCGCGGCTACCTGGATTCCCTGTGAGCGCGCGCCGCTCCGTCGCCTTCGTGGTCCAGCGCTACGGGGCCGAGATCACCGGCGGCTCGGAGTCGCTGGCCCGGGCGGTGGCCGAGCGGCTGGCCACGGAGCACGACGTCACCGTCTACACGACCTGCGCCCGCGACTACGTGACCTGGCGCAACCAGCTGCCCCCGGGCGAGCAGGCGCTCAACGGCGTGCGCGTGCGGCGCTTCGCGGTGGAGGAGGAGCGCGACCTGGCCGCGTTCAACGCCTTCTCCGACACGCTGTACGACCGGCCGCACACGGCGGCCGACGAGGCCACGTGGCTGCGCCGGCAGGGGCCGTACGTGCCGGCGCTGGTGGAGGCGCTGCGCCGCGAAGGCGGCCGCCACGACGCCATCTTCTTCTTCACCTACCTGTACTACCCGACGGTGGCCGGGCTGGAGGCGGCGCCCGCGCGCTCCATCCTGGTGCCCACCACCCACGACGAGCCGCCCCTGCG
>Ga0111539_10004977_pt1 | contig 17290 bp, 1 predicted proteins | sample RhiMethybrSRZTD1_FD_79667 | JGI IMG/M metagenome (GOLD analysis project Ga0111539, IMG submission 79667) | Populus rhizosphere microbial communities from Tennessee, USA - Rhizosphere MetaG P. TD hybrid SRZTD1 (version 2) (version 2) | ecosystem: Host-associated > Plants > Roots > Rhizosphere >... | reverse complement strand
GGGCGAGGACGCGCGGCTGTATCGCACCGGCGATCGCGGGCGCTTCCGGCCCGACGGCAGCGTCGAGTTCCTGGGCCGTCTCGACAGCCAGGTCAAGCTCCGCGGGCACCGCATCGAGCTGGGCGAGATCGAGGCCGCGCTGGCCGGTCATCCCGCCGTGCGCGAGAGCCTGGCCGTGCTGCGCGAGGACGCGCCGGGCGCCCGGCGCATCGTGGCCTACGTCGTGGACGATCCCGGCGTGGAGGTGGGTGGCGACGCGGAGCAGGAGTCGTCGCTGGCGGCGGCGCACGTCGCGCACTGGCAGTCGCTCTACGACGAGACCTACGCGGGGACCGTCGCCGGCGCCGGCGCCGCCGACCCCACCTTCGACGTGTCGGGCTGGAACAGCAGCTACACGGGGCAGCCCCTCGAGCCGGCGCAGATGCGCGAGTGGGTCGAGCGCACCGTCGAGCAGGTGGCCGCGCTGGCTCCGCGGCGGCTGCTCGAGATCGGCTGCGGCTCGGGCCTGCTGCTCTTCCGGCTCGCGCGGCGCTGCGAGAGCTACGTGGGCACCGACTTCTCGGCGGCGGCGATCGAGGCCGTGGGCGGCAAGCTGCGGCTCCTCGGCGACGCCGCCGGCCGCGTGCGCCTGCTGCAGCGGACGGCGCACGACCTGCACGGCCTCCCCGAGGGCGGCTTCGACACCGTGCTGCTCAACTCGGTGGTCCAGTACTTCCCCGGCGCCGACTACCTGCTGGCTGTCCTCGAGCAGGCGCTGCGCCTGGTGGGGGAGACGGGCCGCATCGTGATCGGCGACGTGCGCAGCCTGCCGCTGCTCCCGGCCTTCCACGCGTCGGTGCAGCTGCAGCGCGCCGCCGACGACGCGCCGCTCGACGCGCTGCGCCGGCAGGCCCACACGCTGGCGAACCTCGACCAGGAGCTGGTCGTGCACCCCGCCTTGTTCCAGGCGCTCGCCGGCCGGCTGCCGCGCATCGCGGGCGTCGAGGTGCGGCCCAAGCCCGGGCGCTACGACAACGAGCTGAGCCGCTTCCGCTACGACGTCGTGCTGCACGTCGGCGCCGCGCCGGCCGCCGAGCCGGGGAGCTGGCTCGACTGGCGGGCCGAGGGCCTGAGCGTCGAGCGGCTGCGCGCGCGGCTCGAGCAGCAGCGCCCCGAGCGGCTCGGTCTCGCCGCGATCCCCGACGCGCGCGTGGCGGCCGACGTCGCGGCCTTCGAGCTGCTCGAGCGCTGGGACGCGTCGGACGGCGAGCCCACCGCGGGCGCGCTGCGGCGCGCGGCGGCCGCGCGCGCGGCGGGCGCGGCGGCGGCGCATCCGCAGGAGCTCGCGCAGCTGGCGGCCGAGCTGGGCTACGAGTGCCGCGCGAGCCGGCTGGCCGGCCGCGCCGACGGCAGCTTCGATCTCGGCCTGCGCCGCGCGGACGCGACGATCCCGCCGCTGGCCTTCCCGCCCGCGGCGCGCGCCTTCGTCTCGTGGGCCGCCTGCACCAACGATCCGCTGCGCGGCCGGCGGCTGCGCGCGCTCGTCCCCGCGCTGCGCAGCCATCTCGCCGAGCGGCTGCCCGAGCCGATGCTGCCGGCGGCCATCGCGGTGCTCGAGGCCTTCCCGGTCACGGCCAACGGCAAGCTCGACCGGCGCGCGCTGCCCGCGCCCGACGCGCTGCGCCCCGAGCTGGCCAGCGACTACGTGGCGCCGCAGTCGGCCGTCGAGGCGACGCTGGCCCGCATCTGGGCCGAGGTGCTCGAGCTGCAGCGCGTCGGCGTGCGCGACAACTTCTTCGCGCTCGGCGGCGACTCGATCCTGAGCATCCAGGTCGTCGCGGCCGCGCGGAAGGCGGGCCTCGGCATCCGGGCCCGCGACGTGTTCGAGCACCAGACGGTGGAGCAGCTGGCGCGCGTCGCCACGCTCGGGCCGGCCTCCGACGCCGAGCAGGGCGTGCTGACCGGGCCCGTCCCGCTGACCCCGATCCAGCGCTGGTTCCTCGAGCAGGAGCCGGCCGACGTCCACCACTTCAACCAGGCCCTGCACCTGCAGGCGCGCGTGCCCGTCGAGGCCGGGCCGCTGCAGCAGGCGCTGACGGCGCTGCTCGCGCACCACGATGCGCTGCGCCTGCGCCTCGCACGGCAGGCGGAGGGCTGGAGCCAGTCGCTGGCGCCCGCTGGGCCGGCCCCCGCGCCGCGCGTCGTCGACCTCGCGGGGCTCTCGCCGCCGGCGCGCGAGCGGCGCATGCTCGAGGAGGCCGAGCGGGCTCAGGCCGCGCTCGATCCGCTCGCGGGACGCATGCTGGGCGCCGTGCTGTTCGAGCACGGGACGCCGGCGAGCCAGAGCCTGCTGCTCGTCGTGCACCACCTCGCGGTCGACGCCGTCTCGTGGCCGATCCTCGTCGAGGACCTCGGGGTCGCGCTGGCTGCCGCTCGCCGCGGCGAGCCGGTCGCGCTCCCGCCCAAGACCAGCTCCTTCCGCGCCTGGGCCACGCGCCTCGCCGAGCTCGCCCGCTCGCCCGAGGTGGCGCTCGAGGTGCGCGCCTGGCTCGAGCGTCCCTGGCACCTGGCCGCCGACCCGCCGCAGGAGCGTACGGCCGTCGCGGCCGCGGCCGGCGATGGCGCCGGCCCGCGCGCGCAGCTGCGCCTCGAGCTCGACGAGCCGACCACGCACGCGCTGCTGCGCGAGCGGGCGGCGAAGGACGCGCGCGGGGACGAGCTGCTCGTCGCCGCGCTGGCGCGGGCGCTGTGCGCCTGGACTGGATCGGAGCGCGTGGCCCTCGATCTCGAGGGCCATGGGCGTGACTCCTTCTCCAGCCTCGACCTCTCGCGGACCCTGGGCTGGTTCACGACGCTGTACCCGGTGCTGCTCGACGTCGACCGCGACGCCGCGCCCGACGCCGCGCTGGCCTCGATCCGCGAGCAGCTGCGCCGCGTCCCTCGCCGGGGCCTGGCGTACGGAGTGGCGCGCTACCTGTCCGGCGACGCGCAGCTGCGGGCCCGGCTGGCCGCGCTCCCCGCGCCGCGCGTGGCCTTGAACTACCTGGGCCGCCTCGGCGTCGGCGGCGACGGCGCGCCCTTCGCGCTGTGCGACCTGCCGGCGGGCCCGATGCGCAGCGCGCGCCAGCGGCGGGTGCACGGGCTGGAGATCAACGCCGCGGTGCGCGCGGGCCGGCTGCAGCTCGAGCTCGACTTCGCCGCCGACCGCTTCGGCGCCGCGACGATCCGCCGAGTGGCCGCCGATCTCGAGCGCGAGCTGCGCGCGCTGGCGGGAGCCCGCGGGCCGGCGGCCGAGCGCCTGTCGGCGGCCGACGTGGCCGACTTCGGCTGGACGCAGGACGACCTCGATGAGATCTACTCCGACCTGGGAGGCCGGGGCACGCCATGAGACCCGACGAGATCGAGGACCTCAGCCCGCTCTCCCCGATGCAGCTGGGGATGATGTTCCACACGCTGGCCGAGCCGGGCTCGGGCGTGTACGTCGAGCAGATCCGGGTCGGGCTGGATGGCCTGGACGCGCCGGTGTTCCGGCGCGCCTGGGAGCTCATGTTCGAGCGCTACACGGCGCTGCGCAGCTCGATCGCGGGCACGGGTCGCAAGGAGCCGGCGCAGGTCGTGCGCCGGCACGTCGAGCTGCCCTGGCGCGAGCTCGACCTCCGCCCGCTGGAGAGCGAGGCCGCGCGGCGCGAGGCGCTCGAGCGCTTCCTCGACGAGGACGCCGCGCGCGGCTTCGCGCTGGAGGAGCCCTCGCTCGTGCGCCTCGCGCTGCTCCGCACGGGCGAGTCCAGCTACGAGCTGGTCTGGACCCTGCACCACATCGTGCTCGACGGCTGGAGCGGCGCGCTCGTGCTGGCCGACCTGCTCGCCGCCTACCACGCGCTGCGCCGCGGCGAGGAGCCGGCGCTGGCGCCCGTGCGGCCCTGGCGCGACTACATCGCCTGGCTGCGCCGCCAGGATCGCGGCGCCGCCGAGGCCTGGTGGCGGCGCGAGCTCGCCGGGCTGGCCGGGCCGACGCGCCTCGCCGCCGATCGCGCGACCTCGGGCGGGGCGATCCCGGTGCGCCGCTACGCGCGCGACGAGCTGCGCCTGCCGCCCGCGCTCGTCGAGGCGCTGCGCCGGCGCGCCGCCGCCGCGCGCGTGACGCCGGCCACGCTCCTGCAGGGGGCCTGGGCCCTGCTGCTCAAGCGCCACAGCGGCGAGGACGAGGTCGTGCTCGGCACGGTCGTGAGCGGCCGCCCCGAGTCGCTTCCCGGCGTCGAGAGCATGGCCGGCATGTTCGTGAACACGCTGCCGCTGCGCGTGGCGCTCGATCCCGACGCGCCGGTCGACGGCTGGCTCGGCGCGCTGCAGGCCCAGGGCGCGGCCTTGCGCGAGCTCGAGTCGAGCCCGCTGTGGGAGGTGCAGCGCTGGAGCGGCGCACCGGCGGGGCAGCCGCTGTTCGAGAACCTGTTCGTGTTCGAGAACTACCCGGCCGGGCGCGGCGCGAGCGACGACGGCGACGGCCTGCGCGTGCGGATCACCGCGCCCTTCGACCGCACCGGCTATCCGCTCATGCTGCTCGCCATGCCGTCGGACGGGCTGCTCCTGCAGCTCACCTACGATGCCGACCGCTTCGACCGGGCCGCGATCGCGCGCCTGCTCGAGCACCTCGAGCAGCTGCTGTCCGGGCTGGCGAATGCCGAGCTGCGCACGCTGGCGGAGCTCGGGCCGCTGCCCGAGGCCGAGCGGCAGCGCGTGCTCGTCGAGTGGAACGCGACCGCCCGCGACTTCCCCGCGCCCGTCGGCCTGCACGAGCTGGTCGAGGCCCAGGCGGCGGAGACCCCCGACGCCACGGCGCTGCTGTCCGGCGAGACGCGGATCAGCTACCGCGAGCTCGTCGAGCGCGCCCACCGCCTCGCGCAGCACCTGAGCGCCCTCGGCGTGGAGCCGGGCCAGGGCGTGGGCGTCTGCGTCGAGCGCTCGCCCGAGATGGTCGTGGCCGTGCTCGGCGCGCTCTCGGCCGGCGCGGCCTACGTTCCGCTCGACCCGTCTTTCCCGATCGAGCGGCTGCGCTGGATGCTCGCCGACGCGGGGCTTCCCGCGGTGATCGTGCACGCGCCGACGCGCCCGCTGCTCGAGGAGCTGGGCGCGACGAGCGCCCGGCTCGTGTGCCTCGACCGCGACCGGCCGGCGCTGGAGGCGCTGCCGGCGCAGGCCTCGCCGCGCCGCGCGACGCCCGAAGACCTGGCCTACGTGCTCTACACCTCCGGCTCGACCGGGCGTCCCAAGGGCGTGGCCATGCCGCACGCGCCGCTGGTCAACCTCATGCGCTGGCAGCGCGAGCAGTCCGCGGCCGGCCCGGGCACGGTCACGCTGCAGTTCGCGCCGCTGGGCTTCGACGTCTCGTGCCAGGAGCTGTTCTCGACGCTGGGCACCGGCGGCACGCTGTGCCTGATCGACGAGCACGTGCGCCGCGACCCGGTGGCGCTGCTCGGCGTCCTGCGGCGGCACGACGTCGAGCGCGTCTTCCTGCCCCTCGCGGCGCTGCAGCCGCTGGCCGAGGCGGCGCTCGAGCGCGAGCTGCTGCCCGAGCGCCTGCGCGAGGTGATCACCGCCGGCGAGCAGCTCGTCGTGGGGCCGTCGCTCGTGTCGTTCTTCGAGCGCCTGCCGCAGGCGGTGCTGGTCAACCAGTACGGGCCGACCGAGGCCCACGTCGTGGCCGCGCACACGCTGTCCGGACCGCCCGCGGGCTGGCCGCGGCTGCCGCCCATCGGGCGGCCGATCGCCAACGTGCGCCTGTACGTCCTCGATCGCGGCGGGCAGCCGGTGCCGGTCGGCGTCCCGGGCGAGCTGTGCATCGGCGGGGCCGCGCTGGCGCGCGGCTACGTCCACGACGAGGCGCAGACCGCGCGCGCCTTCGTGCCGGATCCCTTCGCCCCTGGGCCCGGCGCGCGGATGTACCGCACCGGCGACCGCGCGCGCTTCCTCGCGGACGGCGCGCTCGAGTTCCTCGGGCGCGCCGACGGGCAGGTCAAGCTGCGCGGCTTCCGCGTCGAGCTGGGCGAGATCGAGGCCGTGGCGGGCGGGCATCCCGGCGTGACGCAGGCCGTCGCCTCGCTGCGCGAGGATCGCCCGGGCGACAAGCGCCTCGTGCTGCACTACGTCGCCGCTCCCGGGTCCGAGCCCCGCGCCGCGCCGTCGGCCGGCGAGCTGCGCGAGTTCCTGCGCGGCCGCCTGCCGGACTACATGCTGCCCTCGGGCTTCATGCGGCTCGAGCGGCTGCCGCTGACGCCGACGGGCAAGCTCGACCGCCGCGCGCTGGGGGCCCCCGAGTTCGCGCCGCCCGAGATGCGCGCGGCGCACGTCCCGCCGCGCGACGCGACCGAGGAGCTGCTCGCGTCGCTGTGGGGCGAGGTGCTGGGCCTGACGGGGCTGGGCGCCCACGACGACTTCTTCGACCTCGGCGGACACTCGCTGACGGCCACGCAGCTCGTGTCGCGCATCCGCGAGGCGCTGCGCGTCGAGCTGCCGCTGCGCGCGCTCTTCGAGCACAGCACGATCGCCGCGCTCGCCGCGCACCTGACCGCGTCCCGTGAGGGCGCGACGCGCGCGGCGCCGCTGGCCGCCGCGGTGCGCGCAGGGGACTCGCCGCTCTCCTTCGCGCAGCAGCGCCTGTGGTTCCTCGACCAGATGGGGACCGACGCGGCCTACAACATGCCCTGGGCCTTCCGGCTGGCGGGAGCGCTCGACGCCGACCTGCTCGAGCGCGCGCTCGACGCGATCGTCGCGCGGCACGAGTCGCTGCGCACGGTCTTCCGCGCGGTGGACGGCAAGCCGGCGCAGCACGTGCTGGCCGAGCTGCACGTGCCGCTGCGGCGCGTGGACCTCGGCGCGCTCGACCGGCCCGCGCGCGAGGCGGAGGTCGAGCGGCTCGCGCGCCACGAGGCCGAGACGCCCTTCGACCTCGCGGCCGGGCCGCTCCTCCGCCCGACGCTCGTGCGGCTGGGGCCGGACGAGCACGTGCTCTTCCTCTCGCTGCACCACATCGTCTTCGACGGCTGGTCGATCGGAGTGCTCAACCAGGAGCTGCTCGAGCACTACCGCGCCGGGCTCGCCGGCGAGGCGCCGACACTGCCCGCGCTGCCCGTGCAGTACCGCGACTTCGTCGCCTGGCAGCGGCAGTGGCTGACCGGCGAGGTGCTCGAGCGCCAGCTCGCGTACTGGCGGGGCCGGCTCGGCGGCGAGCTGCCCGTGCTCGAGCTGCCCACCGACCGTCCGCGGCCGGCCGTGCAGACCTACCGCGGCGCCGGCTGCGCGCTCGAGCTGCCGCGCGAGCTGACGCGCGCGCTGGCCATGCTGAGCCGCCGCCGCGGCGTGACCCTGGCGATGACGCTGTTGGCGGCCTTCAAGGCGCTGCTCTGCCGCTACACCGGGCAGGACGACATCCTCGTCGGCACGCCGATCGCCAACCGCACGCAGCGCGAGATCGAGGGGCTGATCGGCTTCTTCGTGAACAGCCTCGTGCTGCGCACCGACCTCTCGGGCGACCCGAGCTTCTCCGAGCTGCTGGCTCGCGTGCACGCCACGATGCTCGAGGCCCACGAGCACCAGGACCTGCCCTTCGAGCGCCTGGTGGACGAGCTGCAGCCCGAGCGCGACCCGGCCCGCAACCCGATCTTCCAGGTCGTGTTCGCGATGCAGAACGCCTCGCGCGATCCGCTGGCGCTGCCGGGGCTCTCGATCGAGCCGCTGGCCACGGCGGTGCGCGCCACGCGCTTCGACCTCGAGCTGCACCTGGCCGAGACGCCGGACGGCGTGCGCGCGGGCTTCTGCTACAACCGCGACCTGTTCGACGCGTCCACGATCGAGCGCCTGGGGCGGCACTACCTGCGCCTGCTCGAGGCCGCCGCGGCCGCGCCCGACACGCCCGTCTCGCGCCTGCCGCTGCTGCTCGACGACGAGCGCGTCACGCTGCTCGAGCGCTGGAACGACACCTCGGTGTCCTTTCCCGTCACCGAGTGCCTGCACGAGCGCTTCGCGGCCCAGGTCGAGCGCACGCCGCAGGCCGTCGCGGTCAGCTTCGAGGGCGCGACCCTCACCTACGCCCAGCTCGACGCCCGCGCCAACCAGGTCGCGCACCTGCTGCGCGAGCACGGCGTGGGGCCCGAGACGCGCGTCGGCCTGTGCCTCGAGCGCGGGCCGGGGCTGGTCGTCGGGCTGCTGGCCGTGCTCAAGGCGGGCGCCGGCTACGTGCCGCTCGACCTGGCCAACCCGGCCGAGCGCATCGCCTTCATCCTGCAGGACGCGCGCGTGCCGGTGCTGCTCACCGAGAGCAGCCAGCTCGACAAGCTCCCGCCGCACGCGGCGCAGGTCGTGTGCCTCGACCGCGAGCGCGCGCGCATCGACGCGGCGAGCACGGCCCGGCCGGACTCGGGCGCGACGCCGAGCAACCTGGCCTACGTGATCTACACCTCGGGCTCGACGGGCAAGCCCAAGGGCGTGCTCGTCGAGCACGCCAGCGTCGTGCGGCTCTTCGACGCCACGCGGGCCTGGTTCGAGTTCGGCGAGCGCGACGTGTGGACGCTGTTCCACAGCAGCGCCTTCGACTTCTCGGTCTGGGAGCTGTGGGGCGCGCTGCTGCACGGCGGCCGCCTGGTCGTCGTGCCCTACATGACCAGCCGCTCACCCGAGGAGTTCCACGCGCTGCTCGCCACCGAGCGCGTCACCGTGCTCAACCAGACGCCCTCGGCCTTCCGGCCGCTGATCGCCGCCGACGAGCGCCTCGGCGCCGGCGCGCCGCTCGCGCTGCGGCTGGTCATCTTCGGCGGCGAGGCGCTCGAGCTGCAGAGCCTGGCGCCCTGGCTCGCGCGCCACGGCGACGCGTCGCCGCAGCTCGTGAACATGTACGGCATCACCGAGACCACGGTGCACGTGACGCGGCGCGTCATCCGCGCCGCCGACCTCGCGACGGCGCCGGGCAGCGTGCTCGGCCGCCCGATCCCCGACCTGCAGGTCTACGTGCTCGACCGGCACCTGCAGCCGCAGCCCATCGGCGTGCCCGGCGAGCTGTACGTGGGTGGCGCGGGCGTGGCCCGCGGCTACCTCGACCGGCCCGAGCTGACGGCCGAGCGCTTCGTGCCCGATCCCTTCCGGCCCGAGCCGGACGCGCGCCTGTACCGCACCGGCGACGTCGCGCGCTACCTGCCGTCGTGGGACCTCCAGTACCTGGGGCGCAACGACGACCAGGTCAAGATCCGCGGCTACCGCATCGAGCTGGGCGAGATCGAGGCCGCGCTGGTCGCGCACCCGTGGGTGCGCGAGGCGGTGGTGACGCTGCACGCCGGCGAGGACGGCGAGAAGCGGCTCGTCGGCTACGTCGTGCCGACCGAGGCGGGCGCCGGCGGCGAGGCGGGCGAGCTCGTCTCGCAGTGGGCGGCGCTCTACGAGGACACCTACTCCGGCGAGCGCCCGGGCTCCGAGGCCGGCGCAGCCGAGGCCGACTTCAACATCGTCGGCTGGAACAGCAGCTACACCTCCGAGCCGATCCCGGCCGCCGAGATGCGCGAGTGGGTCGACGAGACGGTGGCGGAGGTGCTCGAGGGCCGCCCCGCGCGCGTGCTCGAGATCGGCTGCGGCACGGGCCTGCTCCTGTTCCGGATCGCGCCGCGCGTCGAGCGCTACACCGGGCTCGACTTCAGCGCGCGGGCCGTGGAGTACGTGCGGCGCCACCTCCCCGCGCCGCTCGCGCCCAAGGTCGAGCTGCGCCGCGCGGAGGCCGACGCCGTGCGCGACCTGCCGCCGGGCTCGTTCGACGCCGTGATCCTGAACTCGGTGGTCCAGTACTTCCCGAGCATGACCTACCTGCTCTCGGTGCTCGAGGGCGCCGTGGCCGCGACCGCCGGCGGCGGGCGCGTGCACCTCGGCGACGTGCGCGACCTGCGCCTGCTGCAGGCCTACCACGCCTCGGTGCAGCTCCACCAGGCGCCCGGCGCGCTGGGCCTCGACGAGCTGGCCGGCCGCGTGCGCGAGCGCCTCGCGCAGGAGGAGGAGCTGGTCGTCGACCCGGCCTTCTTCCTGGCGCTGAAGGAGCACCTGCCGCGCGTCGCGCGCGTCGAGGTCAGGCCCAAGCGCGGCGCCGCGCGCAACGAGCTGACCAAGTTCCGCTACCAGGTCGTCCTGCACGTCGAGGACGTGCCGGCCGCGGCCGCGGCCCCGGGCGACGGGAGCGACGACGACGGCGGCGAGGGTGCGACCTGGCTCGACTGGGAGCAGACCGGCGGCAGCGTCGCGGCGCTGGCCGCGCGCCTCGAGGGGGCGGCGCTCGGCCTGCGCCGCGTGCCCAACGCGCGCACGCTGGCCGACTGCGCCGCCGCCGCGCGCCTGCTCGGCAGCAACGGCGCGGCCGCCAGCTCGGTCGCGCAGCTCCGCGCCGAGCTGGCCGAGCGGCACGCCGGCGGCGTCGATCCGGCCGAGCTCTGCGCGCTCGAGCGCACGCTGCCCTACCGCGTCGCGCTGAGCTGGGCGACGCCCTCGGAGGACGGCCGCTTCGACGTGCTCTTCACGCGCCGCGACGACGCGCGGCGCCCGTCCTTCCCCGAGCCCGGCGCCCCGCGCAGGCCGTGGGAGTCGTACGGCAACCATCCGCTGCAGGCCAAGCTCACGCGCCAGCTCGCGCCCAAGCTGCGCGAGTCGCTGTCCGAGTCGCTGCCCGGCTACATGGTGCCCTCGGCCTTCGTGATGCTGGCCGCGCTGCCGCTCACCGCGAATGGCAAGGTCGACCGCGGCGCGTTGCCCGAGCCCGACTGGTACCTGACGCAGCGCAAGGGCGCCTACGTGGCGCCGCACTCGGACAGCCAGCAGCGCCTCTCGCGCATCTGGTGCGAGCTGCTCGGGCTCGACCAGGTCGGGCTCACCGACAGCTTCTTCGACCTGGGCGGGCACTCGCTGCTGGCGACGCAGGTCGTCTCGCGCGTGCGCACCGTCTTCGGCGTCGAGATCGGGCTGCGCCAGCTGTTCGAGACGCCCACGATCGAGGAGCTGGCCGCGCACATCGACGGGCTGGCGCGGCCGGCGGGCGCAGCCGCGGGCGGCGACCGCGAGAGCGGCGAGCTGTGAGCACCGAGGAGCTGCTCTCCGAGCTGCGGCGGCGCGGGATCCGGGTCTGGGCCGAGGACGGCCGGCTGCGCTACGAGGCGCCGGCGGGCGCGCTCGACGAGCCGCTGCGCGCGGCGGTCAAGGAGCGGCGCGCCGACCTGCTCGAGCGGCTCGCCGAGGGCGAGGCCGCCGTGGCGGGCGCGACCGAGTCCCACGAGCGGATCCACCCGATCCCGCGCGACGGTCGCGAGCTGCCGCTGTCCTTCGGCCAGCAGCGGCTGTGGTTCCTGCACCAGCTCGCGCCGGACAACCTGGCCTACAACGTCCCGTCCACGGTGCGCCTGCGCGGCGCGCTCGACGTGTCGGCGCTGACGCGGGCCCTGGGCGAGATCGTCGCCCGCCACGAGACGCTGCGCTCGCGCTTCCCGGCGGTCGACGGACAGGCCACGCTCGTGATCGACCCGCCGGGCGCCGCCGGCATCGAGGTCGAATCGTTCGAGTCGCTGCCGGAGGACGCGCGCCTCGAGGCGGCGCGCCGCGAGGCCCTGGCCGACGCGACGCGCCCCTTCGACCTCGGCGCCGGGCCGCTCTTCCGGGTGCGGCTCTTCCGGCTGGGGCCGACCGACCACGTGCTCCACGCGGTCATGCACCACATCATCTCCGACGGCTGGTCGATGCTCGTCTTCTTCCGCGAGCTGGCCGCGCTGTACGCCGCCTTCCTCCGCGGCGAGCCCTCGCCGCTGGCCCCGCTGCCGATCCAGTACGCCGACCACGCCTGGTGGCAGCGCGAGTCGCTCGCGCGCCGCGGGCTCGAGTCGCAGCTCGCCTGGTGGAAGGAGCAGTTCGCCGGCGAGCTGCCGGTGCTCGACCTCCCGCGCGATCGGCCGCGGCCGGCGCAGCCCGGCCACCGCGGCGCCTTCGTGTGGCTGCCCGTCTCCGACGAGCTGCGCGACGGGCTCGCCCGGCTCAGCCAGCGCGAGGGCGTGACGCGCTTCCAGACCATGCTCGCGGCCTTCTCCGTGCTGCTCGCGCGGCACGGCGGCCAGGAGGACCTCGTCGTGGGCACGCCCATCGCGGCCCGCGGGCGCCGCGAGATCGAGGGGCTGATCGGCTTCTTCGTGGACAACCTCGTGCTGCGCTGCGACCTGTCGGGCGACCCGAGCTTCCGCGAGCTGCTGCCGCGCGTGCGGCGCGTCGTGCTCGACGCCTTCGCGCACCAGGACGTGCCCTTCGAGCGCCTCGTCGACGCGCTCAAGCCCGAGCGGGAGCTGGGGCGCAACCCGCTGTTCCAGGTGCTCTTCAACCACTTCGACCTCTCCGAGACCGAGTTCGGCCTGCCGCCGCTCGAGCTGACCAGCCTGGACGTGAGCCTGGAGGTCTCGAAGTTCGACCTCACGCTGCACGCCTTCGAGGTCGAGGGCCGGCTGATCGTCAAGCTCGAGTACGACACCGACCTGTTCGACCGCGAGACGATCGAGGCGCTCGGCGCGCGCTACCTGACGCTGCTGCGCGGCGTCGTGGCCGAGCCCGGCGCGCGGATCTCGCGCCTGCCGCTGCTGACCGCCGAGGAGCGGGCCCGGCTGCTCGCGCAGGGCAACCGCGGCGAGGCGCGGCCGCCCGAGTCGGGCTCGATCCATGCGCTCTTCCAGGAGCAGGCGCGCCGCACGCCGGACGCGCCGGCGCTGGTCTGCGAGGACCGGCGGCTGACCTACGCCGAGCTCGAGGCGGCCGCCTCGGCGCTCGCGCGCCGGCTGCTGGCCGCAGGCGTCGGGCCGGAGTCGCGCGTGGCGCTGTTGCTCGACCGCTCGGCGGAGATGATCGTCGCGCTGCTCGGCGTGCTCGAGGCGGGCGGCGCCTACGTGCCCATCGACGCCGCCACGCCCGCCGAGCGGGTCGCGTTCCTCCTCGAGGACGCCGGCTGCCGCGTGCTGCTCACGCGCCGCGCGCTGCGCGCGTCGGTGCCCGAGCAGGCGGCGCGCGTGCTGTGCGTCGACGACGACGAGCCGGCGCCGGAAGGCGACCTGCCCGCGGCCCGGCCGGGGCAGCTGGCCTACGTGATCTACACCTCGGGCTCGACGGGACGGCCCAAGGGCGTCGAGGTCGAGCACGCGCAGGTGCTCAGCTACCTCTCCGCCATCGTGCCGCGGCTGGAGGTCCCGCCGGACAGCAGCTTCGCGACGGTCTCGACGCTCGCGGCCGACCTGGGCCACACCTCGATCTTCCCCGCGCTGTGCGGCGGCGGCTGCCTGCACGTGCTCAGCGACGAGCGCATCGGCGACGGCGCGGCCTTCGCCGACTGGTTCGCGCGGCACCGCATCGACGTGCTCAAGATCGTGCCCAGCCACCTCGAGGCGCTGCTCTCGGCCGCGCCGCGGCCGGCCGAGGTGCTGCCGCGCCGGCTGCTCGTGCTCGGCGGCGAGGCCTGCAGCTGGGAGCTCGTCGAGCGCGTGCGCGCGCTGGCGCCGGAGCTGGCGGTGATGAACCACTACGGACCGGCGGAGACGACCATCGGCGCGCTGACGCACCGCATCGAGCCCGGCGACCGGCAGCGCTTTCCGCTGCGGCCGCCGCTCGGCCGGCCGCTGGCCAACGCGCAGGTCTACCTGGTCGACCAGCATCTCGAGCCGGTGCCGCTCGGCGCCGCGGGCGAGGTGCTCATCGCCGGCGGCGGCGTCACGCGCGGCTACCTCGGCCGCCCCGAGCTGACCGCCGAGCGCTTCATCGCGCACCCCTTCCGCCGCGGCGCGGGCGGCCGCGCCTACCGCACGGGCGACCTCGCGCGCTCCACGCGCGATGGTCGGCTGATCTTCCTGGGGCGCGCCGACGACCAGGTCAAGGTGCGCGGCTTCCGCGTCGAGCCGGGCGAGGTGCGGGCCGCGCTCGAGCGGCATCCCGACGTGTCGGCGGCGGCCGTCGTCGCGCGTCGCGACCCGCTCGGCGTGCAGCGCCTCGTGGCCTACGTCGTGCCGCGCGCGGGCGCCGCGCCCGATCCGTCCGAGCTGCGCGCCTTCCTCAAGACGCGCCTGCCCGAGTCGATGGTGCCGGCCGCCTGCATGACGCTGCCCGCGCTGCCGCTCACGCGCAACGGCAAGCTCGACCGCCAGGCCCTGCCCTCCCCGGACTTCGACCGCGACGTCCTGCGCGGCGACTTCGTCGCGCCGCGCACGCCGGCGGAGGAGACGCTGGCGCGGATCTGGTGCGACGTCCTGCGCCTGCAGCGCGTGGGCGTGCACGACAACTTCTTCGAGCTCGGCGGCGAGTCGATCCTGAGCATCCAGATCATCAGCCGCGCCAACCGGGCCGGCCTGCGCCTCAAGCCCAAGGACGTCTTCGAGCGCGCGACGATCGCCGAGCTGGCCGCCGTCGCCGGCGGCGAGTCGCGCCCGGGAGCCGAGCAGGGCGCCGTGACGGGCGCGGTGCCGCTGACGCCGATCCAGCGCCGCTTCCTGGATCCCGAGCCGGCGCGGCCCGCGCACTACAACCACGCGCTGCTGCTGCTCGTCCGCCGGCCCGTCGAGGCGGCGGTGCTCGAGGCGGCGCTGGCCGCGCTGCACGAGCATCACGACGCGCTGCGCCTGCGCCTGGCCCGCGGCGCCGGCGGCTGGAGCCAGGAGCTGGCCGCGCCCGGCGGCGGTCCGCCCTTCGAGCTCGTCGACCTGGCGGGCGCGGCGCCCGACGAGCGCGGGCGCGCGATCGAGTCGCGGGCGCGGGCCGAGCAGGAGGGTCTCGACCTGGCGCGCGGTCCGCTGTGGCGCGCGGTGCTCTTCCGCTGCGGCGGCGACGAGCCCGACCGGCTGCTGCTCGTCGTGCACCATCTCGCCGTCGACGGGGTCTCCTGGCGCCTGCTGCTCGAGGACCTGGCGCTGGCCTGCGAGCAGCTCGCCGCGCGGCGGCCCGTGCGACTGCCGCCCAAGACGAGCTCGTTCCAGTCGTGGGCCGAGGTGCTCGTCGCGCGCGCGGGCGCCGCCGACACGCTCTCCCGCGCGGCGGCCTGGGTGGCCCGGCTCGGGCGCGCCCCGGCGCGGCTGCCGGTCGACCGCCCGGCGCCGGCCGGCAGCAACACCGCGGCCGCCGCCGCGACGCTCGACGTGGCGCTCGACGAGCAGGAGACGGCCGCGCTGCTGCGCGAGGCGCCGCGCGCCTGGCGCACGCAGGTCAACGAGCTGCTGCTCACCGCGCTCGCGCTGGGCGTGCGCACGTGGACCGGCTCGCCGCGGCTGCTCGTCGATCTCGAGGGCCACGGTCGCGACGACGTCCCGGCCGGGCTCGACGTCGCGCGCACCGTGGGCTGGTTCACCGCGGTCGCGCCGGTGCTGCTCGACCTCGGCGAGGCCGCCGGGCCCGGCGAGGCCCTGGTCGCGGTCAAGGAGGGGCTGCGCGCGCAGAAGCACCCGGCGCAGGAGTGGGGGCTGCTGCGCTGGCTGTCGCCCGCGGGAGCCGCCGTCGACGCGCTGCGCGCCCTGCCGCCGGCCGAGATCGGCTTCAACTACATGGGCCACTTCGAGCAGAGCCTGCGGGAAGGCGGACTGTTCGAGCGCGCTCCCGAATCGACCGGTGCGTCGACGAGCCCGGACAACGCGCGCCGCTACCTGCTGGACGTGGGCGGCGCGGTCGCCGACGGGCGGCTGCGGCTCAGCTTCACCTGGTGCACCGCCCTCCACGAGCGCGCCTCGATCGAGGCGCTGGGCGCGTCCGTGCTCGCGGCGCTGCGCGCGCTGATCGCCGCGTGCACCGCGCCGGGCGCCGGCGGACGCACGCCCTCGGACTTCCCGCTGGCGCACCTCGATCGCGCGGCGCTCGCCCGGATCGAGGCCCGCTTCGGGCCCGACCTGATCGAGGACGTCTACGCGCTGTCGCCGTTGCAGCGCGGGATGGTCTTCCACACGCTGGCCGAGCCCGGCTCGGGCGCCTACGTCACGCAGCTCGCGCTCACGCTGCACGGCGAGCTGGCGGCCGACCGCCTGCGCGCGGCCTGGCAGCGCGCGCTCGACCGCAACCCGGTCCTGCGCACGGCCTTCGTCGCGGACGAGCGCGGCGAGCTGCACCAGGTCGTGTGCCGCGGCGTCGCGCTGCGCTGGCACGAGGATGACTGGAGCGCACTGCCCGCCGAGGAGCAGGTCTCGCGCCTGGCCGAGCAGGGCCGGCGCGACCGGCGGGCGGGCTTCGAGCTGGACGATCCGCCGCTCATGCGCCTGCGCCTGATCCGGCTGGGTCCGGCTCGCCACCGCCTGCTCTGGACGCACCACCACGTGCTGCTCGACGGCTGGTCGCTGCCGCTGCTCGTGCGCGACGTGCTCGAGGCCTACGCGCCGCAGGGCGCGGCCGACGGCGCGCCCCGGCGGCCCTACGTCGAGTACATCCGCTGGCTGGCGGCGCAGGACGCCGAGCGCGCGGCGCGGCACTGGCGCGCGCTGCTCGGCGACTGGAGCGAGCCGACGCCGCTGCCCGCGGGCACGGGCGCGGCCGACGCCGGGCCCGGCGGGCGCGCGATCCAGGCGCACGCGCTCGGCGAGGAGGCGACCGCGGCGCTCGTGGCCCTCGCGCGCCGCCAGCACGTGACGCTCAACACGCTCGTGCAGGGCGCCTGGGCGCTGCTGCTGGCCCGTCACTCGCGCCGCGAGGAGGTGCTCTTCGGCGTCACGATCTCGGGCCGTCCGCCCGACCTGCCCGGCGTCGAGACGATGCTCGGCCTGTTCATCAACACGCTGCCGCTGCGCGTGGACGTGCGCGACGCGCCGCTCTCCGAGTGGCTGGCGCGCCTGCAGCAGCAGCTCGTCGAGCTGCAGCAGTTCGAGGCCAGCCCGCTCTACGAGGTCCAGCGCGCCGCCGCCCTGGCGCCGGGCGCGCCGCTCTTCGAGAGTCTGGTCGTCTTCGAGAACTATCCGGTCGAGGTGCGCGAGCCGGTCGCCGCCGCGGGCCTCTCGATCGAGGACGCGGTCGACGTCAGCCACGCCAACTACCCGCTGGCGCTCGTGGCCCAGCCCGGACGACAGCTCGCATTGCAGCTGCGCTACGACACGGGCCGCTACGACGCACCGGCGATCCGCCGGCTGCTGCTGCAGCTGGAGCGGCTGCTCGAGGGCCTGGCGTCGGAGCGCGCGACGCGGCTCGCGGAGCTGTCACCGCTCTCGGAGGACGAGCGTCGCCGGCAGCTCGAGACCTGGAACGACACCACGCGGCCGTACCCGCGGCAGGCCACGGTGCCGCAGCTCTTCGAGGAGCAGGTCGCGCGCGCGCC
>Ga0111539_10004976_pt1 | contig 17290 bp, 15 predicted proteins | sample RhiMethybrSRZTD1_FD_79667 | JGI IMG/M metagenome (GOLD analysis project Ga0111539, IMG submission 79667) | Populus rhizosphere microbial communities from Tennessee, USA - Rhizosphere MetaG P. TD hybrid SRZTD1 (version 2) (version 2) | ecosystem: Host-associated > Plants > Roots > Rhizosphere >... | reverse complement strand
TGTTCTTTCTGCCTTGCTCGTTGTCATGACTGTTGTCGAGTAGGAGGATATCTGCAAAATTTAATGACGCCGCTTCTTCCGTGATGACAAAGCTTTCAATAAGGTGATACTCCTCCTGAATAATATTGAATACGTTGGAGGCTGTGTTAATGATCTCCATCCGCTGCGGCGAAAAGTTTTTATCAGTACCTACCAGCTCGAGAAGCTTGATCAATACAACCACCTTTTGCTTTTGCGTAAGTGTCTTGTTGATCTTCTTACATATACCAAGGGTTTTGACGGAATCTTTAACTGAGGTCAGCTTGGACTTGCCGGGGTCCTCTTCAGTCTTCCCGTATCCGGAGAACTGGTCATAGAGATCCACATATTCCTTTATGGAATCCTGATCAAGTTCTGTTTGAAAGAAGTTGATAACAAACTGGCGTTCGCGTTGAGTAACTCCGCCGTCTTGTTTTGTGATGATTGCAAAAAGTTGGGTGAGGGCTTTGAGTATTTCTTCACTCATAGGCTAAAAGTGATGTTATAAAGGTATCAAAAAATATCGGTTACCAGCCCGTAGAATTCAACTGCGAAATTCTAAAACATGGCCAATAACCGACAAGTTGAGAAAATTGCGCGGATCAGTAAGTCTTAAATTCGAATGGAATCTCTACCAATTCAGAAAACTCCTGGCCTGCTTCTTCCATATCCTCATCGTCCTCATGGAAGTACCATAATATTTTCATTCCCTTGATATCTTCGAGCGCTGATAAAACGTCAAGGATAAGTTTTGACGAAGCTGTGTTGAAATACTCCAGTTTGAAGACAAAATCTGTTGAAGGATTGGCTTGTTCCCCGTATTGTTCGATCCATTCCAACACTGGGCGGTAGAACTCCGCGGAGTCTTCAGGCAATGATCGTCCGGATATTTCAAATATTCCATTCTTCTTATCGAGGATTATCTTCGGGGTATCTTCAGTTCCTTCAAGATTTAAAATTTCCATGGTATAGATCTATTTTAGTGTTATTCAATTGTCAATTATTCAGTATCGCGTGGTACGTTCACCTTCAAACAGAAGAAACAGTAGTCAGCATTCATTTCAGGAAATTCAAATTGAAGTTTTCCCCCCGACTTGCGGGCCATATCCACGAACCCGAGACCAGCGCCACCTTTTTCAGAGATAGTAGTGTTCTTTATTATCTCCTTATAAAGTTCTTTCAAACCATCTTTATCCAGACCATTTATATGTTCGAGATTCTTTTTGAGCCTTTCCACGTTTGATTTACGAACGGGATTTCCAGACATAATACTGTAACGGTTGGATTCTTTGCCGATAAGGAAGATGGCTGCGTGGCTGCGCGTCTGGCCATCGACCAGTTCATCGCTGTGCTTTACGATATTTTGCAGGGCCTCGACCATTACATTAAACACCTTACGCTTGATGCTCGAATCCTCGCCGGAAGAATCAAGGTTTCGTTCCGCCATGGATAGAATGGACTTGGTGCTTTCCTGGGTGAAGTCTCCCTGGTAGACCAGAATCAAATTCTGCGACATCATGGTGCGGTGCAGGTCATAAATAAAATTCATGCTTATGAAAGATTAGATTATAAGATTGTGGTTCACTAAGATATAAGTTTTTCATTTAAAACCTTCCGGGCTTTTCAAATCACCCGGAGTGGTTTCTTATCTAAAATTTTATTCCAATTAATAATACGTCGTCGGTTTGTTTGGTTTCGCCGCGCCAGCTTTCCCACTGTTGGTCGAATGTTGTCATTGCTTCTGACATCGGTAATAAATGGACCTTCTCAATTATCTCCCGAACTTTCTTAGGTCCAAACTTCCGGCCTTCCGAGCCACCAAACTGATCGGGAAATCCATCAGAACTAAAGTAGATGGAGTCTCCTTTTTCAAGCTTGAACTTTGTATTGGTAAAGTTAGTCTGGTTCTTAAAAATACCGCCGCCAATAGGAAATTTATTTCCCTTCACCTCGTCCATAACACCGTTCTTCATCAGATACAACGGTCGGTGTGCGCCCGCGTATTCAACTTCCCTGGAAGCAACGTTGATCTTACAGAGCGCGATGTCCATCCCGTCTTTTGTTGTTGCATCCTCGTCTTGCCGTAACGTCGTGGTAACACCTTCATCTAGCAGGTCAAGGATCTTGCCGGGCTCTGTAATCTTGCGGCTACGCACGATATCATTTAACAGGAAGTACCCGATAAGCGATAGCAACGCACCTGGCACACCATGACCCGTACAGTCTACAGCTGCGATGAAAATATCGTCCTTGATCTGTACAAACCAGGGAAAATCTCCACTGACAACATCACGGGGCTTGTAAAGTATAAATGAATCCGAAAGCGCTTTGTTGATCACACGCGAGTTTGGAAGAATTGCATTCTGTATCCGCTTCGCATAGTTGATACTTTCCGTAATCTTCTTGTTCTTGTTTTGAATTTCAAGCTCGATCATTTTGCGCTCAGTGATATCATGGGATACTACCAGCACTGACTCAAGCTTGTTGGACTCGTCAAATTCAGGAATTGCATTTACCTGCATTACACGCTTGCCCATCTCCGATGAAAAATCCAATTCTGCCGAAGCCTTTTCATTCGTGGAATTTACTTCCTCCACTATTTTCAGCCAGCCTTCCAGGATCGATTTGTCAAGCTCAGTATCTTTTACTTTCCTGTTAAGGAAGAACGAAGGTTGCTTGCCAGTATACTCTTCGATAACGGGGTTGATATACGAAATTGATCCTTCTTCAAGGCGCGTGATAAGGTCAAGGGAGTTTTCCGACAACGCCTGCATCTTGCTTCGCATACGCTGTTCCTGTTCAGCCCGGCGACGTTCAGTTATATCGCGCGAGTTGAGAATAAATCCGTGGATCGCCTGGTTGGACATACAGTTTGTTCCCATGGATTCGATCCAGACATAACTGCCATCCTTAGCCTTGTATTCATATTGCACGGCTACTTTTTCATCAGGACTCGCCTTCATCTTACGGAACAACTCTTTCCAAGCCTCGCGGTGGTCTGGATGAACTTTGTCCACATCGCTCTTGCCGATCATTTCTTTCTGACCATAGCCGAGGATGGATTCAACTGAAGGTGAGATATACCGGATGCTCTCATCTTCCTCATAAATCGTGATGACCTCGGAAGCATTTTCGAGCAGAAGCTGCATTCTTTTTTGTGTTCGGTTAACCTCCTCGATCTGCTCTTCAAGCTTTTGGTTCGAGCGTTTAAGCTCTTCCTGTGTGGCCTGCATCTCTTCAGCGTTCTGTCGTAGGACCTCCTGCTTTTCTTTCAGCTCAGTACTCATTTCCTGAGACTCGGCGAGCAGCTTGCGGGTGCGTTCGTTCACCTTGATGTTAAAGATAGTCCGGGCAAGAATGAGCGATAGCTCCTGGACAAACTTTACCTGTGAAGGATCAAACTTGCGGAAGCCTGCGAACTCGAGCACGCCGTACACTTCCTCGTTGGTGATCAACGGCACGATCAAAATACATTTCGGACGTTGGTCGCCAAGTATACCTGATGTTATCGAAACATATTCATCCGGGATCTCAGTGCGGAGAACTGTATCCTTTTCAGCAGCAGCCTGCCCTACAAGCCCTTCGGCAAATTTGAATCGCGCTTTTAGATATTTCTTCCGTGTATAGGCATAGCTCGCACGCATTTCAATAATGCGATGGTTTGTGTCGTCATCATTGACAATATAGAAAGCACCTTGTATAGCCCCGATCTTTTCGAGGATGAACTTGATAACGTCTTCACCAAGAGAGTCGATGGCATCGTGCATTCTGAGGATTTCGCTGATCTCAGCAACTCCACGAACGATCCAGTTCCTTTCCTTATCCCTTCTTTCATTTTCAATGAGGTTGTTCCTCATGTTGATCAACGACATCCCAAGGATATCATTGTCGCTCGCAGGCTTGAAGGCGGTATCATATTTACCTTCACCGATACGCTGTGCAAAATCTGCATTGTTCTTCAGAGAGAGCACCAGTTCGTCAACTTTGGTACTCATCTGACCGAATTCATCACCACTTTTTTGTGCCGAGGCTTCGGGCAACACGCCTTGAGCAACCATCCCCAATGTCGTTCGCATTCCATACAGGGGTCGCGTTATCGAGCGGGCGAACATCATCGCCAGTAGTGTAGCAAGTGCGAGGATGCAAATTCCCGCAAAAGCGAACGTGGATATAAGCTGACCCGTTTCACCGGTTGCTTCAGCCAGATCGATCTTGGCGATCAACGCGAGATTTCCATTGTCTATCCTTCTCGAAACCTCCAGCACCTTGGCACCGCGATAGTCTTCACCTTTTTGGTTAACAGTTCGTCCTTCGAATACAGGCACAAATGCTGATACAGCACGATCACGGGGATCGCGTAACTGAATAGCTGCGGCAGTATCATTTCGCAGTGGACTTATTAATGCAATCTTCTTGGAAATGGGATCCTGACGAGCCACGATAACTTCGCCGGTAGTACCCATTCCATGGTAGTTCTTAAGCGCCTTATAGATCGGATTCAAATCAAGCTTTACTACTATAATTTTTTCCTGAGCGCCCGAAACGTCAACAATTGAACCTGCGACGTAAGTGAAATAATTCTTCTTTTTTTGGTCGCGCAGTATAGAAGAAAAATAGATAGCGCTTTTTGCGCGGTCGAATGTCACACCATCAGGGTCGACAAAACTTCCTTTTAGGCTAGGATCGGTCGTTGCTATTATCGAACCGTTCTTGGAAAGAAGAATAATATCATCAACGCCAAGTACGTCTTTCTGATGAGTAAGATATTCGGAGAGTGCGTGATCTGCTGAAGAACCTGCCAGCACAGTATCCCCCGAGGGATCTGGGCCACCCATCAAAGCCATAAGGTCCGTTCCACCCGATGCTGCAGCTGAATCTCCAGAACCTCTTAATTTTTCCGAATTCTGAAGTACTTGAACGGCGAGTGATGCTTTGCCAAAAAGTGTGTTCAGATATGCGCTCCTATTGTCTGCAACGACGTTGAGCGCCGTAGAATATTTCTCCTGAGTATTCTTCAGATGGTAATCATAGCTAAAGAAACTAATTGCCAGGATCGCGGCAAGGGATACAGCCAAGATCAGAAGGGTGACTTTTGTGCTTATGTTAATGTTTTTTATCATATGCGTCTGGCACTAATAATTATACTTTGTTGGAGATCTTGTTGCCTAACAATTGTGCTGCCTCTTCTACAAACTTGCGCTGGTCTTCGCTTATTGGCGTAAATGATGCAAGTTCAAAGATTCCCAAAACCTGGCCGTTGTCTTTTACGGGCACTATGAGAAGATGCTTTGGCGAAGCACTTCCTAAACCTGAAACGATCTTGATGTATCCTTCAGGAACGTCGTCAACATATAATGTATTTCCGTTTGCGGCCGATTGGCCAATGAGTCCTTCTCCCATCTCATACTTGATTACGGTGCTTTCTCCTATGCTGAGAGCATAACCTGTTTTCAACTCAACCGTTCTTTTGCTACCCTCTTCGAGTACGCGATAGAGCGCGCCCTGGCCTGCCTCAATCTGTTTGCAGACGGCTTGAAGCGCTAACAGTTGCGCATCTTGTTCGCCTGCGGCGTGATTCAGAGATTGTATCACATTATCAAGGCTGATGGTACTTTTATTGCTATGGTCAGCATCCTGTTGAGCAATGCTTGCTTCAAGTGATCTGTCGCGGAAGACAACGACTTCTTTTTTGTAACGCAAAGCATATAGCACTGTCAATGCCCCAAGCAGGAACGTGCCGCCCACAATGACGTAAACCCTGGTAAACTGAGGTTCAAACCCATTTGCCAGGTGAAGTCCATTGGGAAGTGAATAAATGGAATAAAGCGAATAACCTACCCCAACGATAAATATCGAAGCGAGGATCAGCGTTAGCTTGTACCGGTCAGTAAAGAGACTTATCATCTGTATTGCTTATCTAGTTCTTTCAAAAATTCTACAATTTGGTCAACCCTTAGCACATGATCAATTTCTGTTGCAGCCAAAGCAGCTCTAGGCATTGTATCTATCATGCACTCGGTGGGTTCCTGAACAATAGTCAATCCCGACCTGTCATGTATCTGCTTCATACCTAAGGCACCGTCTTTATTTGCACCTGAAAGCAAAATGCCTACGAGTTTTTCTTTATAGACGAACGCACAACTTCCCAATGTAATATCGATAGCAGGTCTGGAGTTGTTGACCATTTCTTCTGTTGAGAGGGCAAAATGATTTCCCAGTTCTACTGACATATGGTAATTCGCTGGTGCAAGGTATACGCTACCCTTCCTAATGTTTTCTTTGTCATTTGGCTCCGTTACCTGAACGACGCTCTTGATCGATAACGCTTCCACGAATCCGTTACGAACATGTTTGAGTCTGTGCAGGCACATGATTATCGGAAGTGGAAAGCCTTTAGGCAATTGAGCCAGGATCTTCACCACACCCTGAAAGCTGCCTGCTGACCCACCGATAACAACGGCCTTGTAGCTGTTATTTAGGCTGATTTTTTTCATGCGTCAATAGACAACTACTTTTAATCCTTTATTTTCTTATAAATCTTCTCCTCATTGTTCACCACGATAAAGCGGTTCGCATAATCACACCATATCAACGACTCTTTTGACCCTATCGCCAGGTAACCGTACTTAAATAAGCTCTCATGGAATTTCTTCAAGACTTCATTTTGCAACGTCTGATTGAAATAGATCATCACGTTGCGGCAAAGAATCAGATCGAACTTATTGAAGATGTCTCCCATAACCAGATCATGCCGGCGGAACGAAACGTTCATAAGCAGATCCTTGTTGAAGACCGCATTCCCATTGTCTTCGTGATAGTAATCTTTGAAATTTCTGGTCCCCTGAAAACGGATATAATTCTTTTCATTAAGCTCCATGTTCTTGATGGGGTACATTCCTGACTTCGCCTTCTCCAGTATGTTTACATCGAGATCAGTAGCAATTACCGTTACATCTTGCAATACACCCATTTCCTTGAGCATGATGCTCATAGACAACACTTCTTCACCGGACGAACATCCAGCGTGCCATATCTTAAATTGTTTATGATTGAGCATTATAGCGGGAAGGATCTCCTCCCTCATGATCCTCCAGAAACTCGGATCACGGAACATCTCCGTCACATTGACGGTTAACTCATCCAAAAATTCATTAATAAAAACGGGAGAGTCGCTTAATCTTTTCAGCAATGCATCTACCGAAAGCTTCTTTAACTCCATTATGCGGAGCACACGTCTCTTGAAAGACGACATGGCGTAATTCCGAAAGTCATAATTGTACTTCTGGTAAATGAACTCCGAGATCCGTTTGAGGTCGGCAATGTCAATATCCAACATGTATGGTCTTTATATAGGGAACCCAAAATTAGTTTCTTCCTAAGACTGCCGGACGAATTTCAGCGCTAAATATTACACGCGTTTTAATATGACCAGAAGCATTTTAATTTAAGGCAGTCCACCCAGGTTCGTACTAATTAGTCGAAAAAAGCGATTTTAAAAACTTTTAACCAAAAAACTTAGTACGCTCAGACAGGATCAGGATCCACCGAATTCTTACGCACTGACCATGTCTTCGTCAATAGGATGGGCTATTGGCTAACCTTTTCGATTCAGTTCCTCTTGTGTGATTTGGAGGGCCTGAAGGTTCAATTTAAGGGCTTTCTCGACCTCTGACGCGAGTTCCCAATCATCACCATGTATTGGCTTTTGGGCTAACTGCGCCTTCAACTCTTCTATTCTTGCCTCGTATTCTCTTTCCTTCTTTTCGAGACTGGACTTTAAGTCTGTGACCTCGGACTGCACTGCCTTCGAACCAGGTTGCTCTTCGAGTTCCTTTATACGGGCGAGATAACTCTTCTCTTTTCTTGCAATTTCTTCCTGCGTTGCCTGCAACTCTTCCATGTTCTGTCGCATTTCTTCCTCCTGAGCACGCATCTCTTCAGTCTGTTGCTGAAACTGCTGGATCAATTGTCTGTTCTTCTGTGCAGCCCTTACTGATGCGAGCGTCGAAGCGATGGATTCACCTAACTTTTCTACAAATGCGATCTCGTGGGGAAGGTACTCGCTAAAAGAAGCAAGCTCAATGATGCCGTACACCTGAGTATCAACTTTTAGCGGAACCAACAATAACGATCTCGGACTTGCATCGCCCAGCCCTGACGTAATCCGGATGTATGACTCAGGCATGTTTGTTACATAAGTCGTCTGCTTTTCCAGGAAGGTCTGACCTAGAATGCCTTCACCCAGCTTGATCTTCTGTTGCTCGTGTTTCTTGATATCAAATGCAAACAACGAAACAAGCTCAAGGTATTTATTCCTGGAGTCCTCGTCGTTTAAAATGTATAGAGCACCCTGATTTGACTTTGTATATTGAACAAGGGCGGCAATAATCTTGTCACCCAGAATATTGACATCGTCGTTCGAGGACCGAAGGATATCCACAAATTTTGTAAGTCCTTCGTTCGACCACTGGCGTTTTTTTTCTTCTTCATTTAAGGCTTTCAGACGTGACTGCATCTCTATAAGAGAATCGGCCAGCTTATTGGCCCCTTTTTTATAGTTAACGTCAAGACTTCTGTAGTCAAGGTCGAGCTTACCCTCGCCGATAGCCACTACAAAATCGGTTGCATCGCGGAGATCTTCAATTGTATTCTTGATGCGGTCCGCCACAACTCCGATTTCAAGCATATCAAATTTGTCGCCGAAGTTTTGTGCGGAAGTACTGTTTTCCAACTTCTTCAATGGTTCCAATACGTGGCGACGGAAAAAATAGAAGTTGAACCAAACGGCGGCGATATCCAGAATAATGAACAAAGCGATCAAAGTAAGAAGCATCTGCAACTTGTTCTCCGCCTCGTACTGAAGGTCAGCAATAAGTTTGTCGTACCAACGCCTAAGAGAGAGCCACCTTGCTTCGAACGTAAGTTTTGCATTAGATGGAGCGATTGAAGCACTGGTGCCAGAGGGAGCATCAACAGTCGAAACAACGGAGTCTGCCTGTGCTGCTGCTGCAGGCTCTGTATCCAGCGTGGTATTGAGGATAGTACCGATGGCTAGCTTATAGGTGTTCCAGTTTTCCTGGAGGTTATCGAAGGTAATTCGTGGTAAACGTGTGAGTGGCTTAAGGAAATGCTTGGTTCCGTCGATTCGTCCACCATTTCCGAGTGTGTTGAGTAAGTGATCCTGGTCATTTGTTAACGATGCTAGCTCAGCTGCAATGTCGGTTTTGCCTTGAAGATAGAACTCCAATTGAAGGGCTATGTCCTGGTTCTTTACTTGAGCACCTCTGGCAAAATCTATCTTTCGTTCTGCTTCGGTGAGTGACTTAAGCTGATAACGGATAAAAAAGTATTCTGCGACAAAGACGATGGAGAGCAAAAGCACCATGTAAGCGCCCTTCACCTTCAAGGATTGGTCCCGCCAAAAATTCATATTCCCAAATAAACTAAAATAAGCCGAAAGCCAAAAACCGGGATCGGTTAGTGAATTTTCTAGCGCTTCAAGTCAGCGGTTGAGATTTCTTTTGGAAAAACTAAAAGGTAAGAGAGATTCTGCAGTAGGAGCTTTTATCCACTCTCCATTATAACCCTGCATAATTACTTCATATGTTCTTTCTTGACGAAGTTCGAACTCCAACATCGCTTGTCGGCACGATCCACAGCAGGTAGCCGGTGATAAGCCCGTTGCATTTTCAGCTTGTGCCACAACAACGAGTTTCTTTATTTGCCTTTCCGGATATTGCGACGCCTTCGCGAACAACGCCACTCTCTCTGCACACATGCCATCCGGATATGCGGCATTCTCCTGATTGGTACCGGTGATCACCACGTCATTGTCAAGAAGAATAGCGGCAGCTACCCGGAATCTGGAATAGGGTGCGTATGCATTTTGAAGGGCGTCCTCCGCTTTACTGACAAGTTTTTGAGATTCGATGTCGAGGTCTTCCCACTTGCCTGTTTTGATGGAGTTTGTCATGCGTTGAAGAATGTCCTTCTAAGGTAATAAAGGGGAATGAAAATGACCTTAACGGCGATACAACTTTGAAGCTGTTCGTTAGGCTTTTGCGACGAAGCTTATAGCTTTGCTACCATGAAAAACATACTTGTGCTGGGAGCCGGAAGATCTTCATTTTCCCTGATAGGTTATCTGCTGGACAAGGCGGCCATAAAAGGATGGGAAATTACTGTCGGAGATTTTTCTGAAAGTTTTGCCCGGGAGAAAATAGGTAGGTCACCTCGCGGAAATGCAATACGCTTTGACATAAACGATGAAGCTTCAAGCACACGGGCGATCGAAGATGCCGATATCGTCATCTCTCTCATGCCGGCACACCTGCACGTAATGGTAGCAAGGATATGCCTTCGGTTGCGCAGGCATTTGCTCAATGCAAGCTATGTCACCAGTGAGATGAAATCGTTCGATAACGAGGCGAGGACAAATGGCTTGCTATTTCTAAATGAGTGTGGACTTGATCCCGGGATCGACCATATGAGTGCCATGCAACTGATTGACCGTATCAAAGCGGCGGATGGCAGGTTGATTTCATTTGAATCATTTACGGGCGGACTGATTGCCCCCGAGACGGATCCAGATAATCCATGGCGTTATAAGTTTACATGGAATCCTCGTAACGTGGTGATGGCCGGACAAGGAACAGCCAAGTTCCTGCGAGACGGGTCATTTAAATATATCCCTTATCAACAGTTGTTTCAACGCATCACCCATGTTACCGTCCCGGGATTTGGCGAGTATGAAGGATATGCCAACCGTGATTCGTTGAAATATCTTGATACTTACGGACTTCAGGGCATTAAAACAATGCTCCGCGGCACATTGCGCAATAAGGGTTATTGTGGCGCATGGAATGTCCTCGTACAGTTAGGTTGCTGTGATGACGGCTATTCAATGGAAAAAGTAGATAAGCTTACGCACCGTGATTTTCTTAACTCATTTCTTGACAACTCCGATAATGAATCTCTGGAAAAGAAGATATCTGCTGCCTTTGGCCTTGGGGCCTCGAGCGAAGAAATGAAACGCCTTCAATGGAGCGGATTGTTCTCAGACGAATTGGTTGGTCTTGAGTATGGAACTCCGGCCCAGATCCTCGAGCACATACTTATGAAGAAATGGAAACTCAATGACGGCGATAAAGACTTTATTGTAATGTGGCACCGATTCGTTTATGAGCAGAACGGAAGCAAAAAAGAAATACAATCATATCTAACGGCGACTGGAAAAGATGAAAGAGAAACCGCGATGGCAAAAACAGTTGGATTACCATTGGCCATTGCTGCAGATCTTCTTATTGACGGCAGAATTTCCAGTAGGGGAGTAGTTATCCCAACCGTGAAGGAGATTTATGAGCCGATCCTGGATAGCTTACGTAAATTCGATATTAGGTTTACGGAACTTGATTTTTGATCCGACTACTTTTTCAAGAGTTCAGTTGCGGCGACACCGCTTAACGGCAAGGTAGCTGCAAAGATCAATGTTGATGGAATATCCCTTACTATGATATAAAAGATGAGCACAAGTATAAGGTAATAGGGAGGAACCAAGAATAAACCAAAGGCATACTTCAACGACGAAATGAACTGTGGATCCTTCACTTTAGCTTTGATAAAACTCCTGATAAAACTATAAGGCAGGATGTTTAAGAGCCATCCAACCCAGACGACCGGATTGATCACTTTCAGGATCATCGGGGATTTTTTCTTTGGTACGAAACCGTCCGGAGGATTGGGATATAATTTCAGGGTCTCCCGATCCGCCTCCAACTGCGCCACCATATCTTTTTCATGGCGTCTGTATTTGCGAAGAAACTCTACTTTCCCTTTATAGTGTTCATCAAATTTGATCTCTAATGCGAGCTTCTTTAGCGAGGAGTTAGTGACATCTACAAGAGTTTCCAACTTTTCCCTTTCAGTCATCGAACCGTTCAGGATGTCGTTGACAACAATTGCATCTCCAAAATTTAATAATACGCGTGAACGGAAGGAGTGGTGATCGTCGTAGTGAAAACCCACCGGTACAATCGTCAATGACGCCGCGTGTTTTTGTTGAAACTGCAAAGTCATCCTGGCAAATCCTCGTTGAAGATCACCCGCTGCGTACGGCTCGTTGTGATTGCCTTCAGCGAAGATGAGAATATCCTGACCGCTTGCGAGCATCTTCGTCCACTCCTGAATAATCGCGTCGTTGTTGCGCAATGACCCAAATCCATCGCGTACTCTGAACACTGGTTTGATCTGGACTGCATTCAATAAAAAACTAACAAACCCTTCTTTGAACACGCTTGCTCTTGCAATAGACCACGGATTTCGAGGAGTGCTGCAAATAACAAGAACAGCATCCAGGAACGCGTTCTGGTGATTTGGCACAAAGATCACCGGACCATTTGAAGGAACCGTGCTGGCATTGTTGATCTGCCATTTGCTGAAATAAACTTTAGCCGCCGCGGTGCTGTAAACTTTCATACACCGGAAAAAAAGAGTTGTCCTCATGAACCTGCTAGATAGTTTGTGGAACTGGCCTGCGTCTGATGAAGTAGGAAAAGGCAAAGCCGCTTACGAGGTGCCAAATTCCCCACCATGCCGCCACCAGAGCCATGGAACCATTACCCTGAAAAAATGTAAATATAAGAACAAGTCCGAGACCTGAGTTTTGTATGCCGGTTTCTATCGCAACTGAACGGTTTACGGACTCTTTATTTTTAAGGAACGCACTGAAATAATAGGCGCTCAACAATCCGAGACCATTATGAAAGAATACGATCCAGAAAACTGATAGAATGTGTTTCTTGAATACTTCAAAATTGTTCATGAACGCCACGACTATAAACGTTAGGAGTATGAGAATAGACAACGTTCTCATGGGCTTTGATATTTTTTCAGTTGCTTTTGGAAAGTAGTGAGCGAATGACATCCCCAACAGCAGTGGGAGCAACAATATCGCTACCATATTCAACAGAAGGTCAAAGAAGCTTATCTCGAAAGATTGCACGCGTTGAGTAAGCCCCTCCACCAGCGAAGACCAGAAGAAGAAGCTGGCGGGTGTGATCAGGAAACATACTAGCGATGTAATAGCGGACAGTGTCACAGACAGTGCAATGTGCCCACGCGCGAGCATCGAAAAAAAGTTAGAAGCATTTCCTCCCGGACATGCTGCAACCAATATCATTCCCAACGCGATGTCGGGCGGAGGTGATATGATATAAATGAGAATGACGGTAATAATCGGAAGAAGAATATATTGACAGAACAAACCTGTAGCCAGGGCCTTCTTATCATCCATAAGTTGATAGAAATGATGTGGCCTGATTTCCAGTGCTACGCCAAACATGATAAGTGCCAGGCATATATTGAGCACTATGAGATTTCCAGAGGAGAAATTGATATTTATCGATTCGGTTTCCAAGGATTAACGGTTTTTGCGGGAGTAAATTAGTTGTTTACTGCGAATGTATTCAGTCGAAAAGTGCATCGATTCATTCAACTTCATTTCGGTTATTCTCATACCATTGGTCGATAGCCAATCCCGAACTCATTGCAGAAGAAACCGCGAGTTGGTCGCACCTTTCGTTTTCAGGATGCCCAGCATGGCCTCTGATCCACACGAATTTCGGTTTGTATTTTTGATGAAGCGGTATATAACGTTGCCACAAGTCCGCGTTCGCCTTTTTCGCAAAGTTTTTTTTCTGCCATCCCCAGATCCATCCTTTTTCAATTGCATCGACGACGTACTTGGAATCAGAGTAAATGGTAACGGGTATTCCTTCTTTCTTTATTGCTTCCAGTCCGCTAATTACGGCCAGTAACTCCATTCTGTTATTGGTGGTGACGCGGAAGCCCTGACTAAGTTCTTTCACGGCATCTTTATACTTCATGATAACGCCGTAACCACCTGGTCCTGGGTTCCCTTGAGCAGCTCCGTCGGTGTAGATTCGAATCATCCAGGAAATACGTTATTCTTAAATATCTTAACTGCTATCGCCAGGAGTATAACACCAAAGACACGTCGCAAAACAGAAAATCCTGATTTGCCGATAACCCGTTCCAACCATGGCGATGCACGCAATACGACGTAAACGAATATAAGGTTGACAAGAATGCCGATCAATACGTTCCACTCCTGGTATACTGCGCGGAGCGAAAGTATGGTTGTTAATGTGCCAGCACCGGCGATTAGGGGAAAAGCCAGCGGGACTATTGATCCCGAACCTGTTGCTTCGGGATCGTCTTTAATAAGAGTGATTCCCAATATCATTTCCATCGCCACAATAAAAATAACAATCGCACCAGCAACAGCAAAGGATGCTATATCCAGCCCAAAGAGGTTTAGTATCGATTGACCGAGATAAAGAAAGCACACCATGAGCGCGGCTGAGATCAGCGTTGCTTTTTCGGCCTGTATCCTTCCTTCACGTTTACGTATGATAATGATGAAAGGGATCGCGCCTAGAATATCGATGACAGAAAATAAGATCAGCGTTACGGAAAAGATTTCCTTTAGGTCGAGCATGGCAAAAAATTTGCTGCAAAGCTAAAACAAAAATGCCGGACTTGCGCCCGGCATTCTGCTGCGTCCCAAACCTGAACCTAAAAGGATACCTGGTATTGCAGCACTACCTGGCCCTTTGTTGAAGCTTTTACTAAATCCTGACCTTGTGATTCATACACGGGTCTGCTTTGATAATCGAGGGTAAGCTTGCTGGTATGGCCTTTAATTAACCAGTTAACGCCAGCATCAAGTACGTTCATACCATCACTTAGCCTGTCATAATCCCCGCTCATTAATGATGCGTACGGCATGAGCGTTCCCATGTCGCCGAAAAGATCTTTTTTCAGGAGATATCCTACCTGTGTATAAATTACTTTTCCTGTACCAAACATTGGAAATGCATTTCCCTGGCTACCCGCATACGGGCCGTTGTTAATACCATTCGCGGGATTCATGATTCCGTTGTATCTCAGATAATCTGTGCCATAGTCGAGGTTGTAATATCCGGCGTAAGCCGACAACGCGGTTCCTTTTTCGGAATTGACCGGTGCATCGTAGTACAATGCGACTGACCACAGGTTCATGTTATGATAATCTGTCGTTACACCGCCATCGGAACTTGTCCACGTGGCATTTTTTTGTGTGATGAATCCTGCTTCAATATTGAATACTTTCTTTTTGCCAAGGTAAGTCCCCGTCATGTATGGCGTTGTGTGAGTTTCTGCGTCGAAGAAGTTGTACATGAAAAATCCCTGGTACTGCTTGTGATGACCCACCTGCGCGAACGTTGCACTTGGACCGATTGGTGGTAGTGTTTGCCCATTTGTTGTAATGGGAAACGGATCGCTCAACACCACACGATAGTCAAACTTGCCAAGCTGACCACGCGCATACAAGCTAAGCTTACGCGAAAATTCGTCCGTCTGATCAACGGTAGCCTGCGCAAAGACAGGAACATCCATAGTCATGATCGTTGATACACTTGGTTGGCTGAAGCGTGATAATCCATTTGCGATTGTGAGGCCGCCTCCGATTTTCAACTTGTCATTTGTCTTCCAGACCTTGTATTCTCCGAGAGCATCGTGAAAGAATACCTGAAGTTTACGGTTGCCTGCGTTTTGCGAAAGAAAGTTGAAGTTGTTCTGACCAAACTGCGTATAAAAGAATACGTGGTCAGTAATCTGGCCAAAGAATTGAATACGTGTTCTTCGCAGCCCGATATCAAATGTTTGATCGGCGGGTTCACCTACTACAGTTGTGCCCGGATTGCTGTCGTTATATCGAAACCAGATTTGATTGAGGAACGTCCATTTTATATAGTGACTTCCATCTTCGTTTAGCTTAAGTCTCATCTCTTCGATTGTATTCGAAGTCGAGGAATTTTGTGCAAATAGGGCACAGACCGGTGAAACCATACAGAAGAGTATGGTGATAATATGTTTTTTCATTTTTGCGATTAGTATTATGTGGTTGATTGAACGAATTTATCAACCCGATTTTCAATTAATTCATTGAAATGATGTCGTTGTAAATATTCCCGTTGTAAAAAATTTCTTTGAGGTGTCCCTCCGTCTGCTCAATGACAACTCCACGGATCTGAAGTTTTGCCTTCATCACCCGTTCACGGATAAAATAATAGTCCATGAGAAGATTGCACTGACTGATTACATGCAGTTCTATGAGCATGTGATCGCGAAGAGTTTCCGGAAGGATCTCTTTGTCCTGGTTTCGTAGGAATACTTTCGTGTTGAATTTCAATGACGCTGCAGGAGAAAGAAGGGCCTCGCTGCGTATAAGGCGGTCTATGAGGTTCTGATGAACAGACCCAACAATAACTATCTTTCTGCACCCCTTGCTTTCGATATAATATTGAATTTTCCCCTTCTCCAGCGGATCATGGTTACTTAACATACTGTCGGATAAAGCAAGGATAAAGATCCTGTCATTAAATTCAATGTGTTTGCTAATGCCGCATTCACCACAGGCAATGATCAGTGTTTTGTCCATACCGGCCATTGCCATAAGACTAACCAGGTTGTTCATGTTTTAAACAGTTTGCTCTTCAACATTATTTAAGGTGCTGACAAATCCTTCTGCGAACGCCAGCACATCCACTATCTCAGTTGTCGAAAGGGTGTCACGCTTTTCATAAATCAAAAGTTTATTGCGTTGCGACTCAACATGCGCCAGCGAATGTGTCTCAAGAAAACCGATAAGATTTTCGCGGAAGAACAGCCGGGCACGATCCTCATCTTCGGCTCGCAGATAATATTTTGACGAGAAGTTTGGATGATCTTTGAAATCGATATCCTTGCCAAATGCAAGCTCTGAGAATTTTGTCCAAAGTTTTTCGGGTTCCAGTGAGAAGTTAGGGATATTCATATCCAGATCTGAAAGATGGACCACCGTGTATACTGAATCTTCCTGCGCAATTCCAGCGCCTTGCGATACCGTTATATCGGATATTTCAACTTTTCCGAAATCGGTATACTTCGAAAGAATGTTTTCTTCGTATAGGATCTTTGCTCCTTTTTCAATAGGAAAGTTTTTAAACTTCTGGGCGTTTTTGATCTTCTGTGGGTAAAAGATCAAGTCGTTGTTCTCAGCGAACTTACGCAACTCAACCTGACGCGGATTGAGCTTTATCTCAAGCTTATTTGTCTTGCCTCGTGAGTACTTACGTGTGGCCAGTGGATGATTAGAGAAGTGCTGAAAATATTCGAATCCAGTAACAGCAACTGTACCTCCTCCGTGTTGATACTCTTCCTCGAAATG
>Ga0111539_10004975_pt1 | contig 17293 bp, 12 predicted proteins | sample RhiMethybrSRZTD1_FD_79667 | JGI IMG/M metagenome (GOLD analysis project Ga0111539, IMG submission 79667) | Populus rhizosphere microbial communities from Tennessee, USA - Rhizosphere MetaG P. TD hybrid SRZTD1 (version 2) (version 2) | ecosystem: Host-associated > Plants > Roots > Rhizosphere >... | reverse complement strand
CGATCGTCGGCGTGGCGAATGTGTCGATAGTCTTCAGCGATCTCGCCGTCTGTGCTTCGGTGACCAGCGCGATCACGACGAACTGAAGGCCGGTCAGCGCCGCGGCCGCGCCGCCGACGATGAGGCAGAATGCTTCCCAGGCGTGGAGAGTTTCCATGGCCTTCAGTCTACGGCGTGCAGGCCGAAGGCCCCCGTTTCAATACGCGAAGAAGAAGATCAGATCGATCCCGCCGCGCTCGACGCGCCGGAACTGGATCCGCTGCGTGCCTCCTGACGTCTCCGCCGCCGTGGCCTGCAGCCGCAGGTAATCGCGCAGCTGATACTCGAGGATGAACTCGGTCGCCTGCACCTGGCCGAACCCCTGACGCAGGCGGAAGAACAGGTTCTTGCCCACCTGTTGTCCGAGCATCACGGTCGGGCCGGCGCCGTTCTCGCCCTGCGCCTGAATTTCGAACTCGTTCAAGTTGAGCGCGCTGCCAATCGATCGCGCAAGGCCCGAGGCCAGATATCCGCTGGCGAGATCGCCGGCACGCTGCGCCAGCGAGGCCTGCTGCCCTTCGCCCAGCTCGTTGATCGGCTGGTTGAACACGATCAGCGACAGGATGTCGGCTTCTTCGAGCGGCGGACTGCTGCGGAACGACAGTTCCGGCATCGTCATCGTTCCGCGCACGTTGATGAACGCCTCGACGCCCTGAATGACGCGGCGCGCCTGGAGGTCGAGGAGCGGATTGATCTCGTCGGTGCCGACGAAGCGGATGCGCCCATCGCGCAGCAGGTCGAACCGTCGACCCTGGAACGTGTAGAACCCGCGGATCGTCCGGATATCGCCGCGCAGACGCATCGTGTCGCCGGGGTCTTTCGTGACCTGCACATCGCCACCGACCGTCACGCTCATGTTGCCGAGGCTCGTTCCACCGCTGCCGGTCTTGATGTCCTGCCCCTTCAGCACGAGGTCGTCGGGCACGGACACCTTCAGGTTCAAGGCAAGGGCATTGAACACACTCGGCTGCTCGTCCGGCGTAACCTCGGGAGCTTTCGTGTTCGCCGTCGTTTCCTTCGCAACAGCGGCAACATTCGGCGCCGTATCGGCGCCGCCGTTCGGCGTGCGCGCGTTGGCCTCGGCGGGAATGTCAGCATTGCTGCGCACGCGAGCGGCCGCGTCGTTCGTGTTCTCGAACGGCAGCTCGGTTGCCTCGGTCGCGTACGCCTTCTCGCCGAACTGCTGCAGCAGCTCGGCGACGTCGATCTGACCCGTCTCGAGCGCGATTGTGCCCTCGACTCGCGGCTTGAGCACCTCTCCTGTCAGGTGAACGTCCGTGTTCACCCGGACGTTGCCCATCTTGTTGTCGATGACCTTGAAGTTGTCGGACTTGACGCTCACGTCGACGCCGCCAACGCTGCGCTCGTGCACCGCGAGCTGACCGCCGATAGTCATCGCGTCGCCATGGTTGTCGAGGATGCGCATCTGGGTGATGCTCACCGCATCCGGCTTCAGATCGATGTGCGTATCGATACCGGTGTAGGTCGTGCCAAGGTCGGGAATGGCGAAGCCGCCGTTCTTCACTTCGATAGCGCCGTCCAGGTGCGGGTCATAGCCGGACCCGGTCACCTTGAAGTTCGCCTGCAGGGTTCCGGTGACGTTGCTGACGGCGGACGTGAAACCCTGAATGACGCCAAGGTCGATCGCGTTGCTCTGTACCTGAATGTCGATCGACTCCCCGGCTGCGGGCGCCTGATGCTCGTGACCCATTTCCGGCGGATTGGGCCGGAACGTCGACACCGGCGCAAAGCCCTTCGCGCTGATCCACGCCATCGGGTTCTGCTGCAGCTTCACGTCGAGGGTCACGCCAGGCTCGGCGTAATCGACTTTGCCGCCGAACGACTCGAACTTGAACTGTCGGAACGCACCCTGCGTGAGATTGAACTCACCGGCCACGTGCGGCGCGCTCGTCGATCCGGTGACTGTCGCGTTCGCGCTCAACCGACCGGCCACCTGGCCCGGTTGCCCCAGTGCCAGCTGATTGAGCTGCGCGACGTCGACGTTCTCCGCCTGCACCTGCAGCGCCTCGGTCGGCGACCCGACGACGCCATTGGCGACGATACGCTGATCGCCGCTGACAAGCTGGAGGTTGTTGACCGCGATACGGTCCTTGCCGTACTGAATGGCCGCCTCGGACCCTTGCGCCGTTCGCCACTCGATCTGCTGCGTCTTCAGGGACAGATCGGGCAGATGGATCTCCTGATGATCCGGATGCAGGACGACGGTGCCGCCGGCGTCGAGCTGCCGTTTGTCCTGCTTTGCGGTCGCGCTGAAGTAGACCTTCGACTGTCCGTAGGTCACGTCGGCGAGCAGCTGATTGATCTTCTGACCACCGACCTGCAGAAACGTGGCTTCGTTGCTGGAGTGGATGGCGGCCTGCTGCGCGTCGAGCTGCGGAATCGCCGCATCGAACGTGCTGGTCAGACTGAGCACGTTGTTCTCGCCCTGGCCGATGTTGCTGCCCTGCAGCGTGCCGTTGACGAACAGCTCGTTTCCGTTGCCGGTGACGTAGGCGTCGACCACCGCTCCACCCGTCATCGGTTGATCGATCAGCTTGCCGATCCGTTCGAGCGATGGCGTCTCGATGTGCAGCTTCACATTCGACGAACCGCTCTCGTTCAATGCGATGGGGCCCTGACCCGTCACGTTCACATCCGGTCCCATGATCGACAGATCGTCGAGACGACCTTCGCGATTGGCGTACTGCCCCTCGACGACGGCCGAATCGATCTGCACGCCACCCAGCGTCGAATCCGCCAGATCGACGTGACCGGAGGCGTCGATCGATTCCGGTGTGACACCGTCCGCATACTGGCGGATCGTCGTCATCACGTCGACCGACCCGGTCAGCTTGCCGGCAACGCGCTCGTTCCCCGACACGAGCGCAGGATCGAGATTCGCAAACTGCCCGACGGCAGTCACACGCGCATTGCCATCGGACAGGCTCGTCGCGAAGTCGAGTCGCGAGAACGACGCACCGAACATCTCCGAATCGACCACCATCCCGTTCGCGTCGATCGTCAGCGGATACCGGCCGCCACCGGAGCCCTTCACGTTGAAGGTCGCGTTCACGCGGCTGCGATAGCGATCGGCGGCCAGGGCGGTGATGTTGAACCCGCGCCCCACCTGCTGAAGATCAAGGTTCGCGACCTGGCCATTCGCCGCGTATGACGGCGCGCCGTTGCCGACAGCGAACTCACCGGTCGTGCCGCGTGCGATCGTCGCGCCTGCGAGCGTCGACGTCTCCATGCGGACGGTCCCGGAAAACACAGGCCCGCGACCCTTCACCGTGTAGGCAAACTGGAGGTTGCTCGGGACGCCAGGCGCGTTCACCTGCGGAGGCAGGTTCCTCAGATCGACGTGCGCGGCCTGCCCGTGCAGATCGAGCGACAGTTGCTCGCCGGTCTTCACCGTTCCCACCGCCGTCGCATTTCCGCCGTACGCCACGGCCTTGGCATTCACGGCGATCGTCTGTCCGTCCAGCCGACCGCTGGCGACGACGTTTCGCGCTTCGTAGCCGACCACCTTCACACGCTCGGCGTTGACCGCGTAGGTGCCGCGAAGCGGAACGCGATCGGACGGCAACGTCAGATCGAAGCGCGCCTGCCCCGTGATGTCGCTCTTGACTGTCGGCGACTTGGCGATCGGACCGACGTTGAGGTGATTCACGTGCGCGGTGCCCGCAATCCGCCGCTGCGGATCCAAGGCGTCCATCGTCACGTCGGCGACGATGTTGCCGACGGTCTTTTCGCGCGCGTTGACGCTGACGGCCATTTTGTCCGCCGGACCCACGGCCGTGAGCTCGAACGCCGGCTGCAGGTCGTAGCCACGGAGCGCGGGAACGATCCTGGCGAGCTCGTTCACCGCGAACTTGTCGGACGACGCTTTGATGCTGACGACGGGGACCTTCGAGTCGAGGTTCTTGATCGTGCCGTTGACTTGAAGCGACGTTTCTTCGGTGCGCAGCGCCACGTTGTCGAAATCGATCTCGGTGTCCGACTTGCGGATCACGCCGGACAACGCATTCACGCCAAACCGCGGATTGGCGGCGCGCAGTGAGACGTGATTGATGTCGACGGCGAGCTCGTTCTGGTTGCTCTTCACGCCTACCGACGCGTCGATGCGATCGATGCGCTCAGGAATGTCGACGCCCGACGTGCCCACGGGCGTGTCGTCGACATAGAGCGTGGCGTCGGCGATACCGATCTCGCCGATTTCGATCGATTTGCGGCTGTTCGGATTGTCGGGCGTGCGAGCTTTGATCAGATTGGCGAGGTTCCATCCCTCCGAGGTCCGTTCGAGGCGCAGGATCGGGCGCTCGATCTTGATCGTGTCGAGCACCACCCCGCCTCGGATGAAGGTGAACGCGTTGTAGTCGAGGCCGACGTTCTTCACATCGACCACGCTCTTCCCGTTCATCGTCACGTCGACGTCTTCGAGCTCGACGCCGAAGAACAGATTGCCGTCGAGCCGACCGATTGACAGCCGCCCGTTCACGTAGTCCTCGGCCTGACGGACGATGAACCCGCGCAGCCACTCCTTGAACCAGGTCGTCTGCGTGACGATCACGGCCATCGACGTCACGCCTACGATCAACGTGCAGACAAACGCGACGACTTGGAGCGAACGTCGTGCGAGCGACATATGCGACCCCCCGGGTCTTCGACCTGATTCCTCATTCCTGACGAGAAGTCTTTTCAGCCCTGACTCCTGATTCCTGACGCCTGATTCCTCCTAGAAGGCCTGGCCGATGCTGAAGTGAATGCGCCAGCGACGCGCCTCTGGCTTGCCGTTCACGAGCAGGTTGTCGATCGGATTGATCTGATACCCGAGGTCGATGCGTGCCGGGCCGACCGGAGTCAGATAGCGCAGGCCCGGGCCGACCGCGTAGCGCAGGTTGCCGAGATCGAAATGCCACGGATCCGCCCAGACATTGCCGTAATCGAAGAAGGCGACGGCGCCAAGCTTGCCCTTCAGCGGCATCCGAAGTTCTGACGACGCCTCGAGCATCGACAAACCGCCGAGGGGCAGGCCGGACCCGCTGAGCGGACTGACCTCATAGCGTCCCCATCCGCGAATGCTCGTCGCCCCGCCGAGGAACAGCCGCTTGAAGAACGGGATGTTCGCGTCGAGGCCGTTCTGTGGCTCCAGGCCACCGATGTTCACCTTTTGCGCGAAGACGAACAGGTTCCCGACAGGCACGTAGAACCGCCCTTCTCCGTTGGCGGCCCAGTAGTTGTACGAACCCCACATCAATCGCCCAGCCTGCTCCCCGTGCACGTTGAACAGGTAGCCCTTCCGCGCGTCGAGCAGGTTGTTGGTCGTGTTGCGATTGAAGTCGAAGCCGATGGCGCCGACGGTCCCCTGGGTGATGTCACGCCGTGGATCGAGGCCGAGCGCGATCAGGCTGTTGCGGAACGTGAGATCGGAGAGCGCCTCGTTCGTGATTCGGCTTCGCTCGTATTCGTTGATGAGCGACACGCTGAACGAGGTCTGCTGGTTCGACTGATGGCGCAGATACAGCTTCCCACCGAGCGTGTTCTGCGAGAACACCGGCTCGACCGCCTGCCACGCCTGGCCTTCGAACCGTAGCGAGAGGTGCGGCGACAGAATGTACGGCTCCGTGTAGTCCATCCGGACACCGCGATCGAGTGAGGACCACCGGCCCTCGAATCCCGCGTGACGGGCGCCGCCGAGGAAGTTGACGTGATCCCAGCGCAGGCGCGCACGGGCTTTCTCCTCGCTGCCGTAGCCGATGCCGGTCGTGACCTTCTGGTGCTTCCCTTCACCGACGGTCACGCGTACCGGGACTTCCGTGCTTTCGACATCGGTGTCTTCGAGCGATTCGATATTGGCGAACTCGAACAGCTCCATCCCGTACAGCTTCCGCTGGCTCTCGCGCATTTCCTTGCGCGTGAACGTCTCGTTCGTCTTGAACGTGAGCTGACGCCGGAGCACGTTCTCTCCAACGGAGCGCTCACCGCGAATGTCGATCACGCCGAAGTGCGCGAGGGGACCGGGCGTCGCGTCCATGATGATGCGCTGTGACTTGGGTCCCACGTCCTCGGACCGCATGGCGACCTTTGCGTACGGGTAGCCGTTGTCTTTCAGCACGTTGAGCGCGCGTTCACGAGTGGCGACCGCAAGCTGCCGATCGAGCGGCTGCTTCTCTTTCAGGGGAAGCGTCGTCTTCAGCTCCTCGACTTTGGCGGGAGGCAAGACGTCGAATCCGGTCACCTGAACGTCGGCGACGCGAACGGGTTCGCCCTCGGTGATGTTGACGACGACCTTCACTTCGTTCTGCGCGTCGTTCAGGTCGACGTTGAAGGAGCTGATTTTTGCGTCGGGGAAGCCGCGATCGCGATAGAACGCCTCGATGCGTTTCAGGTCCGCCTCAAACGCGCGGCGATCGAAGTAGCGCTTGCGCCCCCATGGAATCTTCGAGCCTTGCTTGGTCTCGAGGGCATTGGCGAGCGCGTTCTTGTCCACTTGCTGAACGCCGTCGAATTTGAGGCTGGCGATCTTGATGTCGCCCTTCTCTCGGCAGGCGGCCGCCAGGAGGGCAAGGCACAGGAGAAAAATGTGTAAGCCGCTGCGCGCTCCAGTCATGGCGAACTGTGCAGAACCACACAGCGTGCCATATTGAGGAGACGCTTACTGTGGAGCTCGTCGGTAGTGGATGGTGGGAGGTCGATGGTAGGTCGTTACTGTGGTTGGTAGCGATTCGGTGAAATCCCTGGGGCAATTCACTCTCTACCAACCACACCCATCCGACCAGCGTCAGCGGATCTCGCGGGTCGTTGTCGTGACGCGAGGAGTGGACGCGACGGCGAGCATGATCCCGAAGCCAACCGCGACAATCGCTGCAATCCCGAGCCACACACCGGGTATTTCTTTCAACACTCCGGCCTTCCACAGTGCCAGCACGGCACCAACGACCAGGAGGAAGTAACCGACGAGATAGAGTTTCAGGAACTTCATATGCGATGAGGGAGCAGGAACCGTACCCTGAGGAAGAAGAGTCAGCGACCCCAAAGCCCAAGCCCCAAATCCCAACTACCCGCAACGCTCGAGCTGTTGCGAAGTGGGATTTGGGTTTGGGACTTGGTTTTTCTTACCGCACGACCTCCATGATCACGACGAGATGCGCGCGGCGGTTCTGCGCGCGACCCTGCGCCGTGCCGTTGTCCGCGATCGGCCGATCCTCGCCATAGCTCACCGTCTGCATCCGGCCATCCATGATGCCGCGGTTCACCAGGTAACTCTTGACCGAATTCGCGCGACGCTCGCCGAGCGCCAGGTTGTACTCGGTGGTGCCGATGCTGTCGCAGTGACCCTCGATCGTGATGCGGATGTTCGGATTCGACATCAGCTTCCCAACCGCATCGTCGAGGATCTTCAACGCATCGGGTCGCAGGTTGAACCGATCGAAGTCGAAGTGCACGTCTTCGAACGTAATCACCACGCGCCGGATTACCTGGATCGTCGTTGACGCGGTGGCCTGGTTGCCGATGTTGTCCGCCGCGGTGACCGTCACCGGGACGTTGCCTTCCTGGCCCGGCGCCGTCCAGATCACGTTCGGGCCGGTCGTCGCATTGAAGGTTCCCTGCGGCGCGGTCCACTGATACATCACCGCACCGCCTTCCGGATCGGTTGCCGTCGCCGACAGCCGCGACTGCCCACCCGGTTCGACGATGCAGGGATCGCACTGGACACCAGCGCTGAAGACCGGCGCGCGATTTGGCGCGGGCGCCGGAGCAGGCGGCGGCGTCACCGTCACCGTGTTCGTGACGGTCGTCGTCTCCTTGATGATGTGCTGACGCTCACGCGGCGGCGTCACACCGGGATGCCAGCCGACGCGAACGTCGAATCCCCATCCGGTGTGATCGAGGTCGCGTCCGCCGACAATGCGCGACGACACGCCCTGTGTGAAGTTCAAGCCACCATGCACGAACAGCCCGTTACTCGCCTGCCACACCGCTCCGACCTTGAAATCGGCCGGATCGTGAATGCGGCTCGCGATCGGCGCGATCGAACCGTCTTCGGCGAAGTACGGCGGGTTCTTGATGAAGATGAACTCGTCCTCCACGAACTCGCCGGTGAATTCCACGAGCGCACGCAGCTTCGAACGAGTCGGGAAGGTAGCGCCAAGGCCCCACGCCACGCCGTCCGACAGATTGAATTCGTCCGGATTCCTGCGCAGGACGCCGCCGGCGGTGCCGGTCAACTCGACCTTCTTCTGGATCTCGCGGCTGGCGACGAGGTCGAAGTGGGCGACGTAGGAGTTGGTCCCACCCCACGGCGCTCCGATGGGCAACTGAAGCACCACGCGCGGCGCGAGACTCATGGCGTCGCCGCGTGACTGCGAGATCATGCTCCACTTGCCACCAACGGCAAGCGGACCGCCAAGCGTCTTGGACCAGCCGCGGCGGATGTAGGGAAATTCGTAGGAGATTCCGCCGAACTTCGGATCGGCCGGCTCGAAGAACGGTCTCAGGTCACGATCGAGCCGCACGACATGCCACGACCCGAACGCCTCGAACCGATCGCCTATACCAACAGCCGCGGTGATCCCCAATTCATTGACGTCGGTGAGACCCTGAGGACGATCCCAATTGGCGCGGAAGGCACTGACCGAGAACTTCTTGTTTGGAAGGGTCTCAGCGGTCGGAACGAACCAGAGCCCGGTGTCGCCGAAGATGGTGGGCAGTGCGCCCCGCGGCGCGGTGTCGCCCTGCAGGACGATTTCGTCCTGTGTGATCGCCGTCTGCGAGGTCGACGTCTGGTTGGTTGTGCCCTGAGCCTGTGGCTGCGCCGCGGCGGTGCCCGCGGCAAGAATGGCCATGAGCAATCCGCAACACACGATACGCACGACTGGTACGCCTCTCTTTCCCGGACGAGTCGAAGAGCACCGGCCGGGGAGCCACGGGTGCTCTTCGTCCCGAGTCTGTCCGAAGGGACGGGACCGGCCGCTCCGGGGTCGCGGCCGGAAATCCGCGGTCGGAGTAGATGCAGTATGACTCGGTCCCGTCGTGATGGTCCAGCGGATCGCTATTCGCGACCCGGTTCCATGCTGGGGCCCGATACCACGCTCATCGGCATCGCGTCGGTTGATGTCAGCCGACCGCGTCCGCCGCGACTGATCTGACCACCCTTGCGACCCGCTGCCCGCGCTTCGTCGGGCGTCCACTCATGCGCGGTGCCTTTTTCGTGAGCCGCACGGCCGCCTTTGCTGGCGATCTCGCGCTGCTTTTCAGGAGACATGGAAGCAAATCCGCGACGTTCTTTTCGCACTCCGTCCACAGCACTCCTCCTTACTGGCTAACTACATACGGCCGGTCTCGTCCCGGAGCATCCGGCGGCTCGTCGACTGGCGCGGGCGGAGGGTCGGTAGGCGGCGTGTCGGGGGTCTCGTCGCGATCCTTCTCTGGAGTGGGCTGGGGATCACGCGGCGGCTCGCTCACCGATTCTCCTAAGTGCCAACCTGTTACACATGTTGAGGTCGGCGAAGGACGGGCTTCAATCGCTGTGCCAGATGGGCCTGGAAATGCGGGCAACGGGTCTCTGCAGAATCAACAACTTAGCTCCGCCTTTGGAGAGGGTGCCCAAGGTGTCTGACGTGTAACCCGACAGTCGAGGTAGTCGAGCGTACCCAATTCCAACGCTGTGGGGGTAACATGCAGGACATGGACGATTGCGCCCCGCCCCCCCTGGCTCCGACGGTCGGCAACAAGAGCGGCCGCATGGTCACGTGTGTGAAATACCAGAAGGAGCTCCCCGGTCTCGATCAACCGCCCTGGCCAGGGGAGCTAGGCGAGCGGGTGTTCGAAAACGTGTCGGCCCAGGCGTGGAAGCTGTGGGAGGAACGTCAGAAGATGATCCTCAATGAGTACCGGTTGATGCCGTGGCAGAAGGAAGCGCAGGAGCTGATCGCGCGTCAGATGGAGGATTTCTTCTTCGGTCAGGGCGCCGCCTTGCCACCCGGATACGTTCCCCAGCAGGCCAAGTAAGCCCATTCAGGGTACGACGGCGACTTCCCTCTCGATCGCGAATCGCAATGTCGCGTGAGCCTCGCGGATCGCGCGGTCGACCGTCTGCGGCTCGTCGCCACGCGCGAAAATGAACCCGAGATAGCTGCGGCCCTCAGGCAGGGGAACCAACAGGACATCGGGCTTCGCGGTGATGAGGATCTCCTCCACTCCGTCGACCCTGCGCGCCTCGTCGACGCCGTCGACCCCGCGAAAGATGCCGCGCTTCGGGATCGGGATCATCATCACGCCCGAAGCCGACCGCTCACGCACGAAGCCTGATACATCCTCGCCGATGGCATGCCGCAGCAGCACTTCCTCCAGCGACCGCCGATCATCATTGAATCGCAGCGCCTTCGAACACAGACCGCCGATCGGACGCGCCGCGATCTCGAGCATATATACCCCGGAGTCGTTCACACGACATTCTGCGTGAATGGGTCCATGCCACAGACCAAGCGCATGGGCCGCGGTCGCAACGGATTCGATGATCGCCTGCTGATCGCGCTCGGCTGCACGCGAGGGCGTGATGTAGATCGTCTCCTCGAAGAACGGACCATCCAGTGGGTCAGGCTTGTCGAAGATCGCGAACGGCGTGAACGTGCCGCGTGTGAGCACCCCTTCCACGGCGAACTCACGCCCCGGGATGAACGACTCGATGAGGGCGCGGGCGTGCACCACGTCACGCTCGCTCCGTACATCGGGAGACTGCAACAACGCACGCAGGCGTTCGAATCGCTCGATGAATTGCTCGTGATTGTCCGCGCGCATGACACCACGACTGCCCGACAGCGCCAGCGGCTTGATCACCACTGGAAACCGCGCCGTGCGCGCGAAGGCGTGCGCGTCGCCCTCGAGCGGCACGACCCGATACGTCGGCGTCAGCAGCCCCGCGCTCTGCCACGCGTCGCGGCTCGCGAGCTTGTTGCGACTCGCCGCCGCCGCATGCGGCGGATTGCCGGGCAACCCGAACGCGTCGGCAATCCGCGCCGCGAGCAGCGTCGGACGGTCGCCGACGGCAAGCACCCCGTGCGGCGGTGACTGGCGCAGACCGGAAACGACGGCCTCCGTCGATCGACCGAGCTCGTGAAAGCGAATCGGGATCGCCGCGTCCCACCACGGGTCCTCGAGCTGATCGCAGCGATCGCTGGCGAATATCAGGCGGACACCGAGCGTCTCGGCTGCTTCACCAAAGGATCGGATCTGATATCCGGTAGTCGTCGCGACGAGAAGGACCCTCGCGTTCACGTTCGAATCTGGACTCACGATTCCTGGTCAGAGTTCGGCGTTCATCGGTTCGGCGCAGCAGTACCACGGTTCGCTCATGTAGGGCACCGCGCGCGGGTTCGTCCTGGCCCGCGTCCCCGGCTCGTCGCGAACGCCAGCCTGTTCGCGCACGAGCGCTGCGATGGCGTCGAACACCTGGTCGCGGCGCAGGTGCGCGCCAGCCGACACCAGCGCCATCACCTGCTGCTGCAACGCGTCGACGCGTTCGTCCGCGTGCCGCCAGGGCCATGTCAGCGATGCCGGATCAAAGGGCCGCACGAGATCGCGAATCTCCTGCAATTCGAGCAACGCGGATTCCGCCGTGACGAGCAGTCGAATCGCGAGCTGAATCGGCGCGACCTCGCTTATCAGATCCAGACGCTCGATCGTCGCCAGCAGATCCAGATACCGGTCGAGCGTTGTCCACGGAGTGAACGGCACGAACGTGGGCGCGAGCGTCAGGCCGACCTGGCGGCACACGCCGACGGCTCGCTCGAAGTCGTCGCGCGTATGCCCCTTCAGGAGCGTCACCAGCACGTCATCGTCCACCGATTCGACCGCGCTCGTGACGAACAGACAGCCCGTGTCGCGCAACAGTGGGAGCAGCGTCGCGTGCGCCAGCAGGTGCTCGATCTTGATCGTGACGTCGTAGGTCAGCGACGGGAACCGAGCGTGCAATCGTTCGACGATGCGGCGGGCGTGCGTGGGGCCGTTGAAGAAGTCGGGATCGCCAAACGAGATGTGCTCCGCGCCCGCGTCGACCTGCGCCCGGATGTCGTCGAGCACGATGTCGACCGGCACGGCGCGAAACGTGCCGTGATAAACCGGCACGATCGGGCAGTGCCGGCACAGATGCTTGCAACCGCGCGTCGCGTCGGTGCTCCCGACAACCTTCCGCGTCCCCTCCGGCATCTGCAGCAGCGCATAGCGCGAGAGCGCCGGCAGCCCGGACCGATCAGGCTGTATGAATGCGAGTCGTCTTGGCTTTGGGCTTTCGGCTTTCGGCTGTGGGTCTTGGAGTTTGGGTTTTGGGATGTGGGATTTGACACGTCCGACGACATCGACGAGCTCACCCTCCGCTTCCGCGTCCATCACATGCGCGACTCCGCGCTCGCGAAGCCAACCCTCATTGAGGGGAGCGTACAGACCATAAGCAGCGATCTCGGCGCCAGGGTTGACCGCCCTCACGCGATCGATGAGCGGACCCGCCAATCGGGTGGCCGTGTGCATCGGCAAGTAGAAGGCGACCAGGTCCGCGGCGGCGATGCGCTCATCGAGCAGCGCATCGCGGGACGTGTCGACACAGTCGACCTCGACGCCGGCCCGACGCAGCCACGCCGCTGGAGACGCGAGACCGAACGGCTGTCGGCCGAGGTCGTAGGTGCAAATCAGCAGCGCGCGCACGTGTTCATAATAGAGTGTCTGCTGGATGGTGGATGGTGGATGGTGGATGGTAGTTCATGGTGAATCGGCATCGGTGCGTTCGTCCTCTGATGCCACGACTCGGCCGCTGGTCACAACGAACCACTAACCACCATCGACCAACCAGCTGACCCTGGAGGCACTGTGAATCCACCCGTGACTGCCGCGGCGCACGTGGCCTCGATGCCTGTCCCCCAGACCGACCGCGGTTTCTTCGGCCACCCGCGCGGGCTGGCGACGCTCTTTTTTACGGAGATGTGGGAGCGCTTCAGCTATTACGGCATGCGCGCGTTCCTCGTCCTCTACATGACCGCGCCGGCGGCGGCCGGCGGCCTCGGCTTCGCCGACGCCAACGCCACCTCCATCTACGGCACGTACACGGGCAGCGCCTGGGGCGCGTCGATCCTCGGCGGTGTGATCGCCGACCGATTCCTCGGACAGTACCGCAGCGTGCTGATCGGCGGCATCATCATCGCTCTCGGCCACTTCGCGCTCGCGTTCCGGACTCTGACCTTCTTCTATGCCGGGCTCTCGCTCATTGTGATTGGCACCGGACTACTGAAGCCGAACGTCAGCACGCTCGTGGGCGCACTCTACGAACCGGGAGATGCGCGACGCGACGCCGGCTTCTCGCTGTTCTACATGGGCATCAACAGCGGCGCGATTCTCGGTCCCATCATCGCCGGATACATCGCGCAACGCATCGACTGGCACATCGGGTTCGCCGCCGCCGGCGTCGGGATGACGCTCGGGCTCATTCAGTACGTGATCGGCAGAAAACGGCTGCGGATCGCGGTCGAACGCATGTCGCGGCAAACGGCGAGTGCGGACGTCACTCCAACGCGGTCTGCCGGACCCGAGAGCTCGCACGGGCGGCTCGGCCTGACGACGCTCGAGTGGAGACGGGTTGGCGTGATCATCATCTTTTTCCTGTTCGCCATTCTCTTCTGGGGCGCCTACGAGCAGGCCGGATCGACGTTGAACCTCTTTGCCGATCGCTACACGCGTCTCGAGGTCCTCGGCTTCTCGTTCCCCTCATCCTGGTTCCAATCCGTGCAACCGATCTTCGTCGTGATCCTCGCGCCGATCTTCGCGTGGATCTGGATTCGGCTCGGCCGGCGCGACCCATCCGTGCCGACGAAGATTGCGATGGGCATCCTGTTCATGGGGCTTGCATTCCTCGTGCTCGTGCCAGCCGGCGCGATGGCGCAGAGCGGCGAAGGGGTGCGCGTCAGTCCGATGTGGCTGGTGCTCGCGTACTTCGGCTCGGAGCTCGGCGAGCTGTGCGTGTATCCGGTGGGCATGAGCGCGGTGACGAAGCTGTCTCCGGCGCGCATCATGGGCCTGATGATGGGTGTGTGGTTCCTGTCGATCGCGTTCGGCAACAAGCTGGCTGGCTACGCGGCCGGGTTCATCAGCTCGATCCCGCTGCAGACATTGTTCGGCACGGTCGCCATCGTGCTCATCGTCGCGGCGCTGATCATGTTCGCGCTGGTCAAGCCGATTCGCGCGCTCGCCGCCGAAGGGAAATAACGTGGCGCTGGAAAAGTACAAGGCCAAACGCGACTTCACGCAATCACCGGAACCGGCGGGCGACACTCAGCGCAAATCGCCGGCGGGCAAACAATCCCGATTCTTCTGCGTGCAGAAGCATCTGGCCAGCCACCTGCACTACGACTTCCGCCTGGAACACAACGGCGTGCTCCTGTCGTGGGCCGTGCCGAAGGGACCATCGCTCGATCCCGCGACCAAGCGACTCGCCATGCTCGTGGAGGATCACCCCGTCGAGTACGGCGAGTTCGAAGGCGTGATCCCGTCCGGTTACGGAGCCGGCATCGTGATGCTGTGGGATCGCGGCACGTGGACGCCGGAAGTGGACGATGTGGATGCGGCGCTGAAGAAGGGTGACCTGAAGTTCAGGCTCGACGGATACAAGCTGAAGGGATCGTGGGTGCTCGTTCGGACGAAGGGTCGCTGGGCCGGCTCGGGCGGGGATGGTCGATCGTGGCTGCTGATCAAGCACCGCGACGACTGGTCAGGCAACGTCGACATCGCGGAGTTCGCACCGCTCAGCGTCAAGAGCAGCGGCGACTTCGCGGACATCCTCGCGCAGGGCAATCCCGATGTCTGGGTGTCGCATCGCCCGGCTGAAGGCGGCGACGCCGGCACGATGTTCAAGCGCATCATCGAGCGGGCGCTCGAGATTCGCCGTGCACGGGTGGCACAGGAAAAGCCTGTTGCGTCAGCGCCTCGCGCGCGTGCGGCCGCCGCGGCCCGCAAAACGCCGGCGCGAAAGACGGCCGTCAAGCGCAAGACGACAACACGGAAGAGAACCCCGTAACTCTCAGACTCCCAACCCGCTGGCGCTGGAGCCAACGCCCACTCCCAATGCCGTTGGACTGCCTGGAAGTTGGTTCAGGGACCGAGTTCGGAGTTGGGAATTCCTCTAGCGAGCCGTTGGGACGTGCAGCGGCTCAGGCGTGCTGTCCTGCAGCAGACGCTGCGACAGCACGCTCCACACCGCAAACGAGAGCCGTCGTCGATCGTGACGGGCGATCTCGGTGCACCAGAAGCGGCCGAGCACCGGTTCAATCGACGGATCGAGATCGCCGAGCTCGAGCGGTTCCTTGTGCTCGGCGGCGTAACGCATCACCGCTTTGGCGGACGGACGTCCGGTGTTGGCGATGACGACGTCGACAGGACGATCGATCGCGCGTGACACCCATCGTGCGGCGTCGGCCGCCGTGAAGCCGCTCATGCCGCGTCCTTCGGTCAGGAGATTCGCGATCAGAATGATCGGGCCATTCACGGCCGCAAGTGCTTCCTTCACGCCGCGAACGAGCAGCGGCGGCATCAGGCTCGTGAAGAAACTCCCGGGCCCGATGATCACCGCGTCGAACTCGCGCATCGCACCGGCGACGATCGGGTGAATCGCCACGTCAGGATCGAGCCACAGCCGTCGCACTTGATGGCCTCGTAACTGCCCTGCGTCGACTTCCACTTCTCCACTCGTCTCGGTCCCGTCGCCGTACTCGGCGCACAACGAGCCCGGCTCCACGGTGACGGGCCACACGCGTCCACGACACCCGAGCAAACTCCGCAGCGCATCGACGGCAGCCAGAAAGTCGCCGCTGTACTGCTCCATCATGGACAGCAGCAGGTTTCCGCCCGTGTGTCCGGCGAGTCGATCGTGATTCTCGAGGGTCGGGAGGCGCGCCAGGAGTACGCGCCGCGCTTCGCCCTCATTGCGGGCGAGCGCCAGGGCGCACTTGAGCACGTCGCCCGGTGGAAGCACACCGAGCTCATCGCGCAGCTGGCCCGAGCTGCCGCCGCTGTCGAACATGGTGACGACAGCGTTCAGCTGGAGCCATGGGTTGGTCTTGAGACCACCGAGCAAGCTTGGCAGGCCCGTTCCCCCGCCAACGCATCCGATCTTCAATTCGCGCAAATGCATGTGGGTATCTGGTCTCGTGTCCGGCGACGCAATTGTACTGATTTCGGTCTGTTGCCTCGTCGGCTTCAGGGTCCAGCACTACCGGGCCATCTCGAGCAGCCAACCATCCCTGCCGGTCGAGACCCCGCGGTGCCCCTCGACCTACAATCCCTTCATGGCGTTTTCGCATCCTGGTGCGAGTCAGCTTGCTGTCGATCTGCGCAATGTGTTCGGCGACCGGCTGGTTTCGGTCGCCGCATACGGGCCGAATCTCGAAGGGCACACCACCGCGCCGCTCACGTGCCTTGCCCTCGTGACGACGCTTACATTGACCGACCTGGAAGCCTGCGCGCGGTTCGTGCCGCAATGGTCGCGCAGCCGTGTCGCCACACCCCTGATTCTCCCGGACGACGAGTTCCGCCGCTCACTGGATGCGTTCCCGCTGGAATACGGCGAGATCATCAGGGCCCACGAGCGCATCGTCGGACGCGACCCGTTTGCGGGGATCGCGATTGCGACGGAAGATCTGCGGCGCGCCTGCGAAACCCAGGTGAAGAGCCACCTCGTTCACTTGCGGCAGGGATTTCTCGAGACCGGGAGCAAGCCGTCGAATATCGCCGAGCTCGTCGCTGCCTCGGCGCCGGCATTCGCGTCCCTGCTCCGGAACGTCGCGCGGCTGAATGGCGTCCATTCCAGTGACCGCATGCAGACGACGCGCGAGGGGGCCCGCTGTGCCGGGCTGCCGGAGGGCATTGTCAGTGAGATCCTGGCGCTGGAACACGCCGCCACGATCCCGACCGGCGATCCGGCACGGCTGTTTCCCGAATACCTCGCCGCGGTCGAGCAACTCGCGCGCGCGGTAGATACATGGCGCGCACTGTAGCCCCCGTGATCACCCTCACGAATTCAGCCATGACGAATGCGAAGGTCACAAAGAGGGCCACTGGCGTCGTGTTCCTGGTGTCTCTATCGTTCTTTGTGCTCCTGGTGGGCACGGCTGCGGCGCAACCAGCGCCGCCGCAGCTCACCGCGCCGGTCAACGACTTCGCCGACGTCATCGACTCCGACAGCCAGCGGGCGATGGAATCGCTCATCCTGTCGTTG
>Ga0111539_10004974_pt1 | contig 17299 bp, 15 predicted proteins | sample RhiMethybrSRZTD1_FD_79667 | JGI IMG/M metagenome (GOLD analysis project Ga0111539, IMG submission 79667) | Populus rhizosphere microbial communities from Tennessee, USA - Rhizosphere MetaG P. TD hybrid SRZTD1 (version 2) (version 2) | ecosystem: Host-associated > Plants > Roots > Rhizosphere >... | reverse complement strand
GCACCTCGTCGCGCTTCTGGTCCATCAACGCCGGCGTCTTCGCTTCCAGGTTCAGCCGCAGCAGCGGCTCGGTGTTCGACGGCCGCACGTTGAAGTGCCAGTCGGGATATTCCACCGACAGCCCATCGAGCTGGTACTGGTGGCCGTCGGCGTACTTGGCGGCAATCGCCACCAGCCGGGGCGGCACCTCGTTCATGCTTTTCAGCTTGGTGTTGATCTCGCCCGAGATGAAGTACTTGTCGCCTAGCGGCTTCAGCAGCTCGTGCAGCGTCAGCCCCTTGCGCGACATCAGCTCCAGCATCAGCAGCGCAGGAATGAAGCCGTTGTCGGCGTAGAAGTTGTCGCGGAAGTAGTAGTGCCCGGTGACCTCGCCGCCGAACACCGCGTTGGTCTCGCGCATCCGCCGCTTGAAGAACGCGTGGCCGACGCGGTTCATCAGCGACGTGCCGCCGTATTTCGCCACCGTGTCCTTCACCGCGTAGCTGGCGCGCAGGTCGTAGATGATCGTCGCGCCGGGGCTCTTGATCAGGAATGCCTCGGCGAGGAGCGCCGTGATGAAGTCGCCCGACGCGAACGCGCCGGTGCCGTCGATGAAGAAGCAGCGGTCGGCGTCGCCGTCCCAGGCGATGCCGATGTCCGCCTTCTCGGCCAGCACCTTCTCGGTGATGTCGCGGCGGTTCTCCTCGATCAGCGGGTTGGCCTCGTGGTTGGGAAAGCGGCCGTCGATGTCGAAGCACAGCCTGGTCGTGCGGCAGGGCAGCCGATCGAACAGCTTCGGCGCGACCAGCCCGCCCATCCCGCTGCCGGCGTCGAGGACGACGTTGAACGGCTTGACGACCGACGGATCGATGAACGACAGCACGTGATCGACGTAGGGCCCGAGGATGTCCTTCTGCGTCACCTTCCCGGCCGCGGTCGCCGGCGGCATCGTCCTGCCGGCAATCATCTGGCGGATCTCGGCGAGCCCTTCCTCGCCGCTCAGCGGAAAGGCCTCCTTTCGCACCATCTTCATGCCGTTGTACTGCTTGGGATTGTGCGACGCGGTGATCTGCACGCCGCCGTCGTGGCCGTCGCGGGCGACCGCGAAATACAGCATGTCGGTCGCGATCATCCCGTAGTCGACGACGTCGGCGCCCTGCGCGAGGGCACCCTCGATGAACGCGGTGGCGAGCGCCGGCGAGGAGAGGCGCATGTCGCGGCCGACCGCGATCCGCTTCGCCTTGAGGTAGGCGACGAAGGCGCCGCCGATCGCCCGCGCCGCCTCTTCGTCGATCTCGTCGGGATAGACGCCGCGAACGTCGTAGGCCTTGAAGATGTCCGGGTTCAGATGCATGTCAGCTGTCGGCTCTCCGCTGGCTTCACAGTCGGCTGTAGTCGGTGACCACGGACTTGTCGCCGAGCACGACGCCGTCGTCGATCATCGCGCTGCGGCCGATGTGGCAGTGGCGGCCGAGGATCGAGCGCTGCACCACCGCCTCCTGGCTGATGCGCGTGTTCGCCCACAGGATTGACCCGTGCAGCGCCGCGTGCTCCTCGATGTGGCACTGCCGCCCGACGACGCTGTAGGGGCCGATGCGGGCGGCGGTCTTCACCACCGCGCCCTCGTCGATGAAGCAGGGCCCCTCGACCACTGCCCCTTCTTCGACGCGTGCGTCGGGCGCGGTCCAGATCGTCGCCGGCGCGGCGGCGAACGGCGCGCCCTTCGGGCCGCGATGGCCGACGTAGCGGCCGTCCATGATGTCGCGGTGCACCTGCATGTATTTTTCCGGCGTGCCGATGTCGATCCAGTAGCCGCGGTAGACGTAGGCGACGAAGGTCTCGTGCCGCTCGATCAGCGACGGGAAGAAGCTGCGCTCGATCGACCACGGCGTGTCCTTCGGGATGCGGTCGAAGGTCTCCGGCTCGAGGATGTAGATGCCGGCGTTGATCGTGTCGCAGGTGATCTCGTCGGCGTTCGGCTTCTCGAGGAAGCGCTGGATGTTGCCCTGCGGATCGGTCTCGACCAGGCCGTAGGCGCTCGGGTTGTCGACCGGCGTCAAGACGATCGTCGCCTTCGCCTTGCGCTCGCGGTGCAGCGCGATCACCGACGCGAGATCGACCTGCGTCAGCACGTCGCCGTTGAAGACCACCACCGACTCGCGCAGCGACTCGCCGGCGTAGCGCACCGCGCCGGCGGTGCCGAGCGGCGCCGGCTCGACCACGTAGCGGATCGCCAGGCCGGTGTCGCTGCCGTCGCCGAAGATCTCTTCAATTCGCCGCGGCTGATAGTTGAGACTGAGGATGACTTCGTCGATCTCCGGCACCTGCTTCAGCAGATCGAGCTGGTAGTGCAGGAAGGGCCGATCGAAGATCGGGACAATCGGCTTCGGGGTATGAATCGTCAACGGGCGCAGGCGCGTGCCCTTGCCCCCCGCGAGCAGTATCGCTTTCATCGCAACCGCCAATGTTATCATGTGACCACGGGCAGTTTGATGAACCTCCCGAACTCGCTCACCGTCACGCGCATCTTTCTCGTGCCGCTGCTCGTGGTGGTGCTGCTGACCAAGTTCGAAGGGCGGCAGATTCTCGGCGTGCCGAAGGAATTCGTCGGCGCCGCGATCTTCGCGCTCGCCTCGCTCACCGACTGGGCCGACGGCTATCTCGCCCGCCGGCGCAAGCAGATCACGCCGCTCGGACAGGTGATCGATCCGCTCGCCGACAAGCTGCTCACCTCGGCGGCGTTGATTTCACTGGTGCAGATGGATCTGGCGCAGTCGTGGATGGTCGCGGTGATCATCGGCCGCGAGTTCGCCGTCACCACGCTGCGCAGCCTCGCCTACGCGTGCGGCGTCGTCATGCCGGCGTCACCGCTCGGCAAAATCAAGATGGTCGCGCAGGTGGTGGCGATCCTGGCGTTGATTCTCGCGCACGGGCAGATGCCGGGCACGTTCCTGATCGGCCAGGCGGCGCTGTGGGTCGTCGTCGCCACGGCGCTGGTCTCGGGCGCCGACTACTTCCGCCGCTTCAACGCCATCCTCAACTCGCGTGTCGCGCCGTTCCCGGCGCGCCGATCGTCGGATCGCAAGGCGGGGTAGAACGCAAAGCCCGCAAAAGCCGGCCAAGAATTCTTCTCTTCTCGGCAGAGAACGCAAAACGCAAGCCCGAAAGGAGCGTTGCGGGCGTCGCGGGCTTTGGGTTCATTTACGCGGGGCGACGAGATCGCCGCCGCGGATCGCATCGCGCGCCCGCGTGATGCGCGTCAGCGACATCGTCGGGCCCACGGTGATGACCACAGCTTCGCCGACCGGCGCGAGCGGCATGCCGCTGACACCGAGCGATCGGAAGAGGGCCAGCCGCGTCCCCGGCGCGACGCCGTGCTGGCTGCCGCGATCGACCAGCGCGAACTCGCCGGCGGCCATCGAGTTCCGATCTTCGTTGCCGACGACGACCTGACCCATCGAGTTGAAGTCCGGTTCCCCCGGCGCTTCGTCGCGCTCGACCCCCGGCGGCACCACCGGCGCGACAAACGGCTCCAGGTAATCGTTCGCGGCCACCGGACCACAGACGTGCTCGAACGCGGCGACGGCGGTCGATTCATTGACCGCGACGATGCGTACCCAGCCGCCGGTGCGGGCGCCCTGGTGGCCGGCGCTGGCGCCATAGGTGCCGAAGCGGTTGGCGCGGCGCACGAAGTACACCTGGCCGAGCTGGACGCCGGCGTCGGTGCCGCCGTTGATCGTCAGCATGTCGCCGCTGCCGAACTCGGTGCGCGCCACGACGTCCTGCCCGCCGATGACGCGCAGCAGCTTGCCGGTCGGCGTGTCGAGCGTCGGCGGCGGCGCGCACGCCACCGCAACCTCGAACGGCGACATCGGCGGCGCCTGAGCGTGCGCCGATCCGGCCGCAGCGACGATGGTCGCTGCGGCCAGCATGACCCGAACAGATCGCATGCTAGCCTCCCGTCGGTTTGGCGAGCGCGTTGGTCTTCAACTCGGCGATGCGCTTCTGCGCGAGCTCGAGATACTCGCTCTGCTCGAACTCCTGGACCAGCTTCTCGAAGTAGGGAAGTGCCTCGGCTTCCTTCTTGGTACGGGCGAGCGACTCGGCGAGGTGATAGAAGACCGCGTCGCGACCGGTGTATTCCGGGTCGTCCTTGAGCAGCGCTTTCAGCCGCGTGATCGCGCCCGGATACCAGCGCTGCCGGAAATAGAAATAGCCGACCAGATAATCCGATTCGCTCAGGCGATCGCGCGCCTCGCGGTACTTCGCGCGGACCTCCGGCATCAGCTTGCTGTTGGGGTAGCGGGCGATGAAGGCCTCGAACTCCTTGATCGTCTCGCGCGTTTCCGTCTGGTCGCGCTGCGGCGCGCGCATCTGGCGGAAATGCGCCATCGCCAGCTTGTACTGCGCGTAATCGGCGCGCGGGTTCGTGGGATAGAAGGTCAGAAACTCGCGGAACTCGTTGATCGCCAGGACCAGCGCCTCGGCGGTGCCTTCACCCAGGTAGGTGTCGCCGATCCCGAGCTTCGCGTCGGGGCGAAACGGGCTTTGCGTGTAGGTTTCGGTCACCTGCTTGAAGAACTCGCGCGAGGTGATCCACTTCTTGTTGTTGAGCGCGTCGGTGCCCTTGTCGAACAGGAACTTGTCCGGCTCGTTGGTGCCCGCCGGCACGGCGCCCCGAGTGCGGGTGGCGCAGGCGGCGGCCGCGAGGATCAACGCGACGGCGAGACAGCAGGAGAGAGTCGAGCGGAGAAGCGCTGCAGATCGTTCTGTAATCACAGTATTCCAGTCAGCCAGCGGTACTCGGCCGCAAGCCCCTCTTCCAGGCCCACGGTGGGCTGATAGCCCAGGTCGGCGCGCGCGAGCGAGGTGTCGGCGTAGGTATGCCGCATGTCGCCCTTCTGCACCGGATCGACGTGGATCAGCGGTTTTTGGCCGGCGATGCGCCCGATCATCTCGAGCACCTGGTTGACCGACACCCGCGATCCGCCTCCAATATTGTACACGCGGCCCGGAACCCCCCGTTTTGCCGCCGCGACGTTGGCCGCCACCGCGTCGGAGACAAAGGTGAAATCGCGCGTCTGATCGCCGTCGCCGAAGACCGAGATCGGCTCGCGGCGGATCGTCGCGCGCAGGAACTTGTGGAAGCCCATGTCCGGCCTCTGCCGTGGGCCGTAGACAGTGAAATAGCGCAAGGAAACCGTAGGAACGCCGTAATTCGAGAAGTAGAGATAGCAGAGCTGTTCGGCCGCGAGCTTCGAGACGCCGTAGGGCGACACCGGCTGAGGCAGCGCATCCTCGCGCATCGGCATCGCGACCAGGTCGCCATACACCGACGAGCTCGATGAGTAGACGAATTTCTCGAGAGTGGACATGCCGCACGAGGCTTCGAGCAGCGCCTGCGTCGCCTCGATGTTGTTGACGGTATAGACGGCGAAGTCGCGCCCCCAGCTCTTGCGGACGCCGGCCTGGGCCGCGAGGTGAAAGACGTGCGTGCGGTCTGCCAGCTGGGCTCGCAGATCGACGTCCTGCAGGCGCGCTTCGATGAAGCGGAAGCGCGGGTGCGCGAGGGCGCCGGCCAGGTTCCGCTCCTTGTATTCGCGCGGGTAGTAATCGGTGAAGCAGTCGATGCCGACGACGTCTTCGCCGTCGCCGAGCAGCCGGTCGGCGAGGGTCGAGCCGATGAACCCGGCCACGCCCGTGACAAGTGCTTTCATGTAAACAACGTCCTGACGCGGTCGGGCAGCCGGCAGGGCCGGCCGCCGCGGTCGAGCGTGGCGTGCACGGTCGTGCCGGTCGCCAGCGTGGCGGCGTCCGCGAGGCGCACCACTTCGTAAGAGAACTGCACGCGGACCGGCGAGAGCAGCGCTCCCGTCGTCCGCACTTCGAGATCGTCGTCGTAGCGCGCCGGCTCGCGGTAGGCGCAGTGCGCCTCGATCACCGGCAGGGCAAACCCCTCGACCTCCATCTCGCGGTAGCTCCACCCCGACTCGCGCAGAAGATCGGTGCGGCCGACCTCGAACCAGACGAAATAGTGGCCGTAGTACACGATCCCCATCTTGTCGGTTTCGGCATACCGCACGCGGAGGCGCGACGAGGAGCGCAGCGGCTGTGCCTCGGTCATCGGGGGACGGCGATCGGCGGCACGGCGGCGAGCGCGGCCGCCTTCAGGTCGCGGACCGCGCGTTCGGGGTCGGGCGTGTTGAAGATGGCCGAGCCGGCGACGATCATCCTGGCGCCGGCCGCCACCACGCGCGCGACGGTGTGGAGGTCGATCCCGCCGTCGATCTCGACCGGCGCGTCGTTGCCGGCCGCATCGAGCAGGGCCCGCACCGCGCGCACCTTGGACTCGCTGCGGGGAATGAAGGTCTGGCCGCCGAAGCCCGGGTTGACCGACATCACCAGGACGTAGTCGACGTCGGCGGCGATGTCGCTGAGCGCGGCGGCCGGCGTGGCCGGGTTGATCACCACGCCCGCCTTGACGCCGCGCGCCTTGATCGCGTGCACCGTGCGATGCATGTGCGGCAGCACCTCGGCGTGCACCGAGATCATCGCCGCGCCGGCGTCGGCGAACGCCTCGACGTAGCGGTCCGGATCCTCGATCATCAGGTGGACGTCGAGCGGCACGCGCGCAATCCGCTTCAGCGACTGCACGACCGGGACGCCGATGGTGATGTTGGGCACGAAGTGGCCATCCATCACGTCGACGTGAATCAGGTCGGCGCCGCCGCGCTGCACCGCCGCCACCGCGTCGCCGAGCGCCGCGAAATCGGCTGAGAGGATCGACGGGGCGATGAGGACGCTCACCGGCTGACCTCGAGCGAGATCGGCTCGCCCGGCGCAATCTGGAAGCCGGCCTGCGGGCTCTGCCTGATGACGATCCCGGCGGCAACGCCGGGATAGGGCGTCGATCCGACCACCGCGACGCGGAACCCCCGGTCGCGCAGGATGCCGGCGGCGCGATCGCCGTTGACGCCGATGAGATCCGGCATCACGTAGCTGGCGCCGCGCTCGCCGCGGTTGACCAGCAGCGCCACGCTGGCGCCCGCCGTTTTCGGCGGCGGCGTCTGCGCGACCACCACGTCGGGCATGGAGGTCTGGGAGCGAATCTCGGCGACGTCATTGAGGGTGAGGCCGTCCTGCGCCAAGCGCATCTGCGCCGTCCGCTCGGTCTCGCCGACCAGGCCGGGAACCGTGGAGGCGCGCTGGCCGGCGCTGAGCCAGATGCGCAGCGTCCGCTGCCGGCGCGCGATCGAGCCGGGCGCGGGATCCTGCGCGAGCACGCGGCCGGCGCCGATTTTCGCGTCCAGCCGCCGCGTGTCGTCGACTTTCAGCGTCAACCCGAGGTTGGCCGCCATCCCGCTCACTTCGTTGGCGGTGCGGTTGGTGAAGTCGGGCACCTGGACCTCGCGGGCGCGGAGCGCGACGCGCATCGCCGCGGCGGCGAACACGACGTAGGTCGCGACCAGCGCGCTGCCAAGCAGCAGGAGTTTCCCAGCGCTCCACACCCGGGTTTTGAGGGCCACCAAGCAGCGAAGATCGTACCACAGAGGTCATTGGCGCTCGAAGACGGCGGCAAAAAACGCTTCGAGTCCATGGCGGTGCGGCTCGGTGCGCAGGTGGCCGCGGGCGTCGACCAGCGTCTCGGCGAGCGCCGGATGCGTGTGGTGCGCCGGGACCGGTACGAAGCGCGGCGTCGATGCGAGAAACGCGTCCGCGACCCCTTCGTTTTCCTCCGGCTCGCTCGAGCAGGTGGCGTAGATCAGCCGTCCGCCCGGCGCCACCCGCTCCGCCGCATGCTGCAGCATCGTCAACTCGGCGGCCGCCAGCGTGTCGAGGTCGGCCTCGCGCCGCCGCCAGCGGATGTCCGGATCGCGGCGCAGCGTGCCGAGGCCGGAGCATGGGGCGTCGACGAGGACGCAGGCGAACGCCGCCCGAAAGGGCAGCGGCTTCAAGAGATCCGCCTGCACGATGCGGACGTTCGACGCCCGCGCGGCCGCGACCGTGCGCCGCAGCAGGTCGATCCGCCGCTCGCGCACATCGCAGGCCACCAGCAGGCCCTGCCCACCCATCGCCGCCGCAAGCGCGGTGGTCTTGCCGCCGGGCGAGGCGCAGGCGTCGAGCGCGCTGCCCGACACGTGCTCGCCGGCAAGCATCGCCACGAGCTGGGACGCCTCGTCCTGCGCCACGAACCAGCCTTCCTCCAAACCCTTGCCGCGAAGCGGATACCCCTCGTCGACAATCAGCCCGTCGATAGCGAATGTGGCGGGGTGTGTCTTCACGTCCTCCAGCGCCAGGCGCGCGATCAGCTGCTGCGGCGTGAGCTGCAGGCGATTGGTGCGCAGCGTGACCGCTCCGGGCGCGTTGTTGAACTTCAGCCAGGCCTCGGCGCCTTCGAACCCGAACCGATCGAGCCATCGCGCCGCCAGCCATCGCGGATGCGACAGCGTGATGCTGAAATAGTCGAGCACGGACGAACGATCGGCGGCATCGCCTGGCCGGGGCGGCAGCGGCAGCGAATCGCGCCTCCGCGAGATGGTACGCAGAACCGCGTTGACGAACCCGCTCGCGCTCCGCTTGCCGGCCCGCCCCGCCAGGTTCACCGCATCGTCGACGACCGCCGACGCGGGAACCCGCGTCAGGTGCAGCAGTTGATACGCGCTGAGGCGCAGGATCTCGACGATCTCCGGATCGAGCCGCGAGATGGCGCGCTTCGAGAATTCGACGATCAAATGGTCGAGCGCCGCGCGCCAGCGCTGCACCCCGCTGGCAATCTCCGCGGCCAGCGCGCGGTCGCGGTCGTCGCGCAGGTTGCTGCGCGTGAACGCGATTGCCGTCGGTAGATCGGCGCTGCCGGACGAGACTGCGTTGAGGATGTCGTATGCCGCGATGCGGGCCGGGGAAATCACGGGGCGCCAGAGGCTTGGGACTTGGGGCTGGGGGCTGGCTGCACGAAGCGATCGCCCGGCGCAAGATGGTGGCCGGCGAGGAAGTCGCGGGCGCTCATCGGACGCTTGCCTTCGGCCTGGATCTGGGTCAGCAGGAGCTGTCCGCGCCCGGTCGCGACGATCAGATGATCGCCGTGGGCTTCGACGATGGTCCCGGGACTGCCCATGTTCGGCATGGCCGGCTGCTCGACGACTGCCGACCGGCGGATGATCAGACGCGCGCCGTTGTGGAAGGTAAAGGCGTGCGGCCACGGGTGAAGGCCGCGCACGAGGTTGTGCACATCCATCGCCGGCCGGCTCCAGTCGATGATGCCATCGTCTTTCGCCAAGCGATGCGCGTAGGTGGCGTCGGCGTCGTTTTGCGGCGTCTCGACGGCAGTGCCCGCGGCCAGCGCATCGGTGGTCGAAACGAGAAGCGCCGCGCCGAGCGTGCCGAGATCGTGTTCCACCTGGTCGCTCGTGTCATCAGGTCCAATCGGACGCTCGACGGTTGCGAGCATCGGTCCGGCATCCAGCGCTTTCACGACGCGCATGATCGTCACGCCGGTCCTGGTTTCGCCGGCGATGATCGCGCGATGCACCGGCGCGGCGCCGCGATAACGCGGCAGAAGCGAGGCGTGAACGTTGATCATGCCGCGCCGGGGCGTGGCCAGCACGGCGTCGGTGAGAATCTTTCCGTACGCGGCGACGATGCCGAGATCTGCTCCGAGCGCGGCCAGGCTCTCGAGAAACCCGGGCTCCTTCAACCGCTCCGGCTGGAGCACCGGCAACCCGGCCGACACCGCCAGCGCCTTGACCGGCGACGCCGATGTCTTCTGGCCGCGGCCGCGCGGCCGGTCGGGCTGCGTGACGACGCCGACGACGCGGTGGCGCGACCGCAGCAGCGCGTCGAGGGTCGGGACCGCGAACTCGGGGGTGCCGAAGAAGACGACGCGAAGCGCGCCGCCGGCTACCATTTGCCGGCGCGCGTGAGCTTGCGGATTTTACGGACGATGAGATCCCGCTTGATCCCGCGCAGGCGATCGACGAACAGCGTCCCGTCGAGGTGATCCATCTCGTGCTGAAAGGCGCGGGCGAGCAGGCCCGTGCCCTCGTGCTGAAACGGCTGGCCGTTCCGATCCAGCGCCTTGATCACCGCACGCATCGGCCGGACGACGGTGGCGTTGAAACCGGGGACGCTGAGGCACCCTTCTTCCTCGAGCTGCATGCCGTCGCGCTCGACGAACTCGGGGTTGATCATCACCAGCAGGCCGCCGGCGTCGCGGCCGACCGAGATGTCGACGACGAAAATTCGCAGCGGCACGCCCACCTGCGGCGCCGCCAGCCCCACCCCCGGCGCCGCGTACATCGTTTCGATCATGTCGTCGACGAGCCGATCGATCTCGGGAGTGATGCCATCGACCTCGCGGGCTTTGTCGTGGAGCGTGGAGTCGCCGTACTTGAGAATGGGTCGGATCATCGATTGGATAGAGGCTGCGCGGGACGACGAACAACGCAGAACCCGCAGAGTCCGCGGAGTCTCTTTTTGAGCTGATTCATTCGGGGAAACCGTTCACCCTCCGCATGATGCCATCTTCGACGAGCCATTTCACATTGAAATTGATCAGCAGGCCGACCTTGCAGCCCGACAGACGGAGGTAGGACACGAGCGGCGCGCCGTGGACCGGATGGAACCTGTCGATCGACTTCACTTCGACGATGACCGCGTCCTCGACGAGCAGGTCGATACGGTAGCCACCATCCAACGTCTGGCCTCGATAGGTTACCGCCAACGGCTTCTGCCGCACTACGTGCAAGCCGCTTGCGAGCAGCTCGAACAATAAGAACGCCTCGTACACCGATTCAAGAAGCCCAGGCCCGAGCTCGCGATGGACGGCGATCGCCGCCTTGATAATCGCTTCCGTGATCGTATTGAGGCGTTCTCTTTCAGACATGCTTGCGCACGAGTGCAAATCTCGTCGCAGGCGTTGGCCCCGAGGAATTACGAGGAGTCGCTAAGGATCACGCCTTCGGCGCAGCAGATTGTGCAAACTCGGATTTTGGCGGGCGAGCAGATTCTGCAACGAGTCTTCTACGAGAAAAGATTCTGCGGTCTCTGCGGTCCCTGCGTTGATCGTCGTAGGTCTGTGGCTGTCGCTACGATCGAGTGAACCGCTCCGCGGTGCGTTTCTGGAACGCCTTCCAGTTGGCGGTCAGCTCCTCGATTGAATCGCCGCCGAATTTCTCCATCAGCGCGTCGGCGAGGACGATCGCCACCATCGCTTCGCCGACCACCGCGGCGGCGGGGACGGCGCAGACGTCGCTCCGCTCGATCGCGGCGGGGCTCTCGGTCATCGTCGCCAGGTCGACCGAGCGCAGCGGCTTCATCAGGGTCGAGATCGGCTTCATGAAAGCGGTGATCCGCAGGTCCTCGCCGTTGGTGACGCCGCCTTCGAGTCCGCCGGCGTTGTTGGTGGGGCGGCTGACGCCGGGAAACGGCCCGGCCGGCCGTTCCCTGCCGCTCGGGACGATTTCGTCGTGGACCCGCGAGCCGGGAACGTCTGCGACGCCCGGCCCGAGGCCGATGCCGACCGCCTTGATCGCCGGAATCGACATCAGCGCCTGGGCCAGGCGGCCATCGAGCTTGCGATCCCAATGGACGTGGCTGCCCAGGCCGGGCGGCACGTCGTGGGCGATCACCTCGAACGCGCCGCCCATCGTGTCGCCCGCCTCGCGGGCGCGGTCGATCTCCTCGATCATCCGCTGTTCGACGGCGGTGTCGGCGCAGTGCAGCGGCGTGTCGGCGCCAATCGCGCGCACCCGCTCGTAGGGGATGGCCTGGGGATTCGCGACCGCCGCCGCGCCGATCCGGACGACGTGGCTGACGATGTCGACGCCGACAGCGCGCAGCAGCTGCCGCGCAATCGCGCCGACCGCCACGCGCGCCGCCGTCTCGCGCGCGCTGGCGCGCTCGAGCACGTTGCGCATGTCCTCGTGGCCGTACTTGACGAAGCCGGCGAGGTCGGCGTGGCCGGGGCGCGGACGCGTGACCGGCGGCCGATCCGCGCCGGTCGCGTTGGCCGGCATCGCCGCCTCCACGTGCATCGTTCGCTGCCAGTTCTCCCAATCCTTGTTCGGGATCAGCATCGCGATCGGTCCGCCGGTAGTGAGGCCGTGGCGCAGCCCGCTGATCGGCTCCGCGCGATCGGATTCGATCGCCATTCGCCGGCCGCGGCCGTATCCGGTCTGACGCCGGCGCAGATCGGCGGTGAGCGCGTCGAAGTCGATCGCCAGCCCCGCGGGGATGCCTTCGATGATCGTCGCCAGCGCCTTGCCATGCGACTCGCCGGCGGTCAGAAATCGCAGCATGCGGTTTTCATTCTATCTGAAAAAAATGCCGCGTCCTGGCAGCGCGCGCGCGACTGCTCGCGCGATCGCGCGCGATTCGCGCGGGCCGTCTTCTTGCACCGCCGTCTCGCTCCATCACAACAACACGAGCGACAGGAGGAGAGCGATGCAACTCGTGGCCGATCGGTTTGTCGCGCTCGATGGCGAACGGGCCTTCGACCTCGCTACGGGCGCGCGGGTGGTGCTTGTCGTCGGCAGCGCCGGCGGCGTGTCGGAGCAGCTGCGGTGGGTCGATCGCTGCAACGGGTTTCGCAGCGTGCATCATCGCTTGATCGCGCGGCTGGTCGACTTCGGGCTGGTTGGCGAGACGTCGCGTTTCGAAGCGTGGGCCTGCGGCGCGTCGTGGGGCGGCGCGCTGCCGCTCTCGCTGCTCGTACGCGACGGCGTGAAGGCGTACTTCGCGGCCGCGGGTTTGTCGGCGGGCGCGCTTGCGCCGGGCGCGGTGCGCACCGCGTCGGACGGCAGTGCGGTCGTGCTACCCGACGCGGGCACCGGCTACCCAGTCGAATCCGATGCCCGCGCCGATCCGATGCCGCTGACGGCGCGCGCCGTGAGCGTGATCGAACGCCCCGGTCTGTGCGCGCTGGCAGAGATGTTCGAGGGGATTGCGTCGCGCCCGCACGTGGCGTCGCTGTGGGGACCGCGCGGGTCGGGGAAGGATACGGCCGTTGGCGAGATTGCCCGTGTCGCCCGTGTGCGCGGGTTCATCCCGATTGACGCGCGCCTGGTGACCTCGCGGTGCGCCGCCCTCTGGCAGGGACGCAGCTTGTTCGTGATTGGTGCACAAGCCGACGAACGATGCTGGTCTGCCTTCCTCGACGCGTCAATCGGCAATGCGCAGCCGCATGCGCTGCTCGTTGTCGCCGAAGAGGAGTGCCGTACGGCTGATGGCGTGCGCCTCGGTCGCGTCCCCGCCGCCTCGCTGGTCGCCGCCATCCGGCCGAACGCCCTGACGCCCGCGCTCACCGCGGCTGCATCGAGGCTCGCGGAGCGGGCCGAAGGGATGCCGGGGCAATTCGCCGATCTTCTGTGGCGGCGGCACGCGGAGTCAGCCGAGGGCCTTCATCCGGCGGCTCGAGGCCGGCGCGCCGCCGAAGGCTCGCCGCAGTACGGCGGCGACGCCGGCGACGACCTCTTGATCCCGAAATTACCAGTCGCCGTCTGCAGCTGGCCGGCGCCGGGGGAGCTGGCCACGCTGCGGCGGCGGCGCGACGCGGCCGTTGCCGATCTCGCGCGCGGGCGGCACGCGCCGGGGCTGCGGCAGCTGCGTCAGGCGATTGGCGGCCTCGCCAGGCGCGGCGATTGGGCCGGCGCCGCGGAAGGCACACTGGCGCTGGCGGGCCCGCTGGTGCGGCGCGGCCGCGTGCGCGACGCGCTTGCCGCGATCGACGATGCGCGCCAATACGCGCGGCGCGCCGGCGACGACGCGACGCTCGCCGACCTCGCGGTCCTCAGCGGCGAAGCCTGGATCGATCTGGCGCGGCCGGATGAAGCCGAGAGCGTCGTCGGCTCCGCAATCGCCACGGCCCGCGCCGGCAGCGATGGGGCCCGCGCCGCGTCGGCCACCCTCACGCTGGCCCGGTGTCTTTTCTGGCGTGGCTCGTTCGCCGACGCCGGCGCGCTGCTGGAGGGAATCGGCGGGCATCTGCGCGGCGCCGAGCGCCTGCGGCATCGGCTCCTCGCCGCGCGAGTGGCGGTTGGCGCCCGCGACGTCAGCCGCGCGATGTCTCTGGTGCAGGAGGCCCGGGAGATGGCCGCCGGCGAAGGTGGCGCCGCCACGGAGGCCGCGCTGCACTCGGTGTCCGCGTTCGTTCACCTCTCGGTCGGCGATTTCGACGCGGTCGAGCGCGAAGCGATGGCGGCGCTGGCGGCCGCCCGCGCCGGCCGCGATCCGCTGCGCGCCATTCGAGCGCGCTTGATTCGGGTTGAAGGCGATCGCCGGCGCGGCCGGACGGCGGCAACGCTCGCTGCGCTGCAGCGGCTGCGACGGGCGATGAAGGCGATGCCGCCAATCGTGCGGACGCGGTGGGACCTCGCGTCGGCGCTGGCGGCGCAGGAGGGCGATCCGCAGGCGATCGTCGCCCGCTTCGTGTCGGCGACCGGTCTCGGCGCGTTGCCGCTGTATGCCGCCGCCGGCGGAGGCGCCGGCTCGACGCACGGCGCCGATCCGTTCGTCGACGAGCTCGTCGCGATCCTGCACGTATGCCAGGCCGCCGAGGACGAGGCCGAAGTGCTGCGGCGCGTGTGCGCGCGCGTCCGCCAGCACCTTCGAGCAGCCGCGGTCTCATTTGCCGCGGTGCGAGATGGCCGCACCGAGATGATTCGCGGCGACGGCGCCCGCATCGAACCGGGCATCGCGGACCGAGCGGCCGCGGCCGGCGTCACCATTGCCCCGCATCGGCTCGACGATCGCATCGAGGCGGCGGCGCCGGTGCAGTACGGCGGGGCGACCATCGGCGTGCTCTGCGCCCGGTGGACGCTCGGCTCGACCGACGACCGATCGCGTGCCTCCTCGGTCTTGACGATGAGCGCGGCGGCAGCGGCGCCGCTTCTGGCCGCCTCGATCGCCCGCCGCGAGGAAGCGCCGCCCCGGCGTGACGGCGAGTTGCTCGGCGTCACCGCCGCGATGGTCGACCTGCGCAAGGCCGTGGATCGGGCGGGGGCCGCGCCGTACGCCGTGCTCGTCGACGGCGAAAGCGGCAGCGGCAAGGAGCTGGTGGCGCGGGCGATTCACCGCGCCAGCCTTCGCCGGAGCCGCGCGTTCTGCACGCTCAACTGCGCCGCGCTGCCCGATGATCTGGTGGAGGCCGAGCTGTTCGGCCACGCCCGCGGCGCGTTCACCGGCGCCATCGCCGAACGCACGGGCGTCTTCGAGGAGGCGCACGGCGGCACGCTGTTCCTCGACGAGATCGGCGAGCTCGCGCTGCGGGCGCAGGCCAAGGTGCTGCGCGTCATCCAGGAGGGCGAGCTGCGCCGGGTCGGCGAGAACGTGTCGCGCCGCGTCGACGTCCGGATCGTCGCCGCGACCAACCGCGATCTGCGGCGCGAGGTCGAGGCCGGCCGCTTCCGCCTCGATCTCCTGTACCGCCTCGACGTCGTCCACATCACCCTGCCGCCGCTCCGCGATCGCCGCGAGGACATCGTCGTCCTGGCCGAGCACTTCTGGCGCGAGGCCGCCGCGCGTGTCGGCAGCCGCGCGACGCTGGGCGCGGCCACCATCGCGGCGCTGGCGCGCTATGATTGGCCCGGGAACGTCCGGGAGCTGCAGAACGTTCTCGCTGCGCTGGCGGTACGCAGCCCGCGGCGTGGCGTCATCCCGCCCTCGGCGCTGCCGGCGCCGTTCGGCGCGCCCGCCGGCGCCGATCCGTCGAAGCTCGACGATGCGCGGCGGACGTTCGAAGAGCGGTTCGTGCGGGCGGCGCTCGTTCGTACCGGCGGCCACCGCGGCCGCGCCGCCGCGGAGCTGGGCGTCACGCGCCAGGGACTGACCAAGCTGATGACGCGTCTCGGGATCTCACAGTGACCCGCTTCCTCGTCCGACGCCTGCTGCTGACCGTTCCCGTTCTCCTCGGCGTCGCGACGCTGGTGTTCTCGCTCATCCATCTGGTGCCCGGCGATCCGGTGCAGTCGATGCTGGGTGAAAGCGCGTCGCCGGAGGACGTCGCCGAGATGCGCGGCCGCCTCGGCCTCGATCGCCCGCTGTACGCGCAATACGTCTCGTTTCTCAAAGGGGTCGGCACCGGCAACCTCGGTACCTCGCTCCGAACGAACCAGCCGGTCACCGCGGCGATCGCCGAGCGGATGCCGGCCACCTTCGAGCTCGCGCTGGCGGCCATGCTCGTCGCCACCGCGATCGCGATCCCCCTGGGCATCGTCGCGGCGGTCGGGGCCGGCACGCACGTGGATCACGCGGCGACGACGCTGGCGCTGCTCGGGATTTCGGTGCCGAACTTCTGGCTCGGGCCGCTTCTGGCGATCGTCTTTTCAGTGACGCTCGGATGGCTGCCGGTGTCGGGGCGGGGAACTGCCGCGCATCTGATCCTGCCGGCGATCACGCTGGGGGCGCCGTTGTCCGCGGTGCTCGCGCGGATGACCCGCGCCAGCGTGATCGAGGAACTGCGCGAGCTCTACGTGCTGGCGGCGCGGGCGCGCGGCGTGTCGCGGGTACGCGCCGTGCTGAAGCACGCGTTTCGCAACAGCCTCATTCCCATCGTGACGGTCCTCGGCCTGCAGTTCGGTGCGGTGCTGACCGGCGCGGTGATCACCGAGACGATTTTCGCGTGGCCGGGCGTCGGCCGCCTCCTGATTCAGTCGATCAGCTTCCGCGACTATCCGCTCGTCCAGGGATGCATTCTGCTGATCGCGGTCACGTATGTGGCGATGAACCTCCTCACCGACCTCGTTTACGGTCTGCTCGATCCGCGCATCAGGTTCGAGTGACGTGCTGAGGACCGGCGCCGCCATCGTCGTGCTCGCCGCGCTGGCGGCGATCGTCGGCCCGTTGGTGACGCCATTCGATCCGTCGGCGCAGGACCTGGCGCTGCGGCTGGCGGGGCCGAGCGCGACGCATCCGTTCGGCCTCGACGAGCTGGGGCGCGACATCCTGGCGCGCGTGCTGGCGGGCGCGCGCATCTCGTTTCTCGTCGGGCTGACCGTGGTCTCGGTGTCGGCGTCGCTCGGCACGCTGCTGGGCGCGGTGGCCGGCTACTTCGGCGGGGTGGCAGACGATGTGATCAGCCGGGTGATCGATGTGCTGCTGGCATTCCCCGGGCTGCTGCTCGCGATTGCGCTGGTGGCGGTGCTCGGCCCGAGCCTCGGCAACGTGCTGTTCGCGCTGACGATCATCGGCTGGGTCGGGTACGCGCGGCTGGTCCGCGGGCAGGTGCTGCGGGCGCGCGAGTTCGAATACGTGCAGGCGGCGCGTGCCGCCGGCGCGCGCATTCCGCGGATCCTGTGGCGCCACGTCGTCCCGACGGCGATTCCGG
>Ga0111539_10004971_pt1 | contig 17302 bp, 18 predicted proteins | sample RhiMethybrSRZTD1_FD_79667 | JGI IMG/M metagenome (GOLD analysis project Ga0111539, IMG submission 79667) | Populus rhizosphere microbial communities from Tennessee, USA - Rhizosphere MetaG P. TD hybrid SRZTD1 (version 2) (version 2) | ecosystem: Host-associated > Plants > Roots > Rhizosphere >... | reverse complement strand
CCCCTGGAAGTAGTTCGTCCCCCGCCGATACCCGCTCACCGACAACTTGTTCGACGGCAGCACCTCAGCGGTCGGCGCAAACCACAGCCCAGTGTCGCCCGTGAACGTCGGCGTCGCCGGACGAACCTCGGTCACCGTCGGCGACTGTGTTTGGGCCGCAGATGAACTCTGCGCCGTGCTCGTCCCTGAAGAACCGGACTGAGCGTGACCGGTCGCCGCGGTGGCGAGCGTCGCCAGCGCCGTGAACATCAGCGTCCAGACTTCGCGTCTCGCCATTGTGCCTCGCCTCCAGAGTGACCGCCGGCCGTGAATGACCGAGCGTACCCGCCGGCCGGCCATGTGTTGCGAGCTTCATTGAATGTTGACGTCCGTTTCGGGCGTCTCCAATTCGGCAGGTGCAGCTGGCTCGGGTGACACAAGACGCCCGCGGCCGCCTCGGCTCACTTGCCCGCCTTTTCGGCCTGCCGACCGCGCCTCGTCCGCCGACCACTCATGAGCGGTTCCCTTCTCGTGCGCGGCGCGGCCGCCCTTGCTGGCGATCTCCCGCTGCTTTTCTGGCGACATCGATGCGAATCCGCGGCGTTCTTTCTGGTTTCCTGTATTCACCGTTCCATCCTCCGTTGATCTGTGTGGTCCGACCCCAGCAGCCACCTCGAGGCTTCTCGATGCGGCTCTGCGATATCAAAGTCTGTGCCACGGAACAAAGGAGGGTAGAACCGCTAAGAGCTTCAAAAGACGTAGGTTATTGATGGGCTTTCTAGCAATGACTGGGCTCGAACGCAGTGGATCACTACAGAAGGGCTGGTCGAAGTAGCGAATAGCTTCGCCACACGAGGGTCGCCGATTACGTACTCTCGCCCCTCGAGCGGGCCCTGAAGTAGTCGCAGCTGGCGCAACTTCGAACGTCGAATTGATACCCGACGACAGGGAACCACATCGGATGGCCGCAGAACAGGAGCTGGCCGTCCTCGATGGTCTGAGAGCCGAGATCGGGTGGGATATTGGGGGTTCGGCGGCTGTACCAGCACGCGCGGTGGAGCGCCTCGGGCTCGTTCATTTCGCCTGTTGCGGCACGTATCCTGGCGGCAGTGCCGCCGCTTCTCCGAAGAAGAACTCCTCCATGTGCTTGGCGACGAGGTCCTGGGCCTCCTTCTGCCACGGCATCAGGCGGTACTCGTTGAGGATCATCTTCATCCGTTCTCCCCAGAGCTTCCAGGCCTCGGCGGAGATGTTCTCGTAGATCCGCTGGCCGATCTCACCGGGCCACGGCGGTGCATCGAGACCAGGCAGTTCCTTCTGGAACTTGACGCAGAATACTTTTCGCCCGCTCGTGTTGCCAGCGGGCGTCTGCGGCGGAGGTGTGGAGCCGCAACTGTCAGCCATGCAGCGATTGTAGCATCGGCACTTCTGGATCGATCGCAAACTCGAGACAGGCATGAGCCGCTCGGAGCGAGTGTTCGACCTCGAGGGAGGTCGCCGCGCGCGCAAAGATGAAACCCAGATAGCTCGCGCCCTCCGGCAACGGCACCAGCAATTGATCGGGCTTGGCCGTGATTCGCACGTCGAAGACGCCCGACACCGATCGCGCCTCGTCCAGGCCGACCACATCGCGAAACACGCCGCGCCGCGGAATCGGAATCATCATGACGCCCGAGGCCATGGATTCTCGCCTCCAGCCTTCGGCCGATTCGCCGAGCACGTGTCGCAGCAGGAGCTCTTCGAGCGAGCTGGTCGACGCCGATGCCCCTCTTGTGAAACGCAGTGCGCGCGCACAGAGCCCGCCGATCGGCCGCGCCGCGACTTCGAGGACGTAGACGCCTTCCTCGTTCACGCGGCACTCGGCGTGAATGGGACCGTGCGACAACCCGATCGCTTCAGCCGCCCGACTCACGGTATCCACAATCGCGCGCTGTTGATCGCTCGATGCGGAGCTGGGCGTCACGTAAATGGTTTCCTCGAAGAACGGGCCGTCCATCGGGTCGGGTTTGTCGAAGATGGCCAGTAAGTGGAGCGCACCCTCGTTCAGCAGCCCCTCCACGGCGAACTCACGCCCCGGGATGAACCCCTCAACCAGCGCCATGGTGTGATCGGGCCTCCGCTCGCCGCGAATATCGGGGGCCTGCAGGATGGCGCGAAGCCGATAGAAGGCGGCGACGAGTTCGGCAGCATCGTTGGCGCGGATCACACCCCGGCTTCCAGACAGGGCGAGCGGTTTCACGACACAGGGAAACGTGATGGGCGGACCAAGCAGCCGGGCATCGCTCGAGACTGGTGTGGTCAGAAACCAGGGAGCCGGGACGCCCGCCCCGCGAAGCCGTTCGCGCGTCAGCTGTTTGCTCCGTGCCGTGGCGGCCGCCTCCACCGAATGGCATTTGAGTCCGAGCGCCGCACCGACGTTGGCGGCAATGACCGTGGGGCGGTCGCCAACCGCCAGGACGCCGTCCACTGGCTTGGTTCGGATCGCTTCGAGAATCAGCGCCGCTGAGAGGCCCTCATCGGAGAATCGAATCGGCACCGCACGGTCCTGCCACGGATCGTCCAGCACGTTACAGCGATCGGTCGCGAACACGAGATCCACGCCCAGTCTCTCAGCCGCATCTCCAAACGCTCGCGTCTGATAGCCCGTGGTCGCGGCTAGGAGCAAAACTCTTGGCATGCCGATTCCCTGCGAACGCTGGGTGCGCCGTGGTGACGTGTTCGACCGCTAGACAATTCTCAGTTGCTCCGGATTGGGCTCTGCGCAGCAGTACCAGGGCTCGTTCAAATAGGGCACGACGCGGTTTGCGCTGATCGGACGGGATGCTGGCCGTGGCACACCAGCCGCTGCATGGGCGAGGTGGCTGATCTCGTCGAATACGGCGCGCCGATCGGAAGCTAGACGCCCACCCACAAGGGCTGTGACTTCAGCGTGGAGGCGATCCACGGCTGAATCCGCATGCGTCCAGGGGAAAGCCAGCGTCATGCCGTCGAACGGCTGGATGAAGGGCCGGATCTCATCAATTTCCAGCATCCGGGACCCCGCCGGAATCAGCAGCCGAATCGCGAGCTGAATCGGCGAGATGTGATCCACGAGGTCAAGGCTTTCGAGCGTGTCGAGCAGATCACAGTACGCGGCGAGCGTGGTCCAGGGATGGAACGGGACGAACGTCGGCACGAGTGTGAGGCGGTGGCTTCGGCACAGTGCGACGGCCTCCAGAAAATCGGCACGCGTGTGCCCCTTCTCGAGCAGGCCCAGGACGCGATCGTCGAGCGACTCGACCGCGCTCGTCACAAACAGACATCCCGTGTCCCGGAGGCGCGGGATGAGATCACGATGCTGAAGGAGATGCTCGATCTTGATGGTGACGTCGTAGGTCAGCGCCGGATGCGCGGCGTTGAATGCCTCGACGATTCGCATGGCGTGCGTCGGGCCGTTGAAGAAGTCGGGATCGCCAAAGGTGATGTGCCGCGCACCGGCCGCCACTTGCGAGGCGATGTCTGCCAGCACGACGTCCGCCTGCACGACGCGAAACTGACCGTTGTAAACCGGCACCACGGGGCAATGGCGGCAGAGGTGACGGCAGCCGCGGCTGGCTTCCGTATAGCCGGCCGTGACGACCGTACCATCACCCAGCTGCAACGTGGCATAGTGCGCCAGCGGCGGAAGGGTCGAGCGGTCGGGTACGAGAAACTGCAGGCGGGGGAGTGGCCCAGAGGATCGGACCCTATCCGAAATGGGCGGCACCTTTGACCCGGTCGGCACTTCTCGCGCAATGGCCGCCAGCTCCTGCTCGAACTCACCGTCGAGTACGTCATCGACGCCGATCGATCGCAGCCAGTCCGCGTTGAGCGGCGCGTAAAGACCGTACGCGCACATCCGCGCCGACGGATTGAGCGCGCGGATCTTCCGAATCAGTGGCGCCGCCAGGCGCGTCGCCGTATGCATGGGCAAATGAAATGCCACCAGATCGGCCGACTGAATCGTCTGATCAGGCAGTCGTTCCTTCGCCACATCCACACATTGCACATCGACGCCATCACGGCGCAACCAGGCGGCCGGCGATGCCAGGCCGAACGGCTGCCGCCCGAGGTCATACGTTGAAACTAGAAGCGCGCGCATCGCCAGCATTGTCCCACACTGTCTGCTAGACTCCGCCCCATGCCGACCTCCGATCGCGCGTTCTTTGGCCATCCGCGCGGTCTCTCCACGCTCTTTTTCACCGAAATGTGGGAACGCTTCAGTTACTACGGGATGCGCGGCTTCCTCATTCTGTACATGACGGCTGGCGTGCAGGTCGGAGGACTCGGACTCACCGCCGCCACGGCCGCGCCGATCTACGGCACCTACACGGCGATGGTGTACTTGATGAGCCTACCCGGCGGGTGGATCGCCGATCGCCTCATCGGCCAGCGGCGCGCCGTGCTCATCGGCGGCATTCTCATCGCGTCAGGGCACTACTCGCTCGCCGTTCCGTTAGCCGTGACGTTCTATGTCGGCTTGGTACTGATTGTCCTCGGCACCGGACTGCTCAAGCCCAATATCAGCGTGATGGTCGGGCAGCTCTACGATCAGCACGACTATCGTCGCGACGCCGCGTTCAGCATCTTCTACATGGGCATCAACCTGGGCGGGTTCATGGGTCCGCTCATCACTGGATATCTCGCGCAGGATGAAAACTTTCGGGCCTGGCTGGCGGCGCAGGGCATGGACCCGAACTCGGCCTGGCACTGGGGATTCGGCGCGGCCGGCGTCGGGATGACGCTCGGACTCGTGCAGTACGTTTTGGGAAGACGAGCGCTCGGCAGTGCGGGCCTTCACCCCGATACGAGCGGCAGCTCGCCGGAAGCGCACGCCCTGTTGAAACGCCGAGCGGCGATCTGGATCGCAGGAGGGCTGGCAGCAGCGACGCTCTTCGGCGTGGCGGCGGCGACAGGGTTGGTCGCGATCGCCGCGGAACAGATCAACAGTTTTGCCGGGTATCTCCAGATCCTCATCACCCTCCCGTTCTTCGCCTGGCTCCTCCTCGACTCGAGGTGGACCCCGGAAGAACGCCGTCGTTTGTGGGTCATCGTCGTCTTCTTCCTCGCCGCCGCGATTTTCTGGTCGGTGTTTGAGCAAGCCGGATCGACACTGAATCTGTTCGCTGATCGAAGCACTCGAAACGAACTGTTCGGGCGCGCGTTTCCCAGCAGCTGGTTCCAGTCGCTGAATTCCCTCTTCATTTTCTTGCTAGCTCCCGTGTTCGCCTGGATGTGGAGCCGCCTCGGCAATCGCCAGCCGTCGACGCCGATCAAATTCGCGATGGGCCTGCTTGGCGTCGGGATTGGTTTCCTCATTCTCATCCCGGCCGCGCAAAGCGCCATCGGCGGCGCCAAGGTCAGTGTGGCGTGGCTGACCGCCACGTACCTCATTCATACCGCCGCCGAGCTCTGCCTGAGCCCGGTGGGGTTGAGTGCGATGACCAAGCTCGCGCCAGTACGGATCGTCAGCCTCATGATGGGCGTCTGGTTTCTCGGCGCGGCAGTCGGTAACTACATCGGCGGAAATCTCGCCGGCTTCTACGAGACGTGGCCCTTGCCCAGCCTGTTCACTGCGGTTGGCCTGTTCGGTCTCGGATCTGGAGTGGTCATGCTCGCGATTTCCGGACCGATCAAGCGCATGATGGGAGAGGCTGGACACTGAGATTGCAGACTGCAGATTGCAGATTGCGGAGTTCAATGACGCCGTATGTTGGACGAATATAAGCGGAAGCGCGACTTTACGAAGACGCCCGAGCCGGCGGGTAAGGTTGGCTCACGCAAGAGCCGAGAACGGTTCTTCTGCGTCCAGAAGCACCTCGCGAGCCACCTCCATTATGACCTGCGGCTCGAGCACAACGGCGTGCTGCTGTCGTGGGCGGTGCCAAAGGGCCCATCCCTGGACCCGGCCACCAAGCGCCTCGCGATGCACGTTGAGGATCATCCGGTTGAGTACGGCGACTTTGAAGGCGTCATTCCGGAGGGGTACGGCGCGGGCATCGTGATGCTCTGGGACCGAGGCACGTGGACGGCTGAAAGCGACGACATCGATGCGGCGCTGAAGAAGGGCGACCTGAAGTTCCAGTTGAACGGCTACAAACTGAAAGGGTCCTGGGTGCTCGTCCGCACGCGCGGCTGGGGCTCCAAGAAAAGCGTAGGCCCGAGCTTTAGCTCGGGCGATCAGAGCCGGAGCTGGCTGCTCATCAAACACAAGGATGATTGGAGCGGCGACCTCGACATCACGACGTTCGCCCCGAAGAGCGTGAAGAGCGAGGGTGACTTCGCAGATATTCTGGGTAAAGACACGCCAGCGGTGTGGAAGTCGAATCGGCCCGCGAAAAGTGGTGATGCGGGTGCGTTGTTCGCCCGCATCATTGCCCAGGCGGAGAAGCTCAAAGCCGAACCAGAGGCGCCGCCGTCCAAGACACCGAAACGACGATCACCCCCAACGCCGCAGCGTACGCGAAAGCGCAAGAAATAGAACGGCGCGATCAGTCGTCGCCGAGCAGCCGACGCGACAGCACCGCCCACACCGCGTAGGCCAGCCGCGCGCGATGGTGGCGCGCGATGTCGCCGGTCCAGAACGAGCCGCCGACCAGCTCACAGTGATCAGGCAGCTTCCCGACCTGCAGCGGCTCCTTGTGCTCCAGCGCGTAGCGGCCCAGCACCTTGGGCGCCGGCCAGGTGACATTGGTGATGACCACATCAACCGGACGCTGAATCGCTTCCTCGATCCGAGCGACCGCGTCGGCAGCCGTGAAACCGAGCATCCCTCGCCCCTCGGTCAGAAGGTTGGAAATCAGCACGACAGGACCCTTCATCGCGCTGAGCGCTTCGGCAACTCCCCCAACCAGGAAGATCGGCATCAGGCTCGTGTAGAAGCTGCCAGGCCCGATGATGACCGCATCGAATTCAGCGATCGCGGACGCCACCTTCGGATGAATCGACGCCTGCGGCTCGAGCCAGATGCGCTGGACGAAACGGCCTGACGATTGGCCGGCGTCCACCTCGACCTCCCCACGCGTCGTCGATCCGTCACCGTATTCCGCACAGACCGAGGCGTGCTCGACGCTCACCGGCCAGACGCGGCCGCGGCACCCCAGCAGCGCGCGCAGGCCGTCGACGGCATCGAGGAAGTCGCCGCTGTAGCTCTGCATCATTGAGAGGAGCAGGTTGCCGCCGGTGTGACCACCAAGGCGCGCATGTTCGAGCGTCGGCAGTCGGGCAAGCAGCACCCGGCGGGCCTCTCGAGCATTGCGCGAAAGCGCCAGGGCGCACTTCAAGATGTCCCCAGGCGGCAACACACCCAGCTCGTCGCGCAGAACGCCGGAGCTACCGCCGCTGTCGAACATCGTCACCACGGCACTGGTCCGCAGCCAGGGGTTCCGCTTGAGACCGCCCAGCAAACTCGGCAGACCGGTGCCGCCCCCGAAACATCCAACGTTCAACTCGCGCAGGCGCATTGGGCCCGTATTGTACAAGCTGCCTGCCTCGCGCGCGGGTCCGACTCGGCAGTCCAGCGTCGCTGTACCTCCGACTTCAGTCTGACCGTCAGGTCGCGGCCCGACGAGGCGAGCGATGCGGCCGTAGAATGGATCATGCTCAATGTTTCCGCTGCGGTCCGGACGCTCGATCGCGACCTTCACGATCTGTTCGGTCGGCGCTTGAAGTCGGTCGTCGCGTACGGCGCGATCGGCCCAACGAATGTCGCGACGTCAACACTCGCAATTGTCGAGAACCTGACGGCCGATGATCTTCGCGCCTGCGCAGACCGCGTGACCTCCTGGTACGACGCGGGGCTCGATACGCCGCTCCTCGTCGCCGAGGAGGAGTTCGGGCGCTCGCTCGATGCATTTCCGTTCGAATTCGGCGCCATCCTCGCTGACCATCAGCTGGTCTCTGGTGTCGATCCATTCGGGGGACTGCGGGTCGAGCCGGCGGACTTGCGCCGCGCGTGTGAAGTGCAGTCACGAAGCCATCTCCTCCATCTTCGGGAGGGATACCTCGAAACCCAGGGCCGTAGCGACGCCATCGCCGACTTGATCACACGCTCGGCGGCGCCGCTGGCTGCGCTCGTGAAGAGCGTGGCGCGGCTTCAAGGATCTCCGTCGGATGCTATCGAGGTCGCTGCCGAGCATGTGGAACACGCGGCAGGGCTGCCGCGCGGAAGCCTGACCGAAGTGGCGGTGATCACCACTCAAAAACCGTTTCCTGCCGAGCGGGCCCGGGAAATCATATCCGGCTACCTGGATGCCGTCGGCAAGCTGACGAACTACATCGATCGTTGGATCGTAAATGATCGATAGAGTCCTGTTGTTGCTTCGCCAGTGCGCTCTCGTTAGCTCGTTGTTGCTCGCCGCGGCTTCGACGGTGACCGCCTTCGCCGATCCGCCGCTTCCGGAACTCACCGCACCGGTCAACGATTTCGCCAAGACGATCGATGGGTCGAGCGCGGAGGCTCTCGACTCCATGATCCAGAGTCTGAAGGCCGCGACCGGTGACGTCGTAGTGGTCGTGACGGTGCCCACCTTCGAGCCGTACGGCGACATTCGCGGATACGCGGTGAAGCTGTTCGAGAACCGAGGCCGGGGCATTGGAGAAAAGGGCAGGGACAACGGGCTTCTGGTGCTGGTCTCGCTCAAGGAGCGCCGCGCCTGGGTCGAAGTCGGCTACGGGCTCGAGGAATGGATCACGGACGGCTTCGCCGGGGAAACCGTCCGCGATTTCATGATTCCAGAGTTTCGGAACGGGCGCTACGGGGCCGGGCTCGTAAACGGCACCGCCCGCATCATTGGCCGGATTGCGGATGGACGCGGCGTCACCCTGACCGGCTTCGAGCGGCCGCGGGAGCGTCAACGTGATGGCGCGCCCCAGATTACCTTCTCAACGATCGTTTTCCTGTTCATCGTCGTCATACTGATCAGCCGGATCAGTCGCGGCGGACCGCGCGGCGGCTTACGCCGATGGGGTGGCGGCGGGTGGAGCGGCTGGTCGAGCGGTGTCGGACCGTTTGGTGGCGGCGGATGGTCGAGTGGCGGAGGCGGCTGGTCTCGCGGCGGCGGCGGCTTCGGAGGAGGCTTTGGGGGCTTTGGGGGTGGACGCTCGGGTGGTGGCGGAGGAGGCGGCGGTTGGTAGAAGCCTGAGAAGTCTAGGAACCTGAAAAGTCAGATTCCAGAGCGCAAAGTGCAGGGTGGGAGTTCAGATTACGGAGTTCAGATTGCAGACACAGAGTTCGGATTGCCGGAAGTGACGAGTTAGAAGTTTGGTCGAAAAAGTGACAAGGTATCAACTGAGGACACGACATGTTCATGACACGTAGAGCGGCCGCCCGGATCATCATCCTGGCTTTCGCGGTGTTGCCCTTGACGGGGTGTTCCTACAACCGGTTCGTCGGCCAGGAAGAGGCGATCAAGACGCAATGGGCGCAAGTCGAGAACCAGCTCCAGCGCCGCAACGATCTGATTCCCAATCTTGTGGAGACGGTCAAAGGGTACGCGCAGCACGAGGAAGGCGTGTACAAGGACATCGCGGATGCGCGGTCGCGCTTGCTCGCAGCCAAGACGCCTGCAGATGCGATCGAAGCGGCGAATCAGCAGACGTCTGCACTCGGCCGCCTGCTGGCGGTCGTCGAGAACTATCCGCAACTGCGCGCCAATGAACAGTTCAATCGGCTGATGGACGAGCTATCAGGCACCGAGAACCGCATCGCCACGGAGCGCATGCGGTACAACGAGAAGATCCAGGAGTACAACACGGCCCGTCGGCGATTTCCAGCCAACGTCACCGCGAAGGTGTTCGGTTTCAAGGAGTATCCGTTGTTCGAGGCGCCTCCCGAAGTGAAGCAGGTCCCCAAGGTCGACTTCAAGAAAACGCCTTGAGGTGACTTCCGTGTCTGGCTTGAACGTCCCGCTCCCTTGGGAACGGCTCCTCTGGACCGGGCGGTCCGTTGCGCTTCATCGAACGTATTACGCGCTGACGGATTTCCGCCTGGTCCGCCTCTCGGGGAGATCGGCCGCGGAGATCGCCATCTACGACATCGGGGACATCCAGCGATCAGCGTCTCGTCTCGAACGTCTTCTCGGCGTCTCGACCATCCTTGTGCGGTCACGAGACACGCGTCGCGCGTCGCTCACCCTCCACCGCATCCGTCGCGGAGAGCAGGTCGCCGGGCTGCTGGAGCTTCTCGCAGCCGATCCGCAGGAGCCGGTTGACGCGAGCGTCGCCCGGGCCGCCCTGTCGTCCACACCCTGGCGTACGCACGCGCTCGGCTACCGTACCGGCCTGGCAAGCCTTGTCGCCGTCCTCATCATCGTGTTCGGCGTCGTCATCGGTCTACACGGCAAGTCGCCTACTGTCCTCTACCCGTCGGATGACGCGATCTACCCTGGCGGCGAGAAACGGGACCACGAGTCGATTGTCCGGTTCATGGAAGACACGGTGATGCCGTGGGCCCAGCAGCAGATAGGCCCGCTGGTCGGAGCAAGGCGCGTCACGTGCGAGACCTGTCACGGCGCCGACCCTGCGGCTCGCGACTGGCAGATGCCTGGCGTGGCGGCTCTCCCCAAACCTGATGTCGCGGATCACGGATGGGAGCACTACAGCGCGAGCATGGATGCGCAGATGCGGAACGCGATCTACGGATACGTCGCCGAGTCGGACAACCAGACCAGGGCCCGCTACATGAGAGAGGTCGTGATGCCTGGCATGGCCGCACTCCTCCGCCGGCCGGCGTACGATTTCACGAAGAGCTACGACTACAACCGCACGCACTTTGCGTTTGGCTGCTATCACTGTCACAACGTGCACTGAACCGGTTTGGTTTCCCCAACCTCCAACCTCCAACCTCCAACCTCCAACCTCCAACCTCTAACCTCTAACCTCTAACTCGACCTCCCCGCCCTTGTACCGCACCGACAAATGTGGCACTCTACCGAACGGCCAGAAACATTCTCAATGGAGCGTCCATGCTGCTTAGTTTCCGTCTGCAAACGTGTGTGCGATTCATCGGCGCGGCAACACTCATCAGTCTGCTGACACCGACGGCAGCCCAGGCGCAGAATATTCTCGGCGCGCACTTTGGGTTCCTGCTGCCGCTCGTCACGCGAGTTGGCGACGAGACGATCACGATTGCTGACCAGTTCGTGATCGGCTTTCCCACCGGTATTACCGTGAAGACCAGCGAGAAGCTGTCGTTCGACGTCGAGTTGGTTCCGACGATCCAGCGGACGCCGTACGAGGTCGGCCTGACGTTCCACCCCGGAGTCCTCTACGCGCTGCCCCACGACTACGCGGCCGGCCTGCGGATGGCGTTCGACGTGAATCAGGCGTCTTGGGGCTTCACGCCGCTCCTCCACAAGAAGGTCAAGCAGCTGGGCGCCACGGCGCTGTTCGGCGAGCTCGTCGTTCCGCTCCGTTTTCAGGACGAGAACAACTCGATCGGCCTCGGCATCCATCTCGGTCTCGGCTTCTAGGAGTTGGCCGTTTCGGCCTTCCCGTTGCCCCCTCCGTGTGAGAGAGTATCCAACTGACGGGGGTTACAGATGACGAACACCGGCCGCATTCTCTGCGGAATCACCATCAGCGTGTGTCTCGGAGGTGTCGAAGCGCGCGTCGCCACGCAGCAGGCGGCAGTTCCCCTTGCAGAGTGCTCGGTTGCTTCTCTTCAGGCTAAATCGCCGCAGGGCACGACCATCACCGCGGCCGCCATCGTCAAAGCGGAGGGCACTCTTCCCGAGTACTGCCGCGTCGACGGTCACGCGGTGTCGCCGGGCAACGAAGTGAACTTCCGTCTCGGATTGCCGGCTGGCTGGAATGGCAAGTTCCTGTTCTCTGGTGTCGGCGGGCTGGGCGGGTCGATCGGATCACTGAATGCCGGTCTCACGCGCGGCTACGCCTCGGCGTCGACTGACACGGGACATGTTTCGAGCGATCCCACTTGGGGTTCGAACCGCGCGAAGGAAATCGATTATGGCTATCGCGGCACGCACGTCGCCGCGGTTGCGACACGAGCGCTGGCCGCAGCGTATTTCAGCCGTCAGCCTCAGCACGCGTACTTCGAGGGATGCTCCAACGGCGGCCGCCAGGCCATGATGGAAGTCCAACGATATCCCGCCGATTTCGACGGCATCGTCGCGGGCGACCCCGCCACTGGCACACCGATGCAGGTTGGACGCGCGGTTGTCTCCCAGCACCTGCTGGCGTCTCCCGAAAACTATCTGACGCCAGAGAAGGTAGAGCTGCTGTCAAAGGCCACGCTCGAAGCGTGCGATGCGACCGACGGTCTCAAGGACGGGTTGATTACCAACCCCAAAGCCTGCAGCTTCAAGCCCGAGACGTTGAAATGTAATGGAGCCGACGGCCCGTCGTGTCTGACGGCGGGACAAGTCGAAACCGTCAAGATGATCTACGCCGGTCTGAAATTGCCCACTGGCGACATGTACACGATGGGCTTCCCGGTTGGACACGAAGGCGGCACGACCGGCTGGCAAGCCTGGATTACCGGCCGGACTCCTGCCGTCCGCCAGCCGGATGGCACCCTGGCTTTCGCGTCGCAATTGCCGAGCGGCTTCAGCCTGAGCGAGCAGAACATGCGCTTCCTCGCCCTGGACACGGATGACCCGTCCTTCAGCTGGCGGGTTCTGAAATTTCCGCAGGACTTGCCCAGGCTCAAGACGATGAGCGATATCCTCAGCCCGCTCGATCCGGACCTGAAGCCGTACAAGAATCGCAACGGCAAGATCATCATCTATCACGGCGGATCCGATCCGGCGATCAGCGCCAATGGCACCGTTGAGTATTACGAGAAGATGACGAAGGCGGTCGGCGGACCGCGAGAGGCCGAGGCCTTTTCGCGACTCTATTTGGTTCCCGGGATGCACCACTGCAGCGGCGGTCCAGGACCCAATTCGTTCGATATGCTGACCGTGCTCGAAAACTGGATCGAACGCGGCACCGCGCCAGCGCAGGTCGTGGCGTCGCACTCGACGAGCGGAAAAGTCGATCGTACGCGCCCGCTCTGCCCGTACCCGCAAGTAGCGCGCTACACTGGGTCCGGCAGTATCGACGAAGCTGCGAACTTCCGCTGCGAGGCGCCGCCGCGTTAGAACGGGAAGACACGCACCGCGGAATCCGCTGAGCGCGCAGGGACCGTTTGTCTTCTGTGAGCTCAGCAGATCCCTCCTTCCTTTATGCCGATCAAGGACGCCCTCCTCGCGGAATATGATCACGAAATGGCCACCACGCGAAAGCTGCTGGAGCGCATACCAGACGGAAACCTCGCCTGGAAACCGCATGAGAAGTCGAGGTCACTCGGCGATCTGGCGACTCACCTGGCCAGCCTGCTGCTGTGGACTCCGCTCATCCTCAACGAGTTCTCGTTTGATTTGGTCAACTCTCCACCGAACGGCGCAGGTGCGGTGGGCCGTGCGGACGTTCTGAGCGCATTCGATCGTTCTACCTCACGCGCTCGACTGTGTCTGGACAAGACGGACGCCGAATTGATGGCGCCCTGGACGCTGCAGCGCGACGGCCAGCAGATGTTCACGCTGCCGCGCGCAGCCGCGTTCAGAACCTTCGTCCTCAGCCACGTGGTTCACCACCGTGGTCAGCTGAGCGTCTATTTGCGCTTGACCGGCGTGTCCGTCCCTGCCATCTACGGACCCTCTGCAGACGAGGGTTAGAACCTTTTGGTGTCGATGCATTACGCGAATTGCCCTGACCGGCCTTGGTCCTTTGTTCGTCGTCCCCAAGAACGAGGGACAGACCAAGAACCAAGGACCAGGAACCACGGACGACGCGCTACTGGGAAAGGAAACCCACTCTAGCCGTGGCTCCCTTCGTGCCCAGGCCGTCGCTGCGCAACGGCCATACCATGACCATCTACAGTTGGGGGAACCCGCGTTACTTCCCCTTGCTCCCTGCTCCGACCGTCCGCTACTTCGATGTAGCCGACGATGCCCGCGTGCTGGCTCACTGCCACTGGCAGTCCCGGCCGTGGGAACGGCCCACGCTCATTGCGCTCCACGGTTTGAACGGCTCAACCGATGCCCATTACGTGCGCGGCATGGCGGCGAAGGCGTTCGCGCACGGGATGAATGCGGTGCGGCTCAATCAGCGGAATTGCGGCGATACCGAGCATCTGTCGGCGGGCCTGTTTCACTCAGGCCTGACCGCAGACGTGAAATACGTGTTGGAAGAGCTTATTGCGGTTGACGGCGTCCGGTCAGTGGCCGTCGCGGGCTATTCCCTTGGCGGGAATCTCGCGCTGAAGCTCGCGGGGGAATATGGCGACCACCCACCAGACGAGTTGTCCGCAGTGGCCGCGGTGTCGCCGATCATGGAAATCAGCGGGTGCGTCCGCGCGCTGGAGCGCCCCGCGAACGCCATCTACCAATGGAATTTCGTCAAGGACCTCAAGCGACGGATGCGCAGGAAGGAGCTCTTTCGGCCCGGCCGGTTCGATCTGTCGAAGCTGAAACGGATCCGCACCGTCCGCGACTTCGACGAGGTCTATACGGCCCCCTACTTCGGCTTTGCCGATGCCGAAGACTACTATCATCGCGCCAGCGCCATGCGTGTCGTCGATCGCATCCGCGTGCCGGCGCTCGTCATCACCGCGGAAGACGACCCCTTCGTGCCTGCCGAGCCGTTCCGCGATCCGAAGGTCAACACCAACCCGCACATCACCCTGCGCCTCTGTCAGCATGGCGGGCACTGCGGGTTCGTGGGCCCCAAGAGCGGGATTGGCGATGGCTACTGGGCGGAAGAACAGATCGTCGAGTTCGTCGAGCGGTACTGTCGCGCAGCACTCTAGTCGCTAGATCCCCAGACGATCCATCAACAATCGCGCAAACTCCGGTCCCTTCCCTTCTTCTTCGTGCTTGAAGTAGACGAACACTTCTCGGCACGGGCCGCAATCGCGCGCGATTGTGTCCGCCCAGCGGCTGATGTCGTCCGCCGTGTATCCTTCGTCCCGGAGCCGGAAGTAGGCATAGTCGGCCGTCATCCGGACCGGCGTCGACAGCTTTTCACTGTCAGCGATACACAGCGCGATGTTCCGGTTCCGAAGTCGCTCGGCCACCTCATCGTCTAGCCACGACGGATGGCGGAACTCGAACGCCGCACAGACTCGCGGCGGCAGCTCTCCGAGAAATGTATCGAACAGTCCCAGATCCTTCTTGAGATTCGGCGGGAGCTGAAACAGCAGCGCGCCGAGCTTGTCCCCAAGCGTGCCGGCGACCTGACAGAACTGCGCGACCAGGCTGCCGCAATTCTTGAGCCGGCTGTCGTGCGTGATGCGCCGGGGCGCCTTCAGTGTCAGCTTGAATGGCTCCGGTGTCTCAGCCGCCCAGCGGGCAACGAGCGCCTCGTTCGGCATCCGATAGAACGTGTAATTGATCTCAACCGTCGGAAAGCGCGCCGCGTAATACGGCAACATCTTCGCGGCCGCCAGATTCGCGGGATAGAAGCTGCCCTTCCACTCAGGATAGTTGTAGCCGGAGGTGCCAACCCAGATCATCGTGTCAGCCGTTAACTGTAAACTATGATCATGCGAATACGCCTGCCCTATTCCATCCTGCTCACGTCGGCCCTGGCCGTTGCCGCCGCTTGCACCGGGAAGCCTGCCGACTCACACGAGTACACCCTGCAGGGCCAGGTGCTCTCGATCGCCGGCGATCATAAGGAAGCCACCATCAAGCACGAGGACATCAAAGGGTTCATGCCGGCGATGACGATGCCCTACAAGGTGCGAGAAGGAAAGGAACTCGAGAACCTCACACCCGGTGATCTCATCAACGCGACCCTCGTTGTCGAAAGCAACGATGCCTACCTGAAGGGGATCAAGAAAGTCGGACAGGCGCCGCTCGAAAAAGCTCCAGAGACCATGCGGACGGCCTCCGCGGGCTTCGAGCTGCTCAAGGATGGAGAGCCGGTCCCGACCACATCGTTCATCGACCAGGACGGCAAGAAGCGCACGTTCACGTCGTTTGCGGGGAAGGCGGTCGTGCTCACCTTCATCTACACGCGCTGCCCGATGCCGACATTCTGCCCGATGATGGACCGCAATTTCGTCGCGCTCCAGGATCGCATCAAAGCCGATCCCAACCTGGGCGTGCACCTGGTGACGGTCAGCTTCGATCCCGCCACCGACACCCCGGCCGTGCTCAAGGCACACGGTACGAAACTCGGCTTCAATCCGAGGATCTGGACCTTTCTGACCGGAGACCGCGATGAGATCGACCGTTTCGCCAGCCGCTTCGGTGTCTCGGTCGCGCGCGCGATGACTGATCAGAAGGACATCACGCACAACCTCCGCACGGCGCTCATCGACCGTCAGGGCAACCTCGTGAAGACGTACACGGGCAATGAGTGGACGCCGGCCGAAGTGATGGCGGACATCAAGATCCTTGTCGGCGTTGATTGATCCCGCGTTTTCACCACGCGAACGTCGGCTGATTGCGCGTCTCGGCACGCCTCTCGAGGTTCAGCGCTATCTGAATCGACTGCCCTACAACACCGAGCCGGCCCCCCAGGGCGCCACGCTCCGCAGCTTTCGCGGCGTGGTGCGCGCCGGCTGCGCGCACTGTCTCGAAGCCGCGCTGTTCGCCGCGGTCGTGCTGGAACAGCATGGCTACCCGCCCCTGGTGCTCAGTTTCGAGTCGATCGATGAGCTCGATCATGTGATCTTTGTCTACCGTCATCGGGGACGGTGGGGCTCCGTTGCCCGATCGCGGGATCCAGGGTTGCACGGGCGGCTGCCGGTCTTCGCGACTCCCCGGGCACTGGCGCTGAGCTACGTCGACCCGTATGTGGACTTCACCGGACGCGTCACCGGTTACGTCGTCGTCGACCTGCGGATCATGGGCTCGTACGACTGGCGGACGGCCGAGACCAACGTGTGGAAAGTCGAACGAATGCTGCTCGATTACCCGCACCGGCGAATCTCGATGTCTGACCTGCGCTATCGACAGCTTCTGCGTCGGTATCGGGCGTTCAGAAAAGCCTTCGGACGAAAGCCTCTGTATTATCGCGGCCGCGAGAAGTGGACGGAGATTCCGAGCGAGTTCGATTAGTAGCCGCCGACCACGGGGGCAACTGCCACGGGCGGAGTGGTAAAGTTTCTTGCCGGGCCGGCTCGCTAATCGAGGTCGAAATCCCGGGTCGGCTTGGTAATCGGTTCCTGGTTGGCTTGCTTCAGCGCCTCCTCGAAGCGTCTCGACAGCGCATCGCCGCGGGTTTTCTCGGCGTCGACTGACTGCTGGAAAATTGACTCGCGGCGCGCGGCTTCTTCGGCGAGGAGGCGATG
>Ga0111539_10004968_pt1 | contig 17308 bp, 12 predicted proteins | sample RhiMethybrSRZTD1_FD_79667 | JGI IMG/M metagenome (GOLD analysis project Ga0111539, IMG submission 79667) | Populus rhizosphere microbial communities from Tennessee, USA - Rhizosphere MetaG P. TD hybrid SRZTD1 (version 2) (version 2) | ecosystem: Host-associated > Plants > Roots > Rhizosphere >... | reverse complement strand
GCGCCCGATCTTCGCGGTGAGCTCCGGCTCGACGTTGAACCGGTTGCTCTTGATCTCGATGCGCTCGGCCACCTCGCGCCTCATGACCTTGTAGCAGGTCTCCATGTCCGTGAGGTTCAGCCCCGTGAACACGTTGCTGGAGAACGTCAGGAGCTTGTTGCCGAGGTAGTGGCTGAACAGGTGCACGCGCGAGTACGAACCACCCGCGAAGCGGGAGCCGTAGACGACGTGCGCGAGACCATCGACGATCGGCTTCAACAGCCTCGGGTAGTCCTCGGGCGAGTATTCGAGATCCGCGTCCTGCACGATCCACACGTCGCCCTTGGCCACGCCGAACGCCGTGCGCAAGGCAGCTCCTTTGCCCAGGTTCTTCTGGTGCACGAGCAGCCGCAGCTCCGGGTCGGCGGCAGCCATCTGCTTCAGGATGTCGCTCGTGCCGTCGCGCGAGCAGTCGTCGACCAGCACGATCTCCTTGCGGTATGGCACCGCCTTCACGCGCGTCACGATCTCGCGAATGGTGCTCTTCTCGTCGAAGACGGGAATCAGCACGGAGAGCAAGAAGTTCTCCCGCAACGGGGAGGGCGGCGGCAGCGGCGGCATGGGGCGGACTGAGCCTAGCTCATCGACGTCGCGAAGGCTCGAACCCGTCGATCTCGCGATGGCGCGGTTGATCGTTGCCCCGGGCACGGCGGCTTCTCGTCGGCGCAGTCGTTCGGTGCTTGCGAGTTGGAGACCAAGGGGCGCTTGCCGGTCGCCGTGGCCCACCTAGACTACCGGCCCTCCTCACCTCTCGAACCACACCAATACGCAGCGACCTTGGCGACCTCGATGTCGAACGGCTTCGCGACCAGCATCGGCATGTGAGCCGAGCCAGGGCTCGCTGACACTGGTCGAGCCATGCAACGTCTCGTCTTCGTCGTTCTCGGAGTCGCGCTCTTCGCGACCGGCGCGTTTCCATCCGACGTGCCGGAGCCGAACGGCCACACGTTCTACCTCGGCCTGCGGAGCTCGCCGTTGGCCCACTTCAAGACCACCGAGATCCACGAGGTCAGCGAGAAGGTCACGCGGCACCAACTGAACCACGAGTGGGCCATCCAGCTCATGTCCTTGTCGTGCGTCAGCCTCGTCGCCGGGATCGTGCTGCTCTACCTCGCGGCCAGGCCGCGGCCAGCTGCGGCAACGACCGCGGTTTGAAGACGCGTCCCTGAACGGTCTCGGATCGGCAGCCTCTGATCGAGCAGCGAGCTCCCCATGCGTGACGACGGCCACGCTGCCTCCGGGCGGCGTGGCCGTTGTCGTTCCGGAGGGCAACACGACACGGCGCCCGGCGCTGTGCGGCGCATGAGCCCACGATCACCCTCTCCGCGGCTCCGCCGCGGGTCGCGTTGTGCCGCAGCGCTGCTGCTGCCGCTGGTCCTCCAAGGCTGCTTCACGATGGGTTTGTGGGGATTCGAACCCGACGAAGAGCAGGACTTCGTCACCGGAGAGTCGGAAACCTCCTTCGCCTACGACCCAGAGACCGAGTGGTCCTGGTCGAAGCTCGCGCTGCGCGTGCTGCTCACGCCGATCACGCTCGGGCTCGACTGTCTCACGTGTCCGATCCAGGTCGTGCTCTTCGCGTCCGACGACGAGGACGCACACTGCCACTGCCACCGTTGAGCGCAGCGCGGCCGCGAGGCGGCGTCACCAACGGGCGAGCGGGTAGCATGCGGCGATGAAGACCCTTCTCGCCGTCGTTCTCTTCGCGGCAACGAGCCTGGCGCAGGACGACGATCCGCGCGCGACCGACATCGACCGCCGCATGATGGCCGAGCTGCGCGGCCGCCACACCACGAAGCGCGCCCGCCTGCACTGGGACCCGGCGACCGTGACCGACGCGCAACGCGACGCGGCCGCGGCCGACATCGATGCAGGTGTCGCGACGCTCGAACGCACCTTCGACCAGCGTTACCAGGGCACGATCCTCGTCTTCCTCTACGCGGACGGCGCCGACCTGCAGAAGCGCACCGGCACGAGCGCGGCGGCATTCTCGACCGGCACCGTGAGTCTGCACATGCCGCACGACTTCCGCGGCGTGCACGAGCTGACGCACCTGTTCGCGATGCAGTTTCCGACGAGCGAGGACGCGGTCAGCGACCTCTTCGTCGTCGAAGGGCTCGCGACGATGCTCGCCGAGAGCGACCAGAACGTGCCGATCCACGCGTGGGCCGCGACGTATCTGAAGGCCGGCCGGCTGCCCGACCTGATCGAGCTGCGCAAGACGTTCCCGTCGGGCGCGGGCAAGGGCGTGCATCCCTATCACGTCGCGGGCTCGTTCGTCGGCTTCCTGATCGACCGCTTCGGCATGCCGAAGGTCAAGAGCTGGTATGTGAACTCGACCGAGGCGCAGCACTGGTTCGGCAAGCCGGTGCGCACGCTCGAGCGCGAGTGGCGCGCGTGGCTCGCCGAACAGAAGGTCGCCGACGCGCACCGCGCGCACGTGCTCGCGAGGCTCGGCCTCGCGCCGCGCTCGCTGCCCGACGCGGTGCGGGACGGCAAGGGTTTCGACCTGCTGGCCGGCGGCTCGCTCGCGGCGTTCGACGCCGACGACGCGAGCAAGTGGTCGTTCGCGAAGGGCCTGCTGCGCGGCAGCCACGACGGACCGTGGACGTCGCTGCAGAGCAAGAAGGAGTTCGGCGAACGCGTCGCGGTGCGGGCGCGGCTGCGAGTCAGCGGCAACGCGGTGAAGCAGTTCTGCAACCGCAAAGCACACGTCAACGAGGCGATCTTCGCATCGTGGTCGACCTACGTGTCCTCGGGTGAAGGGTTCGCGAGCAACGACGAGTGCCGCCTCGCCGCCGGCGTCTGGCACGACGTCGTGCTCGTGCACGACGGAACCACGTGCAGCGTGTGGTTGAACGGCGTGCTCGTGGTCGAAGCGGGCAATGCGCCGAGTCGCGAAGGCGGCAAGGTCGGCATCGCGGTCGAGAGAGGCACGGTCGAAGTCAGCCGGCTCGACGTCATCGACCTGAAGTAGCGCGCCGAAGAGCAGACCCTGCCCCACTCTCACGTTGGCGTGGCGTGGCTAGTGCTCGTTCGCCGTTCGCGATCGGCAATCTCGATTGCGCACCGAGCTCGTCGGGAGGGCTCGCAGCGGCGTGGCGCGAGTCGAACTGCCGTGAGCCCGCACGCAACGAGCCACCACGCGCGAGGCTCGAGCGACGCACCCGGGAATGGTGCCCGTTCCCGAATAGTCCCGGAGCTGCTGCTATGCTGCGCCCCTCGGCGTGTCAGGTCGTCACGCCAACGCTCGTTCCCCCGGAGGTCTTCATGTTCGCCCGCACCCTTGCCGGCGGTGTGCTGTGTCTGCTCACCGCCGTCGTCGCCCGAGCCCAGTCCGTCCCCGAGAACGCCGTCGAGATGATCGAACGCGCCTCGGCGCGCATCGAAACGGCGCAGAACGAGCTCGCGCAGGCCAAACGCGAGCTGCAGCAGCTGCGCAAGGCGCTGGCCAAGGCGCAAGCGACGCGCGAGCGCGAGCCCGTCGGAGAGGAGAACGAAGGCGCGCGCCAGCATCAGGTGAGGGAGCGCGAGCAGGCGCACCGCGAGGCGATGCAGCAACACGAACAGGCGATGCGCGAGGCACAGCTCGAAGCCCAGCGCCAACAGGAACAGGCACAACGCGAGCACGAGCAGGCACACCGCGAGGCGATGCAGCAACACGAACAGGCGATGCGCGAAGCACAGCTCGAAGCCCAGCGCCAACAGGAACAGGCACAACGCGAGCACGAGCAGGCGATGCGCGAGCACGAGCAGGCGCACCGCGAGGCGATGCAACAGCAAGAACAGGCGATGCGCGAAGCGCATCGGGAGCACGAGCAGGCGCAGCGCGAGGCACAGCGCCAGCAGGAGGCCGCGCTGCGTGAGCACGAGGCAGCGCTGCGTCAGGCCGAACAACAGCGCCAGGCCGCCGAGCGCGAAGCGCAGCGGCAGCAAGAGCAACTGCAGCGCGAGCTGCAGCGCCGCCAACAGCAGCACGTTCGCATGACGCAGGCGCTGCAGGAGGAGCTGCAGCGTGCGGAGGCCGAGCTCGCCGCGGCGAGCCAGTCGCTCGACCACGAGGCGGCGCGCGAGGCACGCGATGCCGTGGCCCGCTCGCGGGAGCGCTTGCAGCACGCGATGCAGCGCGCTTCGGGTGATGGCCACAACTGCTCACCACCGCGGCGCACGGTCGTCAAGGCCTCCCTCACTGCGGCGCCGGCTGCGGAACCACCGACACCGGCGAATCCCACCACGCCGCCGTCCCCGTGCTGCGCACCCGCAACGACGCCTCCCGCGCCCCCTGCGCCTGACGCGCCGCCGTGCGAAGCCTGCCCCGCATGCCCACCAGCGGGCGCACCGGCCCCAGCCACGACCCCGGCAACGCCGCCGCCGCAGAGCGGCAAGCCGAAGCCCGCGAACCGCCAGATCAACTGATCGCCGCGCGCGGCATCAGGGCTTCTTCGGCACGAAGCCCGCGCCCCGCTGCCAGACGAGCGTCTGCAGCACGCGGCCCTCGCGATCCGTCACCCGGCCTTCGTCGGGGATCCCGTCGCGATCCGTGTCGGTCCAGGTCGCCGTAGTACCGTCGTCGCGATGCTCCTCGGACGATTCGAAAACGCCGTCTTCCTCCGAGTCGATCCAGAGGGCTGCCACGCTGCCATCGGCGCGGTGCAAGGTGACGCGGTCATAGGTGCCATTCAGGTTGCGGTCGTAGTAGGTACGCATGAGCCGGCGGTCGCTTCTGCGCAGCTCCTGCATCACACCAGGATCCTTTGGTTCGTACAGGAACCTGGGATCCTGCGCCGCAGCCCGCGCTTCGAGCCCGGACAGCCAGAGGCAGAGGAACACGACCGCTGCGACGGACGCGACCACGAGCGCCCAACGCAGCGTTCGCGCCGAGACCGGCGGCTCCGGTTGCGGCGGTTCGGGCAGGTGCTCGGCATCGGCCGCCGCGAGCGCCTGCTGCTCGAGCTCGGCGGGATCGACCTCGGCATTGCCGAGGATCTCGCGAGCACGCTCGAGGCTCGCCGACGGCACGAGCACGCGTGTGCCCGCGACGTTCATGAGCCGGCGGCTCACGGCGACCTCGTCGGCCAGCATGTCGCCCTCGCTGTAGGCCGGAATGCCCTCGGCCTGCAGCAAGGCGACGAACACCTTGGCCTGGTCTGGTGTCGCCGCGACACGAACGACGGCGGAAAGGGGGCGGTCCATGAAGCTCTCCTCGGAGGGTGAAGCAGCACGGAGTGTCGCGCCAACCGGCGACTTCGTCGATGCGCTACGCGCAGTTTCTGTAACGCCCGACCAACGCCGCGTGAAACCCACGGGCTCCCCCCACCATCCTCTGCCTCCCCGAACCATGCAACTTCTCGCCGCTTCCCTGTTCGCAGCGCTGCTGCCCGCCGAGCTCCTGTCCGCCCAAGCCTATGCCGTCATCCTCTACGCCGGCCTCGACGGCGGCGCCGACGTCCCGTTCCACGCGGCGATGGTGCCGCCGACCGGGCTCACCGTCGAAGCGTGGGTCCGCTTCGACGACGCGACGATGCCGACCGGCGTGCCCTACTTCCCGACCATCGTCGGCCAGAACGTCGACACGGCGCCGAGCTGGCTGTTGCGCGTCGCGTCCGGTAGCACGAACAACCGCATCGTCGAGTTCCTCGTGCGCGACGGAGCCGGCGTGTCCCAGGTGCTGTCGTGGCCGTTCGCCGCGGGCGAGCTCGGCAACTGGACGCATCTCGCGGCGACCTACGACGGGCAGGTGATGACGCTGTTCAAGAACAGCGTCCAGGTCGCGACGGTCACGCTCAGCGCTGCCTACGAAGTCCAGAACCTCGGCGGCGTGCTGCGCATCGGCAACGGCAACCGGACCATCCCGGGGCGCGAGACCTGGAACGGCTACATCGACGAGCTGCGCATCTGGCCGATGCCACGCAGCGCCGCCGAGATCGCGGCGACGCAGAACCAGACGCTGTTGGCGATGCCCGGCAGCGTGATCACGTTCAACCTCGACGGCGACTTCTTCGACAGCAGCCTCGGCCTCACCGGCACCGGCTTCGGCACGTTCAATGCCTTCGTCGACGGACTCTTCTTCGGGAACGGCGGCTATTCGGCGAGCTCACACTACGGCCCGAGCACGACGACGTGCCCGCGCACGATCGACATCGGAATCGGCAGCCTCGCGTCGATCGGCAACAGCGCCTTCAACATCTGGTGCACCAAGGCCCCGACCAGCAGCCCGATCGGTCTGTTCGTCTTCGCGGCGCAGCAAGCACCGGTGCAGCCGCCGTTGCTCGGCATGGTGCTCGCGTTCACGCCGCAGAGCGTGATCACGACCACGACCTTCGCGCCCGCCGCGTTCGGGCTCGGACTGCAGCGCCAACCGCTGCCGATCCCGAACAGCATGGGTCTGATCGGCTTCACGGTGTTCGGACAGTTCGTGTTCTTGGATGCGCAGTGTGGGCCGCAGGGCTTCGCGGCCAGCAACGGCCTGACGATCGCCGTGCAGTCGAACTGAGCGAACCGCGAGGGCACGACCCGCAGCCGTCGTGCCCGTTCGTCAGGGGGCCCCGCGCGGACTCGCGCGCGCTGCGGTAGCTTGTGCCGCATGCCACCCCCGATCCTGACCTGCATCCTCACCCTCTCCCTCGCCGGCATCGCCGCGGCCCAGACCGGTTGCCTCGACCAGAGCTACCTGCCGAATCCGCTCACGAACGGACTCGAGGTCACGCAGAACCAGCCCGTGACGCAGACGTTCACGGTCGGCCTCGGCGGCCAGCTCACGTTCGTCGAGATCTCGCGCATCAAGCACCACAACGGCGTCTGCACGAACCCGCTCACGGTCAACCTCGTGACGACGAGCGCCGGAGTGCCGACGACGACCGTGCTCGCGACGGCGACGCTGCAGCCCGCGAGCATCGCGATCTCGACGCCGTCCCCCGTGCTGATCGACTTCAGCTCGGCCAACGTGTTCGTCACCGCGAACGACGTGCTCGCGCTCGCGCTCACGAGTCCGAACCCGCCGAGCACGCCGAGCTACGCCTGGTGGGGTGAAGCGCCGTCGTCGGGATACGCCGGCGGCCAGATCTTCATCCAGCAGACGATCCCGCTCTCCGCCTGGGACCTCGCGTTCCAGACCTGGGTGTTCTCGCCGGCGACGTGGTCCAACTACGGCGCGGGCCATCCGGGTACGAACGGTGTGCCCGCTCTGACTTCGTCGGCGCCGCCCGTGCTCGGCACGACGCCGAACCTGTTGCTCGGCAACTCGGCCGGCCCGCCGACGCTCGGCGCGATCTTCTTCGGCGACACGTCGATCAGCGTGCCAACGCCGTGGGGCGGCACGGCGCTCGTTCTCCCGCTCGCGAGCATCGCGCTCGCGGTGCCAGCCGGTGGCGCGCAGGTCCCGCTCGCAATCCCGCTCGCCCCCGCGCTCTGCGGCTACTCGCTCTACATGCAGGCCGTCCTCGTCGACGCGGGCGCCACGCAGAGCATCGCGTTCACGCCGGGGTTGCTGTTCGTGCTCGGCGATTGAACGCGGGTTGATCCCCGCACGGAACGTTCCCGCTTCGCGGTCGCGCACGTATCGTCGCGGCCCGATGGAGACTCCGAGGACGCTGTCGCCGGTGGCCGTCGCCGCGTTGTTGGCGGCGCTCGCGCTCGTCGCGTGGTGGCCGGTCGCCTCGTGCGGCTTCGTCTGGGACGACGACGACTACGTCACGCAGAACCCGGTGCTGCTCACCTGGAGCGGGCTGTGGCGGATCTGGGCCGAACCGCGCTCGCTGCCACAGTACTACCCGCTCGTGCACACGTCGTTCTGGCTCGAGTACCGGCTCTGGGGGCTGTCGCCGCTCGGTTACCACGTCGACAACGTGCTGCTGCACACGCTCTCGGCCTGGCTCGTCTTCAGGCTGTGCCGGCAGCTCGCGCTGCCGGTCGCCTTGCTGCCGGCGCTGTGGTTCCTCGTGCACCCGGTGCACGTCGAGTCGGTCGCGTGGGTCACCGAACGCAAGAACGTGCTGTCGCTCGTGTGCGCGTTGCTCGCCGCCAGGTCCTGGCTGCGCTGGCACGACGGCGGCACGCGGCGCGACTTCGTTTTCGGCTCCGTGTGGTTCCTCGGCGCGCTGCTCGCGAAGACCGTGACCGCGTCGTTGCCCGCGGCGCTGCTCGTCGTGTTGTGGTGGCGCGACGGCAGGATCACACAACGCGCGCTGCTCGGCGCCACGCCGTGGCTCTGCGCCGGTGCCGTGCTCGGCTGGATGACCGTGGTTCTCGAAGCCGAACACGTGCGCGCTTCGGATCCGCGTTTTGCGCTGCACGGCGCCGAACGGCTGCTGGTCGCCGGGCGTGCTCTGTGGTTCTACCTCGCCAACCTCGCGTGGCCGCTAGGCTCGTGCTTCCAGTATCCGCGCTGGCAGCTCGACGCCGGCGACGTCGGGCAGTGGTTGTGGCCCGCGGCAACGCTCGGTGTCCTGGTGGCGACGTTCTCATTGCGCGCGCGGCTCGGCCGCGGGCCGTTCGCCGTGTTGCTCTTGTTCTGCGGCACGCTCGTGCCAGCGCTCGGCTTCTTCGACGTGTTCCCGTTCCGCTACTCGTTCGTCGCCGATCACTTCCAGTATCACGCCAGCGTGCCGGTGCTGGTCGGAGCGAGTGCCGTCGCGGCGCCGTGGCTCGCGCAACGCCTGCCGCGCGCAGCGAGCCTCGGGCTGCTCGGGTTGTTGCTCGCGTCGTGCGTCGCGCTGTGCTGGCACGCGCTCGGCGCCTATCGCGATCTCGACTCGCTGTGGACGCGCACGCTCGCGCAGAACCCGCGCTCGACGCTGGCCCTGATCAACCTCGGCGGCGCCGCGAACCTGCGCGGGGATCGCAAGACCGCGAAGGAACTGTCCGAGCGCGCGCTCGAGATCGATCCGACGAGCCACGAGGCGTGGAACAACCTCGGCATCATCGCGCATGCGAGCGGCGACCGCGTGACCGCGCGCGCCTGCTACGAGAAGGCGCTCGCGAACAAGAGCGACGACGCGGCGGCGCGCCACAACTTCGCGGTGCTGCACCTCGAGGAAGGGCGGCCGCACGACGCGCTGGCGCTCGTCGAAGGTGCTGTCCGCACCGACCCCGACTACTTCGAGGCCCGCATCACGCTGGTCTGGGCGCTGCACGACTGCGGGCTCTGGGAACGAGCGCTCGCCGCGGCCGACTACGTGCTGCAGCGCTTGCCCGGCCACGTGTCGACACGCGAACGAGCGGTGTCGTGCCTCGTGCGGCTGCAGCGATGGCGGCAGGCGGCGAGCAACGCGATGGCCTGGCTGCGCGCAGCACCGTCGTCGGCCGCGGCGCGGCAGCAGCTCGCAACGACGCTCGCGCAGGCGTTGATGGCCGAACCGCCGGACCGCGTGCGGCTCGTCGCCGAGTCCGCGTGCCGCAACGGCGGCGTCGACGCGGGCGTGATCCTGCCGCTCGTCGAGGAAGCGCTGCGGCGGCAGGGCGCCGCGGGTCACGCCGACGCGTTGCGCGGCGGTCGATAGCGAAGGGGTCCGAAGTCACTTCCCTTCCGGCTGCGCGAGCCGTTCGCGCGCGACAACGACCAGCGCGTGGTCGGCCGGCGCGACCGCGACGATCGCCTTGGCGGCGAGGCGCTGGATCACGTCGCTGCGATCGACGCGGATCGATCGCCAGCTCTGCGCGTCGATCTGCTCCGTCACGACCTCGGACGGCTGCGGTTCGACGAGCATCGCAGCGAGGGTGTCGACCAGGGCAGCGCACTCCGTGCCGCGCGCGGTGATCACCTCGAGCGCGCGGCGGCGGCGGGCAACCCGCGAATCGCTCAGCAGCGCGCGCAACTGCTCCGGCGAGCCATCGACAGGGATCGCCATCGCGATGTGCATCTCGGTCAACGCGGCCTGGAACGCGTTGAGGAACGGCACGTCGATCGTGCCGGCGATCTGGTGACCCTCGATCACGAGGCGCCCGACGCTGGAGGAGCAGCTCGGCCAAAGGAACGCGTCCGCCGACCACGGCACGGTGGCGCCGAGCGCCCGCAGCACGGTGACCGTGTGGTCCGCCGGCAGTCGCAACAGCGCCTCGGCGATGGCCGGCACGGCGGGCGCGGCCTGCTTGCCGAGGCGGCGCAGCACGTCGAGCGCACCGTCGATCGTCTGGGCGCCGGCACCTGGGTCGAGCCGTGAGGCAACCGGACCCACCGCGATACCACCGAGTGCTGTGAGGTTGTCGGCGGCCGCCTGACGCCGCGCCGTGTCCGCAGCGTCCAGGTCGTCGAGCAGTTCGTCGATGCGGCGTCGCGCGCGTTCCGGCACGACGGGCTCGGGGGCAGCGGGTGGCGACCAAGTGCCCGCCAGCACGGCGCGGGCGGCGGCCGCTTCGGGGGCGTCCGGCGCGATCGCCAACAGGGCCTTCGCGGCCTTGCGATGCAGCGGCACGAGGGAGTCGGTCAGCAGGATGCGCGGCTCCGGCCGGTCGAGCACCGCGCGCAACAGCGGCACCGCGCGAGCCGCCGCCGGTCCGCGCGCGCCGAGCATTTCGATCGCGACTTCGACATGGAGCGGTCGGCGACCCGAGGCAGCCGCGTGCAGCGCGTCGAGGTCGAGGCCGCGCGGGAACTGCTGGCGCTCCAACAGTCGCGACCAGGTTCCGTTCGCACGACCCACCCCAATGCCGAGTCTCATCAGATCCTCGGAGGTGATCTCGATGCCGTCGCTGCGATATGGGATCAGCTCCGCGAGCGTCGCCGCCAGTGCGGCCTGGACCTCCATGCCGAGCCGGCGCTCGCGCAGCAGGTCGACCAACGCCGGCACGGCCGCGCCACCGGTCGGCCCCAGCTCGCCGAGCACCTCGAGACACGCACACGCATGGTCCACGGGCGCGGTGCGGACGCGCGCAGTCAGCGGTGCAACCGCGCTGGCGCCGAGTGCGACAAGGCGTTCGCGGGCGGAACTGTGCATCGAGACGAAAGCCAGCTGTTCGACCAGCCGCGTCGCATCGGCCGCTTGCGCCCGCGCGGCGGCGCTCGCGAGACAGAACATTAGGAGGAAGCGAACAGCGGGCATCATGTCGCTCTCGTCGTGCAAGCCACATTGTGCCACGCGGGAGGAGCGCCGTTGCTGCCCCACGTCACGAACGACCGCGCTGCACGTCGGCGAACGTGAACGGTTCGGGCAGCAGCTTGTCGAGACTCGTCTGCCGCACGACGCCGCGCCCCACCAACACGACGTCCATCGAACGGCCGAACTCGGCCAACACCTGGCGGCACGCGCCGCACGGCCGCGCCGGCTCCGCGAGATCCGTCGCGACCGCGACCGCGCGCAACACACGCACACCAGCCGCGACCGCTGCGAACACAGCCGAACGCTCGGCGCAGATCGTGAGCCCGTAGCTCGCGTTCTCGACGTTGCAGCCGGCGAACACGCGGCCGTCGTCGGCGAGCACGGCCGCGCCGACGTGGAACGACGACGCCGGCGCATACGCGTGTTGCCGCACCGCCGTGGCTGCGGCCTTCAATCGATCGAACAGGACAGGGTCGAGTGCCGCCATGCGGGAAGGCTCCAGATGCGCGCTGGCCACCTGACGCGCACGTGGATCATGGCAGGTAGTTGGCGCGTGGTGAATGGCGGAGTCAAAACGCCCCGACCGTGCAGCTCAGCGCGTTCGAGCTCGTGATGGCCGTGATGCTCATCGCGAGGTCGATCTCGAACGGCACGACGTAGTGAAGGAACGTCTGCGCCACGAGAGCCGGCGCATTCGGCAACGCAACCTGCGTCTGCACGATGCCGGCGTTGGGCAACAGGACATCGATGATGTCTCCGGTCATGAGGATGTCGCAGCCCGGCAGCCCCTGCGGGAAGACGCTGGCAAACGGAATGGACAGAGGCGTGAACCCATAGACGGAGAGCACCAGTGCGAGCGGCGGCATGCCCGTCGCCCTGGCGCGGAACGTGGCTCCGATCCACGGCAGCGTCGTGGCGGCGAGCACATTGAGGCCACCGGAGCCGGTGCAGCCAGCACCGTAGGAGACAGCAGTGGCGGGGCAATTCGTCGTGAGTTGCGCGACGTTCGTGGAGACGACCCCACCGGCCGTCGTGAACGCGCCACCAGCCAAGAGGACCCCGTTGCGCAGCGTCGTGAGGGCGTAGACCAGGCCGTTCATTCCCGACTCCAGCGACGACCAACTCGTGCCATTCCACCGCGCAATGTAGGGAGCACTCACGCCCCCCGCAGAAGTGAACAACCCGCCCGCCACGACGTCCCCGTTCGGCAGCGCCGTCAGCGCTTGGACCCAGTTGTCCACTCCCGTAGCCAGCGCCGACCAGCTCGTGCCATCCCACCGTGCGACGCGGGAAGCGCTCACAACTCCCGCCGAAGCGAAGTGCCCGCCGGCCACGAGGTCCCCGTTGGGAAGAATCGTCAGGGCTTGCACCCGGTTGTCCACTCCCGTGCCAAGCGCCGACCAGCTCGTGCCATTCCATCGCGCGACGTTGGCAGCACTCACGCCTCCTGCCGAAGTGAAGAACCCACCGGCCACGAGGTCCCCGTTCGGCAGCGTCGTCAGGGCGTAGACAGTGCCGTTCGTTCCCGAGCCTGGCGCCGACCAGCTCGTGCCATTCCAGTGCGCGATGTTGGAAGCGCTCACGCCCCCTGCCGAAGTGAAGAACCCACCCGCCACGAGGTCCCCGTTCGGCAGCGTCGTCAGGGCGTAGACAATGCCGTTCGTTCCCGAGCCCAGCGCCGACCAGCTCGTGCCGTCCCAGCGCGCGATGTTGGAAGCACTCACGCCCCCCGCCGACGTGAAGGTCCCACCCACCACGAGGTCCCCGTTCGGCAGCGTCGTCAAGGCAGCGACGCCGCCGTCCGTCCCCGAACCCAGCGCCGACCAGCTCGTGCCGTCCCAGCGCGCGATGCGGGAAGCACTCACGCCCCCCGCCAAAGTGAAGGTCCCACCCGCCACGAGGTCCCCGTTCGGCAGCGCCGTCAGGGCGTAGACAATGCTGTCCATTCCCGAAGTCAGCGCTGACCAGTTCGTGCCATTCCAGCGCGCGAGGCGGTAGGCACTCACACCCCCCGCAGAGGTGAATTGCCCACCCGCCACGAGGTCCCCGTTCGGCAGCGTCGTGAGGGCGCTGACCGTGATGAACCCGCCGCCGCTCACGCCCGCGCCCAGCGGCAACCACGCCGTGCCATTCCAGCGCGCGATCCGGTTGGCACTCACACCTCCGGCCGTCGTGAAATCACCACCCGCCACGAGGTCCCCGTTCGGCAGCGTCGTCAGGGCGGACACCGAAGTGTTCATCCCCGACCCCAGCACCGACCAGCTCGTGCCATTCCAGCGCGACGGCGAAAGGAAGTACCCACCGGCCACGAGGTCCCCGTTCGGCAGCGTCGTCAGGGCTTGGACCGGGCCGCCAGGTCCCGGGAAGATTCCCGAACCCAGCGCCGACCAGCTCATGCCATTCCACCGCGCGATGCAGAAAGCAGCCACGCTCCCCGCCAACTGGAATTGCCCACCCGCCACGACGTCCCCGTTCGGCAGCGTCGTCAGGGCAGAAACGAAGAGGTCGCCGATCTGTGACGACACTCCGCTACCCAGTGCCGACCAACTCGTGCCATTCCACTGCGCGATGCAGGAACCCGGCGAAGTGAAGCGGCCACCCGCCACGAGGTCCCCGTTCGGCAGCGTCATCAGGGCCGCGACATAGATCTCGGGGAACGCTGCCGACACTCCGCTTCCCAGCGCCGACCAGCTCGTGCCATTCCAGCGCGCGATGCGAGATGCACTCACACCCCCCGCCAAAGTGAAGCTCCCACCCGCCACGAGCTCCCCGTTCGGCAGCGCAATCAGGGCCCGGACACTGCCGTTCATTCCCAGCCCGAGCGCCGACCAGGCACCAGAGACCGGATCCCATACGGCGATGTTGCTGGCGTGGACCGAGCCCGCGATCGAGAAGGAGCCGCCGACGACCAGCACGGGTTGCATCGGGCCGATGCCGTCGGGATCCCACATGGTCGTCGCCAGCACTTGTCCGTCCGTGCCGGCCAAGCCCTGGCCCGGCAGCCACTGCGTCGCACATTGAGCGGGGATCTCCGCCCACGAAGCACCAACGAGTGTCAGGGCCAGCGAGAACGAGACTCGTGTCAGGCGTGAGTTCATGGGATGACCTGGTTCCTTTGCCGCGAGCCAATGCTACCGCGGACTCGCTGTTGCAGGGTAAGTGGGAGGAGACGGACATGACGGTGGCGAATCTCGCGTGTGGGACGGCGACCCCGGTAGCATGCGCCCGTGCCTCCCGAGTCCGTTGACCCAGCCTGGCAAGGTGCCCTCGACGAGCTCGGCTGCGGCAACAGCGACCAGCTCGCGATCGGCGGCATCGCGGCGAGCGAACTGGCCGATCGCTACGGCACCCCGCTCTACGTGTTCGATGCCGCGGTGCTGCGGCGACGGCTGCAGCGCGTGCAAGCGGCCCTCGGACCCCGCGTGCACGTGCTCTTCTCCATCAAAGCGAACCCCTCGCTCGCCGTGACGCGCTGCCTGCGCGAAGCCGGCGCCGGAGCCGAGATCGCGTCGCTCGGCGAGCTGCACCTCGCGCGCGCTGCAGGTCACGCTGCTTCCGACCTGCGTTTTGCGGGGCCCGGCAAGACCGATGCCGAGATCGAAGCGGCCGTCGAAGCAGGGCTCGGCTGCTTCCACGTCGAGGCGGCAGGTGAAGCGGCGAGCATTGCGGCCGCCGCTCGTCGCCGCGGCAAGCGTGTGCGCGTGGCCTTGCGCGTGAACCTGGCGCAGGAGCTCAGCGGCTCGCGAATGCGCATGGGCGGCCGCAGCAGTCGCTTCGGCATCGACGAGGACCAGGTGCCTTCACTGCTCGCCCTGATCCGCGACGAGCCGGCGCTGCACCTCGCGGGTCTGCACGTCTACGCCGGCACGCAGGTCTTCGATGCGAACGCGTTCGTGCAGCATGCGTCGCTGCTCGTCGCGCATGCGACGCGTTGGGAACGCGAGTGCCGCGTGTCACTGCCCGAGCTCGACCTCGGCGGCGGCTTCGGCGTCGCGGCGTTCGCGGGCGACCCGGCGTTCGATCTCGAGGCCGCGGGCAAGGGAATCCAGGACCTCGTGCGCGCCCACGCCAACCGCACGTGGTTCGTGGAGCTCGGCCGCTACCTGTGTGCTCCGGCTGGCGTCTACCTGACGCGCGTCGTGCGCTGCAAGATGAGCGGCGGCGGCGCACAGGTCGTCGTCGATGGCGGCATGCACCATCACGCTGCCGCCGCAGGCGTCGGCAGCGTGCTGAAGCGGGCGCCGCTGTTGGCCCATGCAACGCGCCTCCAGGCGGCCGCCGACGCGGCCGCGACGCTCGGTGGCCCGTTGTGCACGCCGGCCGACCAGTTCGCGGAACAGGCCATGCTGCCGCAGCTGGTCCCCGGCGATCTCGTCGCGGTGCTGCACGCCGGCGCCTATGGCCTGACGTTCAGCCCGATCCTGTTCCTGTCCCATCCCACCGCCGCGGAAGTGATGGTCGACGCCGGCACCTCGCGGATCGTGCGCCGTCGCGGAGAAGTGACGGATGTGTTGCGCAGCCAGGAGCCCTGAGCCCGAGCCCACGCTGCCCAACAACGCGGCGTCGGGTATCCTCGGCCCGATGCGCTTCCGTCCGAGCCGTCTTGGTCTGGCCTTCGCCAGTGCGTTCGCCTGTGTCACCTTCGCCCCCGCCCAGGAAGGCGTGCCCGCGCCACCGGGCCTCGTGCCCGAGCAGATGTGGCCCGCGCCGACCGCGGCCGACTGGCAGAAGCCCGTACAGATCCGCTGGCAGCGCACGTGGCAGGACGCCGTGCGCCTGTCGCAGGCGACGAAGAAACCGCTGCTCGTCTGCGTCAACATGGACGGCGAGATCGCGAGCGAACACTACGCGGGCATCCGCTACCGCGACCCGGAGATCAGCAAGCTCTACGAGCCCTACGTCTGCGTGATCGCGTCGGTCTACCGGCACAATCCGCGCGACTACGACGAACAGGGCCATCGCATCCCGTGCCCGCGGTTCGGCTGCGTCACGTGCGGCGAGCACATGGCGATCGAGCCCGTCGTCTACGAGAAGTTCCTCGACGGCAAGCGCATCGCGCCGCGCCACATCATGGTCGAGCTCGACGGCAGCGAGACCTACGACGTCTTCTACATGTGGGACACCGCGTCGGTGTTCAAGGCGATCGACGACGGCATCAAGAACAGGAAGATCCAGGCGCCGCCGGTCGTGAAGGGAGACCGCTCGTTGCAGGAGAAGCTCGCGAGCCCCGACAGCGAAGACCGCGAGGAGGTCGAGGGCGTGTTCCAGAAGGCCGATGCCAGCCAGCGCCGTTCGTTGCTCGAGGCCGCGGTCGCGCAGGGTGAGCAGGTTCCGATCGAGCTGCTGCGCCAGGCCGCGTATGGCCTCGACCCCGATCTCGCGAAGAAGGCCCGCGCCGGCATGCTTGGCGCCAAGGATCCCGGCACGGTCGATCTGATCGCCGACACGCTGCGCAGCCAGCTCGACCAGGTTGAACGCACGCAGCTCGTCGAAGCGCTGGGCCGGTTCGGCGAGACTTCGACGCGCGCGCGCACGCTCGCGACGGCGCACCGCGGCATGGCGCAACCGAGCACCGCGATCGACACGGCGCGCTGGCAGACGGCGATGTCGGGTCAGAGCTACGCCGCGGCGGCGGCCGCGGCCGAAGTCGATGTCAAAGCACAGGCAGACAAGCGCGATCAGGCCCTGGCCGCGAGCCCGGCCGATCTGCAAGCGCGGCTCGACGTCGCGGAGTCGAGCCTGTTGCAGGCTTTGCAGACTACCGCGGGCGTCGGCCCCGGTTCCACGCGGCAGGCCGCGCGGACCAAGCAGCTGTTGCTCGAAGATGCCGGACGCCAGGTCGAGGCCGCCGTGGCCCAGGGTGCGACCGGGTGGCGTGCAGGCGCGCTGCGCGCCGTGACCGCGTTTCACCTCGGCAAGACCCAGCAGGCCTACGAGCTCGCGATCGCCGCGGCGCCGCAGCTGCCGCCCGAAGCGCCGGGCCAGCTCGCGATGGAGCTGCTCGCGCTGTTCGCCGAAGCGCGCCAGGAGGCGATCGTGGCCGCCGTTCGCGACAAGAAGGAATGGCCACCCGCGTGGTCGACCGACGTGCACGCGGCCTACGCGGTGCTCGGCAAGCACCCGCTCGGCCGCGACATCCACGTCGCCCACCACTACGACTTCCTGCACTTCTTCGGCACTCCGGAGGCCGACGCGGTGCTCGACCGCGGCTTGCAGCGTTTCCCCGATTCGCCGCG
>Ga0111539_10004965_pt1 | contig 17309 bp, 16 predicted proteins | sample RhiMethybrSRZTD1_FD_79667 | JGI IMG/M metagenome (GOLD analysis project Ga0111539, IMG submission 79667) | Populus rhizosphere microbial communities from Tennessee, USA - Rhizosphere MetaG P. TD hybrid SRZTD1 (version 2) (version 2) | ecosystem: Host-associated > Plants > Roots > Rhizosphere >... | reverse complement strand
CGCGACGCCGTCGGCACGCTCACGCCGCTGCCGCGGCCCTCGATCGACACCGGCATGGGGCTCGAGCGCATCGCGGCGGTCGTCCAGGGCAAGCAATCGAACTGGGACACCGACCTGTTCGTGCACGTGTTCGGGCAGATCGAGAAGCTCGCGGGCAAGACGTACGCGGCGAGCGCCGAGACCGACCGGGTCTCGATGCGCGTCATCGCCGATCACGCGCGCACGACCGCGTTCCTCATCGCCGACGGCGTCCTGCCCTCGAACGAATGGCGCGGCTACGTCCTGCGGCGCATCATGCGGCGGGCCATGCGCCACGCCCGCAAGCTCGGCATCGCCGGCGCGTTCTTCTGGCAGGCGATCGAGGGTGTGGTCGCCGACATGGGCGACGCCTACCCCGAGCTCCGGAGCGAGGGCGAGCGCATCCGTCGCGCGGTCGGCGAGGAAGAAGAGCGGTTCGCCGCGGTCCTGGACGCCGGCATGGACCGGATCGACGAGTACGCGAAGGCGCAGGGTTCCGGGGGCCAGCGCGCGATCGACGGGCGATTCCTGTTCACCCTGTACGATACGTTCGGGTTTCCGCGCGACCTGGCCGAGGACGAGTTGCACGACCGCGGCTGGGTGTCGACGCCCGCGACCGAGTCGGCGTGGGAGCACGAGATGGAGGCCCAGCGCGAGCGCGCCCGGGCCGGCGCGTCCTTCGCGGCCGGCGACGGCGCCGACGGCGGCGCGTTCTTCGCCACCATTCCACAGACGTTCGGCGCCCAGACGTTTCTCGGCTACGAGCACATGGCGGCGCCGGCGAGGGTCTGGGCGATCGTGCGCGAGGGTGACTTCGCGCGCGAGCGCGAGGCACGCCAGGGCCAGACCGTCGAGATGGTCCTCGATCGGACGCCGGGCTACGCCGAGTCGGGCGGCCAGATGGGCGACACCGGAACGATCGTCGGGCGCGCCGGGCGCGGTGAGATCCTCGACACGTTCTATCGCGGGCCCAAAGTGATCGTGCACCGCGTCCGGGTCACCGAGGGTGCCCTGCGCGAGGACGACGAGGTGGCCGTCACGGTCGATTCGCCGCGCCGCCAGGGGCTGCGCCAGCACCACACCGGCACGCACCTGCTCCACGCGGCGTTACGCAAAGTGCTCGGCACGCACGTGACGCAGGCCGGGTCGCTGGTGGCCCCCGATCATCTGCGCTTCGACTTCTCGCACGGCACCCAGGTGAACGACCGCGAGATCGGCCGCATCGAGGACCTGGTCAACGAGCAGGTGCAGGCCGACACGCCTGTCGTGCCGAACGAGATGAACCTGGACGAGGCCCTCAAGACCGGCGCGATGGCGCTCTTCGGCGAGAAGTACGGCGACCGCGTGCGCGTGATCAAGATCGGCGACTTCTCGACCGAGCTGTGCGGCGGCACGCATCTGGGCCGCACCGGCGAGATCGGCCTGCTCAAGGTCACGACCGAGGGCGCGGTCGCCTCGGGCGTCCGGCGCGTCGAGGCCGTCGCCGGGCCGGCCGCACTCGAGAGCGTCGCGCGCACCGAGTCGGCGCTCCGCGAGGCGGCCGACATCCTGAAGATCGGGCCCCTCGAGGTTCCGGCACGCCTGCAGAAGCTGATCGATGAGCAGCGGACGCTCGAGAAGCAGCTCCGGGAGCTCGAGGCGCGGCTGGCGCGCTCGCGCGCCGAGGACCTGGTCGCGTCGGCCCGCCAGGTCAACGGGGTCGCGGTGATCGCCGGGCGCATCGACGGGCTGGACGCCGACGGGCTCCGCTCGGTGGCCGACACCCTGCGCACCCGGCTCGGCTCGGGGGTGGTGTGCGTGGGGAGCGTCCTCGACGGGAAGGTCAACCTGATCGCCGCCGTCACGAAGGACCTCACCGCCCGGTTTCCGGCTGGCAAGCTCATCCAGGAGGTTGCCAAAGCCGTGGGCGGCGGCGGGGGGGGTCGTCCGGACCTCGCCCAGGCGGGCGGCAAGGATCCGGCCCGTCTTGACGCGGCTTTAGAGCTTGCCTACGCGTTCGTCGCCCGCGCCGCCGGGTGACGGAGCGGGCCCTGGCCTGGGGTAGGGCAATGAGTCTGGGGTAAGATAATGGGTAATGGCCCTGGGACGGATCCTGGTCGTCGATGACGAAGCCCCGGTCCGTGAGGTCCTGACGGAGTACTTCTCCACCGAGGGGTATGCCGTCGAGGCCGCGACGAGCGGGCTCGAGGCGCTCAGCGCCGTGAGCGGCGGGCGGGCTGATCTGGTCCTTCTGGACGTGCGCATGCCCGGCCTCGACGGCGTCCAGGTTCTGCGCCGCATTCGCGAGATGAGCACAACCCTCCCCGTCATCATGGTCACCGCCAACGAGGACGTCACCCTCGCCCGCGAGACCTTGACGCTCGGCGCGTTCGACTACGTGGCCAAGCCGTTCGACTTCGACTATCTCGATCGCGCCGTGGCCGCGGGTCTAGCGCGTGTGGCCGACACGGCCCACGCGGCGCCCGCTCCGGGCGACGACTCCTGGAAGCGTCTGCCGCACACGGTCTTTCGCGTCACGCGCGCCATGAGCCAGACGGCACGAGCGTCCACCGGTGAGCGGCTGGAGGCCGCGGCCCTCGCCGCCGCGCGCGATGCCGCGACGGGCCGGGAGGCGGTCGCCGGCGAGCACCTCGCCGAAGTCACGCTACTGCTCGACCTCGCCGCCGAGCTCGGAGACCTCCCGGCCGCAGACCGGGCGCACGTGGAGTCCGCGATTGAAGCGGCGCGCCGGTCGCTCCCCGCACGGCACTAGCGCGCGGCGCCGGGCCAGCGCCCGGCCGGCCGTCCAGCCCCACGTCAGGATCCTCCACACCGTCGCGGAGGCCGTGAGCCGTACCCTCGACGTCGACGAGGTCGTGCGGACCGCCGTCGAGGCGCTCACGGGCGTCACCGGCCACGAGATCTCGAGCCTGCATTTGCTCTCTGAGGACGGCACGACGCTCGAGCTGCGCGGCGAGCGTGGCATGTCGCCGCGGCTGCGCGAGGTGAATCGATCGCTGCCCGTCGGCGAGGGGCTCATCGGCCACGTCGCCACGTCCGGCAAGACGGTGCGGATCGACCGGAACTACGAGGACCCCAACGTCTTGCCGAGCGCCAGGGCCGCGGTTCGTCGCGAGCAAATCAACGGCTTCGTCTGCGTGCCGATCCACAGCCGGGGCCGGGTCCTCGGCACCCTGTCGCTCGGCCGCAAGACTCCCGACCCGTTCGACCGGCAGGAGCTCGCCCTGCTCGAGGCGGCCGCCGATCAGATCGGCGTCGCGCTCGACAACGCGCGGCTCTATTCCGAGCTTTTGCGCGAGCGCGACGCGATCAAGCTCGCGCACGCGCAGCGCATCCGCGCCGAGACCCAGCTGATTCACGCCGAGAAGCTCTCGGCGGTCGGCGAGCTCGCCTCGGGCGTGGCGCACGAGATCAACAATCCACTCACGACGATCCTCGGCCTGACGCATCTCTTGCTGACGCATCCCGAGACGACCTCGCACGTGCGCGACCGGCTCGGCATCGTCGCCGAGGAAGCCGGCCGCGCGGCGCGCATCGTCCAGAACTTGCTGCTGTTCGCCCGGCACTACACGCCGGAGCGTCGCCCATGCTCGCTCGCCGATCAGGCGCGGCGGGTACTGGAGCTGATCGGATACCAGCTCCAGCAGGACAATATCCGCGTGGTCACCGACTTCGCGGCGTGCCCGTTCGTGTGGGCGGACGAGAATCAGCTCCAGCAGGTGCTGCTCAACCTGGTGCAGAACGCACACCAGGCGATGGCCAAGCATCCGGCCAACCGCGTGCTGACGGTGCGGGTGTGGCCGTCGGATCGCCACGCGTACGTCGAGGTGCGCGACTCCGGACCCGGCCTCGCGGCGGAGGTCCTGACGCGGGTCTTCGACCCGTTCTTCACCACCAAGCCGCCGGGTGAGGGAAGCGGCCTCGGGCTGTCCGTCTCGTACGGGATCATCACCGAGCTCGGCGGCTCGCTCCGCGCCGAGAACGCCGCCGACGGCGGCGCCGCGTTCGTCGTCGAGCTGCCGCTCGGGGAGCCCAGCGCCTGATCGTCTGGTCGGCCCGCGCGCTGCTCCTGGTGCTCCTGGCGACCGGGTGCTCGAGCGTCGGCGCCCCGGTGGCGGGCGCTCCTGCCCATCATCGAGAGCACGGGTTCGCGAATGTGGATCAGGCGCAGGCCCACGCCGGCGGGTGGACGCGCGTGAGCTTCTTCATCTCGCGCATGTGGGGCGCCACCTTCTCGCCGCGGACGGCGAATCTGCCGCGGGTCGCCAGCGACCTCGACACCATCCGCGCCAATCGCGACGCCGTCACCGTGACGTGGGTCGGCCACGCGACCCTCTTGATCCAGCTCGATGGGGTGAACATCCTCACCGACCCTCACTGGTCCGATCGCGCGAGCCCCGTCTCGTTCGCCGGCCCGCGCCGGGTGTCGGCGCCCGGCATGCGCTTCGAGGATCTGCCCCCGATCCACCTCGTCGTGATCTCGCACGATCACTACGACCACCTGGACGTCGCCACCTTGAAGCGGCTCGCCGCCGAGCATCGTCCACGCTTTCTGGTCCCGCTCGGCCTCAAGGCGTGGTTCGCGGATATCGGGATCACCGACGTCGAGGAGCTCGACTGGTGGGGCCGGCGTGAGGAGCGTGGGCTCAGCTTCACCTGCGTTCCGGCCCAGCACTTCTCCGGGCGCACGCTATGGGACCGCAACCGCCGCCTCTGGAGCGGCTGGGTCATCGCCGGACAGACCAAGCGGCTCTACTTCGCCGGGGACACCGCATACTTCGGCGGGTTCAAGGAGATCGGCGAGCGCCTGGGCCCGTTCGATCTGGCGGCGATGCCGATCGGCGCCTATGTGCCGGCGGTCATCATGCAGGCGAGCCACACGACGCCGGAGGAGGCGCTCCGAGGCTTCACCGACGCGCGTGGTCAACGCTTCGTCGCCATCCACTGGGGCACGTTCGACCTCGCCGAAGAACCACTCGAGGAACCGCCCCAGCGCCTTCTCGCCGAGGCTCGCCGTTTAGGCCTCAACCTCGACGACATCTGGGTTCTGAAGCACGGCGAAACTCGCTCCTGGTAGAGGCGGCGGGGCTGGGGCGGGGCGGCGTGCGGCAGGGGTCGAGACGACCACGCGGCACGCGTTCGCTGCTCGGCAGCGGCTGGGCTCCATCCCGGCGCGTGACTTCCGCCGCCGCTCTTCGGGAACGGGTCCCTTCGACCCCTGCCGCACGCCGCCCCACCACGGCCCCGCCGCCTCCGCTGAGCGGGTCCGCCGTAGTCGAGCCCTTCTGCTGACTCCGGCAGCCGGATTGCCGGGTTGGCGCGGGCCCTCCGGTGGGCGTCAGAGAGCTTCGAGCAGGAGGCCCTTCAGGTAGCGGGTCTCGGGGACGTTCAGGAGGACGGGGTGGTCGCTGGCCTGGGTGAGGCGGTCGGCGACCCGGATGCGGACGGCGGCGTCGGCGGCCGCCCCGCGGCAGATGTCCTCGAAGAGCGCCTCCGAGACGTGGTGGGAGCACGAGAACGTCAGGAGACTCCCGCCCGGCTCGAGCATCCGCAGCGCGCGCAGGTTGATTTCCTTGTAGCCGCGCGCCGCCGCGTCGACCGCCGATCGGTTGCGCGCGAATGGCGGCGGGTCGAGCACGATCACCCCGAAGCGCGCGCCCGTACGCTCGAGCCGGCGTAGCTCGTCGAAGGCGTTCGTGGCGACTATCTCGGCGCGCGCGGCCACGCCGTTCAGCGCCAGATTCTGGCGCGCGCCGGCGATCGCGTCGGGCGAGGACTCGATGCAGACGGCCCGCCGGGCTCCGCCGTGGAGCGCGTGGCAGGCGAAGCCCCCGGTGTAGCTGAAGGCATCGAGGACGTCGCGATCCCGGGCCAGGGCGCCGACCCGCAGGCGGTTCTCGCGCTGATCCAGGTAAAGGCCGGTCTTGTGGCCGACGCCGATAGTCACGTCGAAGCCCACGCCGCCCTCGTTCACCCGGACGCTCCTGGGCCCGGAGCCGCGGGCCCAGCCGCGGGCGGCCGAGAACCCCTCGAGCCGGGCGGCCGCCTCCTCGTCCATGTCGAAGACCTGGGCGTCGCCGAAGAGCCCGCCGAGCGCCTCCACGATCGTGGGCCGCAGGCGCGCCATGCCGAGAGTGAGGCATTGCATCACCAGGACGAAGCCATAGCGGTCGACCACGAGCCCGGGAAGGCCGTCGGCCTCGCTCCAGACCAGGCGGCAGAGCGCCGGCGGCTGGGCCTGACGGCGTGCGCGCAGGGCCAGCGCGCGCTCGAGCTGCCGGCGGAAGAAGGCCGCGTCGAGCGGCTCGTCGGTCCAGGTCAGGATGCGACAGCAGAGTCCGGGCCGTGGATTGTAGAGCCCACGACCGACGAAGCGGCCGGCCGAGTCGATGACCGTGACCTCGGAGCCCGGCTCGACGTCACTCACCTCGGCGACGTCGCCCTTGAAGATCCAGGGATGGCTGCGCGGCGTGTCGTGCCCGCGCTTGAGCCGAAGCGTCGAGCGGCCGCGCGTCATCACCCGACGTCCTCGATGGTCACGGCCCAGCGCTCGTGGTCGCGCCAGCGTCCGAGAACTTTCAAGTAGCGCGGGGAGAATCCCTCGCGCCGGAATCCCGCGCGCCGGACGAGGCGGACCGACGCACGGTTCGCCGGCTGGATGTTCGCCTCGAGGCGGTGCAGTCCGAGCTTCGAGAAGGCGTTCCGGATGACCAGCTGGAGGCCCTCGCTCATGTAGCCCTGTCCCATGTGGCGCGCGCCCGCGTAGTAGCCGAGGTAGGCGCTCCGGAACGCGCCGAGAAAGATCTGGCTCACGTTGATCACGCCCACGATCGTCCCGTCCTCGCGCCGGCACACCAGGAACGCCCGCTCGGTCGGACGTCGCGCGCGTCGAAGGTAGGCCTTGAAGGCCGGACGGCTGCCCGGCGGATCGACCCACGGGCGGAGGCGAGACCGGCTGGATCGGACGAGAGCCAGGAACGCGTCGCGGTCGCGATTCGTCGGCGGGCGAATGAAGACGCGGCGCCCGACCTCGACCGCGCCGGGCGGCTTCACGTCTACTTCTTGCGCAGGACGACGACCATGATGATCGGGTGCCGGGTGCGCTCGAGGAGCTGTGTGGGCTTGAAGCCGAAGAACCACTGCACGAACTCGAATCCGCCGGCCAGCTCGACCAGGGCCTTGAGCTCCTGCGGGAAGACCATGCGCGACAGGTGAGTCTGACGGTAGATCCGGCGCGTGCCGTTCTCGACGGCCTCGAGCTTCATGCGCTCGCGGAACACCTGGCTCACCGGGTCGACGTCGTTCAGGGCCGAGAAGGACGCCCGCACGATGAGCCGGCCACGCCGCCGCGACCACGACCAGCTCCGCGCTGGGTTGGTCCACGACGAGGCCACGTAGCGGTCGAAGACGTAGAGGCCGCCGCGCTTGAGGCACCGCGCCGTCGATTTCAGGTGCGCCAGGAGCTGCTCGTTCGTCAGGAGATGCCCCTGCGAATCCTGCATGCAGATGGCGGCGTCGACGGGGCGGGCGAGGCGGAAGTTCGTCATGTCGCCGACGACCAGCTCGCCCGTGTGGCCGTTGTCGGCCAGCCGCTGGCCCAGGAACTCGATGTTCTTGGCTGACAGGTCGAGCCCGGACATGGCGTAGCCACGGTCGGCCAGCCGCATCAGGTGAGGTCCGGTGCCGCAGGCGATGTCGACGACGCTCCGCACGCGCCGCCGCGAGTACCGCTTGAAGCAGTGAACGAGGAAGTCGACTTCGCCCTTGCGGTTCAGCTCGAAGGCGATCTCGTAGAACCGCGGCGCACTGTACTCGCGGATGCGGCTCTTCTCGCGAAGCCTCAACGAGGCGCGCCCCACCAGGCCAGGAGCGCCTCCCGGATGACCCAGGAGGCCGCGATGCCGGTGCGGCCGGTCGGATCCCAGGCGTGGGCGACTTCCACGAGATCGCCGCCGATCACCTGGCAGCCCTCGAGCGATCGGACGATCTCGACCAGCTCCGGCACCCGGAGCCCGCCGGGCTCGGGAGAGCCCGTGCCCGGCGCCTCGGCCGGGTCGAGCACGTCGATGTCGATCGTGACGTAAAGCGGGTGGCGCCGGAGCTCGGGCAGCAGGCGGCGAACGACCTCGACGGGGTGGCCGCTGACCATCGGGTACATCGGGAAGAAGTGGGGCCGCTTCCGGTGGTACTCCTCGCGGGCGCCCGTGCGAATCCCGACCTGATAGACGCGCTCCGGCGGCACGGTGTCCATGACTCGGGCGAGGGCCGAGGCGTAGTTGTAGCGCTCGCCGAGGAACTCCTCGCGCAGGTCTGGATGGGCGTCGAGGTGCAGGATGCGGAGGTCGGGAAACGCCGGCGCCAGGACCTCGATCACCGACACTGTCGCCGTGTGGTCACCGCCCAGCATGAACGGGATCAGCCCCGGTCGCCACCAGCCGGCGATCTGCTTGCGCGCGGCGTCGAGCTGCTCGCGCGGCGACACGCCGTCGGGTAGCTCGCAGTCGCCGATGTCGGTGATGGCCAGGTCTTCCAGGTCGCGCACGAGGGCCGGCGAGTAGGTCTCGATCGACTCCGAGCCGAGCCGGACGTCGCGCGGGCCGGCGTCGGCGCCCTTCCGGAGGTTCACTCGCCCTTCGAAGGGGATGCCGAAGATGACGATGCGGGCGTCGGAGAACGGCAGGGTGCAGCCGATGAAGCTCGGAGAAACCGCACGCATGAATTCCACGTCACTCTAGCCGCTCGACGAGCGTTTGCAAGTAGAAAGTGCGTGGTCCGGGAGCGCGCGGCGACGAGCGCGCCAGGGTCGAGACGACCACGCGGCACGCGTCCGCTGCTCCGGTGCGGCTGGGCTCCATCAAGGTGCGCCGCGTCCGTCGCCGCTTGGAGGGAACGGGTCCCTTCGGCCCTGGCGCGCTCGTCGCCGCGCGCTCCCGGAGTCCACGTGGTCGTCTTGACCCAGTCGTGCTCACCCGCTCGACGTCCGCGCTCGCCCTTCGCTCGACGCTCGCTTCCGTGAGCGCTCGCCGCCGCGTTCCGGAAGCATCGGCGGTGTCAAAAATGCGTTTTTTTCTTGCAATGGGTCAAAACGGACCCTACAGTGAAACAAGTTTTGTGAAGGAAGCGAAATTTTTTCGAATAATAGCGACGCAAAGTTTGGCGTCGCAGGAGAGGTGCGGTAGATGAACGGATCGGTGAAAGGGGGACTAAAGGATTGAACGCCCTGGGACGACACCTCTTGCTCGAGATGTTCGATTGCGACCTTGACGCCATCAACAGCCTCGAGTCCGTCAAGGGGGCCCTGGTCGAGGCAGCGAAGCGGGCCCAAGCAACCATCGTCGATGTCGTCTTCCACGAGTTCAACCCGTTCGGAATCAGCGGAGTAGTCGTCATCGCTGAGTCCCACCTCGCGATCCACACCTGGCCGGAGTACCGGTACGCGGCCGTGGACATCTTCTCCTGCGGCGAGGTTCTCCAGCCGGAAGTCGCAGCCAACTACCTGGTCGAGCAGTTCGCGGCCGAGCGCACCTCGATCGTCGAGATGCAACGCGGCTTGTTCCTCAACTCGTCGGTGCCGATCACCAATAGGGCTGCGGTCCCCGTCAGTTGATCAACTCGCAGTCGTACAAGTGGTTCTTCGAGACCACGACGCCCTTCGAAGGCCACATGCACGCGATTGCGCGGACGCTGGTCGAGGCCCAGACCAAGTTTCAGCACGTCGAGATCTTCCAGACGGCGGCCTACGGCAAGACTCTGGTGCTCGACGGGCGCATCCAGTCCAGCCAGGTTGACGAGTTCATCTACCACGAGGCCCTGGTTCACCCGGGCATGCTGACGGCCGAGGCTGCCCCCAGGAGCGCCCTGGTGATCGGCGGCGGAGAGGGCGCGACGCTCCGGGAGATCCTCCGCTACCCCTCGGTGACGCGCGCCGTCATGGTCGACATCGACCAGGAGGTCGTGGAGCTGTGCAAGAGCCATCTCCCCGAGATGCACCGGGGAGCGTTCGACGACCCGAGAACGGAAGTCCGGCACGAGGACGCCCGGGCGTATCTGGAGCAGACCAAGGACCGCTTCGACATGATCACGGTCGATCTGGTCGAGCCCCTCGAGGACGGCCCAGCGCGGATGCTCTTCACCAAGGAGTTCTACACCCTCGTCCGGGACCGGCTCACGGCCGGCGGGACCATGACGATGCAGGCGGGCATGACCAAGCTCGGCGAGCTCGCCTTCCACTCCGCGATTCATCGGACCCTTCGTGAGGTATTCCCGGTGGTGGCCGCCTATCAGAGCTTCGTCTCCTGCTTCGGCACGCCCTGGGGGTTCATCGTGGCTTCGAAGAAGGTCGACCCCGTCCGTCTCACGGTCGCGGCCGTGGACAAGCTCATCGCCGAGCGTATCAAGGGCGCGCTGGAGTACTGGGACGGCGTGACGCACCAGCACGCCTTCAGCCTTCCGAAATACATCCGCACGGCGATCGCCAAGCAAACGCGGATCGTCACGGACGCGAAACCCCTGATCCTTTCCTGAAGCCGTCTTCAGATGGCAGCCCAGCGCCGCATCGGGCTGATCTTCCTGGTCGTCATCGCAGGCCTCGTGGTCGGCTCACTCCTCGGCGAGATTCTCGGCAGCCTCTTACCAGCCGGCCGTTCTCAGGATTTCATCAGCCGCGGTCCGACGATCGGCCTGAACCCGCCGGTCACCATCGACCTTCGATTCCTGGCGATGACGTTCGGATTGAGCCTCAAGATCAATTTGATGGGCGTCGCGGGCGTTGTCCTCGCTGCTCTCACTCTTCGCCGGCTCTAGCTCAGAGGCGGGGACGCGGGCGGCGAGCGGGGGCGGGGTCCCCGCCGGGATCCGACTGCTGATCTCTCGTTTCGAAGGCTTCCATCGGTGACGGCCCGAGCAGCGCTGACTACACGGATCCCGGCAGGGACCCCGCCCCCGCTCGCCACCCGCGCCCCGCGGCTCCGTCTCCTGCCGTGAAGGTCGTGCTGGCGTCTCAGTCGCCGCGGCGGCGGGAGCTTCTGCGGAGGATTTGGGGGGAGTTCGAGGTCGTGCCGAGCGGCGTGGACGAAACTCTCGAACCCGGGCCCCTGGCGCCGGCTGTGGTTGGGTTGGCTTTGAGGAAAGCGGTGGCGGTGTCGCGGCGGGTCGGGCGGGGCGTAGTGGTGGCGGCGGATACCGTCGTTGTCATCGACGATGAGGTGCTGGGGAAGCCGGCGGGCTCGGCGGAAGCGCGTGCGATGCTCACGCGGCTGCGGGGGCGCCAGCATCAGGTACTCACCGCGGTAGGGCTCGTGGACGCCGGGTCGGGGCGCGCGGTCGCCACCGCGGTCGTGAGCCGCGTGCTGATGGCCGCTTATTCCGACGCCATGATCGGGGCGTACGTCGCCTCGGGCTCGCCGCTCGACAAGGCGGGCGCCTACGCGGTCCAGGATCTTCAGGGGGCGCTGGTGGACGCGGTCGTCGGCTCGTACACGAACGTGGTCGGGCTGCCGGTCGAGGAGACGCGCCGGCTTCTGGCCGGCTTCGGTGTGCCGGTCAGCGCGCGGACGGAGCCTTGATCTGGAGCATGTCCACGGGGAGCGGGATCTTCACGGACTGGGGCAGGGGCGTGTGCGCCCGGATGATCGCGATCGTCTGCTGAAGCTGGTCGGCCGACACGATGCCGTCTTGCAGGTACAGGGAGCGCGAGGCGGCAAGCCGCGCCGCGAAGTCCTCCGGCGAGCCGACCACCTGGGTCGAGAGCTTGGCGGCGAGCTCGGTGGCCTCGCCGGAACGGATGCGCTGCTCGGCGCGCTTGAGAGCGCGGCCGAGAGCGAAGAGGTCTCGGTCCGGCGGGCGCCGGTCGGCGCGGGCGAAGACGGCGGCGTTGACGGTGCTGGCTCCGATCGTCTGGACGACGGCGCGCGGAGTTCGAAAATCGGCGAGCAGCTTGGCGCGGCCGTGGTCGAGAAGCTGGCTCGCCATCGGCTCGGGGACCAGCGCCACGTGGACTTCGCCGGAGTCGATGGCGCTGACGACCCCGCGCCCTCCCAGGCTCGTCACGCTCACCTGCGCGACGCTCATCCCGGATCGGGCCAGGAGCCAGCCGAACCACGCGTGCTCAGGGGCACCGGGCGTCGTCACCCCGACTCGAAGCGCCGAGAGGTCCTCGATCGAGCGGACCGTGTTGACGTGAGAGGCTCCGACGATCAGCGCGACCGGCGGCGCCGCCGTGAGCCCGAAGACGATCCGGGGCGCCTGGCTGGCGGCCCGAAGGCCGAAGCGCAGCATGGCCTCCAAGGTCGTCGCGGCCAGGTCAGCCTGAGCCTGCGCCAAGGCCTCGGCGGCGCCCGACTCGGCCCGGGTGGTCCTGACCGTCACGGCGAGGCCCTCGCCGGCGAAATAACCCTCCGCCTCGGCCACCCGGATGGGAAGGTACTCCGGTGACGTGGCCGGGCCGCTCACGGCGAGGACCAGGGTCTGGAGGAGGACAATGAGCCCGAGCACCGGCTCAGAGCCTCGCGCCAGGCCGACGTGGGGCCGCACGCCCGGGCCGCCACCGGATCGAGTCAAAGCCCGCCTGATTCGCCTGTACGCAGCCCTCCTCGAACGATTCGGTAACCAGCACTGGTGGCCTGGACGAACCCCGTACGAGGTCGCCGTGGGCGCCGTCCTCACCCAGCACACGGCGTGGGTCAACGCGGCGCGCGCCATCGAGGCGCTTCGCGCGCGAGGCCTCTTGTCGCCTGCCCGGGTGGCCACGCTCGGCGCTTCCGACCTGGCCGGCGTGATCCGACCGGCCGGGACGCCCAGCATCAAGGCGCGCCGGCTCCAGGCGCTGACGGGCTGGCTCGTGGAGAGCATGGGCGGGACTTTCCGCCGGCTGCGGACGGTGCCGCTCATTCCACTGCGCCGGCGCCTCCTGGAGATCCCTGGGCTCGGTCCGGAGACGGCCGATGCCATCCTTCTCTACGCCGCCGGCCGCCCGGTCTTCGTGGCCGATGGGTACACGCGCCGGGTCCTCTGGCGCCACCGTCTGATCGGACAAGCGGCGGGTTATGAAGAGACTCGCGCGTGGCTCGAGGCGCACCTGCCCTCCGATCCGGCTCTGTTCAACGAGTTTCACGCGCTGCTCGTGGCGGTCGGCAAATCGCACTGCCGGAGCGCGCCACGCTGCGGGGACTGCCCGCTGCGCGCCGACCTCCGGGGCCGCGCCCCGGCGGGCTGAACGGCCGTCACGCGCAGAACTCCGAGAGGACCGCGACGATGCGCTCCGCGGCGTCGGGCACCGCCAGCGTGCGCGCGTGCTCGCCCATCTGCTTGAGCCGCGCGGGATCAGCGAGAAGGCCGCGGATGTCGTCGGCGAGACGCGCCGCGGTCAGCGCCGACTGCGGCAGGACGACCGCACCGCCCAGCCGCTCGACCATGCACGCGTTCTCGGTCTGCTCGTCGCCACGGGTTCCGGGCAGGGGAATGTAGAGAGCCGGGAGGCCGAGCTGGCAGCATTCGTTCACTGTTCCGGCACCTGCGCGCGCCACGACCAGCGCGGCGGCGGCGTAGATGCCGGCGAGCTCGGCCCCCACGTAGGGCACGACGGTGTAACGACGCGTCAGGGCCGGCGGCAGCGCCGCGCGGCGCTCCTCGAGCCAGGCGCGATCGCCCGTCGTCGGGTTGTCGCCGCACTGGTGGATGATCTGCGCGTGCTCGATGAGCCGCGGGAGTGCCTCGCCGACGACCCGGTTGATCCGGTGGGCGCCCTGGGCGCCCCCGGTGACGTAGACGAGAGGCATCGCCGGGTCCAGCTGAAACTGGGCGATGACGCTCGAGCGGGAGCCCTGCCGGAGCTCGGGCCGCAACGGATTGCCGGTCACCACGACCCGCGACGCCGGGAACTTGCCCTCGCGATCGGGGAAGGTCACGGCGATCCGCCGCGCGAAGCGAGCGCAGATCCGGTTCGCGAGCCCCGGGACCGCGGTCTGCTCGTGCAGGACGACCGGCACCCGGAGGAGCGCCGCGCCGAACACCACCGGCAGCGCGACGAACCCGCCAGTGCCGAAGACGACTCGCGGCCGCAGCGCGCGCAGGGCGCGAATCGCGCCGACGGCGCCGGCCGGCACGTTGACGGCGAGGTCCGCAACGTTCTGCCACGCCCAGTAGCGCCTGAGCTTGCCCGTGGAGATGGCGACGTACGGGATGCCGGTCGGCGGCACCCGCTGGGCCTCGATGCCCGTGCGCGAGCCGATCCACGCGCACGTCTTCGATCGCTCTCGCAGGAGGGTTGCGACGGCCAGCCCCGGGCTCGTGTGGCCGCCCGTTCCCCCGCCCGCGATGACGACGTGGACGGGGCCCGCGTTCACGCGGTCGGGCCCTTGGCGGCGTGACGCTCGAGGGCCAGCGCGATCAGCCGGTCCAGCAGCGCCGTGTAGGTGAGGCCCGAGGCCGCCCACATCTTCGCGTAGCCGCTCGTCGCGGTGAAGCCGGGGATCGTGTTGATCTCGTTCACGAGGAGACGATCGCCCTCGAGGAAGAAATCGACGCGGGCCATGCCCGAGCAGTCGACCGCGCGGAAGGCAGCGATGGCGAGCTCGCGGATCTGCCGTGTGAGCTCGGGCGAGATCGGCGCCGGCACCGTGAGCCGCGCCTGCCCCTCGAGGTACTTGGTCGAGTAGTCGTACCACTCGGCGTCGTAAGTGATCTCGCCCGGCAGCGAGGCCATCGGCTCGTCGTTGCCGAGCACGCTCACCTCGATCTCGCGCGCTCGCACGCCGCGCTCGGCGATGATCTTGCGATCGTGGCGTGCGGCGAGATCGATCGCGGCCGGCAGCGCCTGCGCGTCGCGCACCTTGCTGATCCCGACGCTCGAGCCCAGGTTCGAGGGCTTGACGAAGCACGGAAAGCCGATCGTCTCGGCGACGCGCGCCGCCACGCGGCCGGGTGCCTGTCGCCATTCGCTTCGCCCGATCACGACGTGCTCGACGATGGGCAGCCCGTGCGCCTGGAAGACCGCCTTCATCATGACCTTGTCCATCCCGACGGCCGAGGCGAGGACGCCCGCCCCGACGTACGGAACGTCGGCCAGCTCGAAGAGCCCCTGGATGGTCCCGTCCTCGCCGTAGGGCCCGTGCAGCATGATCACGACCACGTCGAGCCCCTGTCGGAGCTCGGCCGGCAGCCCGCCCGCGGGCTCGGTCCGCGTCAGGCTCTGGCTGGCGGCGCTGTCGGTGGCCTCCGCGCGCCCGGCGAGCGCCTTCTTCACGGCACCGTCGGCGTCGTTCGACGGCAGCGCGACGCGCGCCTCGGCCGCCAGCGCGCGCATCGGATCGCCCCCGACGACCCAGCGCCCGCTTCGGGCGATGCCGATCGGGACGACGGTGTGACCGAGCTCCTCGAGGGCCGCGATGACCGACGCCGCGGAGGCGAGCGAGACCTCATGCTCCCCGGAGCGCCCACCGAAGACGACGCCCACGCGCAGAGCGGGCATGGAAATCATTCTAGCAGCGAACATTCTGCCGACCGCCCGATCGCGTCGGGCCTACTGCGTGGCGATCAGGATGGCCTTGGCGATGAGTCCCATGAACTCGTAGGCCGGCCCCGTCCAGTAGTCGCGGAAGACCCAGACCGTGATCACGATGCCGACGTAGGCGATGCCGAGGAAGATCCACTGGGGCAGGTCGCGGAGCGGAATGAGGATTCGGAGGATGCCGGCGATGATGGCGCCGACGAACGCGACCAGCCCGGCGAAGGCCGCCAGCGCCAGCGGCGTGAGCAGCACGAACATGAACGAGGTGACGATTGCCTCGCCCCGACCGATGGGGGTGGAGAACCGCTGGCGCACCGCCGGCTGATCGGCCAGGTGCTCGAGCGCCTGGGCAACCTTGCCCCAGCTGATGAAGCCGCTATACGAGAGAAGGAACAGCGTGGACGCCCCCAGGAAGATCCAGTGGCGCCTCTTGAGAAGTGTCAGCGGCCACATGCCCTATACCCTAGGTGGTTGCCGCTCGGAGCGCCAGCGTCGCCATTCGGCGAGGCGCCGTCCCAGATCGGCTTCGAGCCCGCGGTCCGTCGGCCGATAGTACTGGCGGCCGCGGAGCGAGTCGGGCAGATCCTGCTGGTCGACCTTCGCATCCGGCGCGTCGTGGGCGTACTGATAGCCCGCGCCGTAGCCGAGGTCCTTCATGAGCCGGGTTGGGGCGTTGCGGATGTGCAGCGGCACCGGCTCGGCCGGACGCTCCCGCACATCCTCCTTCGCCTCGTTGTGGGCGACGTACACGGCGTTCGACTTCGGCGCCAGCGCGAGGTAGAGCGTGGCCTGGGCGAGGGCCAGCTCGCCCTCCGGGTCGCCGAGGAAGTCGTAAGCTTCCTTCGCCGCCAGCGTGAGCGTGAGCGCGCCGGGGTCGGCATTGCCGACGTCCTCGGAGGCGAAGCGCACGAGCCTCCGGGCGATGTAGAGCCGGTCCTCGCCGGCCTCGAGCATGCGCGTGAGCCAGTAGAGCGACGCGTCGGGGTCGGAGTCGCGCAGCGACTTGTGGAGCGCTGAGATCAGGTTGTAGTGCTCCTCGCCCGACTTGTCGTAGAGCAGCGTGCGCCGCTGCGCCGCCTCGCGGATCGTGTCCGCCGTCACGCGGCGGCGCCCGCCCGCGAGGGGCGCCAGCACCACCGACAGCTCGAGCACGTTCAGGGCGACGCGCGCGTCGCCGTTTGCCACGGCGGCGATCGAGCGGAGCGCCTCGTCGGTCGCCTCCGGATGGAGCTGGGCGAGCCCGCGCTCGCCGTCCGCGAGCGCTCGGCGCATGATAGCGAGCAAATCGCTTTCCTCGAGCCCGCGCAGGACGTAGACGCGGCAGCGCGAGAGAAGCGCCGAGTTCACCTCGAAGGACGGATTCTCCGTCGTGGCGCCGACGAGGACGATCGTGCCCTTCTCGACGTGGGGGAGAAACGCGTCCTGTTGGGCGCGGTTGAACCGGTGGATCTCGTCGACGAAGAGGATGGTGCGCATCCCCCGGCGCGTGCGCTCGCGCTCGGCCTCGCCGATCACCTCGCGGATCTCCTTGACGCCCGACAGGACGGCCGAGAAGGCGACGAAGCGGGCGCCGGTCACGCGGGCCATCAACGACGCGAGCGTCGTCTTGCCGGAGCCCGGCGGGCCCCAGAGGATCATCGAGTGAAGCTCGCCCGTCTCGATGGCCGTTCGCAAGACACGGCCGGGCCCCAGGAGGTGCTCCTGCCCCACGATCTCGTCGATCGAGCGAGGCCGGACGCGATCGGCGAGGGGCGCTCCCGCCCGCGAGGCGGCCGCGGCGGGTTCG
>Ga0111539_10004964_pt1 | contig 17312 bp, 12 predicted proteins | sample RhiMethybrSRZTD1_FD_79667 | JGI IMG/M metagenome (GOLD analysis project Ga0111539, IMG submission 79667) | Populus rhizosphere microbial communities from Tennessee, USA - Rhizosphere MetaG P. TD hybrid SRZTD1 (version 2) (version 2) | ecosystem: Host-associated > Plants > Roots > Rhizosphere >... | reverse complement strand
GCGTGCCGGCCATGGCCTCTTTGAGGCCCTCGCCGGTGATGCTGTTGACGCCGGTCTTCGGCGAGGCGGCGATGACTTCATGGCCGTTTTGGCTCAGAATGGTGGCTGTCTTCGAGCCGATCAAGCCGGTGCCTTCGATAATAACGATCTTCATTGCCAACCTCCTAGTTCGTAGCCCACAAGCCGGGGCTTGTGATGGTCGTGCGGCGAGCGACGGTCAGGGAGTGTCGTCCCCACTAGGGGAGACGGAGCGTCGTGTTCCATAGCAGTGTCGGTGACGAGCAGTGTCCGTGACGACCGGGCGATCAAGCCATATTCACCGGAGCCTTAGCGCTCAGGACCGCCAACTCGAGAGGCCGGGGTGCAGGCAGCGGAACGGTAACACGTGCAAAGGCGTCTCGCCAGCCGTGTCGGGCGGCGAGTGCTTCAGCGATGTGCGACGGCCCAGACTTCAGCCAGTCAGCGGCGGGGGCTGCCGAAGGACACCTTGCATTTCAGGCCGGACGGCACCCGATTGCCGGGATTGTGTAGCTCGAGGCGGACCGCGAACGTCCCGCTCGCGGCGTCCACGATCGGATCGACGACCGTGACCGACGCCTCGAGCGGTCGGCTCATGGGTGGCTCAGGGACGACGACGGCCGGCTGGCCGACGGTGATCTTCCCGAGCATGGCGATCGGGGCGAAGGCCTCGGCCCGGAGCGGGTTGAGTTGGGCGATCTTGACGATGGGATAGTCGCGGGCCGCCAGCTCTCCCGGATGCCGCAGCCGCTCGATCACCACACCCGCGAGCGGGCTCCGAATCGTTCGTAGCTCGAGCGCGGCCTTGGTCCGCTCGTGCTCGAGCTTTGCCAGCGCTTTGTTTTCCTTCGCCTCCACGAGGTCGTACTCGGCGATGATCTTCACGGTCTCGGCCTCGTCGAGATCCTTCAGCGGCACCAGGCTCTTCCGGTACATCTCGTCCGTTCGCTCTAAACGACGCGCCCCGAAACTGACCTTCACCTCGTTGGATTTCACGGCGGATTCCTGCTCGGCCCGCAGTGCCGCGATCGCGACGGCATGCCGCTCAACGGTCGACTCCAGGACCGCCAGGACCGCCCCCTTTTCCACGATCGAGCCGCGATCGACGAGGACGCGCTCCACGACCCCTTCGACCGGCGTGCTGACGACCACCGTCTCGCGTGGCTGTAGAAGGCAATCCAGATCCGCCGCGCGCGCCGGTGCGGTTAGCATGACGGCTTCGGCGATCACCAGCACCACGGCCGTCGCGATGAGAGAACGCTCGATCATGATCGCCTCCTGTGCAGAGTTATGACCGGAGCGGCGCCGAGAAGGCCAGTGTGGTGTCGAGGTGGTCGTCCACGCGGACCAGATCTCGTCGTGCCCGTGCATGGCGGCGCTCGGCCGCCCGTTGGGCGCGCCGGACGACGAGCCCGGCCAGACGCCTCGGCACCGAGCCGTCGGGCCGGACGAACACCGCGGCCACGCGCTGGGCGGTGCGCGCATGGCTGGAAATCAGCTCGTCGTCGAGCGAGATGATCGCCTCGAAGGTCCCGGGATCTCCCTGGCGCCCGCCGCGCCCGGCAAGCTGCCGGTCGATGCGCCGAGCTTCGTGCCGCTCGGTCGCGATGACGTGCAAGCCCCCCGCGTCGGCGACACCGGGCCCCAGGCGGATGTCGGTGCCCCGCCCGGCCATGTTGGTCGCGACGGTGATCTGATTCGGCTGACCCGCCTCGGCGATCAGCTGCGCTTCGTGCGCATCCTGCCGGGCGTTCAGGAGCTGATGACGAAGTCCGGACGCAGTGAGCAGTCTACTGAGCTGCTCCGACGCGGCGACGGAGCGCGTGCCGATGAGAACCGGTCGCCCCGTCAGGTGCACGTCGGCCACTCGCCGCACGACGTCCGACCACCGATCGGCCGCGCGGGCGAACATCCGGTCGGGCAACGCCTGACGGCGCACCGGCCGGTGGGGCGGAACGCGCACGACGGCCAGTCTGTAGACATCCCAGAGCTCGGCCGCGACCTCCCGTGCGGTCGCGGTCATGCCGGCCAGGCGCAGATACCGCCGGAAGAATCGTTGATAGCTGATGCGCGCCAGCGTGAGCTGCTTCGACGTCGGCGCACATCCCTCCTTGACTTCGATCAGCTGGTGCAGGCCGGCCTCCCAGGACCGGTCGGCCATGAGGCGTCCCGTGAACTCGTCGACGATGGCGATGCGGCCGTCGGCGCCGGCCAGATAGTGCGCGTCCCGGCGAAACAGGTGACGGGCCGTGAGAGCTTGACGCACGAGGTCCTCGCGCCGCAGGCGGCCGGTCCAGACGCCGCCGAGCGGCCGGGCGAGCTCCTCCACACGCTGCTGGCCGCGCGCGGTGAGGGTCACCTGGCGGCGAGGCGCGTCGATCCGGAAGTCGTCGCCGACATCGAGACGATCGGCCAGGGTCAACGCATGCTGATAGACCTGACGCCCCGTGTCGCCGTCAGTCGCGCCCGAGATGACGAGCGGTGTCCGTGCCTCGTCGACGAGTACGCTGTCGGCCTCGTCGACGATCGCATAGTGCAGCCCGCGAAGGACGAGACGGCCTGCACGAGCGTCCTCGCCGCCCAGCTGTTCGAGCTGGAGCTGGAGGCGATCGGCCCGGTCGCCGAGCACGAGGCCGTCGCGGAGGTAGTCGAAGCCGAGCTCCTTGTTGGTGCAGTACGTCACGTCGCAGGCATAGGCCGCGCGCCGCGCGTCCGCGTCCATGCCGTGCACGACGACGCCCACCGAGAGCCCGAGCGCCTGGTAGATCGGCGCCATCCACTCCGCGTCACGCCGCGCCAGGTAATCGTTGACGGTCACGACATGGACCGGAATGCCCACGAGCGCCGCGGCGCACGCCGGCAGCGTCGCCGTCAGCGTCTTGCCCTCCCCGGTCTCCATCTCCGCGATCTGACCGTCGAGGAGCACGCGGCCGCCGACCAGCTGCACGTCACGATGGCGCTGCCCGACGGTGCGCCACGCGGCCTCGCGGACGATCGCGAAGGTGCGCGCGACCAGCTCGTCGCGGAAGCCATCATGCTGGAGCGGCGCGCGGAGGGAGGCGGCCAGCTCGCGCAGGCGCCAGTCGCCGACGCCGTGAACCGAGCGCTCCGCGGCCTGCGTCAGGGCCAGCAGCCGCGGGAGGGCCGCCGCCTGTGGGCCCCGCCACCGGGCGAAGGGCGCCAGCACGCTCGTTGCGGTCCGATCGAGCCGCGAGGGCGGACGCGAGCGGCGTTCGGCATAGGCACCGGCGTGGGTCTCCAGGCGATCGAGGGCCGGTCTCATCGGAGGCGTCAGACGTTGAACTGCCCGAGGAAGAGCTGTCGCACCTCGCGATACCACTGCTGAGCCAGCGGACGTCGTCCATGGTCGAAGCGCACGTAGGCGCGCCCTCCCGCGTTCAGCAGGGGGCGTCCGGTCGAGACTTCCAGATCCAGCTCGAAGAACTTGTGCAGGGCCGTGAGCGCGGAGCTGTCGCGCGGATCGGTCAATACCCGGCCTCCGCCCTCGGTGCCCAGCGCGGCACCGGGAAGCCGCTCGGCGGCCGCGGGCACGATGCGACGAATCCGTGCCGGGAGCAGCTGGTCGAGCCGCTCGGCCAGCCGGACCTGCACGGCCGTGGTGCCGTGTCCGATTCGCTCGATTTCCTCCTGGCGAACGACGGCACGTACCACGACCGTGCCGAGCTCGACGACATAGCCGATCAGCTCACCGTCCTTCAGGAACCGGCCCGTCAGCTCGGGCGAGCACGGGCAGGCCGCGCGGGCGAGCGACGATGGCGCCGGCGCCACGAAGATCCCGTCGGCACCGGCGAGGATCGTCAGCTCCCCGACACGGCGCCGCGCTTCCGCGATCCCCTGGTCCACGAAGCGCAGCTCGTCCTGGATGATCTGCGCCTTCACGCGGTCGCTCGGTCGTTGCTCGTCATACCGCGCGACCAGCTCGCGGCGGCGTGCCTCGAGCTGCGCGGTCCGTGTGAGCAGCGCGGGATCCGTCAGCACGATGAGCGCCTCGCCGCGGCGAACACGGTCGCCGGGCGTGGGGATCAAAGCCTGGATGAAGCCGTCCGAGCGCGCACGCACGAACGACTCTTCCGGTATCCACACCACGCCTTCCGCCCGGCTCCGGTCAGGCACCGGCAGCACCCCGACGAGATAGACGACGAGAGCGACTCCGGCGGCCGACACCGTGATGGCCCGGGCTCGAACCTCGCGCAAGCGCGGGCTGGCGGCAAGGTAGGCGAGGCCCTTGGCGAGGGGCAAGAGCACCCAGCCGACGCTGGCGAGGACGACGAAGATCACGGCGAGCTGCAGCGAGTGTCGCCCGAGAAACATGACGATGGCGCCGACGACACCGAGGCGGTAGGCGAATGAGCTGACGCCGTACAGCACGAACCAGGCGCGCTCGGCGGCGGTGGCCGTAGGCGGCTCGGCGTCCGGCCGGCCGAACGCATAGCGCTCGCAGAGATAGCCGAAGTACAGGCGGGCGCGTTGCCAGAGATTCGGAATCTCCAGCCAGTCGCACAGGATGTAATAGCCGTCGAATCGCAGCAGCGGGTTCGCGTTGAAAAACAGGGTCGAGATGCCGACGCTAACGATCGTCGCAAACGCCACGGTCCGTACGACCCCCGGCTCGGCGTGCAGCCACACCATGACGGCGAGCGCCGCGATGAAGAGCTCGACGAGCATGCCAGCGGCCCCGACGACCATGCGCTGGCGCTTGTCCGGGAAGGCCCACGCCGCCGAGGCGTCGACATACGGGACCGGCGTGACGACCATCATCATGATGCCCATGTCGTGGACTTCACCACCGAAGGTCTTGACGGCGACGGCGTGCCCCAGCTCGTGCAGCGTCTTGACCACGACAAAGAGCAGCGCGAAGGCCACGAGGCTCGGGACGGACCAGACCCGGTCGACGGCGTCCCCCGTGAAGTCACGCCAGTGGACTGCCAGCAGACCGACGGCCGGCACGACGGTGGCAAGCCACAGGGCGGCGGCCAGCCACGCCATGAACGGGCGACCGCCCGGCACGATCCGCTGCAGAATCGCTTCGGGGTCGACGAGCGGGATACGCCACGTGAACAGGCTCAGCATTTGCCCGGCGGCACGTCGCCGCCGTCGCTGCCGGGACCGCTCGAGCAGCTCGACCGCGTCGGGCGTGACATCACACTGCAGCACGTCGGCCGCGTGCAGCTGGGCCAGGAGCTGGATGGTCTCGTCTTGTGTCGGCGCATCGTCGCCCAGGCGCTCGCAGGCCACGTCCCAGATCTGCTGGACGGTACGCGCTCCATCCATGAGGCCGATGAGGAGGTAGGCCGCGGGCGAGAAGCGGTAGAAACGCTCGCTCACGCGATCCTCCAGCACATACCAGGGCTGCGCGCGATACGTCTGCCGCCGGATCCGTGCGTGGCCAGGCAGACGCGGCCGCAGCCCCGACACGCGATACCAGGACGACGAGAACAGCGGTCGTACGGTCATGCGCTATGGAGTCCAGGACCAGAAGGCGAGCCGGCCCCAGTCGATCACCGTCCGGAGCCAGATCCAGACGAGGCGGCGCTCATCGATCGCAATCTTGCCCACGCCTTCCATGCCCGGCTGGAGCCGGGCATGGGGTTGATCGAGCCGCGCCTCCACACGGAAGTAGTTGCGGCCGTCGCGCGCCGTGGACACCGGAGTGATCGTCTCCACCACGAAGCCGAGCGGGCTGTCCGGGGCGGCGGCCAGCAGCAGCTGGCCATGGTGGCCCACCGCCACGTCGGCGATGTCGCGCTCGTCGACCTGGAGGACCACCCGGAACGAATCGAGCGGAGCGACGTGAAAGAGCGCCTGGCCTCGTTCGACGGGCGAGCCGAGCGCTTGACTCAGGTCGCCGCTGACCACGACGCCATCGAGGCCCGCGAGAATGCGACTCTTGGCGAGCTGTTCATCGACCAGGGCCAGCTGGGCTCGCGCCTGATCGATCTGGGCGGTGGTCACGGCGAGCTGTGCGGCGTTCCGGGCGGCGAGCGCCTGGTGTTGCTGCTTCACGAGCTGATCCTGCTGCGCGGACCATTTCGCCCGCTCCAGGCGGAGCTCGCGGTCGTCCAGCGCAACGAGCAATTGGTCGCTGCGCACCAGATCGCCTGGTCGCACGGGGGCGTCGCGCACGTAGCCGTTGAACGGAGCGACCGCGACGCGCTGCACGTGCGCCTCCATGACCGCCCGCGCCGCCACCCGGTACTCGCCGGTCGCGAGCAACAGAAGGGCGACCACGGCGACGGCGGCCACCGCGCCGAGCTTGGAGCCGATGTGGCGCGGGCCAATGAGATGCGCCAGCTGTCGCCGACCCGCGTCGAACGCCTTGGTGACGAGCCACCGATCGTCGCGCCGCAGAGCCTCGAGCATGGGGCCCGTCAGCCCGGCCACGGCCTCGACGAGCTCCACCACCTCGTCGTCGAAGGGCCGGACGCTCGGACGCTCCAGGGTCAGGGCGCCCACCACCCGTGTACCGACCGCGAACGGAACGGTGAGGACGGCGGTACCGTGCTGGCCGCCGAGCTCGCGGTGGGCGCGTGTCGCGCGCGGCACCTGGTCGGGCGGGGCCGGATGGAGCACCGGGCCCTTCTGGTCGATCGCCTCGTCCATGGCCGCGCCGATGGCGCGAACGAGATTGCTGCGATGGCGCAGCTCGGCGGTGTGAGACACGGTGTGCACGCGGACGCGGGCGCCGCGGACGAATCCGAGGCTCACGCGGTCGCAGCCGAGCTTCGTCGCCAGCGTGGTGACGAAGGCGATCGCGGCGGCGGCGAAGCGCTCGTGGTGCAACGCGCTGGCGACCGTTTCGAGCACATCGCGCAGGCGGTCGCGGGCGGCGCGCTGCTCGGTGGCGTCACGGCGAGCGACAAACATCTCGAGCCAGCCGGAACCCCATTGCAGATGTCGGAGCACGACCTTCAGGCTGGCGTCCGAACGCGCGGTCACGTCGACGGCGACCACGCCGATGACGCTGCCCTGCGTGCGGATCGGGCAGCCCAGGAGGTAGTGGCCGCGCCCGGGCGTATCCGTGGGCGATGGTTGACGTACGGCGACGCTGCGTGCCTCGGAGGCGGCGCGACGCGCCAGCTCGGTCAACGGCCGCGGATCTTTGGTGGTTTCCCCCCAGAACGCGACCGGCGCGATGCCGCCCGACCCGTCGCCCGCGAGACGGAAGACGGCACCGCCGAAGACGCCCGGAATGAGGCGGCATTGCATGGCCAGCCAGCCCTGATAGAAGGATTCCGTCGTGGGCGCCTGGCGGAAGTCGCGCCCGGACGCCGTCCTGGCCCGGGTTGCCTCACCGCGGGCCTGTTGAACTCGTCGTGACAATTCGTCCGACACGTCTCTGCTATCCAGGCGCCGCCGGGGGGCGGCGCCTGGGGCGCCTCGATTAGACGATCAGCCTTGAATCACGACGTTGTCGCCCGGCCCGCCGTCGAGGATGTCCAGGCCCGGGCCGCCGACGAGCACGTCGTCTCCGGCGCCACCGGCGAGTGTATCGGCGCCATCACCGCCGATCAGCACATCGTCCCCGTCGTCGCCGTTCGCGGTGAGCTGGATGGCGCCGGCCGCCAGACCCGAGGCCTCGACCACGTCGTCCCCGGCCCGCGCATTGACCGTCAGACGGTCGTTCGCTGCCTCGGCGCCCGTGATGTTCACCCGAGCGGCCAAGCCGACCACGGCCACGCCGCTGGCATCACCGGAGACCTGGATGACGTCGTCGCCGTTGGTGCCCTCGACGATGACGCTATCCGGCTGCCCATCACCGACTCCGCCTGTCGCGAGGTCGAAATTGATCTCCGTGACATCGGCGCCCGACAGGTCGTGGACGACCATGACGTCCGCGCCGCCGAGCGCGTTGAAGTCAATGCCCTCGACGTCGTTCAGATCCATCGTGACGTTGGCGACATTACGGAAGAACCGCACCCGTCCGCCGGTGACCGAGATGTCGATATTTTCGGCGATGTTGGCGCCATTGAACAGCATCGTATCGAAGCCGGCCTGGCCCTCGATCCTGTCGTTGTCGTCGCCCGGATTCCACACGAACGTGTCGTTGCCGGCGGCCATGAATGCTACATCGTTGCCGTCGCCGCCATTGATGAGATCGTCGCCCTGGCTCCCTCGGAACACGTCGGCCCCGAGACCCCCGTTCATGGTGAGCTGGATCCTGTCGGCCGGCAGCGCGAAGGCATTGAGGATGTCGTCCCCACCGAGACCGTTCAGCGTGAGCCGGTCGTTGGCCTGTTCCGAGAAGAGGATGTTGACGGCGGCCTGCGGGCCGAAGACGTTGACAGCGCCGGCATTGCCGTTCACGCCAAACACGTCGGCGCCCTGGGTCCCGTTGATGGTGACCGTGTCGGCCGCGCCGTCGCCGCCGCCATTGGGGCCACGCAGATCGAGGGCGATGCGCGTCACATCCGTGCCGGTGAGGTCGCCGACCACGATGTTGTCGGCGCCGCCCAGGGCGCGGAAATCGATCGTCTCCACATCGTTGAGGTCCATCGTCACGTTGGCCACGTCGCGCAGGAAGAGAACACGCCCGCCGTTGGCCACGATGTCGATGTTCTCGGCGATGTTGGCGCCGAAGAACAGCATGGTGTCGGTTCTCCCGTCCTGACCTTCGATCGTGTCGTTGCCGTCGCCGGGATTCCACTGGAACACGTCGTTGCCCGCCCCGAGCAGCGCGACGTCGTTGCCGTTGTCGCCGAAGACGAAGTCGTTTCCGTCGCCACCGAGGAACACGTCGGCGCCCTGACTGCCGAGCAGGCTGTCGGGGCCGGTGCCGCCGTCAACGGTGAGCTTGATGACACCGGCCGGCAGCGTGGTGGCCGACACGCCGTCGGCGCTGCCCAGCGCGTTGACCACGAGGGAATCGTTGGCGCCTTCGGAACTGGTGATGTTCACCCGGGCCGACAGGCCGAGAACCGATACCGACGTACCCGCGCCAACGACGTCGATGACATCGGCGCCGTTGGTGCCGTTGACGATCACCGTGTCTGCCGCCCCGTCGCCCGCGGCGCCGCCGATGGTGCCGGCCAGGTTGGCGTTGAGCGCCACCAGATCGGTGCCGGTCACGTTGTTGACGATGACCGTGTCCGTGCCGCCCAGGGCGTTGAGATCGATGGCCTCGACGTCGTTGAGGTCCATGACGATGTTGCCGAGGTTGCGGGTGAATCGCACCCGGCCACCGTTCGCAGACGCCTCGAAGGTCTCGGCGCCGGCACTGCCATTGAAGAGCAGTGCGTCGGTCCCGGCCTGCCCTTCGACGATGTCGCTGCCGTCGCCCGGATCCCACTGGAAGACATCGTTACCGGCGCCGAGGAATGCCACGTCGTTGCCCTGCTGGCCATCGACGAAGTCGTTACCGTCGCCCCCCAGAAGGAGATCGGCGCCGTTGCTGCCGAGGATCGTGTCGTTCCCGGCACCGCCGTCGGCGGTGATCTTGATGAGCGCCGCAAGATTGCCAGTCGCCGAGAAGGAGTCGTCGCCGCCGTTCATATTGAGGACGAGATTCTCGCTGGTCCCGATGTCGATGCTGAACGGGGCAGGATTCAGCCGGTCGAAACGGACTCGCGCGCCATTGGCCGTCGCGCTGAAGACTTCGGCGCCACCGCCGCCGTTGACCTCGGTCGTATCCGAGCCGCTGCCGCCCTCGTTGAGGTCGGTGTCATCGCCCGGATTCCAGATCATGCGATCGTTGCCGGACTCACCGAACACCTGATCGTCGGCATCGCCGCCGGTCAGCGAGTCGTTGTCTGCGCCGCCGAACAGAAAATCAAAGCCGCCGCGACCCAGCAGCGTGTCGTTGCCTGCCTGACCGAAGAGCTGGTCGCCGCCGGATCCGCCGGACATCGTGTCATTGCCGGCGCCCCCGAACAGATTCGAGGCGGGAAGGGCGCCGCTGGCCTCGCTCAGGGTGAGGTTGTCGCTGCCGTTGAGACCGAACACCGAGATCAGCGAGGTGTTGGCCACGGTGGCGGTACCACCCTGAATCGCCACCGCACCCCCGTTGACCAGGATCGCGCCGGCGGCATTGCGGCTGATGGTGATGGTGTTGTCCTGCGCGTCGCCGAGCACCGTGAGCGCGCCGGCCTGCGGCATGAAGAACGCGGTGACGGCCGGCATCAAGCGCGACTCCAGCGACTCGAACCCGGAGACGAAGCGAGCCGGGCGCGGGGACCGGTTCCAGAAGCGGCGTGTTGACCAGCGAACCTTGAGGAAATCGGCCAGTCTAGACATGAGGCCTCCCATGACAGAGGTGAGCACTGTGCAGGGACGGGAGAGGGGGGTCAGAATGCGAGCGACAGCGCGCGGAGCCGGGACGTCCACGCTTCATCGCTGCCTGCGTCGGCCAAGTATGTTGAGTCACCGAGCCCTCGCAGCGGCGCCATCTTGCACGCGGTGAGCACCGGAGTCAAGGGACGCGCAAGCGGTCGCCCCACCTTGACTCACTTGGGGGTACGGGCCTAGTCTTTGGCCACCTATCGAACCGTGACCCGGTGCCCTCGGAGGGCCTGGATGCCCAGTCTCGACGTCCGCAAGTGGCGTGAACCGGGTGGTTTCGGTCAGTACGAGTCGGCGACCATGCGTCTGGTTCGCACGCTCGTCGTGGTGCTCTCCACCGCGCTGTCGACACTCGCCGCCGCCAATCCCGCCGTTGCGCAGTTCACCATCGGCGGCGACCCCCGGGTCAATCCCGACGACTTCCGGATCACGACGTTCGCCTCCGGATTGAACTACCCGAACGGGCTCGCGCGGCTGTCTGACGGCTCGATCCTGGTGGCGACGAGCAACCCGAACGGGACGGGAACGTTCTTCGCCTCTTCCGGAGCGCTGCTGCGCTTCACGGACACCAACAGCGACGGCATCGCGGACGGGCCGGGGCAGGTGATGTATTCCGATCTGCTTGGCGTCTGGGTGGCCCTCAAGGTCGCGGGCCCGCTCGTGTTCATCACGAGCGCTCGGATGTTCTCCGATCGCATCACGATTCTGCGGATGAACAACGGACCGGCATTGCCGTACACGTTCGTCGGCACGCTGGACTTCACGTTCCCCGCCAACTGGGAGCACACGAGTTACGCGCTGGCGGCACGCCCGGCGCCGGGTGGCCCCGCGAACACGTACGAGCTGTACTTCAACGTCGGCTCGACCGCGAACTTCGAGCAGACCACGGATCCCATTGGACTGGGCGGTTTGCTGCAAGGCACGATGCAGGGTGCGTCGATCTATCGCGTCATGGTGACGGACACCGGCCATGGCGCCACGGTGTCGAATCTGACGCAGATCGCCAAAGGCTTGCGCAACGCCGCCGGCATGGACTTTCACCCGGCGACGGGTGACCTCTACTTCGAAGACAACGGGATCGATGGCTTGCAGGATTTCAACGTGTCGCTGAGCGCCGACGAGCTCAATCGCGTCGCGACTGCCGATCTCGGGCGAATCGTGCCGGACTTCGGGTTCCCGGACGACTACATCGACGCTGCGACGGGCCAGCGCGTGGGCAGCGGCGGCGTGCAGCCACTCGTGACGTTCCGACCATTGCCGTGCGCCTCGTGCCCGGATCCAGTCGATCAGGCGGAAAGCGAGGGCCCGTCGGGCATCATCTTCGCGCCGCCCGCATTTCCTTCGTACGTGAGCAACGGCGTGTTCGTCGGCTTCCACGGCAAGTTCGGTGCTCCGCCGTCCGGCAACGAGGAAAACCCGCTCGTCTTCTGGGACATCGGGACGGGCCAGTACTTCCACTTCATCGAGGCGTTCCAGCTCGGTCACGGCGATCAGCTGCTGTCCACCGAGGACTCGCTCTTCATCGCCGACATGTCCGCGAACGGTAGCCTCAACACTAACGGCGGTGCCGGCGTCGTCTATCAGATTGCGTCGCGGCAGCCCGAGGCCATCCGCGTGTTCATCACCCAGCCGGACACGGACGGCACGACCGTCAGCGGCACGGTCTGGTTCACGATCTGGCTCGAGAACGCGGGGGCGGGCACGCGAAACCTGACGCTCAGCATCGATGGCGTCGCCGTGGGGACAGCGACGAGCACGTCGAACGGGCCGCTCTCGATTCCGTGGAACAGCGTCGGGGCGGCGGGCGGCACGCACACGGCCACGGTCAGCGTTCGTGATGGCGCCGGCAAGACCGGAAGCGCCAACCGCACGGTCATCATCCAACCCGGATCAATCCGTGTGTTCATCACAGATCCGGGGACCGATGGGACCATGGTCGGCGGCACGGTCTGGTTCACGATCTGGCTCGAGAACGCGGCGGCGGGCACTCGGAACCTCACGCTCAGCATCGATGGCGTCCCCGTGGGGACGACGGTCAGCACCGCGAATGGGCCGATCTCGATGCCATGGAGCATTGCCGGGGCGGCGGGCGGTACGCATAGGGCTACGGTGAGCGTACTGGACGGCGCCGGCAACCGCGGTAGCGCCAACCGGACGGTTGTGATCTCGAGCATCGGCGTCTTCATCACGTCTCCGGGGAGCGACGGCGCCACGATGCGGGGCACGACGTGGTTCACGATCTGGGTCGAGAACGCCGCGGCCGGCAGCAAGACCTACACGCTGAGCGTGGACGGTACGGTGGTCGGGACGACGAACACGACGTCGAACGGGCCCGTTTCGATGCCGTGGACGACCAGCGGAGTGGTCAACGGCAGTCACTCGGTGACGATCAGCGTGCTCGACGCTGCGGGCCGCGGCGGTCAGGCGGTGCGGGTGGGGAACGTGGCGAACTAGGCGCGAGCCTGGCCACACCCTCACGTCGGACGACGAGGGGTTAGCGGACGCAAGATCCGCTAACCCCTTTGCGTTACCCAGACTTCAGCCCGTTCTCGATCTCCTCTGGCCCTGACCAGTCACGCCGCCTGGCGTCGAGCGGCGGGCCGGCGGCGGGCCTTCGCCGCCGCGCCGGGGCGTCGCGCGGTCTTCACCCGTGCCGCATACACCTGGTACTGCGTGACATCGCCGTAGACGCTGGTGCTGAACGAATAGCCGCCGTACTGCATCATCCAGTAGCGCTCCACGATCGTGGCCTGCTGCTCGGGGTTGAAGCGGCCGAAGTCGCCGTTGACCGCGGCGAGGTCGGCGGCGAAGACGTCATACGACGCGCTGTCGTCGTACTTGCCGGTGTGAAACAGCGAGCTGACTCCCGCGCTGATCTGCGCCTCGAGCGCGCGCACCATGTAGAGCGGTCCGGTCTGGACGCCCTGCCACACGTGCGTCAGCTCGTGGATGAGGTCGTGCATCTCCACGGTGGCCCAGGACGCGAAGTTGATGACGTACATCGTGGTGAACGGCCGCTGCCCGTTGACATAGTTGATGACGTCGGAGGGAATCGGCGCCGCCGCGACCTTCACGCGGTCCAGATCGGGCGACGGGCGATCGAGATCGTCGAGCCCGCGGTCACCATCGCCCGGGCGCCCGAAGCCGCGCTGTGGTTCCCGCGGATCGCCTCCACGCTCGGGGCGGCCTACATCCTGGCCGACCGGCCCGGCGACGCGTACTTCCTGCTCGAGGAGGCCTGGCGCGGACCATCGCGCGGGAGCTCGTCCACCAGCGCGCGCTGATCACGGTGTGGCTCGGCGAGGCCGCGATGGCGCTCGGCCGCGTGGACGAGGCCCGCCAGATGGCCGAGCAGGCCCTCCAGCTGTTGCGCGACAACGACGAGTGGGGACACGAGGCCTGGAGCCTGTGCCTGCTCGGCGAGATCGCGTCCGCGTCGGCGCCTGACGATCCGGAGTCGGCGACGCGCCTCTACAGCGAGGCTCAGGTCCTGGGCGGCGCGCTGAACATGAAGCCGGTGGTGGCGCGCAGCCTGCTCGGTCAGGGCACGCTGAGCGGCGCGCGAGATCGCTCCGACCAGAGCCAGGCACCGCTCGTGGCCGCGATCGCCATGTTCCGCGAGATGGGCATGCCGTTCTGGATGGCGAGAGCGCAGGCGGTGCTGGCCCGCGGCTCGACGCTTCCCACGGCGTGTCCGCGATGACATGCGCCGTTTCGATGGCGGTGCCCATCGTGTGCGGTCCGCCTTACTTCAGCGGCGGCGTGACTCCGGCGGGCAGGGGCACCTGCGCGACGTTCAGGGTCATGGACACCAGGCTGTAGTAGCCGACCGCACCGACGAGATCGACGACGCCGCGCTCGCCGAAGGCGTCCTTGACGCGCTGAAACGCCAGGTCCGAGACGCTGCCCGTCGCCAGCAGTTGCGAGACGAAGTCGTAAACCGTCTCCTCGTCCTTGGCCATGCTGGCTGGGCGCTGGTTGTCCGCGATGGCATCGGCGATGGCCGGACTCAATCCCGCTTCGAGGGCCAGCCGGCGATGCGCGTAGAACTCGTACTGGGCCGTCCACTTGCGACCGGCCATGATGATCGCCATCTCGTTCAGCTGCGGCGGGATCGAGCTCCCGAACCGCACGAAGGCGCCGACGCGCTGGACGAGATCGCAGAGCTCGGGGCTTCGCAGCAGCGCATTGAAGGGCCCGCGCAGGCCGGCGCCGCGCGGACCGGACTGGATCGCGTCAGCCACGCGCTTCTGGTCTGCGGTCATCGTCTCCGGCGTCAGCGTCGTGAATCTTGGCTCACTCATCACGTTCCTCCCTGATAGGCTCGACCCGGTCCGTAGGCTACCGCGAGGCGGAAGCCCTCGCGGCGGCAGAGTAGCAAAATCTCACAGGCGGGAGGTCGAGTCATGACGGCGCGGCTGGAGTCGGTGACGTTCACGAGCGGCGACCGGGAGACGAGCATCCCGTCGTTCCTGGCCACCCCGGACGGCCACGGGCCCTATCCGGTCGTGTTGATCCTCCGCGGCGTGGCCGGCCCCGACGACGGGTACACGGAGATTGCCCTCCGACTCGCCGAGTGGGGCTACGTCGCTCTGGTCCACGGCTGGAAGGTTCGCGGGGCCGACCCGAGGGACGAGCCCGTGTACGCCGATCTGCGGGGCGCGATGAGCTTCCTGGGATCAGTCGGCCAAGCGGATCTCGAGCGGCTGGCCGTCTTCGGCTTTTGCCGCGGTGGGGTGCACGCGCTCATGGCGGCCCGAGCGCACGCGGAGATCCGGGCGATCGTCGTCTTCCACGGCTTCGCGTTCCGGCCGGCGGGCGCTCAGCCCGGCGACGAGCCGTACGACCTCGCCGAGGGCGTGAACGTCCCGATGCTGGTCCTGCACGGCACGGAAGACGAGCGCGCGCCCCTGGCGGACATGCGTCGGATGGAGGCGCGGATGCGGGCCCTCGGCAAGGTCTGCACCTTCACGTTCTACGACGGTGCCCGCCACGGCTTCGCCGTGCGCACTCACCCCGGCTATGCCGAGGATGCGGCGAAGGCGAGCTTCGGCGAGGCCAGGCGCTTTCTGGCGACACATCTGCCCTGAGAGGAGACGGGTACGGATGGCGACCAATCGACGGCAGCAGATCCAGCTGAGCCCCGACGAGCAGGCCGCGTTCTTCCGGGAACGCAAGAAAGCCGCCCTGGCCACCATCGACAAGGACGGCTTCCCCCATGTCGTGGCCATGAACTACTTCGCGCGGGACGGCGCGTTCTACATGACCTCGTACGGGAAGGCGCAGAAGGTCGTCAACATCCGCCGCAACCCCAGGGTGGCGCTGATGATGGAAGCCGGCGACGAGTACGCCGAGCTACGGGGCGTCATGGTCCGGGGGCGCTGCGAGATCCTCGAGGACGAAGCCAGCGTCAGAGCGGCGTTCGAGTCGCGGGCGGGGGCGCAGGCGAATGCGGCGCCGGTCCAGCCGGGCGCGGTGGCCAGCGCGCCGAAGCGGGTGGTGCTCAAGGTCACCCCGGAGAAGGTGGTCAGCTGGGACCACCGCAAGCTCGGCGGGCGATACTGACCCGCGAACGTGGAGCGTCTCCGGCTGTAGTAGTCTCCCATCGATGCCCCATACGTGGACCGGGTCTGACGATCGCCGCGCCGAGTTTGCAGCACGCGGCTGGCTGATCCTACGCGGCGTCGTGTCCGATCAGGACCTCGGGAAATTGAACCGTATCTTTGACGAGGTGATGGCGGCATCTGTCGCCGCTCCGGGCGCCAGTGGCAGCGCGGTCTCGCTCCGGCCCAACGCGGGCCGGGCGCACGCCGCGATGCTGCGGCATCTTCACGAGGGCGTGGCAGAGATCGCCGGCCAGATTCTGGGCGCGCCGTCCGTTCGTCTGCTGCAGGACGCCCTTCTGATGAAGCGGCCATCGGCGAACGGTTCCATCGCGCTCCACCAGGACTATACCTACACAGGCTTTTTGGATCCGCCCGCCATCGTGTCTGTGGGATTGGCGCTCAGCGACGCGTCCGCGGAGAGCGGGTGTCTCCATGTGGTCGATGCCAGTCACACGTGGGGCCTCGTGGGCGGCTTTCAGATCTTGGGAGGGAAGCTGCAGAACGATATCAGCCGCTTGCTGTCTCCGGCCCAGCGCGAATCCGTCCATCGTGAGAGGATTCCACTCGAGGTGAGGGCTGGTGACGTCACCATCCACCACTGCCTGACCCTTCACGGCAGCGACAGCAACCGGAGCCGCGGGCCTCGCAAGACCATTGTCACGCATCTCTTCAGCGGGGATTGCCGGATCGTGCGCGATCGTTTGCCCCGCGCCCACCGGCACCATTTCTCGACCGATGACGATGGGCATCTGACCGCGCCGGCTTTTCCGAAGCTCTACCCCACGGACAGGAGCTCTCCTAAAGACGGCCACCTGCGGCGGCGCCGTGCCGGAGCGCCTCGCCTGCGGTAGGATCGGGCAGCGGCCGCCCGGCGGCGTGACACGTCCATGGACGGAGGACCCCATGACTGACCGGCTCATCTCCTGCGACGATCACATGGATCTCAGCCAGCTGCCCGCGGACCTGTGGACCACGCGGCTGCCCGCCTCCCTGCTGGACCGCGCGCCGCATGTCGAGGAGCGAGACGGACAGGCGGTGTGGGTGTGCGACGGGAAGGTGTGGGGCCGCTGGGACGGCAAGCCGCCGGCGACCGGCTCAGCGCGGCCGATCAAGGCACTCTACAACGCCTTCGACCGCGCCGGCATCCACGACCCCAGCGCCCGCCGCCCGGCCGTGGCCGAGCTGCGTCTGGCCGATATGGATCGCGACGGCGTCGCGACGCAGGTGATCTTCGGGCCGATCTTCCAGATCTCGACCGACGATCCCGTGCTACGCACCGCCTGCTATCGCGTCTACAACGACTGGCTGCTCGACTTCTGCAAGGCGGCGCCCGACCGGCTGATCGGCCTGCCGATGCTGCCGGAGACGCCTGAAGGCGCGCTGGCCGAGCTC
>Ga0111539_10004963_pt1 | contig 17313 bp, 17 predicted proteins | sample RhiMethybrSRZTD1_FD_79667 | JGI IMG/M metagenome (GOLD analysis project Ga0111539, IMG submission 79667) | Populus rhizosphere microbial communities from Tennessee, USA - Rhizosphere MetaG P. TD hybrid SRZTD1 (version 2) (version 2) | ecosystem: Host-associated > Plants > Roots > Rhizosphere >... | reverse complement strand
CGCCACGGGAGAGTAGTGCCGCAGTCAAATCCTGCTGCGGCGTCGTTCGACAAAACGGGCACTACCAGCACAACTCCGAAAACTCAGGGCTGCAGCGACTGTCTGATCTGTCAACTGCATCAGAACTTCTCGGCCACCCTGATATCGGTCAAGCCGCTGGCCGAATCACTAGTTCGTCAATCAGATACCCCTCAATTAACTCCTGTTTCAATTCGCTCGATCGCCCACACTCAACAGTCCGGTCGAGCACCACCGCAAGCCAACTAGAACCGCCCACTTCGTGTGGTGGTTTCACTGTGCGAAGAGATATGCGGAACGAGCCAAACCCAATCTCCGGCGGAGATCTCTGCGCTACGTCCGCACACTTACAGGGAAACTTAGGAGGCTTATGCAATGTTATCTCGTGTTTCAATTAAGGCTGCAATAATTGGCAGCGTCCTGCTTTTATCCGGGCCAACACTTTTCGGCCAGGCAAGAATCGGAAGCGTTCAGGGAGTGGTGAAGGATCCGACCGGCGCACTTGTCCCGAATGCCGCCATCACCGTAACACAGCCAGTCACGGGCTATCGTCAAACAACTCAAACCGACGCACAGGGTGCTTTCAAGCTCGTCAACCTTCCGTTCAATACGTATAAGGTGCGGGCCGAAGCGTCGGGTTTTCAGGCGGCTGAACAATCAATCGACCTTGAAACCACGATTCCGCTCAACCTGGAACTCGCGCTTTCCCTCGAGGAAACAACAGCCGATGTCACTATAACGACCGGTGGAGCGGTAATGTTGGAACCCGACCGCACCTCGTCCGATACCGATATCAATCAGTCAATTCTCGAACGTCCATTGGGAGCTGCTCCGTCTCGTGCAATTGAATCGATCGTAGCTTCGACACCCGGGTTTGTTACCGATGACAACGGCCGCATGCACCCACGCGGATCCGAGTCGCAGGTGCAATACGTCATCGATGGCGTTCCGGTAACTGACAACATGTCGGCTATTTTTTCGACGAGTCTTGATGCCCGAACGCTGCGGACTGTCGAAGTGCTCACGGGCGGAATTCCCGCAGAGTTCGGCGACAAACTCGCCGGCGTTATCAACGTCAACACTCGTTCGGGTCTGGAAGGACCAACCCAGGGCGCAATCTCGTTTTCAGGAGGAAGTTTCTCCACCGGCGAAGCCGCGGCTGACTTTTCGACGCACACCAAGAAGCTGGGTTTTCTTGCAAACCTTTCGAGCAGCACATCGCAACGCTATCTCGATCCACCAACCATCGACAACTTTCACAACTTCGGCCGCACCGGAAAAGCCTTCTTTCGTCTCGACTATCAGTTTGACGCCAATAACAGTTTGCGTGGAGTGTTTAATTTCGGCGGTTCGAACTTCCAGGTGCCGAACCGGTTCGAACAGGAAGTTGCCGGGCAGGATCAACGCCAGCGACTGCGCGATAACTCGCAGAACATCAGTTACCAGCACATCTTCTCTCCAAACTCTGTCGCTCAGTTTTCTTTCTTCCATCGACAGAGCAACGCCAAACTGATCAGCAATGCGCTGTCGACGCCGGTCGTGGCAGACCAGGATCGGACGCTCCAGAATTACGGCGCGATCGGATCTTTGGCGCTGACCCGCGGTAGTCACAACATCAAGGTTGGCGGACAGGTGACGATCACGCCCGTTGACGAACACTTCAGTTTCTACCCAACGCAAGCTTTCCCCGACCTTGTCGACGAGGAAGGAAATGTTTTTCCGAATCCTGTAAACAACTTCAACGCCGGCAACCCGTTCGTCTTCGATCAGTCGAAAACGGGCCGGACGCTGAGCGCGTACGTTCAGGATCGTTTTACTGTAGTCAAGAATCTGACACTCGATCTCGGCGTCAGATACGACAACTACAAACTACTGATCGGCGAGCAGGCTGTCAGCCCGCGCGTTGGTTTCGCTTACTTCATTCCCAAAACGCAGACGACGTTGAGAGCGTCTTACAACAGACTCTTCCAACCGCCGCCGGCAGAGAACCTGTTGCTGGCGAGTTCGCCTGCGGCAGCCGCGCTGTCGCCGATCTCGGTGCTGCAGGGCATCACGACCGTGCAGCCCATTCTTCCTGACAAGCAAAATTCGTTTGAAGCCGGCGCGCAACAGTTGCTCTCAAAAAACTTCCGGCTGAATCTGACTGTCTATCAGAAGCGAATCGAAAACTTCTCAGACAAAGATCAGTTTTTCGAGACGGGTGTTATTTTCCCAATCGCGATCTCTTCCGGACGTGTAACTGGCGAGGAAGTCAGGCTTGAGTCGACCGACATACACGGCTTTCACACCTTCGTGTCGTATGCGAATGCGAGGGCATTTGGCGTAACTCCGATCACGGGCGGGCTGTTTCTGGGTGAGGATCCACAGGACCTGTTTTTACATGGCTTGAAGTTCGCCAACGACCACGACCAGCGTAACGAAGCGCAGTTTCAGGTCAGCTACACGCATCGGCCTTCGGGTATTTATGCGAGTTTTAATGGACGATATGATTCGGGCGTGCCGGCTGACGTGGAGCCCGGAACCACCCTGGCCGAGTTCGTTGCGGAAGGATTCGACCCGCGTTTGTACGACAAAATCGACTTTCAGCGTGGCCGTGTCCGGCCCCGGACGATTCTCGATTTCTCGGTGGGTGCGGACCTGATGCAGAAGGAACGCGTGTCGATGAATCTCCAGTTTGACGTGCAAAACCTGACGAATGAGCTGTATTTGTACAATTTCGAGTCGGTTTTCAGCGGCACCCACGTGGGTTCTCCGAGGCTGTTCAGTGGACGGCTGACGCTGAAGTTCAAGTAGGCAAAATTTAGCCGCGGCCAAATAATTCGTTGAACTGCGGGACGGGAGTGTGCGTATGCTAGAATGCGTTCTGATTCGCTCCCAACCCAGAGGATTTAGCCGTGAGCCTGGTCAAGATCATCGTTATCACGATAATCGTCATTCTCAGTATTCTGCTCTTCGGCCGTTTTTTCGTTTAGCCGGACGGCTGATGCTGCGTTTCGCGGTACTTATTTTATTCCTCGCCTGTCTCGCCGTAGCAGTTCCACCTAACACTGTTCTGGCTCAGCAAAACACTGATGACGACGTTGTACGTGTAAACACCGACCTGCTTCTGTTTCCGATTCGCATTCGCGACAAAAAAGGCCAGGCGGTTGGAGGTCTCACCGAGCAGGACTTATCCCTTAAGGATCAGGACCAGGTTACGACTGGCGTCTATTTCGCTCGCGGCGCAGATCGCGTAGCCCTGTTATTCGCACTGGACCAGTCGGGAAGTCTGCGTCAAATAATCGAACAACAAAGGGAAGCGGCACTCGCGCTCTTCTCTCGTTTTGGTGAGCGATCAAGTGTCGCCATTGTTCGTTTTTCTGAAACCGCCACGTTGGTGGCGCCATTTACAAAAGACCTGGAAAACGCACGCGCCGCCTTTAGATTCAGGGCCGCACCAAACGCCAAGACCGCAATCTTCGATTCCGCTGCAACATCTCTCAAAGCGTTTGACGATCTGACGCCGACGCGAACTGAACGTCGTATCGTCGTGCTTATCAGCGACGGCCTGGACACAAGCAGCCGGACCAGCCCTGATACGGTGATCGCAGAAGCCCTCGAGCAACACGTCTCGTTCTACGTGATCCATTTACCACTCTTCGAACCACGCGACGGTCGACTCGAAGTGCGTCGTCCTTCGAAAGGCTTTAAAGAACTCGCGGAGAAGACCGGCGGCAAGTATTTTCTGGTCGGCGACGCCAAATCCGCGCTCGCGCCGAAGCCGACCGATCTCACGCCAATCTTTCAGGCTATCGAAGAGGATTTGAAAAGCCAGTACCTTTTGGGTTTCTATATAGCCGAAACATCGCGCGACAATCGCAAACACGTTTTCTCTGTGAGTATGAAACCGGAAGGGGTCGAGTACTCCGTCGGGCGCAATGGCTATTCGCGTACGCAAAAGTTCATGATCAATCTACCCCCAAACGAAAAGAAGCCTAATATTGACAATCCGCATGACTGAAACCAGCGACCTTCAGCTTCGACCCATTCGACGCGCCTTAATAAGCGTTTCCGACAAAACAGGCATTGTAGATTTCGCACGCGAGCTCGCGCACTTCAACGTTGAGATCATCAGCACCGGCGGGACTGCGAAAGCGCTGCGCGACGCAGGCATCACCGTGCGCGACATCTCGGACGTCACCGGCTTTCCGGAAATGATGGATGGACGCGTCAAGACACTTCATCCGCGTGTACACGGTGGCCTGCTTGCGATTCGCGACAATCCGGAACACGTCGCTGCGATGGAGCAAAACGGGATTCAACCGATCGATCTGGTGGTGGTGAACCTGTATCCATTCGTGCAAACCATCATGCGCGAAGGCGTCACGATGGAAGAGGCGATCGAACAGATCGACATCGGTGGACCCGCAATGATTCGCTCGGCAGCGAAGAATGCAAACGATGTTGCTGTCGTCGTGGTCCCGACAAGTTATCAAAACATTATTCATGAGATGAAGAGCCGCGACGGAGCCTTATCACTCGCAACCAGAGAACGTCTGGCACGAGAGGCATTCAAGCAAACGGCAGTGTACGACCTCTCCATCAGCTCCTATCTTTCGGATCGTGAAAAGCCAAATCCGTTCGGCGGTGGAGGGGGTATCGGGACTTTTGCGGGCGGCGGTGGTGGACGGGATGAAATACCTGCAGATATCGCAGAAATATTTTCCATGGATGAGTTCGGCGGGAGATTACCCGGTCGCATGTCATGGACCATCGGGAAGAACGCTGATCTCCGGTACGGCGAGAATCCACATCAGAGGGCAGCGCTTTACCAAATGGCGGAAGGCAGTGGCGTAGCCAACGCCGAACTGCTCTCCGGCAAAGAGATGTCGTTCAACAACTATGTTGACGCTGATGCCGCATGGAATCTAGTCTCCGATTTCGACGACACAGCCTGTGCCATCATCAAGCATACAAACCCTGCGGGCGTCGGTCTTGGAGAAACACCAGCCGAAGCCTACACAAAGGCGTTAGCGACCGATCCGGTTTCGGCCTTTGGTGGAATCGTGGCGTTCAATGGCCCGGTTGATGCAGAGGCGGCTCAGGAGGTCGTGAAGATATTTACCGAGGTGGTAATTGCACCGGAGTTTGAGGCGGCGTCGCTCGAAATACTTCAAACGAAGAAAAACCTTCGCGTGCTTCGGGTAAAGAGACGAACGGCCGGAAAGAAACTTGAATTCCGGCAAATAAGCGGCGGCATGCTGGTTCAAACTGCCGATGACCACAAGCTTAATCCACTGGAACTCAAAATCGCGACCACGCGGCACCCGACAGACGAGGAAGTCCGCGCGCTCTTCTTTGCCTGGATTGTATGCAAGCACACCAAGTCAAACGCGATCGTCTATGCGCGCGACGGACAAACCGTTGGGGTTGGTGCGGGACAGATGTCGCGAGTCGATTCGGTGAAGATTGGCGCGATGCGAGCACAATTGCCTGTAACGGGTTCAGTACTGGCGTCGGATGCCTTCTTTCCGTTTCGTGACGGCATCGACGAAGCCGCACGCCATGGCATCACGGCCGTGATCCAACCCGGCGGCTCGGTGCGCGACGAAGAGGTAATAGCCGCCGCCAACGAGCACGGTTTAGCAATGGTGTTCACAGGTGTCAGGCATTTCAAGCATTAATTAGCCATGGATTTCGCGGATGAGTGACGGATCCGGTCTTTCATCCGTATAATCCGTGGCACAATCCATCGGAGAAATGAGACTCAAGCATGGCTGAAAATCAAGACCTGATTAGTAACCTCCCCTCAATCCGCTGCCGCTACTGCGGCCAACGAAACCAAATCCGTACGGACGCCGGAGATGCACGCTGCGGCCGCTGCCGGCTACCGCTCTCCGACGCTCCGCACAAGAAATTTGCGAGGTTAGACAAGGATCAGTACATCCACCCAGCCGACCGCCGCGCCCTCGCCGCGTTGCGAGCCATTCCGGGAATCGATACGGCGTTGAAAAAGCTGCTTGCGCTCACGGGCGAGTCCGCCATCCGCGTCATCTTCACCGCCAGCGCCGTGAAAGTTACACCGACGCAGTGTCCGGACCTTTACGCAAAACTCCAGATTGCCTGCACCACTCTCGGAGTCGATATGCCCGAGCTGTTTGTGCAACAGAATCCAATCGTCAACGCCTTCACTGGTGGCGTGGAACGTCCGGTCATCGTGCTCTATTCACAATTGATTGAACGACTGAGCGACGATGAAGTACTGGCAGTCGTCGCCCACGAGGTTGGTCATATCCACGCCGAGCACGTGCTTTACCTGACCGCCGCGCGTCTCATCGAGTTTCTCGCTACCGCCGCGGTGGCAGCGTCGCCGCTGGTTGCAATCGTCAAGGAAGTACTCACGATGACTATGCGCGCGGCACTGCTCGCATGGGCCAGGCGTGCAGAGCTTTCGTGCGACCGCGCTGCGTTGCTGGTTACGCAGGACGCAAACGTTATTGGTCGCACGATGATGAAGTTAGCCGGTGGCACTTTCGCCTCGCGAGTTGACTACGATCAATTTCTCGCCCAGGCACGCGACTTCCAGAAGACCTACGACGAGAAAGCGCTCGATCGTTTCTGGGCCGATGTGATCACCTCAGGCTTGAGTCATCCGTTTCCGGTGTGGCGTGTTTCAGAGATCCTGCAGTGGGTTGAGAGTGGTGAATACAAAGCTCTGATGAACGCTCCGGAAAGCGCAGCGGCTTAACAAAAACCATCCACAGGTTACTCAGATTAATCTGCGTAATCTGTGGAAAAGACAAACCTGATGCTCAAAGACAAAAACGGAATCATCTTTGGAGTCGCCAATAAGCGCTCCATCGCCTGGGCCACTGCTCAGGCTTTGCACGAAGCGGGTGCAAACCTCGCTTTCACTTACCAGGGCGATCGCCTGAAAGAAAATGTCGAGGAACTCACAAGCGAAGCGATGCCCGGCTCGTTGCTGCTCTCGTGCGACGTCGCGAAACAGGAAGAAGTAGACGAAACCTTTCGTCACGTTGGCGAGAAGTTCGGGAAGCTTGATTTCCTGATTCACAGCATCGCGTTCGCTCCACGCGAAGCGCTGGGCGGCGAATACCTGAACACCAGCCGCGAAGCTTTTCTCACGGCTCTCGAGATCAGTGCTTATTCCCTCCCGCAACTCGCTCGCGCCGCCGCCCCGTTGATGACGGAAGGCGGCAGCATCGTTACGATGTCGTACTACGGAGCGGAAAAAGTTGTCGCGGGCTACAACGTGATGGGCGTGGCGAAAGCTGCGCTCGAGGCAAGCACTCGCTATCTCGCGAAGGATCTGGGACCACGAAACATCCGTATCAACGCTATCAGCGCCGGTCCGATTCAAACTCTTTCAGCACGCGGCGTCGCCGATTTCAGTTCGATGCTGAAGCACCACGCGGAACGAGCGCCACTTGGTCGCAACGTTGACGCCCGCGAAGTGGGAAACACCGCAGTCTTCCTCTGTAGCCCGATGTCTTCCGGCATTACCGGTGAAGTTATTTACGTCGATTGCGGCTACAACATCATGGGTATCTGATGGAAAAGAAAGAAACGCCGTCGCACAAGCAGCTCAAGGGAGCCACGCAGGACGAGCAACTGCTCGAAAGCCCGAGGGCAGACGAGTTTACTCACACTGATCCATGGCGCGTGTTCCGCATCATGGGTGAGTTTGTCGAGGGCTTCGATGAGCTGGCCACCCTGAGTCGCGGGATCGCGATCTTTGGCTCGGCGCGAACCAAACCTGACGATCCCGACTACCAGGCCGCACAGGAAACTGCCGCACTGCTTTCCGCACAGGGCTTTGCCGTCATCACCGGCGGTGGCCCAGGTATCATGGAAGCTGCGAATCGCGGCGCCTTTGAAGCCGGGGGCCTGTCAATCGGCTGCAACATCGAGTTGCCGTTTGAGCAGAGACCAAATGCTTACCAGACGCTCAGCCTCACGTTCAAATACTTCTTCGTTCGCAAGATGATGTTCGTTAAGTACAGCCTGGCGTTCGTGATCTTTCCCGGCGGGTTTGGCACCTTTGACGAATTGTTTGAAGCTCTCACGCTGATCCAGACGAAGAAGATCCGCAACTTCCCGGTCGTGTTGTTTGGGAGACAATATTGGAGCGGAATGCTGGCCTGGCTGCGCGAAGAAGTGTTACGCAGTGGAAAGATATCCGAACGCGATTTGGACCTGTTTCACGTTACCGACTCGCCTGCAGAAGTCGTGGAAATCGTGACGCGGAGTCAAGGCACACTGGCCGAACTGGACAACGCGATCTCCGACGAAATCAGGGTTTAAGATAAACGCGGATTGGGAACGGATTTATTTCTTCGTTGACTGAATTAGCCAGTCGACGTAAGAAGCGGAACCGGCCACAACCGGAACCGCGATTATTTCGGGCGTGTCGTAACTGTGTAGAGCTCGGACTTCTCTCTCCAGCTCTTCAAACTTTGATTTTGTAGTTTTGGCAAGTAATAAGATTTCCGGCGCGCGCTCTATCTTTCCCTGCCAGCGATAAACTGATTCCATCTCCGGCAGGATCTGAACGCACGCAGCGAGGTGTGCACCAACCAGCATGTCCGCGAGTCGTGCTGCTTCTTCACCATTGCTCGCAGTCATGAAGACGATAATCGCATCAGAGACATCATCAGTCATTTCGTACTACTCTTCTTCGTCTTCGGCCTCGTCTTCTTCTTCAAATGTCCCACCGGTGAGCGGCGTGGTATCGCCACCGAAGAAAGCTCTGTAGATCTCGAGGGCGCGATCTGCGTCGCGTTCGTCCACCAGGATCATGGCTCCTTCAGACGCAGACAGCAGTGGCGACAAGGCATCAGCACCGCCGGATTTCACGACCGAGCGAATTCCGTTTTGCGCGAGAATGTCATTGACCATTTCGGCTTCCGCCGGCGAACCCAGCTTATGCAGCGGCACGAAGGCTGCCTCGCTGCCATCGTGAAGGGTGTTTTCGGGCGTCAATCTCTCAACGAGAGCAGTTTCATCGTCAGGGCACTGAGTGATGCCCGGTTGGTATTCGGCTTCGCAGACAGGACAGAACATTTTAGGAACCCCAATTCTTTGTTTTTAGAACACTGTTCACTTCACCTCAAACGGAATCTCGTCAAAGTGCGTCATCCGTTTAAACGCTCGAAAACGATCGTTGATTTCCGCGTGCGTAAGACGTTTGACTCGCTCGGTGCCAAACTCCTCTACATTGAACGACGCCATCACCGATCCAAAAATCATCGCGCGTCTCATCGCGCTCTCATCGAGTTTTTCCTGGCTCGCCAGGTAACCCATGAAGCCGCCCGCAAACGTGTCGCCGGCCCCCGTTGGATCAAACACCGACTCCAGCGGGTACGCCGGAATCGCGAAATAGCTGTCAGGCGTAAACAGCGCCGCGCCGTACTCACCACGCTTGATAATCAACGCCCGTGGACCCCACGTCAAAATCTCATGCGCAGCCTTGATGAGATTCGGGATGTTTGTCAGTTGCCGCGCTTCAGCATCGTTGATGATGACGACGTCGACACCTTTGATCGTGCGAACGAGCGAATCGCGCGTGTGCTCGATCCAGAGATTCATCGTGTCGAGCGCGACCAACTCCGCCTCGGGCATCTGCTCTCGCACCCCGCGCTGTAAGTCCGGCTGAATATTGCCGAGAAACAGCAAGCGTGAATGCTTCGATTCTTCAGATAACTTCGGTTGAAAGTCAGCGAAAACATTCAAATCCGTATACATCGTCTGCGCGACGTTCAAATCGTACTCGTAACGTCCGCCCCAACGAAACGTCTTGCCGTCTTCAATTCTTTCGACATCGCGCGTGTTGATTCCGCGACTCTCAAAAACTTCCTGCTCTGTAAAGTCACCGCCTACGACAGCGACGATACCAACTGTGGTGAAAAAGCTGGCTGAGATCGAAAAGTGCGAGGCAGAACCGCCCAGCATTTTGTCGCATTTACCGAATGGAGTTTCGACCTCGTCATAAGCAACCGACCCAACGACTAGAAGAGACATATGTTTACTTTTCTAAGAGACTCCTTCCAAATTAGGAGCAGGAACAGGAGACACGAGCAGGGGCAGGAGACAGGGGGCAGTCCAGGCTGGAATCCTGCTCCTGCTATCTGCTCCTGCCTACGGTTGTTTCACCGGTGCTTCGAGCAGACGCAATTCTTCCCGCGCCTGTTTCGCGTACGCACCATCCGGATAGTCTTTGATTAACTTATTCAGGTAATCAACGCCCATCTCACGAAATTGCTGCAACGTAAGAGTTTTCTTTTCGCCTCCGTCAAAACTTACGTACTGGTCCGGCTTCTGCTTGCCTTTGTTCTGCGAAAGCCAGAGGCTGCTTTGACCCGCCATCAACAAGACTTCTTCGATCTTCGCAAAGTTGGGATTGCCGGCAATGATCTCTTCACAACGTTTGAGCGCGGCGACGTAAGCCTTCTTCAGTTTGAAATAGTTTCTCGCAACTTCGAGATTGTGATACGAGTCTCGTTCGAGATCCGGGTCGCGGAGTGTTGCCGGATCCGGCGGTTTAGCTGTCTGCCCGAACGCCGCGGGAGCTACCGTAAACATGAAAAGAAAAACGAATAACAGTAAAAACTTATTCATAACGAACCTCTCAAGAAGTCTTAAGGCTGATACTTTTTGATGATCGCCTCGAGCTTCTTTGTTGTCGCCTCAGGCCAGAGATTTGGCGCCGTGAAGATCGCGTGTTGCAAGGCCGAACCGCACTTACAACTGCGCTCGCTATCCTTCACCAGCCTGGTCGCCTCACGTAAAATCAACTGCGCATTGCGCACGTTCTTGTTCAGATACTCAACCACCGTCTCAATACTCACCGCATCGTGACCGGGATGCCAGCAATCGTAATCAGTAACGAGGGCGAGGGTCGCATAGCAGATCTCGGCTTCGCGGGCGAGCTTTGCTTCCTGCAGGTTCGTCATGCCGATGATGTCCATCCCCCACGAGCGATAGACATTCGACTCGGCCAAAGTTGAGAACGCCGGGCCTTCCATACACAGGTACGTGCCACCACGATGCACTTTAACGTCGGCAACCCGGCACGACTGCTCGAGCACGTCCCCAAGGCGCCCACAAACCGGATGCGCAAACGACATGTGCGCAACAATCCCTTCGCCGAAGAAAGTGGACTCCCTCACTCGCCCTCGCGTGCGATCAAAAAACTGATCGGGAATCACCATGTCGAGCGGCGCATACTTTTCCTGCAAAGAGCCAACCGCAGACGCCGAAAGAATGCTCTCGACGCCAAGCAGCTTCATCGCATAGATATTCGCGCGGAATGGAACTTCAGTCGGAGTCAAACGATGACCGCGTCCATGACGCGGCAGAAAGGCAACGCGTTCACCTTCGAGAGTGCCGATGATGAATGAGTCGGATGGTGGTCCAAACGGAGTGTCAACTTTAACTTCTTCGATCGCCGTCAACTCGGGCATCTGGTAAAGACCGCTGCCACCGATAATCCCGAGACGAACGCCTGCTGTACTCATGAAAGCTCTTAGCCCTCTCCGCGATACGGAATGGGACTGAACTCCTTTTCTCCCTGCTGTAACCGGCAGAGCGGTTCATCAGGATCGTGGTAGAACATGCAGATCCAGTTTTCACGCGCGGCCTGCGGCAGAATTCTCTTCTTCGCTTCGAGGGTTTCGACGGGATAGAGATCGTAACCCATGATCCATGGCAAACGAACGTGCGCGCGCATCGGTATCAGGTCGGCGAAACCAAACATCGTGTTTCCGCTTCGCTCCAGACACCAGCACTGCATCGACCGGTTGTGCCCGGCTACGGTCCGCATTTTCAAGCCTGGCACAACTTCGTAATCGGCGTCTCGTGCTTCGAGCTGGCCCGACTCGACCAACGGTCTCCAGTTCTCCGGTAAATAACTCGCGCGATCGCGTTCCGTTGGCCGATCTGCGTGGTCCAACTCAGCGCCGGAGACGAAGTAACGAGCCTTAGGAAAAGTCGCGACCGGACTGCCTTCTGCGTTCAGACTGGTATTGCCACCGGCGTGATCGAAGTGCAGATGAGTGTTGACAACAATTGTGATCTCATCAGCAGAAACACCGGCATGCGCCTTTAGTGTCTCCGTAAGTGGCCGCGCGCGGTCGATGCCGTACATCGACAGTTGCTTCGCAGACCACTTATCGCCGATTCCCGTTTCAATCAGGATTTTTTCCGAGCCGGTATCGACGAAAACGCAATTCATGTTCATGCGAATGCGGTTTTCATCGTCGGGCGGACAGTCCCTCGCCCAAAGCTTGCGCGGGACCACTCCGAACATTGCTCCACCATCAAGACGGAATTCGGTGTCCTGAATGATCTCGACCCTATAGTCGCCTAACTGCATTGCACGAAAACTAGCCACGGATGAAACTGATTTATTACGGATTAAATCAGTAATTCATCCGTGTAGATCTGTGGCCTACGGCTTCTTCGGCTTTGACGGCGGCGTCTTGGCACCTGGCTTCGCGGGCGATGGCGCGGGCGCTGATGGTTCCTGCTGCTCCGGCGGTGCCCCAAATCCCGGCGGCAACTGTTGCTGTGGCGGTGCCTCGGGTTGTTTTACCTGATAGTTGTCAGCAACTTTTACATGCGAGCGCGCGACGATATCGTCGAGCACCTTCGTCGCTTTCTCCTTTTCAACCTCGGCCCTGGCTTTATCGCGCGGGCTTTGCGGCGGTCCAAACGGATTGGCGCCCGGATCGCTAATCAGGATGTGACGCGCGTGAACCTTCTCTTCAGTCTTGCCGTCTTTTGTCTCGGTCTTTTTCTCTTCGAGCTTGATGATATGAAAACCAAACTTGCTCTGGACCACCTCGCTGATTTCGCCGGGCTTTAACGCAAAAGCCGCCTGCTCGAACTCCGGCACCATGTCGCCATGACCAAACCAACCGAGATCGCCACCCTTATCCTTGCTGCCGTCAGTTGAAAATTCCTGCGCGAGTTTTGCAAAGTCTTCGCCGCCCCGCGCACGTTTTAGAATCTCCTCTGCCTTCGCGCGATTCTTCTTGTCCGTGTCCATCTCTGGATGGCTCGCCAGGTACGCGTTGACTTCGTCGTCCGTCGCTTTCATCTTGTCCTGCAACTTATCGACGGCGTATTTCTGCGCCACTGCACGCGCATGCTGCAGGAGCATCTGCAATCGGACTTCGGGCTTCTTGTCGAGCCCCTGATCAATCGCCTTCTTCTCCGCGAGATAAATCCGGCCGAGTCGCTGCTTGAGCATGTTCATCTGCTCGGGTGGAATTTCCTGCGAGGCAAAATTCGGATCCTTGCTCTTTGCGTCGGCAATAATCTGATCAAACTTGTGCTGATTAACGGGTTGTTTGAAAAATTCATCGACCTGGGCGTCGGTAATATCCGCGGTCGCATTCTCGCCTTGCTTTTCAAAATAATATTGAGCGACGACGCTGGCTTTCTGAAATTCGAGCTGGCGCTTCATCTCGGGAGTGTCGGCAACACCGTGCGATTCCGCCTCTTCGGCTACGGCGAGGAGACGCCGAACCTCCTGCGCGAAATCTTTACGTGCCTTCTCGTCAACAGCGAGACGAGCACGCATCTGCGCCGGCTGGTCTTCGGCAATCAGTGCCATATCTTCTGCCGTCAATTCAACCGGGCCTGATTTTCGTGCTTTGACCTGCCAGAAAATCAGACCTCCAGCAAAAACTACGGCGACAGCAGCCGCGATAAGAGCTTTTCTTGTTGAGTTCAAAATACTTTCCTTTCCTACGATTGATGCTGCACGAGCTCGAGCAACACTCCATTAGCTGATGAGGGATGAACAAAAGCCACCAAACATCCACCCGCCCCCACTCGCGGGGTTTCGTCGATGAGGCGTGCCCCTTTGTTTTTCAGTTCCGCAAGCGAGGCGTTTATGTCCGCGACCTCAATTGCAATGTGATGCATTCCCGGTCCGCGTTTAGCGAGAAACTTTCCCACCGCGGTTTCGGCACTCAATGGCTCCAGTAACTCGACATGAGTGTCGCCGACGGCCAGCATGCACACCTTAACACCTTGCCCGGTAACTTCTTCACTTGAGTCAACCTCCAGGCCGAGCGCATCGCGCCACACGGCCAGACCCTCTTCGATGCTCCTGGTCGCGATTCCGATGTGATCAACTTTCAGCAGACTGAATAATCTCCTCGACTGCAGAATAAGGGTCCCGCTGTCTGGTTGCAACTTCGTCAGCCAGCCGGTCAAGCATAGCAACCGAGGCCTGTGTTGCCAAAACCCGGGAGAGGAGACTTTCCCGTAATAACTCCACAATTCGCCAGCGGGCGATGGCTCGACGCCGCTCGCTACTCACGCGCACGCCGAGTTGTTGGCTGCAAAACTTCTCGATCGCCACGGCAAGCTCGGCTACACCGTGATTTTCCGTGGCCACAGTCTTGACGATTGGCGGGTCCCAGCCATCGTCGCGGGTAGCCAGCGACAGCAACGACTCGAGCTCCTTTTCGGTCGCATAAACACCTTCTTTATCTGCCTTGTTGATAACGAAGATGTCGCCGATCTCCATGATTCCGGCTTTGATTGCCTGGATATCGTCGCCCATGCCCGGCACCAGGACCACCACCGACACATCAGCCGCTTTGACGACCTCGACTTCATCCTGTCCGACCCCGACAGTCTCAACAATGATCTTGGAATAACCAGCCGCGTCCAGAATCGCGACTGCATCGACTGTGGCGCGCGCCAGTCCGCCGAGATTGCCGCGTGTCGCCATCGAGCGGATAAAGACGCCCTCGTCGAGGCCGAGAGTCTGCATGCGGATGCGATCGCCAAGGATGGCGCCACCGGAAAACGGGCTCGAAGGATCAACCGCCACGATGCCGACACGTTCACCGTGTTGGCGGTAAAACATTGCGAGCTTGTCGACGAGTGATGATTTGCCGGCGCCCGGGGATCCGGTGATTCCAATCACGAGCGCGCCACGCGAGCTTTGATAGATCTCCTTCATCAGCGCTGCCGCGTCTTTGGCGCCATCTTCGATCTTCGAGATGGCACGCGCCACCGCCGCCGCTTCGCCGTTGCTCACACGCTCGCTGAGACTATTCGCCACCATGTCATTTTAAGAAGCCACAAAGAAGCACAAAACTCACAAAGAAAGAATTGCAACCGAAAGAAGTGAAACCGATTTTGTGATTTTTGTGCCTTTTTGTGGCTACACCTGTCGCAGCACCTCACGAGCGATGATGATGCGCTGAATCTCCGAGGTCCCTTCACCGATCGTGCATAGCTTCGAGTCGCGCCAGTATTTCTCGGGCGGATAATCTTTCGTGTACCCGTATCCGCCATGCACCTGAATCGCTTCTTCGCAAACGTGAACGCTCACTTCCGAAGCAAACAGCTTGGCCATCGACGACTCTTTCGTGGTCTTCTTTCCCTGGTCCTTCATCCATGCAGCGCGATACATCAACAGTCTTGCGGCATCGATCTGTGTCGCCATATCTGCGAGCTTGAATTGGATTGCCTGAAACTCAGCGATCGGTTTTCCGAACTGCTGTCGCTCTTTTGCATAACGGACGGCTGACTCGTACGCGCCCTGTGCGATCCCAACTGCGAGTGCCGCGATCGAGATACGACCGCCATCGAGTATCTCCATCGCGTTCACGAAGCCCTGGCCGACTTCACCGAGCAGTTGCGACTCGGGAACAAGGCAGTCTTCAAAAACCACGCTCGCAGTTTCCGAAGCACGCAATCCCAGCTTGTTCTCTTTCTTTGAAGGCGAGAATCCTTTCATTCCCTTCTCAAAAATAAATGCTGAGATGCCTTTGCTTCGCTGAGCCTTGTCGGTGACTGCCATGGCGACGCAGATGTCAGCGTGAATCGCGTGAGTGATGAAGTTCTTGGAGCCGTTGAGGATCCAGCCGCCGTCTGTTTTCACGGCAGTGGACTTCGTACCAGACGCATCCGAGCCGGCGCTCGGCTCAGTGAGTCCCCATGCTCCCAATTTTTCGCCGCTCGCTAACGGTTCGAGATACTTCCGTAGTTGTTCTTCAGAGCCGTACTTGTAAATGTGATTTGAACAAAGCGAATTGTGCGCGGCCACTGAAATGCCAACTGAACCATCAACACGCGACAACTCTTCGATGATCGTCGCGTACTCGACGTAACCCATTCCGGCGCCCCCATACTCCTCCGGAAAGAGCACTCCCATTAATCCGAGCTCGGCGAGTTGTGGTTTTAACTCGATCGGAAAATGCTGAGACTCATCCCACTCCAGAACGTGAGGCGCGATCTCCGATTCCGCAAACTCGCGCACGCTCATCTTGATCTGTTGCTGCTCTTCGGTTAACTCAAAATGCATAATGTTAGGATAATACGGATCTGTGGAAATCGATTCAAACGGATCCGCGTGATCTGTGGCTCCGCTTTTTCATTAGTCTGGCGACTTCTGAGGGAGACAACAACCGCCAGCTACCGGGTTTGAGTTTTTCGTCGGTGAGGAAACCGATGCGCACACGTCGCAGCTTCAACACGGAATGACCGACTAACTCAAACATACGTCGCACCTGCTGGTTGCGACCCTGGTGGAGCAACACTTCATACCACGCGTTTGTCTGAGTTTCGTGAAGCTTCTCGATCTTTGCCGGCGCCGTGCGCGTACCGTCTTCAAGCGTCACTCCACGTCGCAGCCGTTGAATGCCACTTTCAGCGGGTACACCCTTCACTTTCACTTCGTAGACTTTCTCGACACGATTGCGAGCCGCGGTCACATAGTTTGTGAAGTCGCCGTCATTCGTGAGTAAGAGAAGTCCTTCGGTGTTGAAGTCGAGACGCCCAACCGGGTGAAGCTTGCCGAGCGAAGGCGGTAAGAGTTCCGTCACTAGCGGCCGGCCTTCCGGATCGGAAACGCTCGACAGATAACCCTTGGGTTTGTTGAGGAGTACATAAGTTTTTTCGCGAGACTTGAGTTGAGGATTGATGAGCTTGCCGTTGACCTTGATGTGATCCTTTTCGGGATCAGCCTTCGTGCCGAGTTCTTTTATGACTTCCCCATTGACTGTCACGCGCCCCGCAACAATCAGCTCCTCTGCATGCCTGCGTGAGGCCACACCCGCTGCAGAGATCAGTTTTTGTAATCGCTGTTCCAAAATCCGTGTCCATCTGTGACTAAAACCTACGATCCGCCACTCAGATCGCGGAAGTCTTCCACACTCGGCAACTCCGATAAATCTTTCAACCCGAACTGTAACAAGAACTCCTTCGACGTTCCGTACATCATCGGACGCCCGACAGTCTCTTTGCGTCCCTTCGCCACGATCAGTT
>Ga0111539_10004959_pt1 | contig 17316 bp, 15 predicted proteins | sample RhiMethybrSRZTD1_FD_79667 | JGI IMG/M metagenome (GOLD analysis project Ga0111539, IMG submission 79667) | Populus rhizosphere microbial communities from Tennessee, USA - Rhizosphere MetaG P. TD hybrid SRZTD1 (version 2) (version 2) | ecosystem: Host-associated > Plants > Roots > Rhizosphere >... | reverse complement strand
TTGTCGATGCCGCGCAGCGACAGCGTCGGGCCCAGTTGATTTCCTTCCGCCGTGTGGTTGTAGACGACGTCGAGGATCACCTCGAGGCCGGCGCTGTGCAGCGCCTTGACCATCCGCTTGAACTCGCGAACGGCTTCGCCCGGTCCCTCGTTCGCCGCGTAGCGCGGGTCGGGCGCGAAGTACGAGAGCGTGTTGTAGCCCCAGTAGTTCGCGAGACCACGCTCGACCAGGTGGCGATCGTAGGCGTGATGATGCACCGGCATCAGCTCGACGGCGGTGATCCCAAGCTTGAGCAGATGGTCGAGCGCGACTTCAGTCGTCAGCGCTTCATACGTGCCGCGCGCCGGCTCGGGGATCTGCGGATGCTGTCGCGAAAAGCCTTTGACGTGCATCTCGTAGATCACCGTCTTGTGCCATGGCGTGCGTGGCGATCGATCGTCTCCCCAGGTGAACGCGGTGTCGACGACGTTGGCGAGCGGACAGAACGCGGCGTTGTCCCGTTGATCGAAGGAGAGGTCCGCATTCGGGTCGCCGATCTGGTAGCTGAACATCGAGTCGTCCCAGCGGACCGATCGACCGACCGATCGCGCGTACGGATCGATCAGGATCTTGTGCGGATTGAAGCGATGTCCGGCCTGCGGATCGTACGGACCGTGTACGCGGAAGCCGTACAACTGTCCGGGTCGCACGTCTGGGAAATACCCGTGCCACACCATGTCGGTGTGTTCCGGTAACGGAACGCACGCGGACTCACGGGCCGCATTCGGCGCGTCGAAGAAACAGATCTCAACCTTGGTCGCGTGCGCGGAGAAAATGGCGAAATTTACGCCGAGTCCGGTCCAGGTCGCACCGAGCGGGTACGGTTGACCTGGCCAGACGCGCATATCGCTCGCGATCGTTCAAGAATGTTGCCGATCGAGTCAACTCCCATTCGCCCGAACCACCACCTACCAGCCACCATCCAGGCGGCGGGCACGGCGATTGATACGTCGTGTCCGGAGGGCAACCCAGTGGCGGACAAATCGCAAACTCGTCAGGCGGAGCCACCCGCCGGTGGGTGGCAGGATCACGACGCGATGCGTGCGGCGGCGATGCGTCCGGTCACTGGTCCGGCGAGCACCGACGCCTTGGCGGCAACCGGCGGGCTGAACATGCCCGGCGGTGATCCGATCGCCGCATCAACGATCGACGTGCCGACGGTGGCACCGGTGCACGAGCCGATCCCCGGAGAGTACGACCGCACGACGCTCACGCATCGAGAGCCCGGTGCCATGGGCACACGCTTCGGTGACGCGACCCCGTCGCCCGACACGCACAACTGGCTGGACGACGAAACCGCGCACGACCGCATGCTCGAAGGCGGCGGACATCACTGAGCGCGGGGCGGCGTGTCCGTCGGCGCCATGGTCAGTTCGAGCAACTCGATCCCGCGGATCACCTTCAGCGCGATCGGGACGTCGATCAGATCGCTTGTCAGCAGGCGATGCAGGTCGTCTGTCCTTTCGACCACGGCGCCGTTGAAGCCGATGATCAAGTCGCCATCGCGAAGACCGGCGCGCTCGGCGGCGCCGCCGGTGACCGCTTCGGTGACGAGCACGCCGGCGTCGCGTGGCAGCGCGAAATGCCGGACGACGCGCCGCGGCAGCGGGACGTCCTGCGCGGCGATACCCAGGTAGCTGCGACGCACGCGCCCGTGCTGCAGGAGCTGCGGGATGACGACTGCCGCGGTGTCCGCGCTGACGGCGAAGCTGATGCCCTGTGCCGGAAGAATCACGGCCGTGTTCACGCCGACGGCTTCACCGGTGACGTTGACGAGCGGTCCACCGGAGTTGCCCGGATTCAGCGCGGCATCGGTCTGAATCAATCCCGTCATCAGTCGCCCCGTTCGTGCTCGAAGCGATCGGCCGGTGGCGCTGACCACGCCCGCCGTCACAGTGTGCTGGAACCCGAACGGATTGCCGATCGCGACCACCAGCTGTCCTTGCTTCAACGTACGCGAGGACCCGAGCGGGATCGCAGTGAGTTGCGGGGCGGACACTTTGACGACGGCGAGGTCCGTGTCCGCGTCGGCACCAATCGTCGAGCCACCAAGCTCGCGGCCGTCCGGCAGCACCACCTTCAGATGCTCGACGCTGTCGACGACATGCGCGTTGGTCAGAATCAGACCGTCGGTGGCAAAGATGAACCCAGAACCCGTGCCACCACGTGCCTCGCGACCTCGACGTCGCACCGCAGCCTCGATCTTCACGACCGCGGGAGCGACGCGATCGACGGCGGCGGTCACCGCCTCGGAGTAGGCGTCAAGCAGTTGCATGTCCGATACTGCGCTGGTCATTTTCAATCAACTCCCAACTCCCAAACCGCTTTGCCCGACCAACTCCCAACCGTTGGGAGTTGAGAGTTGGAGCCGCGCCAGAGGGTTGGGCGTTTACAGGTGCACGAGGCCGCGTCTGAACGCGCGGCGCACGGCATCGGCGCGCGATGCGGCGCCGAGCTTTCCGTAGATCGACGCCAGATGAAACTTGACGGTGTGCTCGCTGATTCCGAGGCGGGCGGCGATGGCGCGATTCCCGAGACCGTCTCCGAGTGCAGCGAGCACGTCCAGCTCGCGGGCGGTGAGCTCCTCGCTCACGCCGTCCGCGTCATCGTCGGCGAACACGACGGCGACACCGGCCGCGTCGAGCGCGGCGCGCACGCGCGCCCGCAGTTGCGGCGGCGCGATGACTACGACCCGGTCGCCGTCGAGATCATCCATGCACCGTACGCGCTCCGATGGTCAGCTCCGCCTGCTGCAACGACCCGCCGCGAAGCACCGTCGCCGGCACCACGCTTCCAGGGCGGGCGTTTGCCAGCGAGTCCTGCAGATCCTCGACGGCCGCCACCGGTCGATCGCTGAACCGCACCAGGATGTCGCCGATCAGCAGTCCCGCCTGTTCCGCGGCGCTGTCCGCCGCGATGCCCGAGATCAGCAGGCCACGCTCCCCGCCGTCAGCGACACGCTGCCGCGATGGCAGGCGCACGGGATGGACGCTGACTCCCAAGTACGCGCGACCGACCGATCCGGACGAGGCGAGCCGTTCCGCGATCTCGCGGACCTGCTCGATCGGGATCGCCACCGGCAACCCGCGGAGCAACGCGGGCGTGGTCATTCCTATGACGCGTCCGGTCACGTCGACGATCGCTCCTCCCGCCGTCCCGGGCCGTAGCGCGGCATCGGTGCGGATGATGCGTGGCAATACGACGCCCTGCGACGTCCGCAGCGGACCTCCCACAGAAGTGATGACGCCAAGGGCGGCCGAAACGGTTCCGCTCGACGTGCGAGCGATGGACACGACGAGCGCGCCGACGGGTGGAACGGGCGCCGACTCGGGTGTTGGAACAGCGAGCCCGGGCGCGCGAAGGAGCGCGACGTCGGTTGCCGGGTCACGACCGACCAGGGTCCCCTGGTAGTGCGTATCGCCGATCGAGATCCGGATGTCCGTGTCTCGTTCGACCGCGTGCTCGGCCGTGACAATCAGGTCGCCACCAATCGCGAGCCCGCTCGCCGGCCGTCGCGGCCGCGCGGCGACGCTGACGACGTAGGGAGACGCGGTATCGACGAGTTGAGCGATCTCGGAAGAGAGAGTTGCAAGAACGTTTGTGGATGCCATGCCACTGGTTGTAGCGCATGGCGGCCTGTCTTCGGATCAGCCGAATGGCTAGTTGGTGGGTGGTGGGTGGTAGATGGTGGTGGTTCGTGGTCGGCGGTTCGTGACGTGGCGATTGTTGCCGCGATCACAAGCACCCACTATCCACTATCCACCATCCACCACCCACCACCCAGCTATTCCAGCCCGTGCTGCACCGCATACCTCGTGAGCTCGGCGTTCGTCCGCATGCCCATCTTCTCGAGCACGCGCGTGCGGTAGGTGCTCACGGTCTTCACGCTCAGCGTGAGCTCGGAGGCGATCTCGGAAACGGTCTTGCCGTGGCCGATCATCCGCAGCACCTGGTACTCGCGATCGGAGAGCCGCTCGTGCGGGCGATCGGGGCTGTCGGGATGCATGCTGAGGACGACGCCCTGCATGACGTCGGGGCCGAAGTACCTGCCACCTTGCAGCAGTTGCGTGACGGCCGTGACGAGCTCGGTGTCGGCGGTGTCCTTTGTCAGGTATCCCGACGCGCCAGCCAGAATCGCTCTCCGCGCGAAATGCTCCGGCGCGTGCATGCTCAGGATCAGCACCGGCACACGCGGCTGCAGCTGGCGGAGTCGTTTCAACACGTCGAGGCCGCTGCCATCGGGTAACGTCAGATCGAGGATGGCGACATCCCAGGTGTGCGAGCCGGCGAGCGAGATGGCGTCAGCACCCGATCCGACCTCCTCGACCGTGGCCCCGGGAAAGGCGTCGACGAGGATGTCGCGTACGCCGCGCCGCACGATCGGGTGATCGTCGACGAGCATGATGCGCAGCGTGACGGTCGCCGCGCGTCGGCTCACGAGCGCTCCAAGGGCACCGACAGGAACACCAGCGTGCCGTGGCCCGTCCGCGTTCTGAAGCGAAGCGTGCCACCCACGCTGCGGGCGCGCTCCGACATCCCGATCATGCCGAGCGAGCCATCCTGCGGCATCCGGTCCGCCGGAATCCCGAGGCCGTTGTCGTGGACGATCATCCGAAGCCGGCGCCGTAAGGTCGAGATGCTGGCGCGGATGGTATTGGCGTGCGAGTGGCGGACCGCGTTGGTCAACGCCTCCTGAAAAATGCGGAAGGCGGCGGTCGCGACTGCGTGTGGCACTTCGCCGTGAATGTCCGCGTTGACGTGGATGCGCAAGCCGGCCTTGGCGGCGACGCGGCGCGCTTCGTCCTCGACCGCGCCGCCGAGGTCGCGATGATCGAGCGCGGCCGGACGAAGGTCAGTCGCAATGCGACGGACCATCGCGATGCCGATGTCGATTTGGCCCATCGCCGATTGCAGCTTGTCGATCACGTCGCCGGACGTCTTCAACTCCTGGAGCCGGCGCAGCGCCGCCGCGAAATCAAGCTTGATGCCGGTGAGCAGCTGCCCGAGTTCGTCGTGCAGCTCGCGGGCAAGGCGGGTGCGCTCTTCTTCGCGCATCCGTTCGATCCGCTCCGATAACGCCCGGAGATGCAGCGAGCTGTGCTCCCGGTCGTCCCGATGCGGCCGCAGGGAGGGGGGGGCGTCGGACACGACACACCTAATTAACACGGTTCGCGTCACGGTGATCCTCAGAATTTATCTGTCGATGAGGTACGATCGAGGGGATGCGGCGCTGCCTCCCCTTCGTCGTCGCGGTCCTCCTCGCGATGGTGCCGGCGCACGGCGATCGCCGGGTGTTCGCCTCGCCCGGCCAGGCCGCTCCGCGTCCGGCCGCGACCAGCGAGACCGATCAGGCACGCGGCGGCACGGTGGACGTGCAGCTGCTCGCGTTCAACGATTTCCACGGCACGCTCCTGCCGCGCACCGGATCCAACGGTCGCATCGCCGACACTGACGCCGGCGGCGTCGAGTACCTGGCCGCCCAGTTGAACCGACTCCGCGACTCGAACCCGAACACGATCATCGTGTCGGCCGGTGACAACGTCGGCGCGAGCCCGCTGCTCTCCGCCATGTTTCACGACGAGCCGACCGTCGAAGCGCTGGGCGCCGCCGGCCTGCAGGTCTCCGCGGTCGGCAACCACGAGCTCGACGAAGGATGGGCGGAGCTCGTTCGCCTGCAACAGGGCGGGTGCCATCCGACCGATGGCTGCCAGGACGGCACGCCGTTCAGCGGCGCGTCGTATCAATACCTGGCCGCCAACATCCTGCTCGATCCCAGGCTCGCCGACGCGACAGCGCTCCGACGCCTCGGCATCACCGGCGATCGGCGGCGGCATGTGCTGCCGGCGGCGAACGTGAAGACGATCGACGGCATCAAGATCGGGTTCATCGGCCTGACGCTGCGTGGGGCGCCTCAGATCGTCTCGCCCGCCGGAATCCGGGGGCTGATCTTCCAGGACGAGGCGATCGCCGCCAACGCTGAAGCGCGCCGGCTGCGCCAGCTCGGTGTTCGAGCGATCGTCGTGCTGATTCACGAGGGCGGTACGCCGCGAGGCGACGATGTCAATGGCTGCAACGGTTTCTCGGGCCCGATTATCAACATTGCGAAGCAGATGTCCGACGCGATCGACGTTGTCGTGTCGGGCCATACGCACGAGGTGTACAACTGTCGGATCGGCAACAAGCTGGTGACGAGCGCGGCGTCGTACAGCCGCGTGGTCACCGATATCGACCTCACCATCGATCGGCGCACCGGCCGGGTCGTCACCAAGACCGCGCGCAACCTGGTCGTCGCGCATGACCAGGCAAAGTCGTCCGACGAATCCGCACTCATCGCGCACTACGAGCCGTTCGCGCGGACGCTGGGGGGGAAGATCGTCGGATCGATTACCGCGCCCCTCGTGCGAGAACCGAACGCCCGCGGAGAATCGGGGCTCGGAGACGCCATCGCCGACGCGATGTTCGACGCCGCGCGTGCGCGTGTTCCCGGCGGAGCCGCGGTCGCCTTCTGGAATGCGGGTGGCATTCGCTCCGATCTGATCGGCACGACGGGATCGGCCCCCCACCTCGACGTCACATACGAACAGGTGTTCGACGTGCTTCCCTTCGGCAACCAGCTCGTGATCAGGACCATGACCGGCGCGGCGCTGCTCAAAATGCTCGAACAGCAGTTCGACAATCCTGACCCGGGGCGCACCAAGGTGCTCCAGATGTCTTCGAGCATGACCTACGCCTACGATCAGACCCGACCACCGGGCCAGCGCATCGACGCCGCCTCGGTGAGAATCGCGGGACGGCCGCTGGTGCCGACCGCCACGTATCGCATCGCCACATCGGACTTCGTGTGGGCGGGCGGCGACGGGTTCAGCGCCGCCACGGTTGCCACCGATCCCATGGTGATTGGTGTCGACGTGGAGATCCTGCTCGACCACCTCAAGACGCATTCACCGCTGTCGCCCGGACCGCAGAACCGCATCCAAGGATCTGAGTAACTCAAAGCTTCAGCGCGCGCCCGGATTCTCTGACCGATCCAGAGATTCGGAACCGGCGCCGCATTGACACGACGCGAAGATCGGCGAAGCGCCGGGTCACGATCGTCAGGCGACTGACGATATTGTCAGGCCCCCGCGTTGCTCACCACGGTGGGCATGAGAACACGTCTTCGTCGGTCGTCGGTCTGCGGCATCCTCGCCGCGATGCTCGCGCTGCTGGTCTCGGTTCCTGGCCGCGCCGGTGCCGCCTCCCCACAAGGGCCGACCGCATCATCCAAGTTCGATCGCGCGCTGCGCGCCGCGTCCGAAGGCAAGGGAAATGCGCCTTCGCGGGTGCGAGTGATCGTTCGGGTCGCTCGGGCCAATCGCGCCGCGGTGAAGCGATCGTTGACCGCACAGGGCCACATCATCCGGTACGAGCACACGCTGATTTCGGCACTCACGGTCGAAGTCCCGACGGCCGCGCTTGCCGGGATTTCGCGCATGCCCGGCGTGATCGCGATCTCGCTCGACGCACCGGTGAGCCCGACCGCAACGCCATCGACCGGTTCGGCCCTGCGCCAGGCCACTGGCTTCACGGAGCGAGTCGACGCATACGACGGCAGCGGCGTTGGAGTGGCCGTCGTCGATTCCGGAATCGCGCCGTCCGCCGATTTCGGCGACCGCATCACCGCCTTCTACGACTTCACCATCGGCGGCGCCGCCACCGCCGCTTCCGATCCGTACGGACACGGCACGCACGTCGCCGGCCTGGTTGGTGGATCGGGCGCGATGTCGGAGGGGATGTATCGCGGGATGGCGAGCGGCGTGTCGCTGATCGGACTGCGCGTGCTGGACGCTCAGGGCAGCGGCCAGACCAGTGACGTGATCGCCGCGCTCGAATTCGCGACGATCAACAAGAACGCGCTGGGCATCGACGTCATGAACATGTCGCTCGGTCACCCGCCGCTGGAATCGGCAGCGACCGATCCTCTCGTTGCGGCGGTGGAGCAGGCATCGGCCGCCGGCATCATCGTCGTTGTCTCCGCGGGGAACATCGGACTCAACCCGCAGACAGGGTTGCCCGGATACGGTGGCATCACGTCGCCAGGAGATGCGCCATCGGCCATCACGGTGGGTGCAGTAGACACCGCCGGCACCGGTGATCGCTCCGACGATTCGATCGGACCCTTCAGCTCCCGCGGTCCGAGCTGGTACGACAACGCGGCGAAGCCGGACATCGTCGCTGCAGGCATGAACCTGGTCGCTCCCGTCGCAGCCGATGCGACGCTCGCCGTGCATTATCCGACGCGTGACATCGTGACCAGCGGCGGCAACTACATGCGGCTGACCGGCACGAGCATGGCGGCCGCCGTCGTCAGCGGTACCGTGGCGGTACTGCTGGAGATGAACCGCACGTTCTTCCCGCAGCATCCGGCACTGACGCCCAACACGATGAAGGCGATGCTGGAGTTCACGGCCACGCGAATGTTCGACCCGGTGACGCTTGCCCCGTACGACCGCATGACGCAGGGCGCCGGTGCGTTGAACGCGGATGGCGCCGGGTATCTCGCCACGTATATCGACACGACGGCACCGGTGGGTTCGATGTGGATCACGGCGGATCTGACGCCATACAGCGAGACGTGGGGCAAGTCGGTGACCTGGGGCAGCACCGAGATGTGGGGCGATGCGATCTACATCAACCTCGCCGGGTGGTCGCAGAACATCGTGTGGGGCGACAACATCGTCTGGGGCGACAACATCGTGTGGGGCGATAACATCGTCTGGGGCGACAACCTGATTTGGGGGGACAACATCGTCTGGGGTGACAACCTGATTTGGGGCGACAACTTGATCTGGGGCGATAACATCGTGTGGGGCGACAACATCGTCTGGAGCACGAGTGTCCTGTTCGCCGAGACGCCCTGATCGTCGTGATAAACTTGAGTGTTTTCCGGGCGGACCTGAATGGTCCGCCCCTCGTCATGTACGGCGGATGTAGCTCAGGGGTAGAGCGCCTGACTGTGGCTCAGGAAGTCGCGGGTTCGAGACCCGTCATCCGCCCCATTCCCACTTAGACGATTTCGTTTTCCTGAATTTCGACGAGCGCGCCGTCCTGGATCCGGACGCGCAGCGGGTGAATGTGCGCTGCGCGCTCACCCTTGGCTTCGTACATTAGCTTGTCGGCACGCGCGAGCATCTCGTGTGCGAGCTCGCGCGCGATGTGGCGTCGATCGCCCACCGTGCCGAGCAGCAGGCAGACGACACCGACGTCGACGCGCACGGGTCTATCGGCAAGACGGACGTCCTCGCTGATCCAGTCGAACCGCTCGACGCCTTCGCGGAAGCGTTCGGCGATCACCCACGCGTCGCTGTCGTTATCGAGATCGGGAATCAGGAAGCAGAACTCGTCGCCGCCGAAGCGGGCGTGGAGCTCCTGGGCTGCACGCACCTCGTGAGCCGCGCGAAGATCGGGTGTTTCCTGGGCGATCAGGTCGTCCGAGCGGATCTGCTCGCGCAGCAGGCGCGCCACACGGTCGATGATGCGATCGCCGAGCGGATGTCCGAGCGTGTCGTTGTACCACTTGAACGACGTGATATCGACCAGGCCCACCGCGCACCAGCGGCCCCGCTGTTCGAGGGCGAGAAATGCTTCGAGCTGCTCGATGAAGCGGCGAAAGTTCATCAGCCGCGTTTTCGGGTCGCGGTGCACGCGATCGGTGAGATCGGCGACGAGATCCTCGAAGTAGCGCGCGATGCTGCTGACCGTGGCGTCGCGGGCCAGGAGCTCCTCGCGCATGCGGTTCATACGCTCACTGAAGCCTGCCGATACTGCCTGGATGGCGTCCTGTTTCGACTGCTGCCACAGGCGTTCGTGCTGCTGGAAGACGCCGTCAATGGCGTCGAGCAGCGCCTGCTCCTGCGGCGCGGGCAGGTGCAGACGGTCGTGAATCCACTGATGGAGCTCGGATCGCGTGGCGGGCAGTGCCACGTCGTCGGTCGCCGCGGGCCGCCGCATTCGCATCGTCATTGGGACAGTTGCGCCAACCCTGGATCAAACCATGTGCCGGGCCCTGCGGCTGCCGGCGTGCTGGCGGACAGGCCTTGGCGAAGGGTCATACAATGACTGAGCCATGAACCATCCCCAGGTACTTCGGCCGGCTGATCATGCCGAATGGCGTTCGGACCGGATGGGGAAGAGCACATTGTTCGAATCTCCCCGTATCCTGGTAGGTATTAACGCTTTCGAAGCCGGACAACAACACGCCCTGCACTCGCATGCAGGAATGGACAAGGTGTACCACGTTCTGGCCGGTTCGGGCGTCTTCCTGTTGCAAGACCGTGAACTCCCGATGCAGGCCGGCGACCTCCTCGTCGCACCCGAAGGCATTCCTCACGGGATTCGAAATACCGGATCACAACGGCTCCTCGTAATAGCGATCCTCGCTCCGTCTCCCGGCTCCGGCAACAGATAACTCATCTGAAAGATCGCAGGCAATCGATACAGTCGTGATGTCAACATCAAACTCTACCTTTGTCCCCCCCTCCCCCGGCTCCTGGGAGCTCGAGCAGACCCACCTGACGCGGCCGATCTCATTCTTCATGGCCGAGATCTTTCCGCGCCACATGATGCGTGGTTTCCGCGAAGGGACCGAGACGTATGGCGTGCTGCTGGACTATATCGAAGTCGCGGTCATCAACCGGTTCACCTACGTGGCCGCCCGCCCGGTTGGTGCGCCCAAGAGTGCGAAAGGGCCGCCGCCAAGATTCCTCTTCGCCATTCTGCAGCGCCTGCACCCCGAGCTGCGGCGACGGATCCGTCGTGCCGAGGAGGTGTTCCGCACGCGCGCGTGGCGCGACGACATTCGACGCTGGGACCAGGAGATCAAACCCGCGCTGATCGCGGAAGCGACAGGGTTGCTGCAGGAGGATCTCGCGCGTGCGTCGGACGATGCACTGATTGCGCACCTGCGGCGCGCGACCGATTTCGCCGCTCGAACGATATTCTGGCACCACCGCTACAACACGCCGGCGATGATTCCCGTCGGTGACCTTCTCGTGCACACGGTGAGGTGGACCGGCATGTCGCCCGGGGAGATCCTGCAGGCGTTGCGAGGGTTGTCACCCGTATCGGCTGGTGCGGAGCCGCAGCTCGACGCCGTGCGCCGGGCTGTTCGGAATGAGCCCGAGGTGTTGTCGCTCCTGACATCCAATCGCTCACCCGCCGCAATCCTCGAGGGTCTGGAAACGACGCCGACAGCCGCCGGTGCGGCGGTGCGTGCCTACCTGGATGTCGTCGGACTGCGGATTCTCGGCGGCTACGACATTGCAGACGGACACGCACGCGAGCACCCCGATCTGCTGGTGAAGGTCATGCGCGCAGCCGTCACCGGTGATCAAGCCGCGCAGCAGGCACAGGCGGAAAAGGCCATCGCGCGCGTCAGAGAACGGGTTCCAGCCGAGCACCGTGTGCAATTCGACGAGCTGCTCGCGGAAGCACAGCTCGCGTACGGCGTTCGCGACCAGCGGATCTTCTATGGCGACGGACTCGGAGGAGGCGTGGCGCGTCGCGCCATCCTGGCCGCCGGCGAACGGCTCGTCGCGCGGGGGCAAATCAAGGATGCGACGCACGTGGTCGACGCGACGCTGGACGAGATCGTCGCACTCGTTCAGGGCAAGGGCGGACCGAACGCCGAGGAGGTCGCAGAGCGTGTTCGCTTCCGTCTCGAGACGCCTCTTTCAGCCGCACCGGCGACGCTCGGGTTTCCAGCGTCGCCGCCTCCACCCGCCGAGTGGCTGCCTGGAGCCGCAGCGCGGCTGCAGCGGATCATCGAGCTCGTCCTGTCGTTGATGTTCGAACCACGCAAAGACGAGGAACGCCCGAGCACAGCGCAGGAGGCTCAGAGATCTTCCGGCAAGACGCTCAAAGGATTCGGCGTCAGCCCCGGTGCCTACGAAGGTCCCGCGCGCGTGATCCGTACGATTCAGGAGCTGCCCGACGTACAGCAGGGCGAGATTCTGGTGACACCGTCGACGGGGCCGACGTTCAACGTGATCCTTCCGCTGATTGGCGCGCTCGTGACCGAACGCGGTGGCGCCCTCAGCCACGCAGCCATCGTCGCGCGCGAGTACGGGTTGCCGGGGATCGTTGGCTGCCCGGGCGCGACGACGGCGGTCCGCACCGGTATGCGCATCAGGGTCGATGGCGGCAGTGGAGAAGTATGGATACCGGACTGAGGGCTGTTCCACTCGCCGAGGCACATCAGGAGTCGATGTTCGGGGGCAAGGCGGTCAGCCTCGGTGCCGCGTTGCGCGCCGGCCTTCCCGTTCCGCCGGGGATTGCGATACCGGCGCCGCTTGTCGATGCGATCGCCCAGGGCGCGTCGGCGACGAGGAACGGTGTCCTCGACGTGATGGGGTTGCCGGATGGACGAATGGCGGTGCGTTCGTCAGCGGTCGGAGAAGATTCTAGCGGTGTAAGCTTCGCTGGACAGCATGTAATGAAGCTGAACGTGCGGCTCGCGCACCTCGAGGATGCGGTTCTTACAGTGTGGCAGTCGGCGCGATCGGAGGCGGCGCTGGCGTATCGGGCCCGTAAAGGGCTGTCGCTCGAGCCGCGGATGGGTGTCGTGGTCCAGGCGCTGATCGAGCCACTCGCCGCCGGCGTGCTCTTCACGCGGAACCCCATCACCGGCGCGCACGAGCGATTGATCGAGGCGGCATGGGGCCTCGGCGAGGCGATCGTCAACGGGACGGTCACGCCGGATCGCTTTCGGCTCGATCCGAGTGGCCGCCTGATTGAAGTCACGGCCGGAGACAAGGACGTCAAGGTCTGGTACGACGAAGGCGACGGCACGATCGAAGTGGCGGTGCCGGAGGAGTTGCGCGCCACGCCATGTCTCACCCCGTTGCACCTCGATGAACTGCATGCCCTTGCCGACCGGTGCCATCGCGTCTGGGGCCCGGACCTCGACATCGAGTGGGCGCTGGGTCCGGACGAGGCGGTCTACCTCCTGCAGTGTCGTCCCATCACGACGTTGAACGGGTGATCGGTTCGCACGCCGCGAGCGACCACCTCTCGCCTCCGCTCGAGGCAGGCGCGAACACGCGCGTGCTCGTGTCGGCGGCGCTCGGCTCCGCGCTCACGCCGCTCAATTCGACGATGGTGGCGGTGGCGCTGCCGGCGCTCAGTCGGGAGTTCGCGGCGCCGGCGTCTCGCGTGACGCTGACCGTTGTCACCGGATATCTCATCGCCACGCTGGTCGCGCAGCTGCCGGCTGGTCGCGTGGCGGATCGCGTTGGCTACATTCGCGCGCTGGCATGGGGTCGCTGGCTGTTCGTGGCTGGTTCCGTGGTCGGGACGTTTGCGCCGTCGCTCTGGGTCGTCGTCGTCGGTCGTCTGTTGATGGCCGCAGGTGGCGCGCTGATCATTCCAACCGCGATGGCGCTCGTGCGCGTCGCTGTTCCGGCGTCGCGGCGGTCGCGCGCGTTCGGCACGCTCGGCGCCGTCCTTGGGGGTGCCGCGGCGATCGGGCCGGCGATCGGCGCATGGATGGTGGCAGAGTTCGGATGGCGATCGCTGTTCGTGATGAACGTGCCGATCCTGCTGGCGTCGGCCGCACTCCAGCCTCGCATCGATGCGGACGCCATCGTGTCGCGACGCAGCGCCGGCTCCAATTACATGTCGCTGGGAACGCGTGGGTTCCTTGCCGGGTCCGGGGTGATCGCCATTCAGAATCTGGCAATGTATTCGCTGTTGATCCTCATGCCGTTCATGTTCGGTTCGCGCGGCGGGAGCGATTCACGTCTCGGGTTCGCCATCATCGGCACGACTGCGACCATGGCTGTCGTGTCGCCCGTTGGCGGATGGCTCGTCGAATTCTTCGGCGCGCGTGCCGTCGTGATCGCGGGCGGAGTGATCGGTGCGGCAGGTGTCGTGTCAGTCGCGCAGCTCTCGCCCGGCGCGGCGGCGTCGGCAATCGGCATGCGTCTGCTGCTCGTCGGTCTGGGATTGGGATTGTCGACCGGTCCGTCGCAGGCGGTGGCGTTGACGGCCGTTCCGTCGGAGCAGAGCGGTCTCGCGTCTGCAACCGTCTCGATGCTGCGGTATCTGGGCGCGATTGGCGGAACCGCGATTCTCAGTTTCACGCTCGCCGGTGGGGAGCGAGATATCGCCCGCCAACAGATGTCGCTCTGGATCTTTGCGGGTGCGTTCACCCTGTCGGCTGTGCTCGGGGCGATGTTTCCGCCGATGCCATCGCTCCGGTCTCGACGGTAGTCCCGCGGCTCACCCGGATGCGAGCCATCTGGCCTACCTGGCTAGGACATATTTCCTCAAATTGTTGAAGCCGACGTCTGCAGCGTAGATGTTCCCGTGTCCATCGACCGCGATGCCCGACGCCGAGGTTCCCGTGTCGGTCATCTTGCTGAGATCGCCGGGATCTGGAATCAAGTACTTCAGCTCCCCGGTGATCGCGCTGCCAATGACGATGGCTCGGTCGTTCGGTCCGGTGCTCGGTCCGTTCGGAGATCCCCGCGACGGATCTTGATACGTGGCGCCGACGTAGATGTTGTCGCGCTTGTCGACGTACACCGAGCTCGGCTGACCGAACTGGCCCCATGCGGCGATGAACGTGCCGTTCTGATCGAATACCTGGATGCGATTGTTCTGCCGATCCGCAACGTAGACGTACCCTTTCGAACCACCCACATAGAGATCGTGCGGCTCACGGAAGTTGCCCGGCTCCGATCCGAGCTGTCCCCACGTCTTGATGAACTTTCCGTCAGGCGAAAACTTCACGATGCGAGCGCTCTTTGACTTGTTGCCCGAGTGACCATCGGCGACGAACACGTCGCCGTTTGCGGCGATCGAGACACCAGTCGGCCGATCGAAGAGGTTCGGTCCGTTCCCACCCACGCCCGCGGTTCCGATTGTCATCAATACCTTGCCGCCCGGGCTGATCTTCAGGACCGTCTGGCCCATCGTCATGCCTCGCGCATTCTTCGCGGACATGCCGAGAACGGTCTCGTCGTCGTTCGTATCCGTCGTCCAGATGTTGCCGTCCTTGTCGACGGTGAATCCGTGCGGGTGCGCAAACAGTCCGACGCCGAAGCTGCGCAGCACCCTGCCTGCCGCGTTGAACTCCAGAATCGGCGGGTTGGCGTCGCCGCGGTTGACGCAGGTCGCGTCGCCGCTCGGTTTGTCGTTGAAACAGCGGTGGAACACCCAGATGTTTCCGTTGGGTGCGACGTGGACTCTGATGACCTCGCCCCACTTCCGCCCGCCAGGACCTTTCATGGTGGCAGGAAGCGTCGGCCAATCCGGCTCGAGGCGATACGGATTTGGAAGCGTGGGTTTACGCACCGGAGCGTTATCGCGATCCTGGCCGTGCGCCGTCACTGCAAGCGCGGCAAGGACGACAGCCCTGATAAATACCTGACAGCCGGCGCGACCCGCAGTTGTCATGGCGATCTCCTCTCAGCGCGGTCGTTGCCTCTGCCGTGGACAGTAAATCCGGTGACCGCGCCTCGCGAGTCTTTCATGAACTCGACGTCATCGCCACCGTCGCGGAACACAAAGTGTGTTGCTGACTGGGGCACAATCGCGCGCTTGGCCCCATTCGCTCCCTCCTGAAAGATCAAGAAACCGTCGCCCGCGGTAACCGTGACCTGGCGCCCACTAACGAACTCGTAAGTGCCGGCGTACTTCGACAGCTCCGCTGCGTTCAACACGAATCCGTTGCCTCCCACGAGGTGCCCGGCATCCTTTTCGTTCTCGCAGACCGTCTCCATGAGGTCAGCATCCGGTGTTAGCACCTTGTCCATCCTCAGTGACAGCGGTTTCTTGAACACGGCGGGGTCTTCGAACGTTATTGCGTATTCCATGTGCCCGAAATCGCGTCGGCGGAATCGTTCCGTGACCCGCAGCGATTCGGTCTGCGGATGTCCGTAGAAGTCGAGCCACCCTCTGTCGTTGAATCCCGTTGTCGTGACGACGAGCGTGTCTGATTCCCAGTGGCCGATCGAGTATCCCAACCATGTGGGATTGGGATCTTTGGGCAACGCGCGGCCATCGGTGAAGATCGTTCGTAGAGCGTCGTTCCCCCCGTCGCCTCCGTGAACAATCATCATGACGTCCGGTGTCTGGACGATCCGTTGAAAAACAGCTCCGAAGGCATTCAACGGTGCAAGGCCGCGAGGCAGGCAGCGTGCCATCGGACCGTCTTTCCCAAAATTCAGCAGCCGCTCTCGAAAGACAGATCGCGCTGATGGCTGGATCGCGTCCGGTTCGAGGTCCTGAGCGACGTTCCATGCAAAGCCGTTGACGTGGCCGGAACCGTCAATGTGCCACGTACCCGAGAAGCTCGGTCGACCGTCAGACATTCGAGGCGTCGGTGCCGTCAGATTCACTGTGCCGTCCGGCAGTCGCGGGATCGCTGGTGAGAGGTAGTTGGGCCACTGCCCGGCAGCAAGCGCTGCGAGCTCGGCGACGACGGTCAGCTCCACGATGGTCAAAATGAGCCGGGTTCGCAGCATTTACTTCCCGACCATATGGACATGATCCTTTTCGTTCTCGCACATGAACTCGATCAAGTCCGTGTCCGGCATGAGGCTCTTCGGAATGGTGACCGACCACGGCTTCGTGTATGCCTGCATATCGTCTATCGCGATCTCGATGTCCATGTGCCCGAAATCGCGTCGATGGAACCGTTCGGTGATGTGGAGCGACTCAGTGTGCGGATGTCCTGTGGTATCGAGCCACGTCTGATCGTTCAGCCCGATTGTTTCGGCGACGAACGTCTCTCCCTCCCATCGGCCGACGGAATAACCGAGCCAGGCAGGCTGGGGATCGTGTGGCAGCGGGCGACCGTCGGTAAAGATCTGACGATAGTGATTGTAGGCCTCGTAGAGAATCACGGTAACGGACGGCGTCTGGATGATCTTGGTCGGCGTGTCCGAGGCGTCGTAATCGGTGACCCCATGCGACACACAGCGCACCGCCGGTGCGTCTTTGCCGTTGTTCGGGAGACGCTCCTCGAACAGTGCCCGGGCCCACGGAGAGAATGGAACCGTCACGCCGTCGGCAGCGAGGTCGATCAGCAAGCGATTGCTCCCCGTCCTCCAGATGCCCGACAGATCGGGTCTGCCGTCGGCGGTCCTCGGGGCAGGTTCCGACAGATTGGGTTTCCCATCGGCCGTTCGCGGGATGCCCGGCGTGGGATATGAAATCCATTGCGCCGCGAGAGGTGTGACGGTCGTGCCTACGAGCAACGCGATTGCCAGAGCCCTCATGCGTCTCATGACG
>Ga0111539_10004958_pt1 | contig 17316 bp, 15 predicted proteins | sample RhiMethybrSRZTD1_FD_79667 | JGI IMG/M metagenome (GOLD analysis project Ga0111539, IMG submission 79667) | Populus rhizosphere microbial communities from Tennessee, USA - Rhizosphere MetaG P. TD hybrid SRZTD1 (version 2) (version 2) | ecosystem: Host-associated > Plants > Roots > Rhizosphere >... | reverse complement strand
ATACCGATTCCGCCCATGAGACTCATGGCAATGGCACCCGTGCGTGGGAAGCGGTCACCCGCAATGGCCAACATGGTTGGCCAGAAGAAGGTCTTGCCAATCGCGTAAACGGCTAGCGCGAACATCGCGCCGGCAAAGGTTTCGATTCGGCTCGTCAGCCGCAATCCAATGAATGCCAGAATCGAACACACAAGCAAAATGCCGACGGGTGAGAGACGAAGCCTGCGCTCGATGAAGTCTGCGCAGAAGCGCAGCGTAAACATAATTGCTGAGGTGAACACAAACAGGATCTTGCCTTCTTTTGGGTTCAGAATATTGCCAGTGATGTTCTGAACCCAACCATCGGTGCCCAGCTCGACCGCTCCGACCAACGCGTGAACCATGAACAAAGCAAAAATTAACCAGTGGCCGACCGCGCCTTTAGTGATGGCGAGAACGGCGAAGAGCAGAGCACCGCTTACCGCCAGCGCGACCCACCAAAATGAAGTTCCTTCAAAAAATGCGACGCCTGTAAAGAAACTGAGAATCGGCCCTAAAGCGTCTTTGACGAAGAGCGCGATCAAAGCGCATGCGACCAACCCTCCCAACCAGCCAATGTCTTTGAACATCTCACCGAGTGAAAGTCCCTGACGCGACGCTTCGGATTTAGGCATATGCTGGCCGAGGAACATCACCCCATAAACCAACGTCGGGAGAAGGAACAGGCCGAGTTGTGTTTTCCAGTGCCAACCCGCGCCCTCCCCCAGCCACCAGCCGATAGCACCGCCAATCACCAGCCCCGCGGGCCAGCTCGCGTGCAGGATGTTCAAATAGTGCGTGCGCTTATTCGGGAACAGCGTAGCCACAAGCGGGTTTGCTACGGCTTCCAGCGTGCCGTTTGCGACGGCAAAAATGAATGTCCCCCAATAGAGAAAATTGTAGGCTACTACCTTCGATTGGTCGGGCATGGCCGCGAAGGTCACAAAAGCTGAAAGGACGTGAAATGTAAACGCGGCAATCACCAGCTTGCCGTAGCCAATTTTGTCCACGATCACGCCGCCGATGAAGATTCCGAAGCAGAAACCGGTAAGACCCGCGCCCCCAATTCTGCCGAGCTCAGTACCCGTGAAACCGAACTGCGCCCCCCAAGTTGCCAGAATACCCCCTCGGACGCCGAACCCAATGCCCGCGGCGAGGATGGCCATAAAGCCAGCCCAGAGTAGTCGTTTTGCGTTTGGTGCTATTCCGTTGTCCATAGTGTTTTTGGATTTGGTTTAGGGTTAGCTGCGGAAATCCGGAATCTTCACGATCTCACCGCCGCGCATGGCCGATTCGTGCGCGCAAATGCCCGCCATGGTCCAGTTTACCGATTGGTAAACATCCGGGAATGAGGGCCGGCCTTCCACGACGCTCATCAGAAATTCGTTCGCGAGATGCGGATGCGAGCCGCCGTGGCCGCCGCCCTGCGTGAACGAAAGGTGCTGATGCTCGTCGGCGTCGTAAACGCCCTTCGTGGTGAACCGCTGGATTGGCTCCGGCAGATACTTTGCGTAATCCGGAACCTTGGTCTTCTCGACTTTTTCACCACCGACGTGAAGCACGGGATCGTCTCCCTCGATGAGTTGCCATTCGAAGGACGTTTTTGAACCATAGACATCGAAGCTCTCGGTGTACTGGCGTTGTGCGCCGAAGAGGAAGCGAGTGACCTCGAAGCCGAGATCCTGGTTTCGCACATGAAAATGAGCCGTTTCGAAGGAAAACGGCGAGCCGTACTTCGGGATCAGCGTTTCGTCGATACGGCCGGATCCCAGGCAGGAGACATAATCCGCCTCGCCCTTTACGATCGCCAGGCAAGGGCTGACGCAATGCGTCGCGTAGTGCATTGGCGGCAAACCCTCCCAATACGAAGGCCAGCCCTCCATGTTTTGCAGGTGCGAACCGCGCATGAACTGAATGCGCCCGAGTCGACCGGTGTCGCGCAATTCGCGGACGTAAAGAAACTCGCGCGAATACACCACCGTCTCCATCATCATGTAATTTTTGCCGGACTTTTCGGCGGCTTTGACGATCTGCTTTGCTTCGGCCACCGTGGTGCACGCAGGCACCGTGCTGGCGACGTGCTTCCCGGCTTTGAGCGCTGCGATGCTCTGCTGGGCGTGGAGGTGAATCGGCGAATTGATGTGGACAGCGTCCACGCTCTTGTCCTTCAGCAGGTCCTGAAAGCTGGTGTAACGCTTGTCGATCTTCCATTGGTCGCCTACCTGGTCCAGCTTTTCTTTAGTGCGCTGGCAGATGGCGTACATATTGGCGTTGGGGTGGCGCTGGTAAATGGGGATGAATTCCGCTCCGAAACCGAGGCCGACGATGGCGATATTAACTTTTCGGTCAGTCATGTTTGAGTCTCCGCCACGGGCGGCGGCGAAAACGGCGATGACGAATCAAACACGCCGGAGCCAGCGAGTGTCAACGGCAAAGTACGCCCGCTGAGGGGCTTAGCCCTATTGGTGGGGAATTTCCCACGTAACAGGACTGTTGCGTATTTCCGTTAGGGGTTTACGTTAATTAGAGCCCAATAGGGTAATGAGAGGGGTAAACAATGGAACCAGTCACGATTCTGACCTTCGAGGAAGCCGAACACGCGCAAGCGGCAATCAAGCAACTCCATGAAGCAGGTTTGCACCCGGTAATAGACGACGAAAGCGCGCGGCAAAAGAGATGGCTCGTGGGGGAGCGCCACGCCTCTTACCACGTGCAGGTCGATAAGAAGGAACACGCCCGCGCCGAACAAATTCTCGACGGCTGGGGTGAAGCTCACGCGGCCATATTGCGTGAGGCGATACACTGCCCGGAGTGCGGCTCATCGGAGATCGAATATCCGCAGTACAATCGCAAGTTCAAGCTTGAGCCCGCAGTGGTGGCGATGCTGGCCGCAGTGGGGCTGGTCGAGAAACGTTTTTACTGCAAACACTGCCAGTATATGTGGCCGTTGAGCGAGAAGGTGGACGCGCCGCGGGACATCCTTGGCTGGCCGCGTAAAGACGCCCGGTCCGCTCCGGCGCCGGCTGGAACGCCACCCCGTTCGTAGAGCAGCATTGCCAAGCAGTCCAGCAATCGAGTAGTTCTCTCGGCGGATGCCGACGGTTGCCGAACTCCTGCGTCAGGCGCGGGAAGAGCAAAAGCTCAACATTTATCAGGTCGCCGAGATCACGAAGATCAAGACCGATCACATTCGTGCGCTCGAAGCAGGCCACTACGACGCGTTCTCGGCGCCCGTTTACATCCGCGGTTTTGTCCGCACCTACGCGAAGGCTCTAAAGCTCGATGTGGCGCAGGTTTCCTCGGCGCTCGATGCGGAACTGGCGCGCACGGAACGGTTTAGCGGGCCGCCACCGCTGGATGACCGGCCCCGAGGCGCCCTCGACTACTTCATGCTTCAGCTCTCGAAGCTGAACTGGAGAATCGTGGGCACGTTGCTAGGCGCGGCGGTTGTTTTGCTGGTCCTTTTCGTTTCTTTGCGCGGCTGCAGCGGCAGGAAGAGCGATCCACTGCGCGGGTTGGGGCCGGGGTTATACCAGTCCACGAACGCGACCGGAGAGCTATTGCCGTTGCCAGAACGAAAACGATAACTCTCAAAAATCGGCAATTCCAATTTGCCGAACGTCGGCTTTGGGCCTATTCTTGGCGGTTCTTGATGGAAAGCCGGAGTCCAGAGCGCCCGGTTCGCGTCGGTGTCATCTCCCTCGGCTGTGCCAAAAACCTGGTGGACGCCGAGATCATGCTTGGCTCGCTGATGAAGAGCGGTATGGAGATCACGAACGACGCGACCGAGGCGGACGTTGTCATCGTCAATACCTGCTCGTTTATCGACGCGGCGCAGGAGGAGAGCGTCGATACGATTCTTCAGTCCGCGGAAGTGCGCGAAGCAAACAACCGCGGGCAGGGGCTCGTCGTATCGGGATGCTTGCCGCAGCGGTTTCGGGATGAGTTGCCGAAGCTCTTGCCGGAGGTGGACGCTTTCATGGGTATCGACCAGGTGGCGTCCGTCACGGACATTGTCTCGCGCGCCTTGGAACGGCGGCGCGAGAAGCTTGCGGTTTCGCCTGCGCCAAAAGCACGGCGGGCTACGGTCAAGAAGCGCATCGCGGAACTTGATAAAGAAAAGCCGCATGCGGAGCCCCTAATCAACGTGAATTTGCGGCCCACGTTTATTCCGGATTTTGCGACGCCGCGGTTTCGCCTGACGCCCCGACATTTCGCTTACGTGAAGATAGCCGAGGGCTGCAATCACCCCTGCTCGTTTTGCATCATCCCGCGCATGCGGGGGAGTCATCGCAGTCGCCAGTTACAGGACGTTGTGCAGGAGGCCCGCGCCCTGATTGCGGATGGAGTTAAAGAGTTGAACCTGATTTCGCAGGATTCGACTTACTATGGGCTCGATTTGCGGCCGAATCATTCCCGCAACATTGCTTCGCCTGACCGCTTTCGCGTGGCGGCCGAGGCGGCGGATACGCCGACGCTTTGCACGCTCTTGCGCGAACTCAACGCGCTGCCCGGAGATTTTTGGATACGCCTGCTCTACACGCACCCGGCGCACTGGACGGACGAGTTGATCCAAACAATCGCGGAATGTCCCAAAGTGGCGCGCTACGTCGACATACCGCTGCAGCACATTCATGGAGCGATGCTCGAGCGGATGCGGCGCGAGACTTCACAGGAGTACATTGTTGACCTGATTCGCCGGATTCGCGCCGGCATTCCGGGCATAGCGCTGCGCACGACCTTCATTGTCGGTTTCCCCGGGGAAACTGAGGGTTACTTTCAAACGCTGCTCGACTTCATTCGCGACACCCGCTTCGAACGCATGGGCGTCTTCGCGTATTCCAAAGAGGATGGCACGCGCGCGGGCCGCATGGAAAGACAGCTTGCTGACAAAATCAAGCAACAGCGCCGCAACGCCGCCATGGCCATGCAACATGAAGTTGCTGTGAGTGTTTCGGAATCGTTTGTGGGCCGAACGATCAAAGTCCTCGTTGAAAAGCAGGCGACAGCCCAGGAGATCAAAGGTGCGCGCATTTCGTCGTGGGAACATGGCCTGCTGCGCGGCACCGACACTCATGTCAACGGTCTTCGCGGAAAATACTTCGTCGCCCGCGGCGAAGCAGATGCGCCTGACATCGACGGACGCGTCTACGTCAAAGGCGATTCGCAAATAGCGGAGTTCGCCCGGGCCAAGATTATTGGCCATACCGACTACGACCTCATCGCCGAGCCGGTGTAACCTTCAGAAAGCGCGCCCAATTCGGGTTTTGAGTGACTTTGTGAAAAAATTCACAAATTCACTTGCGTTGACTTCCGAGCGGTCGTTACTTTCCAAATGCGGGCGCTGCCGCAGGCTTTTATGCAGTCAAGAACCGAACTGGGCTACAATTCAAAGATCGAGGGGGACGTGGTTCATACGCGCCTGGACGCTGCCCTGAACTGGTTTCGCAAAAACTCCCTTTGGCCGATGCCCATGGGGCTGGCCTGCTGCGCGATTGAGTTGATGGCGGCTGGGGCGAGCCGGTTCGATATTTCGCGATTTGGGTCGGAGGTGATGCGGTTTTCGCCACGCCAATCCGACGTAATGATCGTCGCGGGAACCGTGACCTACAAAATGGCGCTGGCGGTGAAGCGGATTTACGACCAGATGGCCGAGCCAAAATGGGTCATCGCGATGGGAGCTTGTGCGTCAACGGGCGGCATGTACCGCAGTTACGCCGTGCTGCAGGGCGTTGATCGCATTATTCCTGTCGATGTGTATGTAGCGGGATGCCCGCCGCGGCCTGAAGCGTTGCTGGACGGGCTGTTGCGGCTTCAGAGGAAGGTAGCCAAAGAACCTGTGGTGGAGAATCTCACCATCGCGACCCCGTTCAAGAAGGTCGCGTAATCTTAATGACTCCCCTCGAACAGGCGAACAAGCTGCGCGCTCAGTTTTCGGACCTGCTGTCTGAGCCGGCCGAGTTTCGAGGAGAGGTCACGGTGAGGTTGAGCGACGCGAACCGAATCGCCGACGTATGCGCCTTTGCGAAGCAAGCGCTTGGCTTTGATTACCTGGTGGACATCAGCAGCGTGGACAACTACGGCGAGGACCCGCGCTTCACGCTCGTTTACGAGGTTTACAGCTACGCGCACCGTACGCACGTGCGATTGAAATGCGATGTGAGCGAGGAAATCTCAGAGGCGCCGACCGTCACAGGTGTGTGGAAGACGGCCGATTGGCACGAGCGGGAGATTTACGACATGATGGGTGTGCGGTTTCGGGGGCATCCGGATTTGCGGCGCATTCTCATGTGGGACGGTTATCCGCACTTTCCTTTGCGCAAGGATTTTCCGTTGGCGGGCAAACCGAGCGACGTACCAGATGTGGCGTTCTCGCGGCCCGCGCCGCTCGAAGGCGGTCCGTTCGTGACCGTGCCGGGCGGTAAGGACACCATTGCCCGCGAGCCGCGCGTGCGCATTCCGCAGGAGGATTCACTCGACACGAACGCGCGCCTGGAGCGTCGGCTGGATGTCAAAGAGGCGCACATCGATCCGAACCACATTCAACGACCGTAATGGCTGCAGTTCAGGAAATTCACGTCGGCGATTCCGCCGCGCGGGTTCAGCAGGTCGCGCAGGCCGCGGATGAGCTGCCGGACATTCACGGCGAGAAGATGGTCCTGAACATGGGGCCGTCGCACCCATCGACGCACGGCGTGTTGCGCATCGTGCTGGAACTGGACGGCGAGATCATCACCAAGGCGACGCCGGACGTGGGTTATCTTCATCGCGGGGACGAAAAGATCGCCGAGAATATGACGTATACGCAGTTCATCCCGTATACGGACCGGCTCGATTATCTCGCGCCGCTCGCAAACAACGTCGCGTACGCGCTCGCCGTCGAGAAGCTGATGGGGATCGACCAGCAGCTCCCGCCGCGTTGCCAGTATATCCGCGTGATTTGCTGCGAACTGGCGCGCATCTCGGCGCATTTGCTGGGGATCGGCGCGTTCGCGATGGACGTGGGGGCCTTGACTGTGTTCCTGCACACGTTCACGCAACGCGAGAAGATTTATGACCTTTGTGAGTCGCTCACGGGCGCGCGCTTCACGACCACATATACGCGCATCGGGGGCGTCTCACGCGACCTGCCGCCGGGCTGGGTCGAGCAGTGCTGCAAGTTTTGCGATGAAGTGGTCGTGAACTTCGACGAAACGGAGAAGCTGCTCACGCGCAATCGCATTTTTGTCGACCGCACGAAGGACATTGGCGTGCTGCCCAGGGACGTGGCAATCGACTACGGCATTACCGGCCCCAACCTGCGCGGCAGCGGCGTCGATTACGACCTGCGCAAGGCGCATCCGTATCTCGTTTACAATCAGCTCGAATTCGATGTGCCGGTCGGTTCGGTGGGCGATTGCTACGACCGCTACCTCGTGCGCATGGAGGAAATGCGCCAGAGCGTTCGCATTCTGCGGCAGTGTCTGAAAAAACTCCCCGACGGGCCCGTGAATATTCCGGACGGCAAAACCGTGTTGCCGTCCAAGGACAAGGTGCTGTCGAGCATGGAGGAGTTGATCCACCAGTTCATTCTCGTGACGCAGGGCGTGAATGCGCCGCCGGGAGAAATTTATTTCGGCGCGGAAAACCCGAAAGGTGAACTGGGATTCTACATCCACAGCAAAGGGGGGGGGACGCCAAACCGGCTGAAGATTCGCGCGCCGTCGTTCGTGAACCTGAGCGTGCTGCCGGTGCTGCTGCCGGGACACATGATGAGCGACGTCGTATCGATCCTCGGCTCGATCGATTTCGTCATGGGGGAGTGTGACCGATGAGCTTCAGCGTTCCAGCGGCGCTCGAATCGGAGCTGAACGAGTTGCTCACGCATTACCCGCAGAAGCGGAGCGCAAGCCTGATGTTCCTGCACGCAATCCAGGAACACTTCGGCCACATCTCGCGCGACGCCATGGAGTGGATCGCGACGCGCCTCGAACTTCAGCCAATCAACATTTACGAGTTGGTCACATTTTACCCGATGTTCCGCCAGGAACCGCATGGCAAAAACCAAATCAGGATTTGCCGCACCTTGAGTTGCGCGCTGGGCGGTTCATACAAGCTGCACGAGTTTTACTGCAAAAAGTTGGGGCTGGACCGCCACGTGCACGGTCCTCAAACCACGAAGGATGGAAAGTTCACGGTCGAGTTCGTGGAATGCCTCGCAAGCTGCGGCACGGCGCCGGTGATGATGTGCAACGACACGTTTCACGAGGGAGTCAGCGAGGCCAGGGCGGAGGAAATCCTGGAGAAATGCAAATGAGGATTGGCTGCCGAACATGGACTCGAACCATGACAAACAGATCCAGAGTCTGCTGTGCTACCATTACACCATTCGGCAATGCGAGTTGCGAAAAGGTAGGCGGTTTCGTCGTGGAGTCAAGTGCGGGAGGCGCACATGCCCACTGAGTATCGCCTCATTTTGAAGCACGCCGATGAGCCGGGCTACACGCCGGACATCGAGTGCTACCTCAGCCACGGGGGTTACGAGGTGCTGAAGAAGGCGCTGGCGTTACAGGCCAAAACTTTGGCTGATGGCAAGACGTTGTCAGGGCCGGAGCAGATTCGCGAAGAGGTCAAGATTTCGGGATTGCGGGGCCGGGGCGGCGCGGGCTTTTCGTGCGGGTTGAAGTGGTCTTTCGTAGACCGCAAGAGCGGTAAACCGATTTACCTGATTTGCAACGCCGATGAATCGGAGCCAGGCACGTTCAAAGACCGCCAGATCATCTACAAAGACCCCCATCAGATGATCGAAGGCATGATCATCGCCTGCTACGCGAACGACGTGAAGCTCGCCTACATTTACATTCGCGGTGAATTCGTCGAGGGCGCGAAGATTCTGAATCGCGCGTTGACCGAGGCGCGCAAGATGAATTGCCTGGGAAAGAACATCCTTGGCAGTGGCTACGACCTGGATATTTGGGTGCATCGGGGTGCGGGTGCTTACATTTGCGGTGAGGAGACCGGATTGATCGAGTCGCTCGAAGGCAAGCGGGCGTATCCGCGCATCAAACCTCCGTATTTTCCCGCGGTCCTTGGGCTCTACATGTGCCCAACAATTGTCAACAACGTCGAGACGCTCTGCAACATCAAGCACATTGTGCAAATGGGCGGCTCCGAATTCGCCAAACTCGGCACGCCCAACAACACTGGCACACGCATTGTATCCGTGAGCGGCCATGTGCAGAAACCTGGCTACTACGAGATCCAGGTGGGGCACGCGACGATCGGGCAGCTCATCAACGATCCGGCCTTCGGAAACGGGTTGCGCGCAGGACGCAAGTTGAAAGCGATCATTCCCGGCGGATCGTCGGCAAAAGTCTTCAAGGCGGGCGAGAAGTTCAAACTCAAGAAGAAATCTCCCGACGGCAAAGACGTCGAGCAGGAGGTCGATATGCTCGATTTGCCTTACGACTTCGACTCGCTCATGGCCGCGGGCAGTATGTCGGGCTCGGGTGCGATCATAGTGCTCGACGACAGCACGGACATCGTCGAAGCGCTGGCGAACATTTCGGAGTTTTACGCGCACGAGAGTTGCGGGCAATGCACTCCCTGCCGCGAGGGTTCGCTCTGGATGGCCAAGGCGCTGCATCGCCTCACGCACGGCGAGGGGCGAAGGCAGGATGCGGATTATCTCATTCGCATCGCGGACAACATTCCCGGTGGGCGCACGATCTGCGCATTTGGCGAAGCCTGCTCGTGGCCCGTGCAGAGTTTCGTCGGAAAATTCAAAGACGAATTCATCGCGAGGGGCGCCGCTGATGAGGAGTGTCGTACCGGCGCCAAACGCGCGGTCATCACACCGGTCCAGAAAGCCGCAGCGATGGCAGAGGCAAGATAATGTCGAACGGAGCACAAACGGAAGCCAGACCGACCGCGCCGCCGGTGGTGGAGACGATTACCGTGAAGGTGGATGGCAAGGCTGTGCAGGTGCCGAAGACGATGCCCGACCCGCTCAGCGGGCGGCCGACGCCGACCACGATGATCCAGGCGTGCGCGATGGCGAAAGTAGACGTGCCGCATTATTGCTATCACCCGAAACTGCCAGTGGTGGGGAATTGCCGCATGTGCCTGGTGGAATTCGGCACGCCGGCGCTCGGTCCCGACCGCAAACCGGTCGTGAACCCGGACGGGACGCCGAAGATCGCGAAGTCGCCGCGCCCGGCGATAGCATGCGCAACGCCCATATCCCCTGGCATGGAGATTTACACGAACACTCCCGGCGTGAAACAGATGCGCGAGGGCGTGCTTGAATTTTTGCTCATCAATCATCCGCTCGATTGTCCGATCTGCGACCAGGCGGGCGAGTGCAAATTGCAGGAGTACTCCGTAGATTATGGCCAATCGGCGAGCCGGTTCGTGGAAGAGAAAGTCCACAAGCCCAAGCGCGTGGATCTTGGACCGCGCATCGTGCTCGACGACGAGCGCTGCATTTTGTGCACTCGGTGCATCCGCTTCACGCGCGACATCGCTGGGGACGACGCGCTCGGGATCGTGAACCGCGGCAGTTACAACGTGCTCGCCGCCTATCCTGGCAAAGCGTTCGACAATAATTACACGCTGAACACGGTTGATATTTGCCCGGTGGGCGCGTTGACGTCGAAGGACTTCCGTTTTCAGATGCGGGTGTGGTTCCTGAAGGAGACGAAGAGTGTCTGCACAAGTTGCGCAACGGGTTGCAACAGCGTGATCGGCTCGCGCGAGAACAAGGTTTATCGCTACGAGCCGCGCGAAAACGACGCGGTGAATTCGTGCTGGATGTGCGATTATGGGCGGCTGAATTACAAGTGGATCAATCGCGAAGACCGCCTGGCCACTGTGACACGCCGAACCATTTCGGGGCGACAGGAACCTGTTACGTGGGAGGTCGCGCTGAGCGGGATCACTGAGCTGCTGAATCGCGCACCGCAAGGTTCCGCTGCGATCATTGGTTCTGCGCGACAGACCACCGAGGAGCTTTACCTGCTCTCGAAGTTGAAAGCGAAGCTCGGCGCGGTGAGCGATTCGATCGCGCGCTCCGGCGATGCCGACAGGTTGCTGCTCAACAGCGACCGCAACCCAAACACGATTGGCGCGAAACTGACGAGGATTTCCGCCGATCCAATGGGTTCCAACATGCGTGACATCGCGGACGGGATTCGTTTTGGGAACATCCGCACCTTGATCGTTTTCGGCGAAGACGTGACGAAGCACGGCATCGGCACCGACCTGCTCGGCAAACTCCAGACACTGATTGTCAGCGACATCCTGCCGAACGAAACGACGGCTCGCGCGCATTACGTGCTGCCGGGCTGTGCTCACGCCGAAAAACGGGGCACGTTCATCAATACGAAAGGCCGCGTACAGCGATTTATGAAAGCGATCGAGCCCAAAGGCGATGCGCGCGCCGAGTGGGAGATTCTGCACGAACTTGTGCTGCACGTGACCGGCCAGAATGGCTTCGTGAGCATCGAAGGATTGTTCAACCAAATGGCTGCGGAAATTCCAGCGCTGAAAGGCGTCACCTGGGCCGCCCTGGGTGATATGGGCGCGACCATTTCTGTGTAACGTATGTTTGAATACGTCGCCTACACGTTGCTGAAGATAATCTGCGTGGTTCTGCCGTTGCTCGGCATGGTTGCGTATGCGGTGCTGGTCGAGCGAAAGGTGTCTGCGTTCATACAGGACCGCGTCGGACCGAATCGCGTGGGCCCGGGCGGAATTTTGCAGCCGTTGGCGGACGGCTTCAAATTCCTCCTGAAGGAGGACTACACGCCCGATCACGTCCGCAAAGTCTATTTCTGGCTGGCGCCTGCGATCGCGATGATCCCGTCGCTGTTGACGATCGCGGTGATCCCTTTCGGCTCCAATCTCGGCAGGCAAAAAATGGTCATCGCCGACTTGAACGTCGGAATTCTCTACACGTTCGGCATCGTTTCGCTGGGCGTGTACGGGATCGTGCTCGCCGGCTACGCCGCCAATTCCAAGTATCCTTTCCTCGGCGGCATTCGCTCCAGCGCGCAAATGATTTCGTACGAGATCGCGATGGGGATGTCGGTCATTCCCGTGTTCATGATCATTGGCAGCCTGCGGCTGAGTGATGTGATCGCCTACCAGGCCCAAAACGGCTGGCTTGCGTTGCCGTTCATGTCGCCCAACCAAACGGCGAGCACGTACCTGCTGTGGCCTTTCACGTTGTTGTCATTCGCGATTTTTATTGTCGCGGCTTTTGCCGAAACAAACCGGCTGCCCTTCGATCTGCCGGAATCGGAAACTGAATTGGTCGGGGGTTACCACACAGAATACAGCTCGCTAAAATTTGGACTGTTTTTCATGGGTGAGTACGCGGCGATGATCGCGATTTCGGCGATGATGGTTGTTTTGTTCTTAGGCGGCTGGACATTACCAATTTCAGGTTGGTACGAACCGGCTAGGACCCCGTTAATGGGCGTGGCGCATATCGCTGTGTTCCTCCTAAAGCTAGCTTTGCTGATGCTGCTGTTTATTTGGGTGCGCTGGATGTTGCCGCGCTTCCGGTATGACCAGTTGATGGATTTGGGTTGGCGACGCTTCATTCCCGTCGCGCTCGCCAACATCGTCGCGACGGCCCTTGTCCTTTGGTTTCGCAGCGCATGATCGTTCAACGCCGCAAACTGAGCTTTTGGGAACGCCTTTACCTGCCGGCGATCATCGGTGGGTTCAAGGTGACGCTGCGTCATTTCTTCCGAAAGAAAGTGACCATGCAATATCCCGAGGAGAAGTGGACCGTGCCACCGGGCTATCGCGGCGCGCCGTACCTGGTCAAGAATCCCGAAGGCCGCACCAAATGCGTATCGTGCCAGCTTTGCGAATTCGTTTGCCCGCCCAAGGCGATTCGCATCACGCCGCCCGGGCCGCCCGGTGCGCCGGAAGTCGGGAACGTTGAGAAAGCGCCAAAGGAGTTCGAGATCGACATGCTCCGCTGCATCTTCTGCGGCTATTGCCAGGAGGTTTGCCCGGAGGAAGCAATTTTCCTGATGAAGGACTATTCGCTCACCGGCGAGACGCGCAAGGAACTCATCTACAACAAGGAAAAGCTGCTCGCTCTCGGCGGGATTCATCACGACAAAATTCGCAAGTGGGAGAAGAAAGCCGCCGAGGCAATCGAACAAGGGATGCGGCCTTAAATGGAAACAGCGCTCTTCTACATTTTTGCGTTGCTCACACTCGCGAGCGGGTTGCTCGTGATCTTGAGCCGCAACCCGATCACCAGCGCGATGTTCCTCGTGATCACGATTGCGTTTCTGGCAGGGCTGTTCGTCCTGCTTCATGCCTTCTTTTTGGCGGCAGTCCAGATCCTCGTCTACGCCGGCGCCGTGATGGTGTTGTTCCTCTTCGTGATTATGCTGCTCGACCTGCGTGCCGAAGAACGCCGGCGATTTAACGCGTTCGGCATCGCCGCTGGCATGATTGGCATCGTCTCACTCGGCTACGTGCTGGTGAGCACGATCGTTAAGACACGCCCCGGCGTCGGTGTTACTGCAACTCTGGAAGGCGCGACCGTTCCGCTGGGAAAGGTCCTGTTCACGAATTACCTGCTGCCGTTCGAGATCGTTTCTGTCCTCCTGCTAGTCGCCATGGTGGGCGTAATTCTCTTGAGCAAGCGAGACCTCAGATGATGCACCCCGGCCTCGAACATTATCTCATCGTCAGTGCGGCGCTGTTCAGCGTCGGTCTGCTGGGCGTTATTGTGCGGCGAAACCTGCTCGTGATGTATATGTCGCTGGAGTTGATGCTGAACGCGGCAAACCTCGCGCTCGTTTCGTTTTCCCGTTTCAACAACGACCTCGATGGGCAGATCATGGTTTTCTTCATCATAACAGTCGCGGCCGCGGAGGTGGCGGTTGGGCTGGCGTTGATTGTTGCGCTCTATCGCAAGAAACAAACCGCGCACGTCGAAGACCTCACGACACTGCGGTATTGACGCCATGAACCCCGCGAACATTTTGCCTTGGATCGTTTTACTGACGCCGCTCACGGCGGCCGTGGGCATCACGCTGTTCACACGCCGCGATGGCAAACTTAGCGCGCAGCTTTCGATCACAGCCGTTATCGTCTCGTTCATCGGGAGCGTGATCCTCTTCGGCCTTTTCAGCGGGAAAGATCGCGTGGCGACCACCGCGGTCGAATGGGTGCGGCTGGCCGGCCTTTCGATCCACTTCGGGATCAGCCTGGACCCGCTCAGTCTGTTGATGCTGCTGATCGTCACAGGGGTTGGTGGAGTGATCCATGTTTACTCTTACGGTTACATGCGCGATGATCCCGGCTTCGCTCGCTACTTCGCCGGGTTGAGCCTGTTCACGTTCTCGATGATCGGCATCGTCATCGCCAGCGACTTCGTGCAGATGTTCGTCTTCTGGGAGCTGGTCGGCCTTTCCAGTTACCTGCTCATCGGGTTTTGGTACGATCGCCCTTCGGCGGCGGACGCCTGCAAGAAAGCCTTCATCGCGAATCGGCTCGGTGACTTCGGATTTCTGCTCGGCATCATTTTCATTTGGTCCCGAGCGGGTTCAACGCAGTTCGACGCCGTGAAGGATGTCCTGAAGGCGAACCCGGGTTTGTTTGGCTCGATGGCGTGCGTAATCGGGTTACTGATCTTCTGCGGCGCGATGGGCAAGTCGGCGCAATTCCCGCTGCACGTTTGGCTGCCGGATGCCATGGAAGGCCCTACACCGGTGAGCGCGTTGATCCATGCCGCGACGATGGTCGCCGCGGGCGTGTACATGCTTTGCCGCGTGTTTTTCATTTATGAAGTCCCCGTCGGGTGGCCTCAGAGCCTCGCGTGGCTGGATGGTATTTCCGCGCTGCAGATTATCGGATGGATCGGCGGCTTCACCTCCCTGCTCGCCGCGCTGATCGCCTGCCAGCAGAACGATATCAAGCGCATCCTCGCCTACTCCACGCTTTCGCAACTCGGCTACATGATCATGGCCGTTGGTCTCTCGGCGCCCTCCCCGGCGATGTATCACCTGACGACTCACGCGTTTTTCAAAGCGCTGTTGTTCCTGGGCGCGGGCTCCGTGATTCACGCGCTCCACCACGAACAAAACATTTGGGAAATGGGCGGCCTGCGCGACAAGATGCGCACCACGTATCGCACGTTCCTGATCGGGACTCTGGCGCTCGCGGGTGTTCCGTTGCTAAGCGGATTTTATAGCAAAGATTCGATCCTTGCAGCCGCCCTCGATCGCCAAAACGGAAGCGGTGGTCTCTTTGTCATAGGCACATTTGTCGCGTTTCTCACCACGTTTTATATGTTCCGGTTGGTCTTTGTAGTTTTCCTTGGAAAGCCGCGGTCCGATGCGGCATCGCACGCGCACGAGTCACCAGGCGTTATGACGTGGCCGCTCGTCATCCTCGCCGCCCCGACCATCTTCGCGGGCTACTGGGGTATCGAGGCATTTTTCCAGCAGCATTACGACAAAGTTGCGCACCACGGCTCGTGGCTGAGTGAAATGTTTGCTCCGTTCGGTCACGCGCCGTTTGCGGCGCTGTCGAGCATCGCCGCGCTGGCGTTCGGATTTTCCGCGGCGTTCGCGTTTTATCGCAATGCAAGCACAGACCCTCTCGCCCATCGCCTCGGCGGCCTCGCTCGTGCCATGCGCAATCGTTTCTATTTCGATGAGATTTACGATAAGCTCATCGCCATCACTCACGAAGCCTTCGCGCGCCTGTCGGATTGGTTCGACCGGTGGATCATTGCGGGTCTCGGCGTGAAAGGCTTGTCGGGAGTCACGGATATTTTTGGACGCTCCTTGCGCATGGTGCAGACCGGGAACCTGCAGACCTACGCGTTTCTCTTCGTGCTCGGAGTCGCGGTCGTGCTGCTGATTTTCCTGTAACCATGCTGACTGCCATTGTCATCGTCCCGCTGATCACCGCGTTGTTGCTGGCGCTCATACCCCGCAACTTCCGGTTCGTCATGCGCCTGCTCAGCCTCGCGGCGACACTCGTGACGTTGGTGCTCGCAGTGTTCCTGTTGCTTCGCTTTGAAACGGGCTCCGCTGATTACCAGTTCGTCGTTCAGCGATCATGGGTCGAGAGCCTCGGTATTTCGTTTTATCTCGGGGTCGATGGCATCAACATTGGCCTGGTTTTCATGGCCGCCCTTGTCGGCTTCGCTGCCGCGTGCGTTTCCTGGGAGATCAAGCACCATGAGAAAGAGTTTTACGTGCTGTTGCTGGTGATGACCGGCGGCATCATTGGCGCGTTCGCTTCGCTGGATTTGTTCCTGTTCTACTTTTTTCACGAACTCGCGTTGGTGCCCACATTCATCATGATTGGCCTGTGGGGGCGCGGCGAACAGAAGAACTTCGCGACGTTTCAGATCACGCTCTATCTGAGCCTGGGCGCGTTGATCGCCCTGGTCGGATTGATCGCTCTCTACGTGCAAATGCCCGCGCCGGTTCGCACCTTCGAAATTCCCAGAATCATCGCGTACTTCCAAACCGCGCCGCTGGCCGCCTCGGCGCAGCACTGGATTTTTCCGTTGTTGATGTTCGGCTTTGGAATTCTCGTTTCGCTCTGGCCATTTCACACATGGGCGCCGATTGGCTACACCGCAGCGCCCAGCGCCACTGCCATGCTCCACGCCGGTGTGCTCAAGAAATTTGGCCTCTACGGCCTCATTCGCGTCGCGCTGCCGATCATTTCTGATGACGCAGTGCGAAAGCAGTGGCTCTGGGTTCTCGCGCTGCTCTGTCTCGGCAACATCGTCTACTGCGGCTGGGTCGCCATGCGGCAGCGAGATCTCAATCTGCTCATTGGCAACTCCAGCGTTGCGCACATGGGTTTCGTGTTCCTTGGCATCGCGAGCCTGAGCGTCATCGGCATTACCGGGGCGGTGATGGTCATGGTCGCCCACGGCCTGCTCGCGGCGCTCACCTTCGGTCTTACCGGATATCTTTACAATCATGCCGGCACTCTCGACATGGATAATCTTGGCGGACTCCTCAAGAAGCTGCCGTTCATAGGCACTGTCATGATCATGGCTATGTTCGCGGGCTGCGGGTTGCCCGGATTTGCGAATTTCGTAGGCGAAGTGCTCGTGCTGTTCGGTAGTTGGAAGACACTCCCGTGGTTCGTCGTTGCCGGCGCGTGGGGCGCGCTCGTCATCGGCGCAATTTATATGCTGCGTGCTGTCCGAGACGTGTGGCATGGCGAAGTGGCCGAGACGGCAACGGTTCAGGACGCAAGTGCATGGCGCAAGGTGCCGTTCGTTCTGCTATTGGCAGCGTTGATCATCGT
>Ga0111539_10004957_pt1 | contig 17319 bp, 20 predicted proteins | sample RhiMethybrSRZTD1_FD_79667 | JGI IMG/M metagenome (GOLD analysis project Ga0111539, IMG submission 79667) | Populus rhizosphere microbial communities from Tennessee, USA - Rhizosphere MetaG P. TD hybrid SRZTD1 (version 2) (version 2) | ecosystem: Host-associated > Plants > Roots > Rhizosphere >... | reverse complement strand
TTTGGCGCGGCGTCGATCCCGAAGGAGAAGAGCGCTGCTATGTCGGCGGCGCCGAGGCGACCCTCAGCGTCTGGTCTCCGGACTACGACGGCGGGGGGAAGGGCTGGGTGCGCTTCCCGGACGGGCGTAACGCGATCGTCGGCGGATCTCGGATAGAGAGAGGCCGATGAGCTACGTGGTCCCTGACGAGATCGACACCTACGCGGAGGGGCACACAACGCCCCCGACGGATCTCCTCGCCCGTCTTGCCGAGGAGACTCGCTCGACGCTCGACGCGCCGCAGATGCTCACGGGCACCGTCGAGGGGCGGTTCCTCGAGTTCCTCGTCTACGCGACGCAGGCCAAGCGCGTCCTCGAGTTCGGCACCTACAGCGGCTACTCGTCCATCTCCATGGCCACTGCACTTCCTTCCGGCGGCCACATCGACACCTGCGAGATCGAGGAGAAGCACGCGGCGGTCGCGCAGCGCTACATCGACGAGGCCGGGTACTCGGACCGCATCACGATCCACCTCGGGCCGGCCGTCGAGACCGTCGAGCGGCTCGAGGGAGAGTTCGACTTCGTCTTCATCGACGCCGACAAGCCCAACTACGTGAACTACTACGAAGCGGTCCTCCCGCGTCTCTCCGAGCGCGGCCTCATCGCGGCCGACAACACGCTTTGGAGCGGGCGCGTGCTCGACGAGTCCGACGACTCCGACGGCACGACGGCGATCCGCGCCTTCAACGAGCACGTTCGCGCCGACGACCGCGTGGTGAGCGTCATGCTCACCGTCCGCGACGGCGTCACACTGATCAGGCGAGCCTGACCGTGTGAGCCTCGGCGTCGGGCTCGTGGAAGCGGACGAGCCTCTCGCCTTCCGCCTGGAGCTCCTTCTTCGCCTTGGCGGGCAGCTTCTCGAAGGGCTCGACGAGGAGCTCCGCCTTCCTCGCCGTGCGCTTCACGCTCCATTTTCCCGCGACGGCCCCGTCCACGAGAAAGGTGTTCACGGACTGCGGCGTCTTGGTGGTGAAGATCAGCGGTCGGTGCTCCTCGGCGAGGATCTCGGCGCGGCGCGCGTGCGCGAGGAGGATGGCGTCCCAGACCGGGAGAAAGCGGGCCGGCGCGGGCGTCTTCGCGTCGGGGAGCGGCGCACGCGGGAGGTCCAGGAGCTCCTTGCCCTCCTCGTCCTCGAAGCGGCGGAGGTTCAGCTTCTCGGCAGCGGGCTGGAGCTTCCTCGCGGGCACGCCCGCCCAGCTGGCCGCGTCGGCGAGGCGGCCGGGGCCGAATCCTGCGAGGTAGCGCTTGAGCAGGAGCTCGAGCCCTTCCTCCTCGGTCGCCGTGATGGGGCCGAGCCAGTCGGAGGCCATCGCGTAGACGTCGGCGCGCCTCCGTTCCCACGTTCCAGAGGGGGGAACACGGAGCACGTCGTAGAGGGCGTTGACCCCGTTCCACACCGTCGACGAGTCGACGAACGGCTTCAGCTCATTACGGGAGAGCGGGCCGTTGGCCAGCGCCTTCTTCGCCGCCGCGGCGGCCTTTTTCACGTCTGCCTCGGTGGCGCGTCCCTGGTGATAGCGCAGCCAGGCTGCACGACGGCTCGGCCTCGTCCCGGCCGCCACGAGCGGATAGTCGCCGGCCGAGACGAGGTGAATCGTGATCCGCATCATCGTCCCCTGAACCGCGCGCCTGTCCTCCAGCGCCTTCGTCAGGTCGACCATCTCGAACTTCTTGAGTCGCGTCCAGAGCCCGACGTAGCCTCCGGTCGCGTTCTGCGTCTGCAGGCCACCGACGGCTTCGATTGCCTGGATCATCGACTTCGGCGAGCGTTCGAGGAGAAGCTGGCGGGCCAGCAGCGACCTATTCAGCTCGCGGGCGGTGAGCGTCTTCATGGATACACGGCTGCCTTGAGGTAGTCGGCCGGCGGGTCGGCGAGCAGCGTAGCGACACCCTCGAGCCCGACCTCGTGCGTGATCAGCCGCTCCCACGGGTGCGCGCCGCTCGCGAGAAAGGCGAGGGCCGCACGTACCTTCGCCGGCGTGTGGTGGAAGGCGCCGCGAAGCGTGAGCTCCTCGTAGTGGAGTCTGAAGGTGTCCACGGACGCTTCGCGGCCGCCGAAGAAGAGCACCGTTCCGCCGGGGCGGACCAGCTCCATGGCGTCGTGCCAGGCTTCCTCGGAGCCGACCGCCTCGATGACGACGTCGGCTCCCTTGCCGTCGCCGGCGGTCGCGCCGAACTCCGGGGCGAGCGCGCGGCGCTCGGGTCGCCCGCCGACTGCAATCACGTTCGCGCCCGCGTCGCGTGCGGCGGCGCAGAGCATGAGCCCGATGGGGCCGGGCCCGAGGACCGCCACGGTCTGGCCGGCTCCGACCTCCGCCCGGTCGATCCCGTGCAGGCAGCACGCGAGCGGCTCGACCATCGCGGCGACCTTCGAGTCGAGGCCGTCCGGGATCGGGAGGAGGTTCCGCGCCGCGATGCGCTCCGGCACGAGCAGGTACTCGGCATAGGCGCCGTTGAGGAGCGGCTGCAGGTTCTCGCAGAGCTCCTCCTGGCCGCGCTTGCAGGGGGCGCACGTTCCGCACGGCGCCGAGTTCGCCGCGACGACTCGCCGCCCTGTGGCGACATCCACCCCGCAGAACTCGTGCCCGAAGGGGCTCGGAAGCTCCCCGAGGAGAACGGGATGGCCGCGGCGGAAAGCCTTTGCGTCGGTGCCGTCCGTGAGCGCGACCTCGATCTGGACGAGAACGTCGCCCGGCCCGGCGTCCGGCTTGGGCACCTCTTCGAGGCGCAGGTCGCCCGACCCGTGGAAGAGGAGTGCCTTCACGGGCGAAAGACGACCTTGAGCGCTTCACGGTTCCGGTAGGCGGCGAGGCCCTCGTCGAAGCGGTCGAGGGGGAGGACGAGCGGCTCCGGCAGGTCGAGTTCCCGAAGAAGCGCGACCGCCTCTTCCATGTGCCCGCGAGTGGCCGAGCGGGAACCGGTCACAGCGATCTCGCGCCGGTAGATCTCGCCGGAGTCGAGCGCGCCGGACTCGGCGAAGAGGAGGACAGAGCCGCCCGGCTCGACCGTCGAGAGCGCATCGGCGCCCGCACCCGGGGCGCAGACGACGACTGAGGCCACCGACCCCGGCGGCTCAGGGCCGTCTCGCGACGGATCCGGGTCGCGCACGTAGACGGTGTCGCCGCGCCGGCGCAGGACCGCCGCGAAGAGTTGCCCGACGAAGCCGCCACCGAGGACGAGGACTTCGCCCGGCGGCACCCGCTCGGCTCCACGGAGCACACACGCGAGCGGCTCCGTGTAGGAGCCGAGCACCTCGTCAACGACGTCCGGAAGGTCGACCCACCCGCCGAGGGCTGTGACGCGTTCCGCAAATCCGCCCGGCTGGATCGTCGCGGCGCCGAACTCGGCGCAGGTCGATTCGTGCCCGGCCCGGCAGCGCTCGCACTCGCCGCACGGCTGATGGTGGACGAGCGCGACGCGCTTCCCGCCCGCTTCGGCCACCACCTCGTGGCCGAGCACGGTCCCTTCGGGCGCGTCGCCGATTTTCTCGACATCGCTTCCGCAGAGGCCGCAGGCGAGCACACGGACGACATCGCGCCCTTCGGGCTCGGCAAGATCCGCCTGCTCCGGATACCCGGATGAGTTGAGAACGACTGCTCGCACCGAGGGGTATCGTAGGCGCGTGGCGATCAAGCTCTACCGCTGCAAGAACCTCTGGGTGAAGGCGGGCGGACACCCGTGCTGGCGCGTTCAGTCGGCACTCGACGAGCAAGAGATCGAGTACGAGCTCGTCACGGGCGGGTGGCCCGCGATCGGGAAGCGCCACGACATCGAGAAGCTGAGCGGGCAGACGAAGTACCCGGTGATCCAGTTCGAGGACGGCTCGGTCTACCGCGAGGAGTCGAAGGACATGGCCGCGACGATCATGGCCGGCAAGCTCTTCGACAAGCAGGGCGCGCAGCAGCCCGCCACCTAGCGGTCGCTACACTTTTACCCGCGCGGGGCTATAGCTCAGTTGGGAGAGCGCCTGGATCGCACCCAGGAGGTCGCCGGTTCGAGTCCGGCTAGCTCCATCAGCGGAAAGGCCCGCAAAACGCGCGCCTTTCGGTTCCTTCGATCTCCGAAACCGTTCGGCGAAATTGGCAACGCCTAGGCGGACAGAATCACGCTCATCGCAACCTGCATGAGTAGGAAGCCACAGCTATTCCGCGAGGCGGAGGGCGATCAGACACTGACGTAGCACGTGCTCCATCGGCTGGCCGAGTCCGAGGTCTGTGCCCAGTGAGAGCACCGCGACGACCTCCGTGAGCCGCGCGATGCGTTTGTCGTCCCGAACCACAAGCCAAATCTATGCGGCCAACGCCTGCCCATCCTGATGCCGTGGAGAAGCTCGGCCTGAGCTGGTCAAGTTGGCGGTCGAGTGCCTGGCTCGTCGGCTGTTAACCGGAGGGTTGTTAGTTCGAGTTGACCCACCAGGGAGTCATACAAGGCCTGCAAAAGCGGGCCTTTCTCATTCGGCGATTTGGTCTCCGGGCAAAAAATTTGCCCCATCTTTGGCTCGCAGATTGACCGGGATCGGATGATCGCGAAATGCGAGGTCTCTCACGAGTTTTTCTTCGGTGCGAGCGCCGGTTGTAGGCTGGTCTCGAGATGAAGCTAAGGAGGGCCCGAGGCGATGATCACCTGCTTGAGCTCGACGACGTCGAGCGGCGCCTGAAGCCGTTCGGACGCCGGTACCTGGGCGTCCGCGAGATCCCGCTCGACGCGCTCGTCGGCACAGACAGCCGTGCCAGCTCGTTCACCCGCGACTTCCGTCCGCTTCACGCCTTCAGCCGCGACCGCCTGCGCTCACTCGAGAGGGCATTCGCTGATGGCGCGTTCCCGCCCATTGTCACCGTCAAGCTCGGGGAGACGTACTTCGTGATCGACGGCCATCACCGGACCGCCCTCGCCCGGCGCTCAGGCGCCGAGATGATCGACGCCGACGTGACCGAGCTCATCGCACGTGTGCCGCTCCCGGCCGGGGCGGACATGCTCGAGGTCGTCCTCCGCCAGCTCGAGCGCATCTTTCTCGAGGACAGCGGACTTGCCGAGGCGCGTCCCGGCGTGCGCATCCCGGTGAGCAGGCCCGCGCACTATCTCGAGCTGCTGGAGAACATCCAGGTGCACGGGTACCACGGGATGCGGAAGCTCGGACGGGTTCTCGAAGACGCGGAGATCGCGGACGACTGGTACGACGCGATCTGGATGCCGACGCAGACGGCGATCGAACGCCTGAGCCTCGTCCGTTTGTACCGAGACGCGCCACCCGGGGATCTGTTCCTCGTTCTCCACCGCCACCGACGCGATGCGTTCCCGCGAGTCGGCTGTCCGCACCTCGCGCAGACCGTCGTCTCGGTGATCGGCGACCGCGGGAACTCTCGCCGGCTGAGATTGCCGCGCCGCGGCCGGTCGCCGGCTTAGTTCGTTACGTCCAGGGGCCTTTCAGAGCGGCCCGTATAGAGGCCGTGGTCAAGTTCTGGTCAAGTAGCCGCCGCTAACCGACGGAAGGCCTCACAAGACAGGCGGCGCTCAGGCCGCATGAAGGCACCGATCACGAAGGGTGACGAACCATGGCAAAGCGCCTAAGTGAAATCGCACCCAGGAGGTCGCCGGTTCGAGTCCGGCTAGCTCCATCCAATCCCGCGGTGGACGCATGCTCGCCAGGTGCGCGTGGCTGAGCGGCCTGGAGCTCGGACGAGTCCGGCCCGGCGCTCCTGCCGACTACGAATTCAGCGTGCGGGACGCGTGACCGTCGTCGTTCAGCCGCGGCGTGACGTCGAGGACGCTCTTCGCAGGGGGCGGCTGGATGCGCGCCTTGACCCCGAAGTCGTAGTACTCCTCGCTGAGCTCCATCTTCACGTGCTCGTTCTTCGACGGGTTGTATTCGAGCACCATCGCGAGCTTGCGGACGACTCCGTCCTGACCGACCCAGAGATCCACGGGATAGGTCTTGATGCCCAGCATGCGGAGGTATCGCCTCATCGGTTCACGCTGATCGCGGGGCGCCTGCTGGATGATCGTCTCCGCCTTGACGATCGTCGCGTAGTGCGTGGCCACTTCGCGCCGAACGAGATCGGAGCCGACCCTTCTCACGCCGGTGGCTGACTTGAGGTAAGCGAGCATCAGGCCCGGGTCGCTCTGCTTCGTCTCCTTCAGACGGTCCAGGTCGAGGCCGTAGGCCTTGCCCATCTCGACGATGTCCGCCTTCAGCCATCTCTTTCCGCTTGGCATGAGCTGGTCGAGAAACGGAAACCGCATGTAGAGCACGATGCCCTTGCGTCCGTCGACGATCAGGTTCGCGCTGACGGGGCGGCCGAACTGCTGCTTGATGGCTTCCTGAACCGGGCCCGGGAATTTGTACACCGCGGTCATCTCCGAAGAGCCCGTCCGCCAGTCGGCGATCCCGTGGCCCGTGAACTCGAACATCTGCGCGTGGTCGTGATTGAAGGTGACCGTTCCCTCGAAAGAGACCCGGGCGGTCCCGACGGACTCTGTCTTGAACGCGGCGTTCGCGACCGTCTCGAGCGGGACGATGTCGCGGCCGCCGCTGCAGCCGGCAGCGAGCATGGCCGCTGCGCAGAGCGCGACTCCGGCGACCCGGATCACTCTCATGGCGTGACTATCGGCAGGGCGTCTCGGAGTGGGACACTCGTTCGGGCTAACGTGGCCAATCCGGCGTCGGTTCGCGGATCGTCCACACCGTCGTCAGGTCGGGGTCTACGACTTCCTCGCCCGTCGAGCGAAGTCGATAGACGCCGGGCTTGGCGTCGCGGAACGAATCCGGATCCGGAGGCAAAGTCAGCACCTCGCCGTCGGAAAGAGCGACTCGGATTCCGAGGTCCGGGTCGACGAGGGCGATCCGGCCGTGGCACTCGCCCTCTTCGAGGAACTCGCCGTCGGCAGAGATCCGGGTGATCCCGATGAGGACGTACTTGCCGAGGAGCGAATACGGATCGCGTTCCACATAGAAGGAATCGGCAGGCGAGCCGCGATACTTCAGTCGTGGACCAGGCGGACATCGAGCTCCGCAACGCGACGTACGCGCTCTTCGTCGAGCTCGGCCGCGTGCCCACGCTCGAGGAGACCGGAGTGGCTGTCGGAGCCACAGCCTCGGAGGTGGAGGCGGGCTGGCAGCGACTTCACGAGGCGCACGCGCTAGTGCTCGATCTTCCCCGCGCGGCGATCCGCATGGCGAATCCGTTCTCGGCCGTCCCGACTCCGTTTCGGGTGCACGCCGGGGGTCGCGACTGGTACGCGAACTGCGCGTGGGATGCCTTCGGGATCTGCGTCGTGCTCGAGTTTGACGGCCATATCGAGACGTCGTGTCCGGACTGCGGCGAGGAGATCCGCGTCGGGGTCCGCGACAACCGGCCCGATGACGAAAGCCTCCTCTTCCATTGCCTCGTTCCCGCCGTGCACTGGTGGGACGACATCGTCTTCACCTGAAGCGCGATGAACCTCTTCCGGTCGGAGGAGCACATCGAGCGCTGGCTCGACGGCCGCGAGCCGGGTGGGACGATCCCCGTGGCCAAGCTCGCCGAGCTCGCGGAGGAATGGTGGGGCGACCGCCTCGCGCCCGACTGGCGCCCACATACGTTCGCCCAGAACCAGGCGATCCTGGACGGGCTCGGGCTCACCGGGGACTTCTGGCGGCTGGGCTGATCCGGGCCTCGCGGGAGATAGCCCGACTGGCCCATTACACGTTTTGTTGCAATCGGCGCGGCGCTACCCGGCACCCCAGAGGTTGTCGGAACGATGACGATCCACGCCGACGGGACGACGAGCGACCGAACCGGTCGCCTACTGGAGGGAATCGAATAGCGGGGACGGGACTGACGACGGAAGCGCGACCGGCGAGGCGGCCGGCACGACGACGACCTCGCCGTAGCGGCTAGGCCGTCACGGGATTCCGCAGAGTTCCGATCCCCTCGATCTCGATCTCCACGACGTCGCCGTCTGCGAGCGCGACGGGCGGAGTCCGGTGCACGCCAACCCCGGCCGGGGTCCCCGTGAGGATGAGGTCGCCCGGCTGGAGCGTGAAGACCGCCGACGCGTGCGCCACCAGCCTTGGGACGCCGAAGATGAGCTCGGAGGTGGAGGAGTCCTGTAGCGCCTCGCCGTTCAGGCGCTGCACGATCCGGAGGTCCGACCCGTTCCCGAGCTCGGAGACCGGAACGACGCCGGGCAACAGCGGGCAGAAGGTGTCGAAGCCCTTGGCGCGGAGCCACTGGCCGTCGCTTGTCTGCAGGTCGCGCGCGGTGACGTCGTTGGCCACGGTGTAGCCGGCGACGAGGTCGAGCGCGTTCGCCTCGGAGACCCGCCGCCCCTCGGCGCCGATCACCACGGCGAGCTCGGCCTCGGCGTCCACGTGTGCGCTCTCCGGAGGGAGGACGATCGCCTCGTCCGGGCCGATGAGCGCGCTCGCGAACTTGCCGAAGAGCAGCGGCTCCTTGGGTAGCTCGGCTCTCTGCTCGAGCGCATGGTCGTGGTAGTTGAGCCCGATGCAGATGATCTTGGGAGCGGCCATCAGCCTTCCGTGCCGTCGAGCTCGGCCCTCCACCCGGCGAGCACAGCGTGAACCTTCGCGGCGCCGATGATCGGCTCGTCGGGAACCCGTAGCCGCCGCGGATGAAGGATGAACGGCCGCGTCTGCGGGCCGCCGATCCCGCCGTGGAAGGAGATGAGCTCCTCGAAGGCACAGCCTTCGTCCATGTCCGGGTCGTAGAAGCTCCCGACCATGACGTCGGCTACGTGCTCGAAGGAGTCGGTGCGCTCGAGGTGCTGGGCGGCGGTGGGGGAGAAGTTCGCGAGGGGATCCTCGCCCTCGATGCGGCCGTCGGCGAGATAGCGGGCGCCGCGCCCTCCGAGGACGACCGGCCCGTCGCGCTCCGAGCGGACGAGGAGCCAGCCGACGTGGGGGTGCTCGCGCAGCGCGGTCAGGAGCTTGGGATGAAGCTGTTCGATCTCCTCGAGCGTGAGGCGCCTCTGCTCCTCCATCAGGTAGATGAGGCCGAGGTTCCCCGAGCCGAGGACGACGACCTGCTCGCCGCTCACGTCCTTCTTCGACCGTTTCTTCTTCGGCGCGCGTCCTGTGGCCTCGCCCATAGCGTGGCCGACCATCGCGTCCTGCTCGTCGCCGCCGCCGACACGCGTCACCTTTCCCTGCGCGAGCGAGCTCTCGACGAGCTCGTCGAGCCCGTAGCCGTTGCGCTGCTTGAACGTCGCCCCCTGCGTCTGCCCGTGATCCGAGAGGACGACGATCTCGTATGGCCGCGGCGCGTACCGTCGGGCGCGCTCGATGCGCCCGAACTGCTCGTCGAGCTTGCGCAGCGCCTCCAATGTGTCGGTGCGCTCGAGCCCGGAGTGATGCGCGACCTCGTCGTAGCTCGAGAAGGTCGCGTAGATCGCGGGGCGGCCTTTCATCATGTCCGTGAGGACTCCGTAGACGATGAGGTCGCGGACGACCACGCACATCGCCGCGCGCATGAGCGGGTAGATGCCGCCTCGGTGGCCGCGCGGCCGAACGTCGCGCCGGCGTTGCCGGGCGGAGGAGGTGGTCTCGAGAACGACTTCCCAGAAGAAGAGCGCGAGCGACCGGGTCACGTTGAACCCGTTCGCGAAGAAGGCGCGGTAGCCGGGGTTCGCCTTCTTCTCCGCCTCCATCCGGCTGACGGTGAGGATGACGTGGTCGGCCTCGCCGGACAGCAGGTTGCCGCGGCTCGCGCCCCCGTTGGTCAGAAGCCCGATCCCCGTCGCCCGTCGCCGCTCGATCTCCGCGCAGTCAACCGGAGCCGAGCACGTCATCAGGAGGCCGGTCTCCTTCTCGACCCAGCGGAAGGCCGGGATGTCCTCGTTGGAGCCGAGCAGGATTCCCGCCTGGCTCGCGCCCGTCTGGGACGAGAGATCGGGCTCCCACTCCGTGAGCGCGTAGCCGTTTTCGGCCATCCAGCTCGCCATGTGCGGCGCGTTTCCGTCCCGCATCGCGCTGCGGAGGATGGGCAGCGCGAGGCCGTCGATCTCGAGATAGACGATTCCCGGCCGGTCCGACTCCACCCGCTCGCCAGAGCGCTTCGCCAGCCGCTGGATGACTCTGATCGTGTAGTTGTCCTCGTCGTTCGAGCCGGTGATGACCTCGAGCACAACGATCACCGCCGACGCGACTAGCGCCACGAGTAGGGCGATCCAGAAGGAGTCCAAGTGGATCGCGTTGTCTGTGATCCTGTCGGCCGCGAGCAGCATCAACGCGTCGGCCAGTAGAACGAGCAGGAACCCGGCGACGAGGGTGAACGGGAGTTTCAGCGCTGCGAGGAGCGGGGGCAGAACCGCGTTCAGCCCGGCAACGATCGCAGCAACGACCAACGCTCCCCAGAAGCCTTCGATGGAGGCGCCCGGCACCAGCCACGCGGCAGCCATGAGCGCGAGCGCCGCGAGGATCCAGGCGGTTGCGACCCGGGCGAGGCGGAAACGCGGTCGCTCGGGCTGCCAGGTCACCGGCTCGCGATACGTCGCGGTGGACACCTAGTCCGCTTCGTCCTCGTCGTGTCGCCGGCGCAGGAAGCCCGCGCCCTTCTCCCGCGCCTCGGCGCGCTTGGCTTCCTTCTTGGCGGCCCGCTGCTCCTTCTGCTCGGCTGCCTTCTCCTTCGCGCCCTCATAGGACTGGAGGACGAGGGACTTGCCGCCCGTCCACCCGAAGATGCAGACGACGAGGATGAGCGCGAAGAGACAATTCCACGCGGTCGTGATGAGCTGCTGCGCGGTCGAGTAGTCGACGGCGACCGATTGCGGCACGTCGCAGCAGCTGGCGAGCGCGAGCGCGTTCGTCGCCTGGGTGATGCCGACCGCGCCCGGGGTGATGGAGACGACGTTCGCGAGCGAGCCCGACCCTGTCACCCACATGATCGACTCGAAGGTCACCGGGATAGCGAAGGCGGCGAGGAAGATCCCGATCACGGCCAGCTTGCAGAGCCATGAGAAGAGCGAGGGCAGGAACGCGCGTGTGAAGTAGCGCTTCGGCTGCGAGAGGATGACGCCGCCCTGCTTCGCCTGGTTCCAGAGCTTCTTCACCTGGCGCCAGAAGATCCTGCCGACGATGAGGATGAGGAGCACCGCGCCGAGCACGATGCCGAGCACCAGCGCGGGGTGGTCCTTCTCGTTGCCAAGGTTCTCCGTGAACGAGCCCGGAACGGAGAGGAAGAGGTAGAGGTAGACGAACGTGCCGGCGATCGTGAAGAAGATCTTCTGGACGAGGTAGGCGGCGATCGCCCCGGCGAACGTGCACGCGGGGATCAGCGCGACGAACATGAGCAGCGTCACGAGCGTCCCGATGTTGGCCGGGAGGAAGTTGTTCATCGCGACGCCGACGGCGTAGGCGGTGACGATGGGCGCGAGCGAGACCTCGTCCCCGTAGGCCGCTTTGAGGATCCCGTAGTACGAGACGCCGGCGAGGACCGTCTGCGCTGCCTGGAAGGTGAGCCCCGCCACGATGTAGCCGACGGGGACGGCCTTGATCTGGTCCCAGAGGTCCCGCAGCCAGCCGACCACGTCCACTCCGAGGAGGTTCAGGACAACGATGGCAACCGCGAGCCCGACGAGCCAGAGGACGACCTTCACCAGCCGGGAGCGGCGCGAGGGGTCGTTGAACGGAAGAGCGGCTGAAGGTTCGGCGGAGGCCGTCATGCGCGGATGATCCCACGACGGAGGGGTGGGAAGAAACCGCACTTCTGCGGTTCGGTCACGCCTCCTGCCAAAACCGCGACCAATGACCTATGCAATCGGGTCGTGCGTCCGATGAATTCGGCTCGCCCAAGGAGGAACATGAGTCGCTGCATCCGCTTCTAGCGGAGCCGTCCGGGTGGCGCGACTGCTGGGGGTGGTCGCGCTACCCCCTCAATGTGGGAACGGCAGGGCTTACGAAGTCGTAGTAAGCCCTGCGCACGAATCGGCCTGCTCGAACGCGCTCTGGAGCTCGCCGCCGGCGTCTATGCTCTCGAGCTGCTGGCCCGTAGTCGAGACCTGGCTTCCCATCTCGGTGAGCGTGGTCGCGATCGTTGAACCGGCCGTGACCAAGCCCGAGGCCCCGGAGGCGTTGTCGATCGCGTCGGTGATCTTCTGCGTGCTCGTCTCGAGGCTCGTCGCGAGCTCGTCGATCGCGGCCTTCGCCTCCTGGCCGCTCTCGGTGTCGGGCCTGCCAAGACCTCTCAGGTCGTCGGCCAGCGTATCGGTGGCGCTGCGGATGTCGTCCCCGGCGGTCTTGATGCCGTCTTCCGTCGGGTTGTCCCTAACCGACTGGGCTGCCTCGGTGATCGAGCTGTTCCAATCGTTGAACGCCTGGCAGACGCTGTTCGCCCAATCGCCCGCGGCCGTAGTCGAGCTCTCAGTGCCCGTTCCGTCCGAGCTGGAGCTCGAGTCTCCGCCACAGCCGGCGGCGACGATAGCCGCGGCAAGAATCAGGACGGCGAGGAGTGCGCGCATGCCAGGGATGCTAGCTGCCTCGCGCCATGTGGATGCGGACGACGTTCCCGTCCTCGAAGGTCCGCACCTGCACGAGGTCGCAGAGCTGATTCGCCAGCCAGAGCCCCCGCCCGCCCGGCTCGTGGAGAACGGGTTGGCGCCTGCCGGCGAGCGGCGCGTCGATTCGGCCGCCGTCCTCGACCTGGAAGAGAAGGTAGCCGCCGTCGTCCCAAGTGCGAATGACTCCGAAGCCTCCGCCGTGGCGGATGCTGTTCGTCGCGATCTCGTTGACGGCGAGGACGAGCTCGTCCGTCGTCGCGCGCTCGAACCCGGCTCCCTCGGCTCGACCGGTGACGAGGTCACGCACTGCGCCGAGGGAGTCGGCGTCGAAGGTGAGCCGAGCGGCAGACGCAGGCGGGTCTTCGAGCGGGTCCGCGAAGGGCGCCGAGATCGCCTCGAGCCCGCGGTAGCTGCCGCTCTCCCGGAAGGACTCCACGTCGGACATGAACGGATGCGTCCGCTCTGCCTCCTCGACCACGCCCGGATCGAGAGCCGTGACGTCGTACGGGCAGAGGAGCCGAAACGCCGGGGTGTCCGCGAACGCGAGGTTCAGGAGCGACTCGTGGCGGTGGCACTCCGCGAGCTCCGAGTCACTGCGCCCGGCCCAGATCGGCTCGCCGATCCCCCGGATCGCCCGCCCGCCCGCGCCATGCACGTCGACGAACTCGTGCCAGGCGGCGATGATGCGGGCTGGGTTTGCTCCGACCTCGGCCATGTCGGCGAAGAGGACGCGGTCGGCGTCCTCGCCGAGCGCTTCGCGAAGCCGTGCGATCTTCTCGGCGCTCAGGACGACGAAGACCGGCTCGTCCGCCTCGACCCCGCTGCGGATGAACTGGAGGGTCCCGCGGAGGAACTCCTCCGGGCCACGGTAGAGAAAGGCCTCATGCACGAAGGCCTGACTCCGGTCGCTGATCGCAGCATTCATCACACCGATGGTGTCAGGATTCCCGACCGGTTGGCCGCTAAAACTGTGTCCAGACCGTGCGCGCGAGCAGGAAGCCGCGGTTTTCCTCGTTGCGGCATCGGAGGCCGTTCTCCTGGGAGACGCACGTGAAGCCGTCGCGGCTCCAGGAAGTCCCGTACTCGAGCACGGGTGCCGACTGGACATAGGCCGTGTCGCCGGCGCAGCGCGGTTGCGCCGGGCCGAGCCGCTCCATCTCCATGCCCGTCCAGTCGAGCTCGCACTTTTGTTTGGGCTCAGGCTTGAGGCCGCTGAGGATGTCGCAGACGAGGACGCCCTCGCTCGTCGCGCAGCCAATGTTCTTCGATGGCATCTGGAAAATGGGCGACTTGAGCGCGGGTGCAGACGTCGAAGCCGTCGGTTCGGGTTCGAGGGTGACTGTTACCACGTTCGTATGGGTTTCGGGAGGCGCCCCCGTCACGGTCACGGTCTCCGTGGATCCACCGCCGCAGGCGGCCGCGGCGAGCACCACCGCAAGGAGAAGAGCAAGACGACCCACGCAGCGCAGCCTAGTACTTCACGTTCCGCAGCTCACGGTGTCGCCGCCGCCAGTCCTTTCTCGTTTCCGAGCGGAGGCGCGCGTCCTTTCGGACCTCGAGCGCGCGCAGCTCCCGCTGCAGCTTCAGGTAGCTGTCGAACCGTTCGGCGTCCAGCGACCCGTCCGCGATCGCGGCTTGCACGGCGCAGCCCGGCTCGTGGAGATGCGTGCAGTCTGCGAACCGGCAGGCACCCGCGAGCTCCACGATTTCCGTGAACGTGGATTCGAGGACGCTCTCGTCCGCCCAGAGTGCGAGCTCGCGCATCCCCGGTGTGTCGAGGAGAAGCGCTCCGCCGGGCAGCGGGACGAGCTCGCGGTTCGTCGTCGTGTGCCGCCCACGTCCGTCCTTGCTCGTGTCTGCCGTCGGGAGCAACTCTGTGCCCGCCAGGCGGTTGATCAGCGTCGACTTGCCGACTCCGGATGAGCCCAGGAGCGCCACCGTCCGACCGCGTCCGAGATACGCCTCGAGCTCGTCGAGGCCCGCGCCGCTCGCCGCGCTGACTGCGTGCAGGGGCACGCCGAGCGCGATCGCCTCGACCCCTGCGAGATCACCTTCCGCGTCAAGCGCCGTGTCGCTCTTGTTCACGACGATGACGGGGTTCGCGCCGCTATCCCACGTAGCGGTCAGGTACCGCTCCAGCCGGCGTGGGTTCAGGTCCTGCCCGAACGCCGTGACGAGGAAGACGGTGTCGACGTTCGCCGCCACCACCTGCGCGACGGTGCGCCGCCACGCCTCCTTGCGCGTGAACGACGTTCGGCGAGGGAGGATCGCCTCGACGATCCCCTTTTTCTCGCCCTCGAGCTCGCGGACCACGACCCAGTCTCCCGCGACGGGCAGCTCGAGCCCTTCAAGTTTTCCGGCGGGGAGCCCGCCTATGCGCCCGTGCTCGGTGAGAAGCTCGCACGGGCCGTGATGCCGCGCGGCGACGCGCGCGGGGGTGAGACCTTGCTCTTCGTAGGGCTGGAAGGCATCCGCGAAGAACGCGTCCCAGCCAAGATCTTCGAGTTGCAACCTGACTCCTTCGGCTTGAGGAAACGAAAAAAGCGCCCGGATGGGCGCGAACGGGAGCCTCAGGAGTCGTTTGCGGAAGCTAGCGCGCGCGACCGGAGGCTCGGCGGATGCAGGAATCGGACATTTTGCGAACCTCCTCTCGTCGGGGACGACCTACTCAGCCTACAGGATCGCCCGTACGCCTCAAGGCCCAGTCATGCCAGTCGGAGCAGAGCTCAGGCGCGTCGAGGAGCGTGCTCGCGCGCCCACGCTCCTGGTGGTAGATCCGCGCGACGTCGCCAACGGTGATCCCGTGCTCGGGCTTCCCGACCACGCGAACAGCGTCGCCCGCACCGATCTCGCCCTCCTCGACGATGCGGAGGTAGGCGCCCGGCCGGCCCGCGGCCGCGAAGTGGACGGGGAACGAGGCGTCCTCCATTCGAGCGCCGAGCTTCCAGCATGGGATGCGCGGCTGGGCCACCTCGAGGACGACGGCGCCGACCTCCCAGCGCTCGCCCACGACGGCACCCGTCACGTCCAGTCCGGAGACCGTCAGGTTCTCGCCGAAGTTCCCGTGCTCGAGCTCGCGGCCGAGCTCCCGTTCCCACCAGACCGTGTCCTCGCGCGCGTAGGCGTACACCGCCTTGTCGGGCCCTCCGTGGAACTCGCGGTCGGCCTGGTCGTCTCCGGCGACGTTGACTCCGCGGACCGCCACGCGCCCGTCCACCGGGGACTTCCAGATGGACGTTGCCTCCCGCCGGCCGAGCCACTCGATCTCCCGCGGCGAGCCGACGTTGACCGAGAGCAGCGCTCCGCTCACGGGAAGGGCGAGAGGTCGTTGACGAAGCCGGGCTGAGACTCGACGCGCGTGATCCAGCCGGCGATCGCGCGCCGACCCGACATGTCGAGGACCTCGTGAGCAACGTGCGTGTAGGCGTAGTTCGCGATGTCCGCGACCGTGTAGCGGCCGGCTGCCAGGAACTCGTGCTCGGACAACCAGGCCTCGAGCACATCCAGCTCGTCCTCGGCCCGCGCGATTCGGTCGGCCCACGCCTCCGGCTTCTCCTTGTCCCGGCCCCGCCACCTCCAGAAGCGCGACGTTGCGATCCCCGGCTCGATCCCGTTCTGCTCGAAGAAGAGCCACTGGTGGACGTGGGCGCGCTCGACCGGGTCGTCGGGGAGGTATTGCGTGCCCTCTGCGAGATAGAGGAGGACTGCGGCCGATTGCGCGACGAAGTCGCCGCTCTCGAGCTCGAGCGTCGGCACCTCGCCCGACGGGTTTCGGGCCAGGTGCTCGGGCTCGGTCGCCTCGCCCTCGAAGATGTCGAGGACGACGCTCTCGTACGGGATCTCGAGGTGCCTGAGCAGGATTCGGGCCTTCATGCAATTCCCGGAGGCCGGATGCTCGTACAGTCTCAGCACCCTTTGAGCCTCACAGTTCTCATCGACGCGCGCAACGTCCTGCGCTCCCGCTGGCCGAACATCCCGGAGGACGAGCTCGTGCGGCTGATCGGCGAGTGGGCCGCCCAGGAAGGCGTCGAGCCCGAGATCGTCTTCGACGGCGGCGCGCCCGAGGGCGGGATCGGCACCGGAGGCGAGAGCGCGGACGACTGGATCGCGCGGCGCGCCGGCGAGCTCGCGGACGCGTACTGGCTCGTCACCTCCGACCGGGAGCTACGCGAGCGCGCGGGTGGGGGAGCCGAGCGGGTGATCGGCGGAGGCGCGTTTGCGTCGCTTCTCCTCGGGGATCGCTAGGGAGTGGCAGCCGCTCCCGTCCCGGAAACGCGCAACCTGCCGAAACTTCGCGACGCTGCCGCGGGGTGCAAGGCCTGCGACCTGTGGAAAACCGGCACGCAAACGGTGTTCGGCGAGGGGTTGAAGAGTGCGGCGATCGTCTTCGTCGGCGAGCAGCCCGGCGACAAGGAGGACCTCGCCGGCAAGCCCTTCGTCGGCCCGGCGGGACGCGTCTTCGACCAGGGCCTCGAGGCCGCCGGAATCGACCGCCGGCTCGCCTACGTCACGAACGCGGTCAAGCACTTCAAGTGGGAGGCGCGCGGCAAGCGGCGGATCCACCAGAAGCCGAACGCGGCCGAGTTAGGTGCGTGCAGGCCCTGGCTGGATGCGGAGCTCGAGGTCGTTAGGCCGAAAGTCCTCGTCCTCATGGGCGCAACCGCCGCGCAGGCGCTTCTCGGCCGCCAGTTCAGGGTGACCAAAGACCGTGGCCGGCCGGTCGACTCCGACCTGGCGCCGCACGTCCTCGCCACCGTGCACCCATCCTCGATCCTGCGCCAGCGAACG
>Ga0111539_10004955_pt1 | contig 17322 bp, 14 predicted proteins | sample RhiMethybrSRZTD1_FD_79667 | JGI IMG/M metagenome (GOLD analysis project Ga0111539, IMG submission 79667) | Populus rhizosphere microbial communities from Tennessee, USA - Rhizosphere MetaG P. TD hybrid SRZTD1 (version 2) (version 2) | ecosystem: Host-associated > Plants > Roots > Rhizosphere >... | reverse complement strand
TCATCCTGGCGGGCTATGCGTCGAACAGCAAGTTTCCGCTGCTGGCCAGCCTGCGGGCATCCGCGCAGCTCATCAGCTACGAAGTCTCGGTGGCGCTGGCGCTCGTAAGCGAGGTGCTCGTCGCCGGCACGCTCAGCATGGTCGGCATTGTCGAGGCGCAGCGCAACTCGCATCTGTGGTTCGTCTTCGTCCAGCCGATTGCCTTCGCGCTGGTGATCATCGGCGGGCTGGCCGAGACCAACCGCGCCCCGTTCGATCTCCCTGAGGCGGAGCAGGAGCTGACCGGTGGATTCCACACCGAGTACAGCGGGATGCGCTTCGCGCTGTTTTTCCTGGCGGAGTACGCCAACATGATCGTCGTGTCGTCGGTGGCGACGACGCTGTTTCTAGGCGGGTATCTGCGGCCGTTCCCGAACGTCGCGTGGCTCGGGTTCTTGGACGTCGTTCCCCACTGGGCCTGGTTCCTCATCAAGTCGTTCGTCTTCCTGTACTTCTTCGTCTGGGTCCGGGCGACGCTGCCGCGCTACCGCTACGACCAACTGATGCGCCTCGGGTGGAAGGTGCTCATCCCCTTGGCCATCGCCAACCTCGTCGTGACGGCCATCGTGCGGGTGGCCCTTCTGAGCCGGTAGGCACATGGGCGAAGCGATCGCGTTCTACACCCTGGCGACGCTCGTGCTGGCGTTCGCCGTCCTGGTCGTCAGCACGAGGGACACGGTACACAGCGTCCTGTTCCTCGTCCTCGACTTCCTCTTTGTCGCCGCCCTTTATGTGCTGCTTGGCGCAGAGTTCCTGGCGGTCATCCAGATACTGGTCTACGCCGGCGGCATCGTCGTGCTGTACCTGTTCGTCGTCATGCTGGTCAATCTGAAGCGTCCGCCCGAGGTTTACCGGGATCCCCGCCGTCAGACGAAGCTCGGATTCGGACTGGCCGCGGCCATCCTGGTGGAGTTGGTGCTGATCGCCGGCTACGATTACGTCCGTCCAACGCCGGTCATAGCCACGCCGCTGCCGGTCACCGGCAACACCGAGCAGGTCGGCTGGATGCTGTATACGAACTATCTGATTCCGTTCGAGATCGCGTCGATGCTGCTGCTGGTGGCGATGATTGGCGCAATCATTCTGGCGAAGAGAGAGCTCTAGGCATCGAAGATTGGAGATTGGAGATTGGAGATTGAAGATTGGCGATCGCCAGCGAATTCGCAGCTCCCAATCTTAAATCTCCATCTTCAATCTTAAATTCACGACTCACGAGTCATGGTCATTACACCGACCCACTACATGCTCCTCTCCGCGGCGCTCTTCACCATCGGGATGATCGGCGTGATGGTGCGTCGCAACATCATCATCATCTTCATGTCGATCGAGCTGATGTTGAACGCGGTCAACATCAACCTGGTCGCCTACGCGAAAGAGCTGCAGAACCCCGTCGGCCAGGTCTTCGCGGTCTTCGTGATTGCCGTGGCGGCGGCCGAAGCAGCAGTTGGACTCGGGATCATCCTGGCGTTCTACCGGAACAAAGAGACCGTCAACATCGACGAGATGAACCTAATGAAGTGGTAGCGCCTGCAGCCACGCCGAGCCGAGGATATGGAGATCCGAGATGAGGCGTCGGCGTCAGTTCGCGCTGGGGGTGGGGCCCCCGGCGCACTAGAAGAAAGGTAGCGCCTGCGGCACTGCAGCGACTCTATGGATTACATCTGGCTGATTCCATTGCTTCCCGGCATCGGGGCCTTGATCAACGGCCTCGTCGGGATCCGCTCGTTTTCGAAAACGACCGCGGGCGCTGTTGCCGTCGCCACCATGACCGGCGCGCTGGCGATTTCCGTGGTGGCGTTCTTCCAGTTGCTCGGCCTTCCTCCGGAAGCGCGGGCGCACGACGTGATTCTGGCCGACTGGATTCCGCCGCTGCCGCTGGCGACACACGACGGCATCGGACGGCTGCAGGTGCCGTGGGGATTCAGGCTCGACCCGCTCTCCGGGATGATGCTGCTCGTCGTCACCGGCATCGGCACGCTGATCCACATCTACTCGACCGCCTACATGCACGACGAGCCGCGGGGCGGGGTCGCGCGCTTCTTCTGCTATCTGAACCTCTTCTGCTTCTTCATGCTCATGCTCGTCCTGGGAAACAACTTCCTGGTGATGTTCGTGGGCTGGGAGGGCGTGGGCCTCTGTTCGTACCTTCTCATCGGTTACTGGTACGAGAAGAAAAGCGCGGGTGACGCCGGGAAGAAAGCGTTCATCACCAACCGCGTCGGCGACTGGGCGTTCATCCTCGGCATGTTCCTCATCTTCTACATGTTCGGCACCCTCGACTTCCGCGCCGTCCAAAATGCGGCGGCGGCGATGCCGGTCGAGGCCGCCGGCTGGGGTGTGTTGTCGACGATCTCCCTGCTGCTGTTCATCGGCGCGACGGGCAAGAGCGCGCAGATTCCGCTCTACGTCTGGCTACCCGACGCAATGGAAGGGCCGACGCCGGTGTCCGCGCTGATTCACGCCGCGACCATGGTGACTGCCGGCGTGTACATGCTCGGCCGCAACGCCGTCCTCTTCTCCCACGCGCCGATGGTGCTCGAGATCGTCGCGATTGTCGGCGTGTTGACCGCGTTGATGGCCGCCTCGATCGGTCTCGTGCAGTACGACATCAAGCGGGTGCTCGCGTACTCCACCGTCTCGCAGCTGGGTTACATGTTCACGGCCATGGGTGTGGGGGCGTTCTCGGCCGGTGCGTTCCATCTGATGACGCACGCCTTCTTCAAGGCGCTGCTCTTCCTGTGCAGCGGGTCGGTCATTCACGCGATGGCTGGCGAGCAGGATATGCGGCGGATGGGCGGACTCCGGAAGTACATGCCGGTCACCTACACGACGATGCTGATCGGCACGCTGGCCATCGCCGGCATCCCGCCGTTGTCCGGGTTCTTCAGCAAGGACGAGATTCTCTTCCGCGCGTTCCTGAGCAACAAGGTGGTGTGGGTGCTGGCGGTCGCGACCGCGCTGATGACAGCGTTCTACATGTTCCGGCTGATGTCGATGACCTTTTTCGGCGCGTATCGCGGCCCGGCGTGGGAGTCGGCGGGGCATGGGCACGGATCGGCTGCCGCGCGGGCCCACGACGTTAAGGTCGCCGCACAGCACGGCGTGACGCATCCCGCGGACGCCGCCGCGCACGGTCACGCGCACGAAGACGATCACGAGGTCTCGCACGGGCTGGCCGATACGCACGCCGCCAGCACGCACATGGTGCACGACGATCACGGCGGCGGCCACGGCCATGGTCCCTGGCATGGACCACACGAATCGCCCGCGCCGATGACGTATCCGCTGATGGCCCTCGCCGTCGGCGCGGTTCTGGCGGGCTTCTTCGGAGTGCCCGCCGCGATCGGCGGCAGCAACGAGATCGAGCACTTCCTCGAGCCGAGCTTCACGGCATCCGCGTCGCACGAACCCGGGACGGCGACGCCTGCGGCGGCTGCCGAGCCAGCCGAAGCAGACACGCACGAGGGCGCCGAAGCACATCCGTCCGCCGGTGTCGAGATCGGTCTGATGCTGTTCTCGGTGGCAATCGCGCTGGTCGGTATCGGCCTCGCGTATCGGTTCTATGTGCAGACGCCGGAGATATCCGAGCGTCTTGCCCAGCAGTTCTCCGGCGCTCACCGCACGCTGTCGAACAAGTACTACGTCGACGAGCTGTACGACGCGACCGTCATTTCAGGCACGATGAACAGCGGCCGGGGGCTCTGGACGTTCGATCGCAAGGTCGTCGACGGGGCGGTGAATGGCACCAGCTGGGTCACTGTCGTCAGCGCCTGGTTCTCGTCGCTGACCGACCGGACCGTCGTCGACGGCGCGGTGAACATGGTCGGCTGGATCGCTCAGGAATCCAGCTACTGGTTCCGCCGCGTGCAGACCGGTCTCGTGCAGAACTACGCGCTGCTCATGCTGGTCGGCGTCTTCATGTTCGTGAGCGTTTACCTGATCGTGCGCTGAGCGCGCCAGGTCAATCGATATGAACCAATATCTCTCGCTGATACTGTTCACACCTCTCGTCGGCGCCATCCTTCTGCTCTTCGTGAACAAGCAGAACGAGAACGCGATCCGCTGGATCGCGAACGTCTTCGCCTTCCTCGGATTCGTCGTCTCGATACCGTTGTGGTTCAGCTACAACCCGCAGGATGCCGACTATCAGTTCGTCGAGCGCCTGCCGTGGATTCCGTCGGTCGGCGCCGAGTATTTCCTTGGCATCGACGGCTTCAGCATGCTGCTGATCCTGTTGACGACGATGATGGGGTTCATCGCCGTTCTGTCGTCCTGGAATGCCATCACTGAACGAGTGAAGGAGTACTACATCTTCCTGCTGATGCTCCAGACCGGCATGCTGGGCGCGTTCATGTCGCTGGACTTCCTGCTGTTCTTCCTCTTCTGGGAAGTGATGCTGGTCCCGATGTACTTCCTCATCGGCATCTGGGGCAGCGCCAATCGCCTCTATTCGGCGATCAAGTTCTTCCTCTACACCCTGGTCGGCAGCGTCGTGATGCTGCTCGGCATCCTCGCGCTGTACTTCGCCTATCACGCTCAGACCGGCGTCTACTCGTTCGACGTCACGAAGTATCAGCAGTTCGCCTTCGATCAGACGCTCCAGTGGTGGGTGTTCCTGGCGCTGTTCCTCGGCTTCGCGATCAAGGTCCCGATGTTCCCGTTCCACACGTGGCTGCCCGATGCGCATACCGACGCCCCGACGGCCGGCTCGGTGATTCTGGCGGCGGTGCTCCTGAAGATGGGCACGTACGGGTTCATCAGGTTCAGCCTGCCGATGCTCCCGGACGCGACACGAGCCTTCGTCCCGTTCGTCGCGTTTCTCTGCATCGTCGGCATCGTCTACGGAGCGCTCGTCGCCCTGGCGCAGAAGGACTGGAAGCGCCTCGTCGCCTATTCGTCGGTCAGCCACATGGCGATGGTGATGCTCGGCATGTTCGCTCTCAATCCGGTCGGTATTACCGGCAGCATCGTGCAACAGTTGAATCACGGCATCTCGACCGGCGCGCTCTTCCTCCTCGTCGGCGTCGTCTACGAGCGCCGACACACGCGCGAAATCTCAGAGTACGGCGGCCTGTCGAAAGTCATGCCGGCGTACGCCGCCGTGTTCCTGGTGATGACGATGTCGTCCATCGGGCTGCCGACGCTGAACGGATTCATCGGCGAGTTCCTGATTCTTCAGGGCGTGTTCATCACGAGCAAGGTGTGGGCGGCGTTTGCCGCCAGCGGCGTCGTCCTTGGCGCCGCCTACATGCTCTATCTCTATCAGCGGACGATGTTCGGGAAAGTGGAGAATCCGAAGAACGAGCGCCTGGCCGACTTGAGCGGTCGTGAATTCGCTACGTTCGCGCCGCTCATCGTCCTGGCGGTCTGGATTGGCCTCTATCCGAAGCCGTTCCTCGATCGTTTGAGCACGTCGGTCGATCGGGTTGTCGGCCGGGTCAACACCGACTACCCGAGAAACGCGATGGCGAACTGCAATACCACGCCGACGCCGGCGCTGGTGGCGGCCAATCCCGCGGGACAGTTTCTGAGCGCGGTGCCCTGCGGCCCTGACGGCCAGCCGCTGACACCGGCACGGCCGGAGCCTCGCTGATGCCTCCGGGCTTGTCGGTCAGCGACTTCTATTACATCCTCCCGGAGATCGTGCTCACGGTCGCGGCACTCGTGCTGCTCGTGGCGGATGTCACCCTGCCAAAGGGCAGCGGCCGGGCGCTCGCGTGGGTGACGCTGGCCGGCCTCGCCGCGACATTCCTGTCGATGATTCCGCTCGCCAACGCGCAGGTGGAGGTCTCCAACGGGCTCATTGCGGTCGACAAGTTCGCGCTCTTCTTCAAGGTTATTTTCCTCATCGCCGCGGCGCTAACCGTCCTGATGTCGGTGCGGTACCTCGAGATCGAAGGCGCCAGCCCCGGCGAATACTACTTCCTGATCATGTGCGCGACCCTCGGCATGATGATCATGGCCGGAGGCATCGATCTCATCACCAGTTTCATCGGCCTGGAGACGATGGCCGTCTCGTTTTACATCCTCGCCGGATTTATCAAGCCGAATCAGCGGTCGAATGAGGCTGCCGTCAAGTATTTCCTGCTCGGCGCGTTTTCTCTGGGCATCCTGCTCTACGGTATGTCGCTGCTGTATGGATTTTCCGGCACGACCAATCTGCGCGCGATGGCCGCGACCTTTGCCGGCCAGCCCCGGAATCCCGTGCTCATCCTGGCCGTCATCCTGATTGTGGCCGGCATGGGCTTCAAAATCGCAGCGGTCCCGTTCCACATGTGGGCGCCGGACGTCTACGAAGGCGCGCCGACGCCGATTACGGCGTTTCTGTCCGTCGGCTCCAAGGCCGCGTCGTTCGCGATGCTGTTGCGGATTCTGCTCGAGGGCGTGCCGTCGATGAGCGCCGAATGGCGTGAGCTGTTCTGGGTGCTGGCGATCATCACGATGACGGTCGGCAACCTCGCGGCGCTCACGCAATCCAACGTGAAGCGCATGCTGGCCTACTCGTCGATCGCGCACGCCGGCTACCTGCTGATCGGCGTCGTGGCCGGTGGGCAGCGTGGCGTCACCGCCATGCTGGTCTACCTGCTGGTCTACGGCTTCATGCAGATCGGCGCGTTCGCCGTCGTCGTGCTCCTGCACCGGCGGGACGCCATCGGCGAGGACTTGAAGGATTTCAGTGGCCTGTACATCCGGAATCCGTTCGCGGCGTTCGCCATGCTGCTCTTCATGCTGTCGCTGGGTGGCATTCCGCCGACGGCGGGCTTCATGGGCAAGTTCTGGCTGTTCAGCGCCGCCATCGAGGAGGGCTATTACTGGCTGGCGCTCATCGGCGTGTTGAATAGCGCGGTGTCGCTCTACTACTACATCCGGATCGTCGTCTTCATGTATGTGAAGAAAGAGACGACGGGCTCGGATCCGGTCGCGAGCCCCGCTCTCGCGTTGACGCTGGCCGTAGCTGTCGTCGCGACGATTGTGCTGGGTGTCTACCCACGCCAGTTGTTCGAGTTCGCGGATGTCTCGGCGCGTGCGCTGGGTGCGACGGGCATCTCGACCGCAATGCGTTGAGTCGGCTCAGCGGGCTTGGTGAAGTTTTTCACAAGATACGCTATACTCCTGCTGCCTCAGGTGGCGGAGGACGCCATGGCTGAGGACGATCGCGGTCAGTTTCTCGAGCGTTCCCTGCAATACATGCAGGAAAACCTGCGCCGGGCGGGCCCGGCCGCCTCAGCTGGGTATACCCTGATTGGGGCCATTCTGCTGCTTGGGGGTGGGGGCTACGCCCTCGATGCCTGGCGCGGCACGTCCCCCTGGTTCCTCCTCTCAGGTCTGCTGCTCGGGCTTGTCGTCGGCTTCTACGAGCTGGCGAAGACGGTGTGGCGACGGTGACGCTGGGGCCCGTGGGTTGGATGACTGGCGCCAGCGTCGGCTCCTGGCTCGTGGCGACTGCCGCCGGCGGGCGCGGCGTCATGGCCGAGATGCTGGCTGGGATGGTCGCGCCGCTGCTCGTGGCGGTGGTGACCTGGGAGGTTGCGGAGCGGACCTTCCGGCAGAGTCCGGAGCAGCTGACCGCGGTGATGATCAGCGCGTTCGCTGGAAAGATGGTGTTCTTCGGGGCGTATGTCGCGGTGATGCTCAAGGGGTTGTCGCTGCGTCCCGTCCCGTTCGTGGTGAGCTTCACAGCGTATTTCATCGGGTTGCATCTGGCCGAGGCGCTGTGGCTGAAGCGACTATTCGCCGAACGCACGACCAGCAGGCCGTAGACCTCTAGAATCACGTCAAGCCGATGTTTGCACTGCTGCTGCAGGAACACGCCCAAGAACACGCGGCTGAAGGCGCCGCCGAGGCGTTCGACGCCGGCAAGACCATCATCGAGCACGTCTCGAACAGCGGCCTCGACCATCCGCTGATCCACTTGCCGACGATTGTCGGCATCGACTTTTCCGTGACCAAGCACGTGTTCATGCTGTGGCTGGTCGCGGCCATCGCGTTCCTCGTCGTCACCCTGACGGTGCGCCGCTACCTCAAGCAGGATCGGATGGTGCCGTCGGGCTTCATGAACGCGCTCGAGGCCCTCGTCGAGTACATCCGCGACGCCATCGCGAAGCCGAACGTCGGGCGCAAGTGGGTGAGCACCTACACGCCGCTGCTGCTGACGTTCTTCGTGTTCATCTTCTGCGCGAACATCATCGGACTGATTCCCCTGTTCGACGTGTTGGGCCTGCTGAATCATTTCGTCTTTCACGCCGAGCCGGATTCGTTTCTCGCCCGAGTGGTGCACGGCGGGACGACGGCGACGGCCAATTTCAACGTGACGGCGGCCCTGGCGACGATCACCTTCGCGTCGATCATCGTGGCCGGGTCCAAAGCGCATGGCTTCGTCAATCATTGGATGAACCTCGTGCCGCACGGACTGGCGTGGCCGCTGTACATCCTGCTCATCCCGATCGAGGTGATGGGCATGTTCGTGAAGCCGTTCGCGCTGACGATGCGACTCGCGGCCAACATGACCGGCGGCCACATTGCCATCCTGGCCATTCTGTCGTTCGTGTTCCTGTTCACCGAAATGTTCGGTCGGGCGATCGCAGGCATCGGGGTCGGTCTCGCCGTGTCGGTGCCGCTGGCGGTGGGCATCTCGGCGCTCGAGATCATCGTTGTCCTGGTGCAAGCCTACGTGTTCACTTTGCTTTCGGCCGTGTTCATCGGCATGGCCATTCACGTGCATCACTGAGCTCCACACTTACCAAAACGGACGGAGGATAGAGGAATGGAAGTTCTGCACTACTTCGGTGCCGCGATTGGCCTCGGCATGGTCGTGATTGGCGCGGGGTTCGGCATCGGCAAGTTGGCGGCGGCGGCCGCGGAAGGCGTCGCGCGGCAGCCGGGCGCGGCGGACAAGATCACGGGCGCCGTGAACCTCCCGCTCTTCCTGCTCGAAGGCGTGGCGATTCTGGCCGAGGTGTTTGTCCTGTTGGTGGTGCTGCTCAAGTAGGAGCCGGTCCATGAACAACCCACTGGTCCAGCCCGATCCGGGACTGTTCATCTGGACCATCCTGACGTTCCTCGTACTGCTGTTCCTCCTTGCGAAGTTTGCCTGGGGGCCGCTGCTGCAGGCCCTCGAAAGCCGTCAGGACGGCATCAGAAAAGCGCTGGACGACGCGCAGCAGGCCAAGGGCGAGCTGGAGCGGCTGCAGCAGGACTCAGCGCAGATCATCGTGAAGGCCCGCCAGGAAGCCGACGCGATTATCTCTCGCAGCCGGAGCGATGCCGAGAGTCTGAGAGAAGAACTGCGCGCCAAAGCGCGAGCCGAGGCAGAAGGCATCGTGCGGAACGCCGAACGGCAGATTCAGGCCGAGACCGCGCGCGCCGTCCAGCAGATCCGGCACGAGGCCGTCGACTTGTCGGTCGCCATCGCGTCGAAGATACTCCAACGGAATCTGTCGAAGGCAGACAACGAGCGGCTCATCGACGACACGCTCAAGCAGCTCGGGCCGACGCACTGACGCATCAGGCGTGAAGGGCAGGGGAGGCTGGGAGGGCAGGGAAGTATCTGCCCTCTTCTTCATGTACGAGTGACCTCGAGGCTCTGCCTTCCTCTCGGCCTTCCCTGCCTCCCCCGCCCTCCCAGCCCTATTTGGACACGCCGAGCCCCACCACCTTGGCGCCGGGGACGCGGATGCCGATCTTGGCGTCCTCGCCTGACGATCCTGCGGGGACCATGTAGTCGATCATCACTTGCGTGGCGAGCGTGTCAGCCAGTCGATCGAGCGCGATGCCGTACGACGCGGTCGCATAAATCGGCACGTACTGACCGCGGGTCTGATCGGCGAGCGCGCGCAGGAGATCGATCGGTTCGGCGGACGCCGAATCGGCGCTTCGCAAGGCGATGACGTGGACGGCGGCGCCGCTCTCGAGAATCGGGGTGAACCGCTCGTTGGCGGCCTGTTCTTCGGGATCGACCGGCCGGGCGGAGATGACGACGACGACGGAGAACGGCGACTCGGTGGCGGCAATCATGTTGGCTGCGCGAGTGACGGCCGACAGCGGCCGAAGCGTCCGCGACGGCGCCGACCGGATGGCGTTGAGCCGTTCGAGGACATATGCCCGTTCGTCGTCGAAATCGGCGACGAACTGCGGCGGGTCGGCGAGCGTGCCGACGGCCACGGGACGCTGACCGATGCGCGTGATGAACCGCGCCGCGGCCTGACGGATGGCCGCCAGTGCCGTGTCGGTGCTGGCGCCGTTGTCGATGAGGATGGCGATCGGATAATCGGCAACTCTGACCGACAGCACCTCCCGCTCGTCGTGGCCTTCCTCGATGACGAAGTCGTCGGCGCCGACGTCGACCGTCGGCCGGCCTGTGCGATCGATGGCGGTGGCGAGCATCACCCGGCCTGCGACGTCCTGTGCGGCGGCGGGCGTTGCGAGCTGTATCAAAACGGCAACCACAATGAGCCAAGGCGCTCGGATCTGATGTGAAAGGAGCGCAGCTATGTGAACCCGGTCGTGACGATTTACGATACGAAAGTATCGAGACATAGACAGATCCGCCAGCTGAGCAGCAAACCGACCGGCTTTTTGGATCGTCAGTGCACGTGACCTCATCAGATGGCGAAATCGGGGCATTGACAGCCCGACAGTCTCCTATGATGTATCAATCGTGAAAAGGCCTTCGGCCCAGCATATCGGCGATTCGTCACGCGGAATCGCCAGTCAATCCCTCACACTCATGAGAGACACGGTCGAGTCTCTCCCCAATCAAGGAGCATAAGCAATGCGAATGCGGTTGCGCATTCTCGGAGTGTTTGTGCTTGCCCTGGTGCTTGGCACCCTGGGCACGGCGAACGCTCAGGAGCGGTTTGGCGGTATTGGCGGTACGGTGACTGACGCTCAACAGGCGGCGGTTCCCGGTGCCACCATCACCATCACCAACAAGGTCACGGGCGCAGTCCGTACCACCGTCAGCGGTGCTGACGGGACCTTCCGGATTCCTGACCTCGATCCAGGCCGCTACAGCGTGGCCGTCGAGCTGCAGGGATTCCAGAAGGTCGAGGCTGACGATGTGCTCGTCCTGCTTGGACGAACGGTCGACTTCCCGGCCCAGTTGAGAGTCGGCAACGTCAGCGAAGTCGTCAACGTCACCGCTGACGCGGTCAGACAAGTCGATCTTCGCAGCGTGACGATTCAGCACAACGTCACCTCCGAAGAAATTGACCGCATGCCGAAGGCCAGGACGTTCCAGGATGTTGCGTTGACAGCTCCGTCGGTCAACAAGGGTGAGATCGAGGGCGGCATCCAGGTGAACGGCGCGAGCGGCTCGGAAAACGCCTACACCGTCGACGGCGTGGTCACCAACAGCCTGATCAACGGATCGTCCCGCCAGAACACGGTCTTCGAATACCTGCAGGAAGTCCAGGTCAAGACGACGGGCATCCCGGCTGAATACGGCGGCGCGCTTGGCGGTGTCGTCAGCGCTGTGACCAAGTCGGGTGGCAACACCTTCCAGGGTGAGGGTCACTACTATTACCTCGGCAGCGGCCTGAGCGCGGGACCAGTCAAGCGGCTCCTGCTCGATCCGCGTGACGACAAGACAGTCACCTTCGTCCAGGACGACAAGCAGGCAAACCATCAGAACGAGTTCGGCGGATCCGTAGGCGGACCGATCATCAAGGATCGGTTGTTCTTCTTCGGATCGTACTCGCCACGAATCGTCCGCCGGACGAACGAGTACCTCTTCTCGAGCGGCACCGAGCCCGGCGACATCAAGCGCGATCAGACCTTTACGCAGGCGTTCGGCAAGGTCAGCGTCGCCAGCAACCGCGTCAATGCCTACGGTTCGGTCTTGTATACGCCAACCACCACCACCGGCGTTCCGCTGGCCTACGACAGTTTTGGTGCTCAATACCTGACCGCCAGCGCTTTCGCTGCCGAGACGAACAAAGCACGTGGATGGAAGACGACCCAGACCAGCGGAACCGGTAACGTGGACATCCTGCTTGGAACGTCGGCGTTTCTGACTGCGCGGGGTGGCTACTTCTACGACAACTTTGTGGATAAGGATATTCCGCAAGTCAGCAGCGTGACCTACCAGACATCAGCGATTGGTCTGCCGTTCAGCATTCCGGCCAACCTGCAACAGCCGCTCGGCTACTACAACGTGCCTCGGGCCCAGGAGTCGAAATTCGACAAGACGACGCGCGGTTTCGTCAACCTCGATTACCAGCAGGCGTTCAGCGCCGCCGGAGCGCACTCCCTCAAGGGTGGCGTGGGCTACCAGCATGTCGTCAACGACGTGGATTCGGCTTATCCGGGGCCCGCATACGTGTACGTCTACTGGGATCGCAGCTACACCAGCGGCTTCAGCGGCCGAACGGATCGCGGACAGTACGGATACTACGAGGTTCACGATTTCGGGACCTTCGGCAAGGTCAGCGGCGACATCACGTCTCTGTACGTGCAGGACCAGTGGAACGTGACGCCACGCCTGGCGCTGAACCTTGGCATCCGGACCGAGCAGGAATCGATCCCGGGCATGGGGACGGGCGAAGAGGCGTTCAAGTTCGGATTCGGTGAGAAAATCGCGCCGCGCCTTGGCGCCGCTTACGACGTTCACGGCGACGGCCGCATGAAGGTGTATGCCAGCTGGGGCCGCTACTTCGACTGGACGAAGTATGAACTGTCGCGCGGCTCGTTCGGCGGCGATTTCTGGCGCGCGTACTACCGCTCGCTCGACACCACGGACGTGTTCAACCTGAGCCTGAACAACAAGCCGGGGCGCGACCTGTGGGGCAGCTCCACGGGGTTCCGCAACCGCCGGGTCAACTACGTCGGCAACGTCGATCCTGACATCAAGCCGATGTTCCAGGACAGCTTCAGCGGCGGTTGGGAATATCAGGCTCTGGCCAACACGGTGTTCAGCGTCCACTACGTGCACAACGACCTGAAGCGGACCATCGAGGACATCGGCGCCCTCGACGCGAATGGCGACGAGGCCTACGTCATCGGCAACCCCGGCGAGGGGCTGTCGACTCTCGAAGCCCCGAGCGGCCGGACCCCCCTCGGTCAGCCGATGCCGAAGCCGAAGCGCCAGTACGACGCCATCGAGCTGACCGCGACGCGTCGGTTCTCGAACCGCTGGTTCTTCAGCGGCAACTACACGTTCAGCCGCCTCTACGGCAACTACGCCGGCATCGCCAGCTCGGACGAGATTACGACGCCCACGACCAACCTCAGCGCGGGATCAGCGCAGCAGCAGGGCGGCAACGTAGCCCGCCAGGGCGGCAACGCCAATCGCGCGTGGGACATCGACGAGCTGCTCTACACGTCGACCGGACAGCACGATGTTCTCGGACGGCTGGCAACCGACCGTCCGCACGTCGTCAAGCTGTACGGCTCGTACGAGTTCCCGTTCGGAACGCAAGTTGGCGCGTTCTTCTACGGTGGCAGCGGCACGCCAATCAGCACCTATGTGAACACCATCAATCAGATTCCGGTGTTCGTAAATGGGCGCGGTGACATGGGCCGGACACCCGTCCGGACGCAGACCGACGTGCTGCTCTCGCACGAGCTCAACGCAAGGGGGCAGCAGAAGCTGCGGTTCGAGCTGAACGTGCTGAATGTCTTCAATCAGAAGACGGCTACGCACATCTTCAACTACCTGAACCGCGGCGCCGGTGCGCCGCGCCAGTCGTCGGCGATCAGTCTCGCGTCGACCGACCTGACGAAAGGCTACGACTACAACGCGCTTATTCGCGGCACGTCGGACGGCGCCAACGCCTACGATCCACGCTACGGGCAGGAAGACCTCTTCCAGACCGGCACGCAGGGGATCTTCAGCGTCAAGTACATCTTCTAATCGAAGCTTAGAAGACGCTCGCAGAAAGGGGATGCCCTTCAGGGGCATCCCCTTTTTTGTCTTCGTTCGAATCGAAAGACCGCGAACTACTGCTGAGTGGGAACCGTGTGCGGCGGGGACGAGTGCTGCTGCGCCGCGGCTCTGACTGCCGCGGCGCGTTCCCGATCGCCGAACGAGATCCAGAGACGGGCCGAAACGTCGAATGCGTCGGGTGTTCCAACGACGTCGGTCAACCGGGTGAGAATTGCGGCGGCTTCGTCGTCGCGTTTCTGCGCGTGATAAAGGGTCGCCAGGGCGGCGTACGCGCGGGTGTTCTCCGAGAACGATTCGATCTCGGCAAGATACGCGTCTTCGGCTTCCGCGGCCCGATCGAGCTTCAGCAGCGTTTCGCCACGCAAAAAGTGCAGGTCGACGATCGCATCGTGCGACTGCCCGGCGGCCGCCTGGTCGAGCAGCGGCAGGGCATCGTCGTAACGAGCGCGCTCGAAGAGCAGCCGCCCCTCGATGAACGACGGGAACTGCGACGTCGGGTCGATCTCGAGCACGTGCTGAGCTTGAAGTCTGGCGCCGCCGGGATCGTGGGCAGCGACCGCAATCCGGGCCAGAAGTTCGCGTGCCCGAGCGCGGTCCGACGCTGCAGCGGTGGCATCGCCCGCTGCGAGCTCCGCCTGCGCCCGCGCATCGTCCAGCCGCCGCGATCTTAGGAGCGCCATCGACAGCCCCAGTCGCGCGTCGACGGCGTCAGCGTCGGCTGAGAGAATGCGGCGGTATGCGTCAATTGCGATGTCGTGCCGCTCAGCCCGCATCGCCACCGACGCGAGCGAGGCCCACAGATCCAGCATTCCGGCGTGTTCGCGGGCCAGCGCTCTCAACTGATCGATCGCCGAGCTCCATTTGTGCGCCGCGACCGCCGCCGAGGCAGCCTTGTAGGATGCGACGAGCCTGGCCTGGGACGCCGGATCGACAGTGGCGTCCACGTCGCTGTGCTCCGCACCTGCTCGCGGGCCCAGGGCACCCAGAGCCAGAAACCGCTCGCGTTCCTCCACAGCCGGCGGCTTCGGCTCCAGAGGGCGCAACGCCTGCGCTGCGTCTTCGAACGACTTCAAGGCATGGGCGAGCTCGGCCGTCTCGTCGGCCCGAGAGCGGACCGGACTCGGGTCGGTGCGCCCAGCGGACGAGGCTTCGGCCGACGATTCCAAAAGGGCCGGCGAAGGACCGACGACGTAGCGGAAGCGCCCATCGGTGACCGAGACGATTGGACTCCAGCCGTACTGATACTGTGCGAACAGCGACTCGGCGTACGCCACTCTCCCGGGCAACGAGCCGCCTTCGAAGATCGGCCGCAGCGACCGTCCGGCGAGCCCATTCGGTGCGGGTGCGCGAGCCAGATCGAGGATGGTCGGCACGAGATCCACGTGCTGGACGAGATCCGGGACTCGCCGTCCTGCGCCTTCGCCGCCCGCCTGCTTGATGATCAGGGGCACTCGGACGGTTTCGTCGGTCACGAGCAGGCCGTGTCCGCGCTCGCCGTGCGCGCCAAGGCTCTCGCCGTGATCGCCGACGAAGATGATGGTGGACTGCTCGTACAGTTGCTGCTTCTTGAGGTATGCGACGAGGCGTCCGACCAGCTCGTCGACATACGCGACCTCGCCGTCGTAGGGGGCGTACTGCGCGAACCTGTCGGGCGGCATGTACGGGGCACGAGGTTCGTCGAGGTGAAGAAAGAGAAACGCCCGAGAGGTTCCGACGCCACTCAGCCAGCGCTCAGCCCGCTTCTCGGACTCCGCGCCATCGCGGCTGACGATCGGCATACCGTCTGCCGCTCGCTCGCCGTCGAGCCCGTCGTCGAAGAATGCGAAACCGCGGGAAAGGCCAGTGTCTCTTCGCAACGCGAACGACGAAACGACGCCTCCGGTCGCGAAGCCGCGGTCAGCGAGCATTTCCGCGAGGAGCCGATCTGATTCGGGAACAGCGAACCCGACGTCATCGCGCACCCCGGTTTCGAACGGCAGCCTGCCAGTCAGCAGCGAGACATGCGCCGGCAACGTCTGCGGCGCGTGAGCGTAGGCGCGATCGAAGACGAGGCCGTCCACGGCAAGCGCATCGATGGCCGGCGTGGGCACGCCGGCGTATCCGAAGGCCGGCAGTCGATCGGCGCGCAGGCTGTCGACGGTGATGAGGACAATCGGACCGCTGACCGGCGACGAGGCGCGGGCATAGCGCCACCCGGCGACCGCCGCCAGCCCTGTCCCCAGCGTGAAGAGGACGAGTATCAGTACGTAGCGAAACGACCGCGGCACTAGCGGCCCGACTGGAGCGCGCTCTTGGCGAGGGCCGCTTCCGGCGATCGCGGGTCCACGGCAATCACGCGTTCCATGAACGTCGTTGACGTCGAGGCATCACCCTTCGCGGAAGCGAGCTGCCCGAGCCGGTACAGAGGCTTGCCCCAATACGGGTCGCTCGCGCTTGCCTTGTGGAACCAGTCGGACGCTTCGTCGCCACGTCCGGCGGTGGCCAACAGATCGCCCATGGCGAAGAACACCTCACGGCCTGGTGTTTCGCCCTCGGCCGCTCGGCGCAGGGTGTCCTCGGCCGTTTTGGCGTCGCCCTGCTGCACCGCGATCTGAGCGAGCCCGACGATGGCCTTCTCGCTGGCCGGATCGACTCGAAGCAGATCTTCGTAGGCCGCCTTTGCCCGGGTCATGTCGTTCTTCTCGACGTAGGCCGCGGCAATCTGCAGATTCAGGAAGATGAGCGGCGAGCGGATTTGGCCGCCTTCTGGACTGGCGCGTTCAGTCGAGGCGATGATCGTGCGATATGACGCGATAGCGTCGTCCCACTTCTTCTGGTCGAACAGTGCCCCGGCCGCCGCCAGCAGCGACTGCAGGTCCTTGGCCGTGATCTTTTCGAGCGCTCCGCCGGCGCCCGGACCCGTGCGGCGGATCGTGAAGAGCATCGGCGCGTTCAGATTGGACGCCGCCCGGACGTTCATCCGGCCGCCCGTCACGCTGTATCCCGGCGCCTGGGCGATAAAGGTCCACTCGCCCGCACGAAGCCCGATGACGGTGAATCGACCTTTGTCGTCCGTCGTCGCCGTGAAGCTGGCGCCGAAATTCTCGTTCTGGGCGGTGACGGTCGCGCCCTTCACCGGTTGCTCTTCGTCGTCCCGGACGACGCCGTTCACGCGGCCGGGAGGCTGTGCGACGGCGGCGGGAGCCGCAAAGCCCACGAGAAGCGCGCTCAGGACGACGCGCCGAAGAAGATGACGCTCACGCATACGAGGCTCCTCGAGTCGGCCGCGCGGGCGGACTTGGCCAGTATAGCTGGATTCAGAGCAGCCAGGTTGGCTGGTACAACAGCACGTAGACGAGCACGCCCGTGACCGAGACGTAGAGCCAAATCGGCAACGTCCACCGCGCAATGGCCCGGTG